>Ga0126378_10000135_pt1 | contig 54406 bp, 44 predicted proteins | sample PanSoiMetPlot_23_FD_92587 | JGI IMG/M metagenome (GOLD analysis project Ga0126378, IMG submission 92587) | Tropical forest soil microbial communities from Panama - MetaG Plot_23 | ecosystem: Environmental > Terrestrial > Soil > Tropical forest > Bulk soil | place: Panama | collected 2016-02-17 | reverse complement strand
TACTGGGTCGGCATGCTCATCGGCGTGGTGCTGCTCGCCATCATGGCTGCGGGCGAGGGCGCCGTCATTCTGCTCATCGCGCCAATCTTCGGGAAAGTCCTGAATCCCGCCACCGCGGATTCCGACGTACCGCTTGAAGTTCCTCTGCTGCGCCGGCCGGTCTTTTTGAATCACTTTTTCCCGCACAGCATTCACAATGTATTGACGGTTGTTGCGATTTCGCTGCTTGTGCTTTTCGCGGTAAAGTCTTTCAGCGAATTTGCCGGCACTTCCCTGATCCAATATATCGGCCACCGCGCGATCATGGATTTACGCAACGCGGTGTACAGAAAGATTATCCGGCAGCCCATCGGATTCTTTCAGCGCCATTCCGCCGGGCGCGTTTATTCCGCGGTCATCAATGACGTCGAGCGGACGCGGCTGGCGATCTCGGAGTATCTCGCGGAACTGTTTCGCCAGGTTTTTCTTTTCCCCGTGTTCCTCGCAATTCTTCTCACAATCGATTGGAAAATGACCCTGGCTTGTGCCGTCTTTCTTCCGATGATCGTCTGGCCCATTGGCAAGCTGGGCCGGCGCATCCGCCGGTCCGTGGAGACGAGCCAGACGCAACTTGGCGAACTGACCCTGATTCTGCAGGAAACCGTGGGTGGCAACCGAATCGTGAAGGCGTTCGGTATGGAGGATTTTGAGATTTCGAAGTTTATGGCGGCTTCGCGGCGGTTGTTGCGCGAAACAATGCGCTGGGTTCGCGCCCAAGTCGTAACCTCCCCGTTGATGGACATGCTCCAGCCCATCGTCATCTATCTTCTGCTGTTATACGCGCGGGATCGCATCCGGCTCAACCTGATGACCGTGCCCATGTTCATCACTTTCGTGTATACGCTCTTCAAAGCGTACGAGCCCATCAAGCGGACGGGCGCTGTTTATCAGCAGTTCCAGCAAGCTCAGGGAGCAACGGCTCAGGTCTTTGCTTACCTGGATTTAGCAGAGGAACAAGATGTCCCCGGCGCCGTACCCCTTCCGGCGTTTTCGCGCGAGGTTCGGTTTGAAGACGTCAGTTTTTCCTATGATTCGTCGCCCGTTCTTTGCGGCATCGATTTCAGCGCCGCGAAGGGCGAAGTGATAGCGCTGGTGGGATCGAGCGGTGCCGGCAAAACGACTCTTGTCAATCTAATCCCCAGATTCTACGAGGTGAGCTCGGGAACGATTGGCATCGATGGGGTGGATATTCGCGCCGTCACGCTTCGCTCGTTGCGTGCTCAAATCTCGATGGTCACGCAGGAGAACATCCTGTTTCACGATACGGTTTGGAACAACATCTGCTACGGGCTCGCAAACGTTCCCAGAGAAAAGGTCATCGCCGCGGCCCAGGCCGCCTTGGCGGAGGATTTCATTCTCGCGCTCCCAAACGGCTACAATACTGTGATTGGTGAACGCGGAACAAGGCTCAGCGGCGGCCAGCGCCAGCGCATCGCGATCGCCCGCGCAATTTTGAAGGATTCGCCCATTCTCATTCTTGATGAAGCCACTTCGGAGCTCGATTCGGAATCCGAGCTCTACGTGCAAAAAGCCCTAGCCAACCTGATGGTCGGACGCACCACCTTGGTCATTGCCCACCGCCTCGCGACCATTCGCCGCGCCGACAAGATCCTGGTGCTCGAAGACGGCCAGATTCGCGAAAGCGGTACCCACACGGAACTCATTGCCCGCGGCGGCACCTACGCGCGGCTCCACGATTTGCAATTTGCTGATGACGACATGCTCGCGCCGGCGCAAGCCGCGGCGGCCTTGGAACCCCAAAACCCCTCATGACCGAAAAACGAACAACAAGTCCAAAGCAACCCGAATGCGTTTCGATGACCGGCTACGCGCAGGCGCGCCACGAAAAACATGGCTGGGCCGTACGCGTCACCGTCAAAAGCGTGAATCATCGCTTTCTCGATTTGAAGCTGCGGTTACCCGAAGGCTTCGATCTCTATGACCTGCGCTTGCGCCAAATCGTCCGCGATCGTATTCACCGCGGTCATCTGGAGATCTTCGTTAACGCCGAGCCCGGAACCGCGGCCCCCGTCCAGGTGAACAAGGAACTCGCCCAGGCGTACCTGCGGGCGGCGGAATCCCTGATGAAGGGTACCCACGGCCGGGCGAAATTGGATGTAGTCTCTCTGCTGCGCCTCCCAGGCGTGATCGCCGGAGTCAATGGCGCAGTCCCGGAAGTTGCGGACGAACAAGAAAGGCTGGGGCAGGCGCTCGATACCTGTTTGCGCGAGGCCCTCGCAAAACTAGATGAGATGCGCCGCGCGGAAGGGAAGCATCTGGTGGCCGAGTTGCGCGAACGGCTTGCGCGCATCGCGGACCAGGTCGAGCAGGTCCGCGAACTGGCTGCTTCCTTGGGCCCGGCGTTTGCACGTCGTCTGGAATCGCGCCTGAAGGAATTGCTTGGTGGAACGTCCATCGATCAAGGACGTCTGGCCCAGGAAGCGGCGCTGCTTGCGGAGCGCAGCGACATCAGTGAAGAATTGGACCGCCTGCGCAGCCACTTGCAGCAATTCACCAAGCTACTGGATGGCGCGGGCGAACTTGGCAAGAAGCTGGATTTCCTTCTTCAGGAAATGCATCGCGAGGCTAACACCATGCTTTCCAAAACGCCCGGCGTGGAAAGCGAGGCGCTCGCGATCACCGGATTGGCGCTGGAGATCAAAGCGGAGATTGAAAAACTGCGCGAACAGGTACAAAACATCGAATGAGCGCAGAGACAGCGAGCGCGCCGCTGGTTTTGATTGTCTCGGGGCCATCCGGCTCCGGCAAATCCACGTTGGTGCAAAAGATTCTTGAGCTGCCAGGGATGATGCCTTCGATCTCCTGTACTACCAGGCCGCGTCGTGCGACGGAGTCCACCGGGAAATGTTATGATTTCGTTACCGAGGCGGAATTCGACGCCATGGTGGCGCGCGGTGAATTTCTCGAATACGCCCGGGTCTTCGGAAGACATTCCTACGGCACGCCGAAGAAGTGGCTGGAGGAATCGCGCAAGCGGGGACTCGACCTGGTACTGGAGATTGACGTTCAAGGGGCAGCGCAGGTCAAGGAAAAGTTGCCGGATTCCGTGGCGATCTTTATTCTTCCACCGTCGCGCGAAGAGCTGGAACGACGCTTGCGCAGCCGTGGCCAGGATTCCGATGAGGAGATTACGCGACGGCTGGCCAAGGCACGGGATGAAATCGCGGCTTTCGGCAAGTATTATGATTTTTGCGTGATGAATGAGGATGTGGAGAGCGCGGGACGCGAGGCGCAGGCGATTGTAACCGCATTGCGCTGCTCCAGCGCGCGGAGGCGGGACCAGGTGCAAAAACTTCTGGCATCGTTTGGGGGGAAGAATTGATGACCGTGCAGAGCAAAGCTCCGGAGAGCCAGTTTGCATATGTGGTACTTGCGGCCAGGCGCGCGCGCCAGATCATGGCTGGAGCGCCTCCGCTGATTGAAAACCTCAGGACGCAGAAAGCCACTCGAGTCGCCTGCGACGAACTCGACCATGGTTTGCTCGAATTCGATTTCACGGAGGCGACTTCCGTCGACGAAGACAAGGACGGCAAGAAAAAGAAGTAGCGTCCAGCGGGAAGGCGGAATGCGAATCACATTGGGAGTCACGGGCGGCGTGGCGGCATACAAAGCCGCGGAACTCGTGCGCCGCCTGCAGCAGGAAGGCCACAGCGTCCAGGTAGTGATGACCCGCGCCGCGCGCGAATTCGTGACCCCGCTTACTTTCGCGGCCTTGAGCGGGCAGAAAGTCATCACGGACCTATTTAGCGACTCCTCGGGCGGCGAAGCCAATCTCGAAAGCGCCATCGAGCACATCGCTGTTGCGCAGCGCTCGGATCTTCTCCTGGTGGCGCCGGCTACGGCGGACATCATCGCGAAATTCGCGCGCGGGGTCGCTGACGACTTTCTGACCACGCTCTACCTGGCGTCCACGGCTCCCGTTGTTGTTGCTCCGGCCATGAACGTCAACATGTGGAATCATCCCGCCACTCGCGAAAACGTCGAAACGCTGCGAGCGCGCGGCGTGAAAATGGTCGAACCGGACGAAGGCTATCTCGCTTGTGGCATGACCGGCCCTGGCCGTCTCGCTGGTATCGAAGAGATTCTGGCGGCCGTGCAGGAAGTCACAAAAGCGCATCGCGACCTGGAAGGTGAAACAATCCTCGTTTCAGCCGGCCCGACTTGTGAAGACCTCGATCCGGTTCGGTTCATCTCGAATCGTTCGTCCGGCAAAATGGGTTACGCAGTTGCCGAAGCTGCAGCAAAGCGCGGTGCAAGGGTGATTCTGGTGAGCGGCCCAGCGCATTTGGAGACTCCTGCCGGCGTCGATCGAGTAGACGTACGTACGGCCGAAGAAATGCGGCAAGCCGTCGTCGGGCAGTTTGCTGCTGCCTCGGTCGCCATTCTTGCAGCCGCCGTGGCGGACTACCGGCCAGTCCAGGCGCGCGCGGAAAAAATCAAAAAAGGCAGCGCGCCCATAGCAATTTCGCTTGAGCCGACGACCGACATCCTGACGGAAGTCGCAAGAGGCAAAGGCAACCGGATTGTCGTGGGCTTCGCTGCGGAGACAGACCACGTGGCGGAAAATGCCCGCAAGAAGCTGGCATCCAAGAATGCGGACCTGATCGTTGCGAATGACGTGACCGCCGAAGGCGCAGGCTTCGACCATGACACGAACGTCGTCACGCTTTTCTCCCGCGACGGCCGCGACCTCGCCCTTCCCAAAATGCCCAAGAGCGAAGTGGCCCAGCGTATTCTGGATGAGGTGCTCCGCCTGCGCGCCGTGCTCCAGACTCCTGCGCCGCGGCATTCCAACGTTTGATCTTCGATGGCCGCGCCAATTCCAGAGAATCTTCAGAAACAAGTTGCCGACCGGCTGGCGTTTTATCAGGACCTCGGCATCGCCCCGTTTTACCGTGACCGCCGCGCTGAAACAGTTTTCCACAATGAACAGCGGGGGCCATCAGGTGAAACTGCAATCCCCTCGATGCAAATCCCTTACGAGGAACCCACTTTGCCGAAAACTCTTCGCAAGCCCGATCTTCAAAGAGGAGCCGCTTCAGCGCCGCAAAAAACCGCCCCGCCTCCTCTGCCCGCTGCGCCTGCGCCGTCTTTATTCGACGCGACGAACAGAATCACGGACGACACGCTCTTGCGGATTCGCCAAGACTTGGGCGAATGCACGCGCTGCAAGCTTCACAAGCATCGCCACACAATTGTCTTCGGCGACGGAAACGCAAAAGCCGAACTCGTTTTCGTGGGAGAAGGTCCGGGCGCCGACGAAGATGCCCAAGGACTCCCGTTTGTTGGTCGCGCCGGAAAACTTCTCACGCAAATGATCGAAGCCATGGGCTTGCAACGCAAAGACGTTTACATCTGCAACGTCGTCAAATGCCGCCCGCCAGAGAATCGCACGCCCGAAGAAGACGAAGTCAGCGCCTGCTCGCCCTTTCTTCTGCGCCAGCTCGACGTCATCTCGCCCAAAGTCATTGTTTGCCTCGGAGCGGTCGCGGCCAAGACGCTCCTGAAAACCAATCGCGGAATCTCTCAGTTTCGCGGCCAATGGCTCGATTTTCGCTCCAGCAAACTCATGGCCACCTATCATCCGGCTTATCTTCTGCGCAATCCCAACGCCAAGGGCGAAGTCTGGAAAGATCTTCAAAAAGTGATGGCCGTCCTCGGTCTTCAGCCGAAAAAAGGCAAGCCCGTTTAGCCTCATGGGAATCCTAATTGGCTTGCTCACCGCGCTGACTTGGGGTGGCGCTGACTTTACCGCCCGCTTTTCCACGCATCGCATCGGCACGCTTCGCACCATGTTTTACATGCAATTCGTCGGCTTTCTCCTGCTGACGATTTCCATGCGCTGGCTCGGCGGCTGGGGGCACCTTGCCGACGGTTCAGGTTGGCAGCCTTGGGCCTGGGGAATCCTCGCCGGCCTTCTCAATGCCTGCGGCACGCTTTCGCTGTATCGCTCCTTTGAAATCGGAAAGATGGCCGTTGTCGCTCCCCTTTCCGCCAGTTATCCGGCACTAACGCTCGTCCTTTCCTGGTTCGGCGGAGATCATCTTTCCGCCCCGCGTGTGATTGGTACCCTCTTCATCCTTTTTGGTGCGGCTGTCGTTGCAGGAGGCGAGCACGCTCTATCGGAGAATTCCTCGCATCCAAGAAAAACCAATACACGCGGCATCGGTTGGGCCATCGTCGCGGCGGTTGCTTTCGGCGTCTTATTCTGGCTCCTCGGGATTCGCGTGGTGCCTCGCGTCGGCGCGGTGCAAGCCGTGTGGATGATCCGCCTGACGAGTTCTCTTCTGACGGCCTCCATCATTCTGGTCGCCGCCCAGCCCATGTCCCTTCCGCGCGGCAGCATCCGCGGCATGGCTCTTGGCATGGGCGCGTTTGACACACTCGCGTTTGTCCTGAGCAATCGCGGCATGCAAATGGAACAGGTAGCGGTTATCAGCGTTCTCGGTTCGCTCTACGGAGCCGTTACGGTGGGCCTCGCCGCAATTTTTCTGCGCGAACACATTTCCCGCTGGCAGTGGGCCGGAATCGTCACCATCTTCGGCGGCATCTTTCTGATCAGTTGGTGAGGCAGCGCCGGGTCACTGAAAATAAATTCACCTAGGAACACAGAACCACGCTAACCGCGATTCCCGGGTTCCTAATCTTTACTTGGAAACTTGCAACTTAGGGCTTAAAACTCGCTTTTGCCTTGCTGATACACTACTCCGCGCAATGAATTGCTCCTTCTGCAACGTTGCGCTGCCCGTGCCTCTGCGAACGACCTTCACCTATTCCGTCCCCGAGCCGATGCGCGGCATCGTGCAGCCGGGCAGCCGCGTTCTCGTGCCTTTTCGTAAGAAGTCTCTCGTCGGTGTCGTCGTTGAATTTGCCGATGCCGCGCCCGCAGGCGCAAAAGTACGCGAAGTTGCGCGCGCGCTCGACTTGCTTCCCGCGCTCCCGCCAAAACTAATTGCACTCGCGAACTGGATTGCCGGCTATTACCTCGCGCCCATCGGTGAAGTCTTTCGCGCTATGCTTCCTCCTCTCACCGAGCTCAAAACGCAGCGCCAAGTTGTGTTGACACCGCCCGGCGGCGAAGCCTCAGAAAGCCTCAGCGGCGGCGAACTCTCGCACGGCCTGACCGCGGCGGAAGTCGCGTTTCTCGCGAGACTGAAAAACAAGAAAGGCGCCGTCCTTGTTGGGCCGCAATCGAAACTGGGTCTCGACGTTCCTTCTCTCCAAAAACTCCAGCGCCTGGGCTTGATCGAAATCCGCGAGAGCCTTCAGGTAAAAAAGCAAAAAACGCTGCGCGTAATCGCTTGGAAAGCCGCATCTTCAGCCGGGAAAGCTGCCCCAAGTCTCGGCGAAAAAGAAGAAAAGATTCGTGCCCTACTCGAGACCGAGCGCGGCCCTCTCCCGCTGCCGCAACTTATGCGGCTTGCGCAAGCCGCCCGCTCTCTGATTGATCGCATGCTGCGCGACGGTCTCCTGGAAAGCTGGGAGGAACCCCTGGACCCGGCCGAGGATCCTTTCGACGCTGGTTACACGCCGCCCGCGCACGAACTCAACTCGGAGCAGGAAGCCGTCCTGACCGGCATTCGTGCGCGATTCGAGTTAGGCGCGTTTGGAGTTCAGTTGCTCCACGGAGTCACCGGGAGCGGCAAAACGGAAGTGTACTTGCGCGCCGTTCAAGACACGCTTGCCCGCGGAAAAACCGCCATCATCCTGGTTCCAGAAATCGCCCTCACGCTGTGGATTGGTCGCCAGTGCCGTTCCTGGTTTGGCGCACGTTTTGAAGGCGTAGCCGTCCTTCATTCCGCTCTGAGCGATACCGAGCGCGCTCGCGAATGGTGGCGCGTTCGAAACGGCGAAGCCCGCGTCGTCGTGGGCACACGCTCCGCCATTTTCGCACCGCTCGAAAATGTCGGCCTCATCATCGTCGACGAAGAGCAGGAGAGCAGTTACAAACAGGAAGAAACCCCTCGCTACCACGGACGCGACGTGGCCATCGTGCGCGCAAAAATGGAAAACGCCGTGGCTCTACTCGGCTCGGCCACACCATCCATGGAGACCTACCATCACGCACGAGAAGGGAAATACGAGCTGTTAACGCTGGCTTCCCGTGTCGCCGATCGCTCCCTCGCCAGCGTCGAAATTGTGGACCTACGCGAAGAATTTCAGCAGACGCACCAGACGAGCCCGATCTCCTCAAAGCTCCACGCCGGCATAAAGGAATGCCTCGACAACAAAACGCAAGCACTAGTGCTCATCAACCGCCGCGGTTATTCCTGGTCCGTGCTGTGCCGAAGTTGCGGCGCCTCCGTGCAGTGCGTCAACTGCAGCATCTCGATGACGCATCACAAGCAGCGCAACCGCCTCGAATGCCACTACTGCGGTTCTATTCAACCTATCCCAACGCTCTGTCCCAAGTGCCAATCCAAATATGTCTATTTTTTCGGCGAGGGCTCGGAACATCTGGAAGAACGCCTGCGCAAAGAATTCCCCGGCGCGCGCATCGCGCGTCTCGATCGCGATACCGCTCGCACCAAGCGTCAGTATCAGGAAACACTGGGCGCCTTTGCCGCCGGCGCGCTGGACATTCTTGTCGGGACGCAAATGCTCGCCAAAGGCCACGATTTCCAGCGCGTCACTTTAGTTGGCGTCATCAGTGCCGATTCTTCGCTCAGCTTGCCGGACTTTCGCGCCGCCGAACGCACCTTTCAACTGCTCACCCAAGTTGCCGGCCGCGCCGGCCGCGGTGAACTCCCTGGCCGCGTCCTCATCCAAACTTTTTATCCCGCCCACTACGCCATCCAGGACGCCGTCAAGCAGGACTACCCTTCCTTCTTCGAGCGCGAACTCCATTTTCGCCGCATGCTGGCCTATCCGCCGTTCACTTCGCTCGCCAACGTGATTGTGCGAGACGCCAGCCTCGAAAAAGCCATCCTCTGGGCGCGCCAGCTTTCCCAATATTTTTCACCACACGACGGCGAAAAAGTCCGCATCCTTGGACCAGCCGCCGCCGCTCTCGCCCGCCTCAGGAGAGAGCACCGTTTCCAGTTTCTGCTCAAGTCACCAAAGCGCTCGGTGCTGACCAAGCTTCTCAGCGGCGCGCTCTCCTATTGCGACACGAAAGAAATTCCGCAAACTGCCGTCCTCGTGGACATGGATCCCCTGAGCCTCCTGTAGGGACCACCTTCCAAGGCCGGCGGTCCCGGCTTTAGCGCCAAGGTCCGGCAGCAACCCTCCTGCCTGACCCGGCATCCAAACAAACTGGCGGTGTTGTCTTCCTACCCGTGCCCTGCCCGCCGCCTGTGACCCTTTGCCCCCCTCAGGCCAGGCATTCCAAAAACAAGTTAGCGTGGAGGATCAGGTCATCATGCGCAAACTAGCGTATCTCGCTGGATTCTTTCTTCTAACGACCCTGCCGGCAGTCGCGCAGGAAGGGGGCTCAAAGGATGTTTCCGTCGAGTACTCGTTTCTTCGAGCGAATCCTTCGACCGGCATCCCGAGCTTCAACGCGAACGGAGGCTCCGCTTCGTTTGCCTATAACCCGCACGGTTCGTTCGGGCTCGTGGGCGAATTCAGCGGATACCACATTGGGGATATCGGCAGCACCACCGTGAACACCAACCTGTATACCTACATGTTCGGCCCGCAGGTTTACTTCCATCATTTCACCCGCTTTACGCCGTTCGTTCAGGACTTGTTCGGCGTGGCTCATACCGACACTTTCGGGGCAACTCACAATTCCTTCGCGATGGCTGTCGGCGGTGGCGTGGATGTGCCATTCCGCGGGCGTCTGTCGTTGCGCTTTGGGCCGGTAGACTATCTCTTGTCTGAGTTTCCCGAAGGCGGTACCAGCCGCAGGGCGCAAAACAACCTGCGCGTTTCCGGCGGCGTCCACTACCGCTTCTAAGTGAGAATCATTTACTCATACGACGAGAAGCCGTGCCTTGGGCCCGGCTTCTTTCTTTCTCCGTAGCGTGTTTTGTAAAGGCCCATGGAATTCATGACCTGGTTGCGAGCTCGACGGTTCGCTTTTCGTCGCACCGGCGCTCTTGCCGGTCCGCCTTTGTTCTCTTAATTTCGCTCTTGGTTCGTTGCCAATCGTGGCCGAAGGCTCGCCAGGTTCTTCAGCGTGTTGTACCAAAACGCCGCGCCCAGGCTGAGCAACGCTACCGTGACCAAAAGCCCTGGCAATTCGCCCGAGGACGGCGCGCGACGGTGCTCGTCCTCGAAGAGCTTGAATTGCGAGCGAGCGAGTTCACTCTTTAGCGAAGCAGAGGCGTCAATGAGCTTATCCGAGTCACTCACCAGCTCCGCATTCACCTCATGCTGGTACGCTGCGGCCAGGCTCTCCAGAGCGGGATTTCCGTCCAACGTGGTGCCCAGCCAGGACTCTGCTTCCTCGCGGCTGGCAAATCCCGGCACAATTTCAAGCTCATGCATCGCTTGGGATTTCGCTCGAGCGGTGACGCTATCTTCCCCGGGAGGAGCCGTGACCTCGGTTTTCTCTCGCTCTTTCGCCCGTCCCCTCCGCTTCCTCGCAGGCTTGCCTTCGCTTCCTGCGTTACTTGCGGAGATTTCCGCGGGCGCGCCGCGCAAAGTCGCCACCATGGCCGCGCGGTACACCTCGGGCACCACCGTGTGACCGCCTTGCTTGGAACTCAGCAGTTGTTCAGCCCGCTTATCCATCCCTTCCGCAGTGGCCGTCAATTTTGCATGTAATTCGGCGCTTTGAAACATCGACTGCAAGAGCCGAACGGCGTCAAAGTGCCAGGCAAAAACGAAGATAAAGGACAGCACAACCGTCGCGACTCGTGCTTGCATCGTAAAGCGCTGCGAGGTCCTGTCCATGACGCGATCGAACCACGCCCGCAATCCTTCCGCGCCCGGCTCTGGCGCAGTAGAAACCGCGTTAACCGCTCCCGCCGCACGAGTCAATTCCGCCTCCGGTTCGTCGGTGTGCGATTCAGCACGTTCCTCAGCGACGACGACGCTTGACTCCGTTTCCGCCTGCTCCGCGTGCCGAACGATGCCTTCGTCAAAATCCTCGGCCGCAGAGAAGAGCGTTTGATTCCGCAGCGATGCCTTCGACGCGCGGCCAACGATGCCCTCATCGAAATAGGGTTTAGAGTGGACAGACTCACGTGCTTGCTCCCCTCCGGCTCTCGTTCTCCTCCCCGGCTCCTTCTCGTTCCACGCCATCCTGAGCATTGCGCGCTGGGCGGGATCAGGCAGAGTGCCGGGAAGCGGTTCAGCAAGTCTTTCGAGGACCGTCGGCAACTCTTCCACACGGATCGAAGCGGCCAACCGCCAGCGGCTGAGCAAGCCCCCAAGAATCGCTCCAGCGATCAATCCGGTGCGCCACGGATGATTGCAAAAATCGATCACGGAAACATAGCCGGCCAGAGCGTCTGAATATTGGCAGACAACCGCGCCGAACAAGCCCTTTGCAATCGCCACGACCATGGGAGTAAGGAAGAATCCTCCCACCCCGCCCACAATCCATGGCATCAGGGGAATCGACCGACTGAGGCCCTGTAGCTTCCCCGCAGTCTCCGGCGGAAAGAACGGCAGCCGGTCCGCCCCCAGCCGAAAGTGCGAAAAGATCGATCCGGAAATCGTCGGGTGGTGCAGCACTCTCCCGGCAATTTCCTTTGCCCAATGCCGGGATTCTTCATCCGGATAGGCGGTTTCCAACAAGTCTGCCAGGCCTCGCCGCAGATTCGCGCCGCGCAAGGCCAGCAGACTGACGACAACTTGCGTAGCTGCGGTGATAAACAAGCTGGCGACCAGAATCAGGAGCGCAACAGAAATGACAACATCAAGGTATTGAAACATGGTGATTTTCCGTTGTAGAGAACATTTGAGGACACGCCAATGACGCAGAAAAAAGGCTGGAGAGTGCCACTATCCTACCACTGCTTATCGATGTCTTCTAGAATGAAACCGCCTCGCGCCTAAGAGTAAACGCGAGACAGCGGTGGGTTTGGAAGGGCAAACCTCCTGGAGGAACTCTATTTTCTTACACGGCGACCATTTCCAGAATGGAATACGGGCTCATGGTCTCGACGATCTCCTTCAATCGAAGACCACATTTTGAAGCTAAATGTGCGTATTCCTCTTTCGTGCGTTCCATGCCGCCAGGGATCGCCAGCATGATGATGTCGATTTCTTTGGAGAGATGCGGCCCTGGCGTGTGCGGGACGACGGTCTCGATAAGGAGCACTCGCGCGTGCGCCGGCATGGCGCGCCGGATCGCCGAAAGGATTCTGATGGATTCGGCATCGGGCCAGTCATGGATGATATTCATCAGCAGATAGGCGTCGGCTTGGGGCAAGGCGTCCGCAAAGAAGTTGCCGCCGATCACCGTGAGCTTTTCGCCGTTTTCCGGAGCGACCTCCGCCACCACCTGCGGCTGATCGAAGAGGATTCCCTTCGTATTTGGCGAACCCTTCAGGATGGCGCGCAGCAGGTGGCCGCGCCCGCCGGCGATGTCGGCAATGGTAGCGAATTGCGAGAAATCATACACCGGCAGTATGGCGGCGATATCGCGATGCGATTTCGAGGTCATGGCGGAGTCGAATTGGCGGCGTTCCTCGGGGTGCTTTGCCAGATACTCGAACACGCCCTCGGGGTGGCGCTTCGTGAACGCACATTCACCCGTGCGCAGCGAATGTTCCAGATCCTCGAACGCGCTCCAGAACGCAGGAAGACCGAGCATGCTGACGTAGTCACGCAGAGACTCAGGATGGTCGGAGCGAAGGTAGCGCGAGGCGTCGTTGTGATGCCATGCACCGTCTTTCCACTCGAAGATACCGACCGAGGCTAGCAGGCGAAGCACCCGGTGCAAAGCTTGCTGGTGGGTGCTGGTGGCTTTGGCAAGCGCTTCGGTGGATTGCGGCCGATCGCCGAACGCATCCGCAACCCCCAGCTGGGCTATAACCTGCAGGCAGCGTGACGTCCAGCATGCCATGGTGAGCTGCAGGACTTGAATATTGGCAGAACTCGGCGCAGTTGCAGCGCTCGGCGCAGTGCTGGCGTTCATCATCGATCTCCTTGCGGGGACGTACGAAAATTGAGTTGCGCGATTATAGCCCAGACCTGCTCTCTCCCGGAGAGTTTCCGGTGAAAAAGTGGCTGTAGAAAATCATCCTGCTTCCTTTGCTTCCGGCGTTATACTCGCATCATTCGACATCTGGTCGATATCGGCGACTTCGCCGAGAAGGAGGTGATCCAGTGAGGTACAGTTTACGTTGACGCAGTAGAGGAGGCGCTTGTGATCTACGCCGAGCGCCTCTCTCCTTTTTCTAGGCACTTCAGCGCTCCACATATCCGAAGTCCGCGGCTGCTGAAGAGGGCAGGCATGATCTATCGATCCCGCACATCCGTCTTGGCCCTCCTGATATTCCCGCACCTCCTCCTCGCGCAGGCGGAATCAAGCGGCAACTGTGACTTATTAGTGCGCGTGCGCGCCAGCGACGAGCGGAGCATTGAGACGCAAATGCAGGTTGACGTCCTCTCTCCCCAAGGAATAGTCATCGCAACTGCCCACATCGTCGGAGCTGAGGCTGCCCAATTTCGCGTCTCCAACGGAAGAACCTACCGTTTGAAAGTGTCAGGAATCGGTATTGAGACCGTCACCACGTCGTATTTCGGAATCAATGCCCTTGAAATGGCGCACACAGAGACCGTTCACGTGCAACCGGAGAAGCTGGCTGGAGAATCAGCTGCAGGCTCGCCCACCGTTTCCGTCATCGAATTGAATGCTCCCCGCAAGGCTAGCGCGGAAATGAAAAAAGGGACGGACGCCTACTCCAAGGGCGACCTGGAGAAGGCTGCCACCCACTTCGAAAAAGCCATCGCCGAGTATCCACGCTACGCGCGGGCCTACGAAATGCTGGGCGTCATTGCGGTCAAGGGCTCCGACCACGCCAAAGCCAGAGACTTATTCTCGAGGTCCATTCAAGCGGACAGCGCTTTCCTTCCGGCATACGTGGATCTGGCCCGCTTGAATCTTCAAGACCAGAATTACGCGGAATCGGAGTCCTTGCTGGCCAAAGTGATTGCCGCGAATCCAAACATGCCCGACGCTATGTCCCTGCTCGCCACCACCGAATTCGCCAACAAAGAATATGACCGGGCTCTTGCCGACGTTCAGCGCACCCACGCTCTGCCGAATCACCAGCAATTCGCCGAAGTACACCTCATGGCCGGCAAAGTCCTTCGCATGCAAAATCACACCGAAGCCGCCATTGGCCAGTTTCAGTTGTTTTTGATTGAGAAGCCGGACAGCCCACAGGCGGAAAGCGTCCGCAAGGACCTCGCTTCGCTCCAGTCCGCACAACCCTGAGGCCTCCTCACCGTGAGCGTCACACTTTAGTCCGCCCGTAAGGGCGTGGCTGCAACGAGAAAGATCACGAACGCCGGCATGCGCGGCCCCAATTTTCCGCGAGCACCACGCCAGTCCTAAGGCCCGGTTTCGTTATAGAATCCCAGCCTCCGTAAACAAATCGGGAGACCCATGCACTCAGCCATTCTCGCAGCGTTGTTCCCAATTCCCGTCGCGGTCGCCATGTGCTCGGCCGGCATCGCTGTTTTCTTGATCGGCCTATGGTCCGCCAAAGACGACATCACCAAAGCTCGCGGCCTCGATAAGATCGCCGCCTTGAGCCATTTGTGTTTCGCCATTCCCCTGGCGGTCTTCGGCGCGCTACATCTTTCCGACGCGCAATCCCTCATGACCCTGGTGCCGCGATACATGCCTTGGCGCATGTTCTGGGCCTATTTCGTCGGCTGCGCGCTCATCGCCGCCTCCCTGAGCATCGCCGCCAAAATTGCCGTGCGCTGGTCCGGCCTGCTCTTCGGAATCATGATGTTTTCGTTTGTCGCGATGATTCATTTTCCCGGAGCTCTGCGCGATCCGCACAACCGTATCATTTGGATGGTTGTCTTCCGAGAAATGTCGTTTGGCGGGGCCGGCTGGGTACTCGCAGGAAGTGCAAAAGATGGCTGGCGTGGGCCAGTCAAGACCACGCTGCTAACCGTGGGCCGCATCTTGGTCGCCATCACCGCGATCGTTTTTGGCATCGAGCACTTTTTCCACCCCATGGGGCTTCCCGGAGTCCCACTCATAAAGCAGATGCCGGCGTGGATTCCGGGCTTGGCGCGCGTGCTCATTGACGATATTACGGGCGCAGCTCTCGTCGTTGCCGGAGCCGCCTTTCTGCTAAACAAGAAAACGCGCACCGTCGCAACTTGTGTCGGCGGCTGGATTGTGCTCCTCGTCCTCGTCATCTACGGCCCCGTCCTGATCGCGGCGCTGTCCAACCCGGCCATCCCCGTCAAGGTCGAGGGAATCAACTATTTTGCCGACACCCTGCTCTTCGCCGGGGCCATCCTCGCCGTGGCCAGCGCCGCACCCAGCTGCGGTGCGAGCCCGTTAGGCCGGGATTAGAAGGCATCATGGCGATGGTTTTCCAATTACTGGCCGAGGGCGGCACGAGTTCCGAATGCGCTGCGCTCGTAAGGCACTTCGATGGCCTGCAAATGACACTTCTCAGCGGCCGCAGAATTTCATGGGCCGCCGGGGCTACCGGACTCCGGAACTCCACATTAGCAGCGGGTTCTTCAACAGCAATGGTGGCGTCCTCACCCGACCTCAACAGCCACGGCCCAAGAACATTGCAAGACGTTCTCGAATGTACCGAATCGGGCATCCGTCTCCTACCACCATTTGAAGAATGGCCCGCCATTCAGGTTTGCCCGAGTTGGGTGGGAGGCTGATTTGGTCCAGTTAGCAGAGCTCAGTGACTGCGTAGCGCCAATGGAGAACGGTGAATGCCGCTTTGAAATAGAATGCGCTGTTGACGAGTCTGTTTACCGTCAATTGGGTTCTCTGCAATGTTGTTACCCATTCCGCGATGGATATTTGTGGACCCGGTATCATGGCGAGCAATACCGGCCGCTTTACAGCAACGACCAAATCGAGCTAAACAAGGTGTGCAAGTCTCTTTTTCCAGAATACTTTCGGGGCTGAGTACTCTCGCCTCACTAATCCGTTCCAACTGTTTTCAGTAACGGAGCCACCACGCGATCCAACTCTTCGTCCGTCAGCGAATTCGGTTTCACGCCGCGAAAGAGCCCCCAATGCTCGGTGTGCTCCACAGTTTGCCCAGGCTGCACGTCGGTCATCGGTCCGAGGGTTTCGATTTCCAGAAACTCATTGTTCGTGAAGGTTTCAAACGAACACCCAAAATCCGGGTACGTCTTTGCCGGTTCCGCCTTCGTGCGCTTTAAAAAGGCTTCGCCGTTCAGCAGATAGGCGGCCCAAGTGTCCGCGTTGAACATGCCAAGCTTTTGCGCATCCGGGTTATCGGGATCCTGCCGAAGGGTCAAATATTTTTTGGTGAATTTCCAGCGAGCGTCGGCCAGGTTCGTGTATGCCCACATGACCAGTGGGTTTGTGGCCTCCAGATTGACAGGGTGCTTGCCGCGAGGCGGAAATCCGCTGACGGCCACCCCTCCCGGGGCCATCATCGTGAGCGCCCACGCAGAAAACTTCAAAGGAAACAGCCCGCGGCTCGTGATGCGGTGGATCACCGTCATTCGCGCGTCCGATTCCGCCATGCGAACTTCAATTTCCTTCTGCAGCTTGGTCAGCGGCTCCACCGGTTCGTGCGCGATCAAGCCGGTTGCCGTAATCTGAATCTCCACCGGAACATTATCCGGCGCCCAGGTGGCCACCGGATCTTCAGGCGCCTTCCAAACCCGGTCGCCGCCGCGCAATTGAAATTTTTCCTCTCCGCTCTTCCCAAGCTGGTCGGAAAACTCCTTGAACAAATTCTGCCCGCCCACGAACGCAAATCGAATGATCCGCGGCCCCACATCGCCGGTCACAATGGCTTCGATTTCTCCATTCGTGATGCGAAAGCAGTTCTTCCACCCTTTGTATTCCGTCTTCTCTACTCGAACCGCGGCCTGGCCAGCCGTCGCGCACCCCAGGGCCAGCGCCATGGCCACAACACTTCGCAACAATTGAGCCTCCAGTCGCCTCGTCCGAAACATCCTCCCAGGATCGCCGTTCGCCAGAACAGCTGGTTGAAACCAAGCCGCTTTCATAACATCTCCGCTCTTCGCAAGTTCGCCTAATCCCCCGATCGCCGCAAGGATTCTAGCTGCGAGTCCCCGTCATGCGCACCACCACCAGGCTGCTCCAACTCAACTTCGTGGTTCTGGATAACCACAAAACAGCCGGTGGGCGAGGAGCGATCGGCGGGCCGCCTTTGCATCTTGTAACACGCCTTTATCCTACCTCACGATTTGGCTGTCGCCAGGTCGAGAATCAATGCGCGCGCTAGAGTGTTGTCTCCTCCACGAGTCGTCAGCTCGCTTGTTGCAAAGAGTCGAGAATCACCACTCGCGACTCTGTGGAGTAGAATGCCGGACATGAAAAACTCACTGCAACTCGCAACGCTACGTTTGCTTATCCTTATTTTGTCCTGGCCTGCGGCTTCACACGCGCAATCTGCTCAGTCCCAAGCCGAAGGCGGGCAACAATTCGCTGATTTGGGCGACTTGCACTTGCGCAACGGCGGCGTCATCCACGATTTCCGACTCGGCTATCGCACGCTCGGCAAGCTCAACGCAGAAAAGTCCAACGCCATCCTTTGGCCCTCATGGCTCGGGGGCAAGTCGCAAGACTTGTTGGAGTCCGTCGGGCCGGGTAAATGGGTAGATAGCGCGCGCTATTTCGTCATCCTGGTAGACGCCATCGGCGACGGCATCACTACCTCGCCCTCGAACAGCAAGTCCCAGCCGCTCATGAAATTCCCCGAGTTCACCATTCGCGACATGGTCGAGTCCGAACATCGCCTGGCCACCGAGGTTTTCCATTTATCCCACATGCGCGCCGTCATGGGCATCTCCATGGGCGGCATGCAAACCTTTGAATGGGGCGTCGTTTATCCAGATTTCATGGATCTGCTTATCCCCATCGTCGGCTCGCCGCGGTCCACGTCGTACGACAAGCTGCTGTGGACTGCCCAAATTGACGCCATCGAACTCGACCCAGCCTGGAATAACGGCAATCCCACTGGGCCTATGGACCGCAGCCTCGGCCTCGTCGAGGAAATAGGCTCGATGAACCTCACTTCACCGGCCTACCGCGTGGCGCAAACGAAACCTGACGGGATCAACGCGCTCATCACTGAGATCAGGAACAGCGCCCGAGGCGACGGCGGCAACGCTTGCGACCGCATTCGCCAGCGCCAAGCCATCATAGCGCTCGACATTCCCGCGGAACTTGGTGTAGCGACCTTGGAACAAGCCGTACCCAAGGTTCACGCCAAGCTCCTGGTCATTGTTTCACCGGAAGATCATATGGTGACACCCGAACCTGCCATGGAGTTTGCCGCCGCAGCCGGCGCGCCTTTGGTCAAGCTGGATTCCGCGTGCGGCCATCTGAGCCCCGGCTGCATTTCCGTGGGACCAACGGTTGCCCACTTCTTAACCGACCCGGCGTCGCTTCACAGTGAAACGTTGCACGAGGCCGCAAAGCACTGAAACAGTCGATGACAGATTGACGGCTGCCTCGTCTCAAATTCTCAGATTGAGCCATCAGGATAGGGAAATCAGCAGTCTGAGACAGTACGCATCCCAAAAGCTAAAGTGTTTGCGCCGATTCTCTAGTGCCTTTATGGCCACAAACTTTGCCATCTGCGGAAAAAACGAAATCTGCCGCGATGATTGAAAAAAAAGAAGTTGCTGTAGCAGTAGGAAAGCCTGACGGTTTTTCCCGTGCGATGTTACACGATGTTACGGAGAAGGAGATAAATCGACCGGCGGTTCTGGTACGAACGGTGCATATCTCGAGTGCAGGTCCGCGCACAAGACGGTTGCCAACAGGGAAGCACGGTGCAAGCGGAGCCGAGAAGCCACAGGAAACCAGGGTGCTCAGGGTGGCTCCTCGCCGCAAAGTGCGTTCCCTCGACCGCCAAGTCCCCGGAGGACACACCTCAAAAGTGCGCTGCAGGTCGAGATGCGGTGCAAACTATTTCATCTTTCGAGTAGAACGCCGAGCCTCGGGTTCGCTGCTGCTCATCGGTCCGGGTGGATTCTAGCCGTCTTCCTGACTCTTGCGCGTTTTGCTTCGCCTACGGCGGTCCGCGCGCAAGAAACCGCAACCCAGGAAGCCGCCAAAGCCCAAACCGGGACTCACGACGCAAGCGGCACGATTTCCGGAACGGTTTTCTTGCCCCGGAGCGATGAACCAGCAAGCCAGGTAGCCGTCAGCCTGAAATCGCACAACGCTGGCGTTTTTCGGAGCGTTCTGACCGACTACGATGGGCGTTTTGAGGTCCAGGGGCTTCCCGCTGGCACATACGAATTCAGCATTGAGGAACAGGGCTACCAAACCTACCGGAGTACGGCCGAATTTGACGGTTCCTCACTCAAGCTGGATCTCCACCTGGCTTCGTTCGTGCCCTCGCAACCTGCACAAAGCACCAACACGGTTTCCGTGCGGGAGCTGGCGATTCCCGGCAAAGCCCAGGAGGAGTACCGAAAAGGGCTCGTGAGCCTGGCGAAGAAGGAGTTGGCGAACAGCCTGAAGCACTTTGCGAGCGCCGTTCGCGCGTTCCCCGGCTACTTTGAAGCCATCTACCACCAGGGACTGGTGGAGACGGACCTGGGCCATCAAGAGGCCGCCATGCAGGATTTTCAGACGGCCGCTGAGCTCAGCGGCGGACGTTATGCGCGCGCGCAATTCGGCATGGGTTATCTCTACTATCTGCAAGGGAACGCGGCGCAAGCGGAAAGCATCACGCGAAGAGGATTAGAACTCGACCCGGATTCTCCCGACGGTTATGTAATTCTCGGAATGACGCTCCTGCGGCTGAACCGCACCGACGAGGCGGAGAAAAGCGCCCGGGAAGCGCTCCTGCGCGATCCCAATCACGCGGATGCTTACCTCGTACTCGCTGATACTTGCGCGCGGCGACAAAGGTATCAAGAGCAGATCCAGAATCTGGATGCTTACCTGAAGCTGGACCCGAACGGTGCCGCAAGCAAGCGCGCCCGCGAGGTCCGCGTAGTGGCGCAGCAACTCCTGAATCGCACGCAGTCACAAAACGAAGCGCCCTGATTGACCTAGTACCAGGCTTTCGAGCTTTTCAAGGATACCTTTAACTCTGCGGCGCAAAGTAGCTTGTGGCTTGTTTTTCTCCCGCGTCACGAATCGCTTAAGGAGCGGGAGCGGCGCTCGTGGGGCGTTTGCGCCAAATCAAGTAGATGGGAAGTCCGACAACCAGCAGGGCGATTGCGAACTTGAGGTTTCGGAATTGATCGGGGTCGTGAAACGCCGCAACCACTGCGTTTCCGACAATGGCGGCGGCGGCGAGGACGAAAAGAATTGGCGTCCAAGGATAGCCTGGAACTCGGTAAGGAAGAGGCTTGCTGCCGTTGGCGCGGCGAATTGGAAAAATGGCGGCGGCGCCCAGGCCGTAGAAAATCCAGCCGATGAAAATCACGCCTTCGATCAGTTTTTGAAACTGGCCCAATTCGCCGGCGCAAACCAGAACCGCCGACCACACACCGAGAGCAACGATGGCAAAAACGGGCGTGCGAAGATTGGCGTGCACGACCGCGAGTTTCTTGAAGAACAAGTTGTCCTTTGCCATGGCATAAAAAACACGCGGCGCGGTTAGGATGACACTATTCGCCGCGCTGAACGTGGAAATCAAAATCGTGAGCGCAACCATTTTTCCCGCCCACGGACCGAGAACAGCGGTGACCGAAGTCGCCGCGATGGTGTCGCTTGCGGCGGTGGCCGTGGGTCCGAGGGCGAACAGATATGCGGCGATTGCCAGGAGATACAGCCCTATCAAAACCAGCGAGCCGAGAAGAAACGCGCGCGGAAACGCCTTCTGCGGATCGATGACTTCTCCGGCACTATAGGTACCGAATTGCCAGCCTTCGTAGGCCCACAAGACGGCAATCATGGCGAGACCGAAACTGAAGAACGAACTTGCGCCGTGCTGCGTGGAGCGAATGGCCGGCACAACGTCGCGCGCGTGATGCCCCAGCGAGAGAAGCACGGCGCTCAAAATCACAATCACTCCGGCTTTGACGAGCGTGGTCCAGTTTTGCAGGTCGGAGCTTTGCCGAGTGCCCCAAACATTCACGACGGTGACGATAGCAATCACGACGACGGCCACGAGAGTTTGCATCAGCGGGGAGACGGGAACGACGGTCGCGAAATATTCGCTGAAGGCGCGAGCCAGAGCAGCGACGGAGCCGCTGGCAATGACCAAAAACAGGCACCAGCCGTAGAGAAAGGCCGCGAGGCGGCCGAAGCCGTCACGAATGTAGCAGTAAAGCCCGCCCGCTTCGGGATTGCTTGCGGCCAACTCTGCGTAGGTTAGCGCGCCGAGTAGCGAGAGGAGGCCGCCGACGACCCAAACCAGCATCGCGATGCCGACCGAGCCTCCTACCTGGCGCAGAATCGGGCCCGGAGTGCGAAAAATGCCGGAGCCAATGACGGATCCAATAAACAAAAGGAAAAGGTCACGCAGGCGAAGTGTGCGGACGAGTTCAATCATCTAAAGGGGCTTGCGCGCAGTTTGTATTTGCGAATTCCCGAAGAAATCTCCGCGCGGAAAGCCGAACGCATCATAACCGGAGATTTGGAAGCGTCAAGAAGAACCTTGGGGGATAGAAATCGGCGAAGGCATGAAGCAGAGGACGAAGATGATCAGAGCCAGGAACGCCCAGAGCCGGCGCTTGGCGTCGAGCGGCGCCGGATCGTAAACGGGCGGGATTCGCAGGAAGCGCATGATCAGCAGCAGCACGCCCCAAACGTACCACCCGCCCCAGAGCCAACCAAGAGCGATCAGGCCGATCGGCAACAAGAGAGAAAGAACGCGGTGCACACGCACGCTCAGCGAGCGCAAAATGTGGCCGCCATCCAATTGGGCTACCGGAATGAGATTGAGGGAGGTGACAAATAGCGCCACCCAGGCGGCGCGGCCAATCGGCGGCAGCAACAGCATGTCAGGAGAAACGCCGGGATGAAAAACCACTTCCAGGAAGCGCAGTAAGAGCGGCGTTCCGTAAATGAATGTCACGTTCTCAGAATCCGGGAGCGCAGCATGGGCAAGTGCAGGAACGAACTTTGCATGCATGACGCCGTAGAATAGCGCGGGGATCGTGAACAAGAAACCCACGAGCGGTCCCGAAGCGCCAACATCAAAGAGCGCGCGATTGGTGCGCATGGGGGAACGAATCATGATGAATGCGCCAAACGTTCCGGCAAGGTTGGGGAAAGGAATGAAGAAAGGAAAGCTGGCGTACAGATGATGGTGCCGGCACGCGAAGAAATGCCCGAGTTCGTGCGCGAGAAGAATTCCGAGGAGAGTTGCCGCAAACGGAAGGCCCGCGAGCAGGCCGGCAGGGTTTTTGTAGAACAGCGTGAAGCCAGGAAAAAACTCGTTTAAGGATGCAGCCTCATTGTGCGCATAGGCGAAGGCAAATTGAGTTCCCGCCACGAGACACGTGCAGAGGGTCAGCAAGAAGAGCACCACCGCAAGAACCAGCGATTTCCTAGAAGGGCGAGGAGGAATCTGAGCGTAGTACCGCTGGCGGACGAGCTCGTCGTTCCAATCCAAGTTTGCGGGGACCGAAGAGGCAGGTGCTTCTGGCAATGGCGATGATGGACTCACGAGGTTGGCGTTGGCATCACAGGGTCAATGGCTCTGCAAACGTGCCCAGCAGGAATAGTACAGCACAGATAGAGAGTTTCGCGCCAGCGCCGCCGCCTCTTGTATGCTGTCTTGGAGCTCGAGTGCGCCATGCAAAGCCCTGAGAGAACGCGAACAGAAGCGGACGTCGCCAGGATTGCAACGCTAGTGGCCGAGGCCAGCAAGGCTGAGTCGTTTGAGCCCGGACCGTCCCGCAAGGAATATGCCTACAGCTTGCGCAGCATTTAGAGAAATCTTTATCGGATACCTTTGCCATAATCCCAGCGTCAACTTCGATGACCTCCTGGGCAGGTTTGCAGCACACGAAGGCCGAGGTTCGCGCGAGAAGTTTGAATTTAGCATTGAGGAGGGAAGCTAGGAGGCGGGCTTTTCGTCGCCGTCTTTGCCCTGGAGTTCTTTGCCGGGCTTGAAGCGAACGGCTTTGCCGGGAGGGATGTTGACTTCCTCGCCGGTGCGGGGATTGCGGCCGATGCCGGTTTTGCGGGGCTTCACGCTGAAGACGCCGAAGCGGCGCAGTTCGATGCGCTGGCTGCGGCCAAGGGCCTGCTTCAACGATTCGAAAATCGTTTCGACGGCCTGCTCGGCCTTGGTGCGGCTGATGTTGGTTGCGGCGACAACCGCATTGACAAGATCCAGCTTAATCACTTGATCCTCCAGCACTTGTGAGGCCGATGCTAGAGGTAGCAGGGCTGGGTTGCCAAGACATGAAGGGTAATCTACACTGAACGTCTTTTGGAGTGAGGGCTGCGCCGGTTCGCTGCAATTACGAAACAAGATTCGAAAAAGGTTTCAGGAGGAAATGGATGTCCGTCAAGCCAGACCAGTGGATCCGGCGCATGTCGCTCGAGCACCAAATGATCGAGCCGTTCACGGACCGGCAAGTGCGCGATGGGGTGATCAGTTACGGAGTGTCCTCGTACGGCTACGACATTCGCGTGGCGGACGAGTTTCGGATTTTCACAAATGTGAACACCACGATCGTCGATCCGAAGCATTTTGATCCGCGGTCGCTGGTGGAATTCAAGGGCGATGTTTGCATCATTCCGCCGAATTCCTTTGCGCTGGCGCGGTCGGTCGAGTATTTCCGGATTCCGCGCAACGTGCTGACGATTTGCGTGGGCAAGTCCACCTACGCGCGGTGCGGGATTATCGTGAACGTGACCCCATTCGAGCCGGAATGGGAAGGTTTCGTGACGCTGGAAATCAGCAACACCACGCCGCTGCCCGCGAAGATTTACGCAAACGAGGGATTGTGCCAGGTGATCTTCTTCGTGTCGGACGAAGACTGCGAAGTCAGCTACAAGGACAAAAAAGGGAAGTATCAGGCGCAGGGCGGGATTGTTTTGCCGCGGCTGTGAGGTATGCACGGTAAGGCCGGCGAGCGCGATCTGGCTGCCGGGGCCGGAAAAGATATCTCCAAACTGAAGTTTGCACCAAAAATCAAAGACAAAGGCGAAAAGGTCATGAGCGCCCCAGAAACTTCCGCCAAGCCGGACTTCATGGCGCGGGCGAAAGCAAATGATGTGCCGGTGGGGCGTCTCATCGGGTTTGCAGCGAAGGAGATAGCCGACGGGCGGGCGGTGGTCACGCTGGCGGCCGGGCGGCAGCATGCAAATCCTATGGGCACGATGCACGGCGGAATTCTTTGCGATATTGCCGACGCCGCCATGGGACTGGCGTTCGCGAGTACTCTCGGGCCGGAAGAATCCTTTACAACGGTCGAATTGAAGGTCAATTTCTTTCGGCCCGTGTGGGAAGCTCAGCTGAAGGCCGAAGGTAAGGTCGTGCGCCGGGGGAAAAGCATCGGCTATGTCGAATGCGAAGTAACAGACGAACGGGGCCAGCTTGTTGCCAAGGCAGCGTCGACCTGTCTGGCGTTGAGGGGGGAGGACGCGAAAGGGCGCTAGCCCCTTATCCTTTGCAGCATCTTAGTTGCGCGGTTGCCCGGGACGTCTTGGCCTGCCCTAAGCCTCGAGAGTGAAACCGATTTGTAACGCGTGAGCGGCTGCGCGGAAATTAAAGCGCGGTGGCCAGGGGGTAGCCGCGGTCACGCCAGGCTTGCAGGCCGCCTTGCAGCGGGCGAATGCGCTTGACTCCATTTTTTCTGAGGAGCAGCGCCACACGGGCGCTGGTGGCTTCGTTCGGTCAAGTACAGTAAAGAATGACTTCGCCGTTGCGCGGCAGGCGGTCGTTCTTCTCCTCGAGTTCCTTGGCTTCGATGTGGAGCGCGCCCGGGATCACCTCCGGTTCGGCTTCGAAGTCCAACGAATGGCGCAAGTCAACAATCGTAATTGGTTCGCCCGCATCGAGTTTTTGTTTCAATTCATCCACGGTAATGCGGGCGATGCGCAATTCGCGCAGGAAGCGCTGGCGCGCGACAAATTTGGATCCGATGTACCCCGCAAGCGAGGCAAGGATCAGCACGACCAGCCAGCCGCCGAGCGAAGCCAGGCGCGCGGCAACCAGTTCAATCTGTCCGGCGAAGACATAGCCGAGTCCTAGAAACGCGGCGGCCCAAAGCATTGACCCGATGGCGTCAAACAACAAAAAGCGCCGGAAGCGCATGCGGAAGATTCCGGCGAGTGGGGGCGTCACAAGTCCGAGACCTGGTAAAAACTTGGCAACAATCAACGAGCGAGCGCCTTGCCTGGAGAAGATGCCTTCGGTGCGGCGCACACAGGAATCCGGCTCCAGCGAAATCCGGCAGAGAAGCTGCAGAATCTTGATGCCCTTGCGGCGGCCGAGCTGAAACCACACGGAATCTGCCACCACCGCCCCCAACATCGCGAACAGGAGCGAGGCAAAATAGCTCATCTGCCCTGCACCAGCCAGAGCGCCGGCCGCGAGCAACAAAGGCATCGCCGGAACGGGCATGCCGAGTTGTTCGACCAGCACCCAAACGAACAGAACAGCATGTCCATGATGGATGAGAAACTCAAAGGCGCGATGCATGGGTAGGCTAGGTTCCGTCTCCTGGTTCCTTGAGTGCGAAAGGAGCAGTATGTCCCCAACTGCCGGTCATGACAAATTCGCGGATGGGCTTGCGTGTCCGCGGCGCCAACTCTCTTTTTCGAAAGTCTTCCGGGAGAGTTTCTGGGTCGCCGGGATAGCCAATGGCGATCGCCGAAACCGGATCCCAGCCTTCGGGAATTCCGAACGTTTGCCGGGCCTTGTCATGAGAGAAGCCTGCCATTTGGTGAACCAACAAGCCGCGTGAGGTAGCTTCGGCAGTCAATTGAGCATTCGCGGCGCCGACATCATGAGCTGCAACTGGGTTTGGCGCCCCGTTGTGGCTGAAGTTCCGCCGGGCCACGGAAATTGCCAGCACCGGAGCATTCTTGGCCCAATTCGCATTGAATTCCATCAGCACGCCCACCATCTTGTTGAAATTTTCGGAATCGTCTTTACTGGCCACGATATAGGCCCAGGGCTGGTCGTTGAAGCTGGAGGCGGCCCAGCGTGCCGCCTCGAAAAGGCTGGCAAGGGCCGATGGCGCCACGGGCTTGTCGGCGAAAGCACGTGGGCTCCAGCGGTTGCGAATCAGTTCATGGACCGGGTGATCAGGTACGGCCGGCTTTTGCATGTGTTGAACCCTAGGCAGTCTTTGTTAGATGATGCGAGTGGCGGAGGCGGTGCATCGAGTCCGCCTCAGGTCGCTTCCGATTCTCGCAATGCGGAGATTAATCGCCGGATCTTGCCCCGGCTTTCTGGATCATTTCCACGTCGATTGTGATGTTCACATCGTCGCTTACGACCACCCCGCCGTTATCCAGCTTGGCGTTCCACTTCACGCCGTAATCCTGGCGGTTGATTTTTGTGGTGGCCGAAGCCGCCACCCGTTGGTTTCCCCAGGGATCCTTGGTGGGGGCGGTGAGTCCATCCACATCCAACACCACTTCCTTGGTTGTGCCTCGGATGGTCAAGTCGCCAGTGACGCGGAGCTTTCCGGGTGCCAGTTGTTCCACCTTTTTCGATTTGAAAGTCATGGTGGGGAAGTGGGCTACGTCAAAGAAGCGCTCGCTGCGCAAATCTTTGTCGCGGTCGGGCTCGCGGGTGTCCACGGTGTTCACGTCGATAGTGACCTCAATCGTGGATTTCGTAACGTCCTGATCGTCAAGCTGCATGGTTCCGCTGACCTTGCTGAAAGCGCCGCGAACGGTGGAAAGGCCGAGATGCCGCACGGCAAACTGCGCCGAGGAGTGCTGCGGGTCAATCTGCCAGGTGGAGCTCGCGGCTGCGGCCGGCCGCGAAAGCCCCAAGGCCATGCTCGCGAGAATGGCGATTCGAGAGATTCGAGTGAGGTAACCGTTCATTTTGAATTTTCCTTCCTACATGATTTGGAATTTGAAACATAAACTTGAATCCGTAAGTCGTTATTCCTGCTCGGTCCGGCGGATTTCCTCGAGCAGGTCGCAGAGAGTTTTTAGCCGCGCACCGGCCATGTGGCGGAATTGCCGCTTGTGCAGATCGCGCATGGGCTGGTCTAGCGGCTTCAGTAACGCCAAGCCGTGAGGCGTAATGCGCGTCTTCACCACGCGGCGGTCGTCTTTTTGGCGTTCGCGGGTGATAAGGCCGCGCTTTTCCATCCGGTCGAGTAGCCTAGTAATGTCGGGATCGTGCGTGATCATGCGCTCGCCGATGCCGCGGCAGGGCAGGCCCTCGGGGCCGGCGCCGCGGAGGATGCGCAGCACGTTGTACTGCGTTCCGGTCAATTCGGCGGTGTGGGTGAGTTGCTCGGCTTCCTGTCCAAGGGCGTCGGCGACTTTTAGCAAGGTGATGAAGATGCGCCCCTCGACCGGGGCTTGGGGGCCTTGCGGTTTGACTCGGGAAGGCACGAGCGGAATAATAGTCGTCTAAACGACTATTGTCAAGAGGAAATAATGGTTCTTGCAGCCGGACCTGGGTTGCGCTATTTGCGCAGAGGCCGGAGATGAATTTCGCTCAGAAAGCTCCCCAGCCTTTGCCTGACGATGGCTTCCACGGCATGCGCCACATCGTCCGGGGTTAAGGCGCTCGAAAGATCCTTGGGCTTGCTGCCGGAAAACTCCGTGGCCACGCTTCCCGGGCAAATCACGCTCACCCGAATGCCGTGGGCCCGCAGGTCTTCCATCATGCAGCCGGAAAGGCCCATCAGGCCCCATTTGGAGGCGCAATAGATACCGCCTCCGACAAAAGTATTTTTTCCGGCCAGCGAGCTGATATTGATGATGTCGCCGGACCCGCGGCGAATCATCGAAGGAATCACCGCGCGCGAGACCAGGAAGACGCTCTTGAGATTGCTATTCAGGACGCGATCCCATTCCGCCTCGGACTTCTCGTGAGCGGGGCCGAACAGGCCAATGCCCGCGTTGTTGACAAGGGTTTGAATTGGACCCAGCGTGGATTCGGTTTTGGCGACAAACTCGGACACTTGCTCGGCCTGGGTTACGTCCGTGACTTGAGAAAAGCAGTGCGTGCCCAGGTCTTCGAGGCTCTTCGAAGAGTCTTCCAGTGCGGCGCGGTCTCGGCCGCAAATCGCCACCGACGCGCCGAGCGTTGCCAGGCGTTGCGCGATCGCGCGGCCGATGCCGCGGCTCGCTCCGGTCACGAGCGCGACGCTTCCCGCAAGCTGCTTAGGTTCCGCGGAGCTGCTATTTGCTTTGCTTATTCCAGCCATAGGAATTCTTCCTCCCCGGGCCACTCTTTTTGTGCGAAACTCATCCTATTGTCAGAGATTTCCGCGGCGGCGGTCATCTTACGCTGTTGCGGAAACGAGTGTGAAGTGACCCCTCAACATAAGGAAGTATCACCAGGAACGTTGTCGAGGATAACGGCTTGCGGATTTGGCGCAGCTTTTCCTATAATCCCAAGGTTTTCCGAGACGGAAAGTTTCGCGGCGGAAAGTTCCGGGTTGCACCCGGAACACAAAAATGAACGCACGGAATCTCAGTGAGGAGAAGCCGGAATGAACGGAACATGGAAACGGGTGGGCGCGGTGCTGGCGGTGGCGCTTGGCTTGACTCTTGTGAATTCGAGCAGCCTGCGCGGACAGGCCGCTGCAGCAGGAGGCCAGGACAGCGCAAAGCAGCCTTATACGCTTGTGGAGTACAACCAGGAGCAGGCGTGCGCCGCCGAGAAAGTCCCTGCGACCCAGGTCAAATGCTTGGATGATTTTGTTGCGAAATATCCGAGTTCTGCGCTTCTGGTCTACGTATATCCCCTCTATGTGAATGCCTACAACCAGCTGAAGAATCCAGACAAAGTGATCGAGTACGCGGACAAGACCGTGGGGCTGGGCGAGAAGGTGGATGCGGGGACGCGATATGGGGTGTTGTATGCGCGGGCGCTCGCCTATGCGACGCTAAAACCCGACGCGCAGGCGGCTGGGGCGGCCAAGGCTCGCGAGGCGGCTCAGGCGGGATTGAAGGCTCTGGACGAAGTGAAAAAGCCTGACAACCTAAGCGAAGATGATTTCAAGAAGCAAAAGCTGCAGCCCACGATTCTCTTCCACTTTACCGGTGCTACGGCAGCTGTGGCGGCCAAGGATTTTTCGGCAGCGACAGGGGAGTACAAGGCGATTCTGGCGCTGAACCCCGACGACCTGAGCACGAATTACAACCTGGGGAAGGCCTACATGGCAATGACGCCTCCACAGCAAATGGATGCGTTCTGGTATTTTGGCAAGGCGGTCACGTCCAAGGGTGCGACCCAGGCGCAGTCGAACCAGGTGAAGAAATACCTGAGGAGCCTCATCGCGAACTATCAAGGTGGGAACGTTTGCGACAGCTTGACCGATGGCGAGATGAACGAGCTGCTGCAGCTCGCGGGGAGTTCGGCGGACCGCCCGAGCAGCTATACCCTGCCAAGCGCGACCGATATCAGCGGGATCCAAAAGGATATGACCATCGCTTCCGTGTTCACCGACCTGAAAGCAGGAGGCGACAAGAGCAAGCTGACGTGGCTTGCGGCGTGCGGTCTGGAGTTTCCAGAAGTTCCGGGCAAGGTGATCGAAGTCACGCCCGGCGACCCGATTGTGCTGAAGATAGCTTTCGTGACCAGCGATGCGGAATTTGATGCCGCGACCACGCCAAATATGGATGTGAAGGTAGTTGGCCAGCCGGAGGCAGCACGCGTCGAAAAAGACAGCGCGGTCCATTTCACGGGGACTTTGGTTGCGTACGACCCGGATCCCGCATTTTTCCTGCATTGGGACAAGGCGAAAGTGAAAGCCGAAGATATCCCGAAAGAAAAGGGAGCGCCCAAGAAGCCGGCCCCCCGTCGGCCAACCAGGAAGCCCAGCGGACGGTAGGCTTAATAAGAGTCAGCATCAGAGAAACGGCGCTCGGAAGGCGGAGAGCCGTTTCTCTTTTGTTAGGGGGCAGGATTTCGTGCGGCGCAGAAGCCCCGCCGGGAATCGATGATTTTTAAGACGCGGCAGCTGGAATCTAGCGGGAGCGGCGGCGGTGGCCGTTGGTATCCAGCTTGTACTCTTCAATCTTTCGGCTCAGCGTATTGCGGTGGATGCCCAGAAGCTGCGCTGCGCGGGACTGGTTGCCATTGGCGCGATCCAACACGCGCTTGATGAAGCGCTTCTCAAATTCCTCAATGGCCTCGTCGAAATAAATTCCGCGCTCCACCATTTGATTGACGAGCCCTTCCAATTGATCTTTCACGGCGTCACGCTCCGCTGGGATGCTGTGTCTTGGCCCGGGTGTTATGGCAGCTCGCGGCTAGTCAAAATGCGGAACGCTTCCCGGTATTTTTCGCGAGTAGCGTCGACGACCTCGGGAGGCAGTTCCGGCCCGGGCGGGGTTTTGGGCCAGCGCATCCGTTCGAGATAGTCCCGCACAAATTGTTTGTCAAAAGAAGCCTGGGGTCCGCCAGGGACATAGTGCGCGGCAGGCCAGAAGCGCGAAGAGTCCGGCGTCAGCGCTTCGTCAATCCAAATCAATTCGCCGTTCAGCTGGCCGAATTCAAATTTCGTGTCGGCCAGGATGATTCCGCGCGGTTCGGCATGAGCGGAGGCGCGCCGGTAAAGTTCCAGGCTCACGGCGCGAACCCTATCTGCGAGGTCTTTGCCGACCATCTTTTCCGCCTGCTCGAAGGAAATATTCTCGTCGTGGCCGCTCACGGCTTTGGTCGCGGGAGTAAAAATCGGCTCGGGCAACCGGCCCGATTCGAGCAATCCGTTTGGCAGCGCGATCCCGCAGATCCGTCCTGTTGCCCGGTAGTCTTTCCAGCCGGAGCCGGAAACGTAGCCACGTACGACGCATTCGATCGGCAAGGGTTGCGTCTTTCGCACCAGCATGGAACGCCCCTCGAGTTCGCCCTGGAACTTGTCAAAGGGAGCGGGGAATTCCGCAGCGCTCAGAACATGGTTGGGGATGACGTCTTTCAGCAGGTCGAACCAGAAAAGCGAAAGCTGAGTGAGCACGCGGCCCTTGTCAGGGATCGGCGTTGGCAGGATGACGTCGAAGGCTGACAGGCGGTCGGTGGCGACAATCAGCAGCTTGTCGCCCAAGTCGTAGATGTCGCGCACCTTCCCACGCGCGCTCGGCGACAATCCGGCGAACTGGGTCTCCCTCAGAACTTTCATGGTTGGAGCTGAAGACAACGCGAAAATCTCCCCGACTTGGTGCTCCGCATTCTAGCGCACCACATTGCGAAGTCAAACCCATGTTCGGTGGAAAACTGTGCGAAACGCAGTCGTGAAAAATTCAAAAGAAAAGTTTTATTCATTGGAATAAAACCTGGAGCTATTTAGGGCTTCCTGTTTTTGTGCCGTTTTTCTTTTGCAAAGCTTGGTTGATTAGGCCGCTGAAGCTGCTGCCGTTTTCGTGTTGGGATCTTCACTGGCAGCTCCTTCCCAGCGCACGCTTACGAGTTTGGATACCCCGGGCTCTTGCATGGTCACGCCGTAGAGCACGGGGGCGATTTCCATCGTTTTGCGATTGTGCGTCACTACGATGAATTGTGTCTGGTTGCTCATCTCGCCAATCAATTTCGTGAAGCGCCCGACGTTCGCTTCATCGAGTGGCGCATCGACCTCGTCGAGGATGCAGAAGGGGCTTGGCTGGTAGCGAAAAATCGCAATTAACAACGCCAGCGCCGTCATGGCCTTCTCGCCGCCGGAAAGCAGCAGCACGTTTTGAAGTCGCTTCCCCGGAGGCGAGGCTACGATGTCAATGCCTGCGTCGCCCGAGCTGTCCGGCTCGGTCAGGCGCATTTCGGCCATGCCGCCGCCAAAGATTGCGTGGAAAGCGTCCGAAAAACTCTTGTTGATCGCGTGAAAGGCGTGCTCGAATTTTTCTTTGGTTGCCTGGTCCAGCTCCACGATGGCCTGTTGAGTGTCGGCAATGGACTTCAGCAAATCGTCGCGTTCGCGCGTCAGGAACGTGAAGCGCTGCTCGCATTCGTTGAATTCCTCGAGCGCCATCATGTTCACCGCGCCCATGTTCTCGATGCGCTGCTTCATGTCACGATAGTTCGCCTCAGCGGTGGCCAGCTCTTCGCCGCTCATGAACGCCATTTCAGTGGCGATCAGGTCTTCTGGTTGGGCGTTCACTTCGCTCAAGCAAGTTTCGCGCAGATGCACGCGGTCGGATTCGTTTTTCGCGCGTTCCACTTCCGTGTGATTTTTCTGCTCACGCAGCTCCTGCAGTTCCTGGCGCCCCATCCGCAAATGATCTTCGGTCTGCGTCACGCGCGTGCGTGCGGATTCCCACTCCTGCTCAAGTTCCTTCTGCCGTGTTTCCAGTCGCAATTTTTCATTGCGCAGCCCTGCTAATTGTTGCGTCAGCTCCGCGCTTTGTTTCGCCAGGCTCGCGGTTTCGTCGCTGATGGATATTACCTGCTGCTGCAATGCTGCTTCGCGGCGCTCCATCTCAGCGCGCTCTTCGCGCAACCTTGCGGCGAGGGCCTCCGCCGCCGCGAGCCGTTCGTTAATCGCCGCCAGTCCGGCGCGGCCCGTGGCCAGTTCCTGCTGCTCGGTTTCGACCGAAGCGCGGAGCCCAACGAGTTCTCCCGAGAGGCGCGTGCTTTCGGTTTCAGCTTCGGCGCGATTGAGCGCGGCGGCGGCATGCTCGTGCTTTGCGCGTTCCGCGCGCCCTCGCGCGTTTTCCGCTTCTTTCCGTACCCGCGCCAGCTCACTTTGGCAAACCGCCAGTTCGGCTCCCAAGCGTGCCAGTTCGGTTTGCATGTTGCCATGGCGATGCTGGGCGGAAATCACTTCGCGTTCGGTGGCACGCAGCTTCGAGTTGATTTCTTCCTGCGCTTGTTCCGTCGCCAGAAGTTCCGCCGCTACTTTCTCGAGCGCGGCCTGCTTTTCGTTCATTTGATGTTCGAGTTGCAGCACTTGGGCGTTCAGCGCCCGCAATTCGCGCTTCATGCCGAGCGGCCCGGCCTGATCCGGACGCCCGCCGGTGACCATGCGCCCCTGATAAGAGGTGCCATCCGGGGTGACGAAAGCGTATTGCGGATTGTCCCGCGCGAGCTTTTCTGCTGCGGTGGCGCTGTCCGTCAAATACGCGCCCCGCAACCGTGGCAAGTACTGCTTTGCCGCCGGGCCCAGCGGATCGCGGAATTCCACGAGCTTGTCCATTCTCGAAATCACGCCATCGTCCGGGCGAAAATTCACAATCGATTCGTATTCATTGGAAAGCTTCAAATTTCGCAGGGAATCCACGAAGAATGTTGCCCGCCCGCCGACTTCGTCGCGCAGCATGGAAATACCCGTGCGCGCGTGGTCAAACGTCTCAACGACGACGAATTCCAATTCATCACGCAGAAATTGCTCGATGGCGGCCTCGTGCTTCTCTTCGACTTCCGCGTAATCTGCTAGCACGCCTACGGCCCGGAATTGCTCGTGGCCACCGCGCTCATTGGCGGCAAAAAGTTTCTGCACCGCCTCCGCCGTGTACGAGCGGTCGTTCAGAATCTGCGTTAGCGTGGAATGCCGCGCCCGCACTCCGGCCAGCGCGTCGCGGAGCGAATCCGCTTCTTTCGTCAGTCCACTGCGCTGCTCACGCAACCCGCCAATCTTCGCCTGTAGCTCCGCCTCGTTTTGCTGCAAAGCGCTGAGCTGGCCGGAAACGGCCTCCAACTCCCGAGCCGCCCGCTCCGCGTCGTCCCGCGCGCGCATCGAAGTCTCCAGGACCTCGTGCTCATTCGTTTCCAGTTTCCTTTGCGCTTCCATTTGGTGCGACAGCGCTTCTTCTGCCTGCTTTTGCTCGCCGTGCAGCCGCAGCAGGCTCTCGCCAGCTTCGGAAGCCGACCGCCGGAGCGCCTCGATGCGCCATTCGGCGTCGCGAATCTGGGCTGCCCGTTGCTCGGCTCGCTGCAGAAGCTCTTCCACGCGGGCATTCAGCACGCCCGACTCTTCTCGCAGCAACGTCACCGCCTGCACTTGCGTTGCGCTGCGCGTTTCCCATTCCGCCGCCTGCGCGCGAGCTTGCTTCAACTCCGCGTCCATTTGCGCGTGGCGACCCGCCAATTCCTGTGCGCGCTGGCGGTTGAACGCAATCTTGTTTTCGTTGCGGTCCACTTCGAGAGCGGTCAGGTTCAAGACGTTTTGGTTCTGGCGGATTTCTGCATCCAGCTCGTAAATCCGCTGACTCAGGCGGTCTTGCTCGCCTTCCATTTGCTGAATTGCTGCGGCGCGCTGTATTTCGGCGGCGTTCCATTCCTCCAGTTGCCTGGTAATCTTTTCGGCTGCCCCATCCAGTTCGCGCGCCTTGCCGGCCAGCATCTGCCGAACGATGCCGCGCATCTGGTCGCGAATCTCGGAATACCGCCGCGCCTTGGCCGCCTGCCGCTTCAGCGTGCCGAGTTGTTTCTCGACTTCGACGACGATGTCGTTCACGCGCGCGAGGTTCACTTTGGACGATTCCAGCTTGGCTTCCGCCAGGCGCTTCTTGGTCTTGAATTTCGTCACGCCTGCGGCTTCTTCGATGATGGCGCGGCGCTCCATCGGCTTGGTGGAGAGGATGAGGCCGATGCGTCCCTGTTCGATGATTGCGTAGGAGTCCGGGCCCAGCCCGACGCCCATGAACATTTCTTGAATGTCGCGCAGCCGCGCCACGCGCCCGTTGATAAGGTATTCGCTCTGTCCGGAGCGGTAGAGCCTCCGGCTGACCATGATTTCGCCCGGTTTGGTGGCGAGCACAGGCTTGTCGTCAGCCTTTTTCTTTCTCCTAAAAGGCTTTTTGAATTTGCCGCCCGACTCTTCATCCTCCGCCGGTAGGTCCGCCGCGGGCGCATCTTGGCCCAACTGCTCGTTTCCCTCAAGGGCCACTTGCTCCGAGGATTGGTTGCCGCTCTGCGCTTCGGTGGCAGATTCTGGGGCTGCCTCGGCTGCTGCGCTTTGCATAACGAAACGCGCTGCTTCGGCCAGCTCAGGGTCTTCCATCGTGATGGTCACTTCGGCCATCCCCAGCGGAGGCCGCTTGGTTGTTCCGTTGAAGATGCAATCCGCCATGCGCTCGGCGCGCAGGGATTTGTGGCTCTGCTCGCCCAGGACCCAGGAAATGGCGTCCACCACATTGGACTTGCCGCAGCCGTTCGGCCCGACGATACACGTCGTCCCCGAGCCGCTGAACGTCACCACGGTGCGTTCGCAAAACGACTTAAAGCCTACGATTTCGACTTTTCGCAGCTTAAGCAAGGTTTCCCCTTTGCTCCTCGAATTGCGTGCTTGGTAGTTCGATGCGATCCGCGCTAATGGTGTTCCCCAGCCGGGCGCAGGAAAAAGTACGCAATGAGAGACGGCTTCTTTTGCCTCGAGGGGAGGGTCTTTGGAGCGTCGGGCCAGTCCCACACCCTGGGACTGCCTTCAAAGTCGGCTGAAGTGCCGACTCGAAAACGTCTGGCAGGTTCCTATTCAGAGCCCAGCCGCCTGGCGCAAGGATGGCGGTACGGGAAAAAACAGTAGCACGATGTTTCTATGGTGTCTAGCCCTACGCTATGCATTGTGGTTCTTCCGCCAAGGCCACAAGCCTTGCCGGCTAAGAAGGGATAGACAAACCTGCTTGGCTCGATTGTCTTATTCTTGAGGGCGCAATGCAGACCACGCGGAGTGACGCTTCTGAGATCGAGCTTTCGTACCGTTCCACAGGAGAGGGCGAGGCGTCGCCCCTGAAGCCTCGCCTTATTCATAACGCAGTACGACTATGGGGTCCACGCTCATGGCGCGGCGCGCGGGAACTGCGCAGGCCCCCAGCGCAATGCCGGCTAGAAGAGCCATGACGCCTACGAGCACCAACGGATCGTAGGGACGGACGCCGTAGATTTGGGTGGCCACCGCTTTTTGCAGGTATGCCGCTGCCACAACCCCCAAGACAAAACCCATGGCCACGAGCTTGAATCCCTCCCGCAAAACCAGTTGGAGAATGCCGGCTCGCGTGCTGCCGAGCGCCACGCGAATGCCAATTTCTCGCGTGCGCTGCGCCACGAGATATGCCAGCACACCATAAATTCCCAGCGAAGCCAGAAACAACGCCACTCCACCGAAGGCATTCGCCAGCAGCATGGAAGTCCGCCGCGAAGCTAAGGAAAGATCAATGCGCTCCTCCATTGAGTGGATGTCGAACAGAGCCACCTCCGGGTCAAGTCGCGCGATTTCAGACCGCAGCGCGCGAACGGTGGACGCGGAATCCCCGGCAGTTTTGATGGCAAAGGTGAACGTTCTCGAGGGGTCCTGAGCGTTAGATCGGTAATACGCGCCCACAGAAGCGCCGGAATCATCCAAGTTTTCGTAGCGCAGCGTACGCGCCACTCCGACAACGGTCAGCCACACGGTGTGTTCGGTGACCTTCATGAAGTCCTTAGGATCGCCGGTACCTGGAAAATACATCCGGCGGCCAATGGGATCCTGGTTCGGCCAGAAATGCCGCGCCAGGCGCTCGTCCACGATAATCGAGCGGGGAGCCGTTTCGCTGTCGCGCTCATCAAACGTCCGGCCTCGAACCATCGAAATGCCCAGGGCTTCAAAATAGCCGGGAGTTACAACGATGTTCAGAGGAGAGATAAGCGACTCGCCCGGCCTCATCTGGTAGCCCTCCGCAAGAATCACGCTGTCATTGTGATTGCCGCCGAGGGGAATCGCCCCCGTTGCGCCCGCGTGGGAAACTCCCGGGAGGCTGCGAATCGCAGGGAGCGCGCGATTCATGAAGTCGCGCAACACATCATCCTTGGCATACCTGGAGCTTGGCAAAGAGACCGAGGCTGAGACCACGCCGTTGGGCCTAAACCCGGCATCAACGTGCAACAGGTTGCGAAAGCTCGCAAGCAGCAACCCCGCCCCCATCAGCAACGTAAAAGCAAATCCAACCTGCGCCGTGACGAGGAATTGGCGCACGCGGCGAGACTTTTTTCCGCCTGTTCCCGTGCGGCCCTCCTCACGCAGTGCATCGCTGATGCCGATCTTGGAAATCCCGGACAGAGGGAACAGTGCAATAAAAAGTCCGGCGCTCAGCGACAGGCCAAGGGAAACCAGAACGGCGGTCCCATCCATGCGGACTTCATTGGCCCGCGGGAAATGCTCCAGTCCAATGGCGTTCAGACCTCGCAACACGCCAGCCCCCAGCGCGATGCCGCACCCGCCTCCGAGGAACGCCAACCCTACATTTTCGAGGATGAGTTGACGCACCAATTGCGCACGGCTTGCGCCCAGTGCAATCCGTGTGGCGATCTGCTTCCGCCGCATCGCCAGACGCGCCAGCGCAAGGTTCGCGATGTTGAGCCCGCCGATGAGCAAAACCAGGAACGCCCCGCCCCACAGCAAGTACAAAGTGCCTTTGACGCCCGCGGTCAGCATGTCTTGCAGCGGCTTTACCGTCGTGTGGAACCCCGCGTTGATCAGCAGTTCCTTAAACTCCGGGAAGCGCTCGAGGTTTTCCTGATTCAAGGCATCTACCTGCGCTTGTGCCTGCTGGAGCGTCGCCCCGGGCTTCAGGCGTCCAATGTGATACCAGTTATTGTTGTGATGCACGGTTTTCTCTTCCGCGCTAAAGGCCAGCGGCATCCACAGGCGCACCTCCGGCTCAATGAAATTGAACTTGCGCGTCATCACCCCGACGACGGTGAACGGCTGTCCGCTGATCCGCAGGCTTCGGCCCAGAACCGCTTTGTCTCCCCCGTACAACTCCTGCCATAACCCATAACTGAGGATCACTTCCTGGTCCCGGCCTTCTTCGCCGTCGTCCTCCGTGAATGGTCGCCCGAGCATCGGAGAGACTCGCAGCAGGTGGAACCATGAAGGTGTTACCTTCATCCCGCGAATCTGCTGCGGCGAACCGTTCAGCTCTATGGTTTGATTGCGTCCGCGGAACATCGCCTGGCTCTCAAAAACTGTCACTTCCCGAAGCCGGTCGAAGTAGTCGCCCGAGGCGCTGTTGTTGGATCCCCGGACTCCCGCATTCGGGTAATCGTTGGACATAATCAGGATGGAATTGGCGTCCGCCACCGGCAAGGGGCGCAAAATCACCGAGTTCACGATGGCAAAAAGCGCCGCGTTGGCCGCAATACATACCGCAAACGTCAGCAGCACCGTCACCGCAAACCCTTTGTCCCGCAACAGCGACCGCACTCCGTATTTCAGGTCTTGCCAAAATGCATCCATGAGTTGCGCTCCCCACTTGCCGTCGGCACTGCCGCTCTTGCGACAGACCCACACCTTTGGCGTTAATGCGGACTGGTGCCTAGCAAACAGTACGAATGTGCCAAGCCCAAAGTTCCCAGGTCCGACCAGCAAAGCGGGGGGGAGCAGCAGGGTACAGGATCGCGTCGCCAAGCACTTCTTTTCTCCCGTTCTGCATTGCCCCGCGTCAAACCCCTCGGATACAATCCATTGCTTCTTCAATGGATCAGAAAGAGCACCGAGCACCGATGGCTGAAATCCAGCTTCACAACACGCTGTCTGGAAAAATCGAACCTTTCGTCCCGCAAAGACCGGGCGAGGTGCGCATGTACACTTGCGGGCCTACGGTCTACGACTACGCGCACATCGGCAACTACCGCACTTTCGTTTTTCAGGACCTTCTGAGGCGTTTCCTCAGGCTCCGCGGATACCGCCTCAACCATGCCATGAATTTGACTGACGTGGACGACCGTATCATCTCGAACGCGGCTGCCGCCGGCAAAAGCATCCGCGACTACACTGAAAAATTCGTTCAAGCGTTCTTCGACGATTGCAAAACCCTCAGCATCGAAGCGCCGGAGCATTGGATTCGCGCCACCGACCACATCCCCGAAATGGTCCAGCTCATCCAGCGCCTTCGGGAGAGAACTTTCACTTATCCGAGCGAAGGGTCCATCTACTACCGCATCACGAAATTTCCGGCTTACGGAAAACTCTCGAAAATCGACCTCAGCGGCATCCAAGTCGGCGCGCGCGTCGACAACGACCGCTACGAAAAAGAAAGCGCGCGCGATTTTGCGCTCTGGAAAGCTCCCAAGCCCGGCGAGCATTTCTGGGAAACCGCCATCGGCTCGGGCCGCCCCGGATGGCACATCGAATGCTCTGCCATGGCCATGAAATATCTTGGTGAAACGCTGGATATTCACACCGGCGGCATCGACCTTGCGTTTCCGCATCACGAAAACGAAATTGCACAAAGCGAAGCGGCCACGGGCAAGCCGTTTGCACGCTACTGGCTCCACGCCGAGCATCTGCTGGTGGAAGGTGAGAAGATGTCCAAGTCGCTTGGCAACTTCTTCACCTTGCGTGATCTTTTCGCCAAGGGCTACAAGCCTTCCGCCTTGCGCCTCTGTCTCGCCAGCACGCCTTATCGCCGGCAGCTCAATTTCACCTTTAATGGCCTCACACAGGCCACGAACACCATCGAGCGTTTGCGTAATTTCGCCGACCGCTTGAACCAGGGAAAATTTTCAGCCGGAAACCAGGAAGGTATGGCGGCGCGTATCGCTAAGGCCGCTGAAGAATTCGACGCCAGCCTCTCCGACGACCTCAACACCGCCCGCGCCCTCGCGGCCGTTTTCGACTTGGTGCGCGACGCGAATATCGCGATGGACAAGGGCGAATTTCGCCAAGGGGACATCGCCGGGATTCGGCAGTTTCTGGCCACGTTCGACAAGGTCTTCGCCGTCCTCGAAGACAACGATGCAGCAAAATTGCAGGCGCTCGGATTTGGTAGCATGGAGTCAGGCCCGAGCGACGCGGAGATCGAAAGACTCATCGCCGACCGCAACGCCGCCAAGAAAACACGCGATTTTGCCGCCGCCGACCGCATCCGCAAGGAACTCGCGGACCGTGGTATAATTCTAGAAGACGCCAAGGACGGCAGCGTCCGCTGGAAACGCAAGTGACCTTGAACTTCAAAACTCGGCCCCCGTACCTCCCGGGTTTCTTCCCGCCGGCCGCCGCGCGGCCAAACCTCTACGGCGTTGACTTAGCCTAGTTTTTGCAGGCCGGTTCCGGAAGCGTCCGAAACCGAATTAGCTTTTCTTGCCTGCCTCTTCCTCTCGCAGTCTTGATTCACTCCAACCTGATTTTCTTCTTGGAGGAAGAAATGCCAACGATTTTAGAAGTAAAAACGCCTCACCTCGTCACGGCGCTGCCCGGCCCGAAGGCGCAGCAAGTCATCGCGGCCGACGCAAAGTTTATGTCGCCGTCGCTCACTCGCGAATACGCATTGGTGGCCAAGAAAGGCCACGGCGCGATCGTCGAAGACGTGGACGGAAATTCCTTCCTGGACTTTGCCGCGGGCATCGCAGTTTGCTCGACAGGCCACTGCCATCCGAAAGTGGTGGAGGCCATCCAGAAACAGGCCGCGGAACTGATTCACATTTCCGGAACGGATTTCTATCACCATCATTTGCCCCAACTCGCCGAGAAACTCGTCGCCACTCTGCCGGGCAAAGAAGCCAAAAAGGTGTTCTTCGGCAACTCCGGCACGGAGGCAGTGGAAGGCGCGGTCAAGCTGGCACGCTACCACACGAAGCGCGACAAGCTCATTGCTTTTTACGGCTGTTTTCATGGGCGCACGCTCGGTTCGCTTTCGCTGACGGCGTCCAAAAATACGCAACGCAAAGGTTTTGGATCGCTGCTCGGGGGCGTCGAGCACATTCCATTTCCGTATGCCTACCGCTGCCCGCATGGCCATACGGCTGAAACTTGCGGCACGGAAACTTTGGAGCTCCTCGAACAGCAGATGTTCAAGCGCTTGTTCGCGCCGGAAGAAATCGCAGCGATCATCGTCGAGCCGATTCAGGGCGAAGGCGGATTTATCCCTGCGCCAGCATTTTTCCTACAGGAACTGCAGCGTATCTGCAATCGTCACGGAATCATGCTCATCGTGGACGAAGTGCAGTCCGGCGTCGGGCGAACTGGCAAATGGTGGGCTTACGAACATGCCGGAATCGAACCGGACATCGTCTGCATTGCGAAAGGCATTGCCAGCGGAATGCCGCTGAGCGCATTCGTCGCGAAAGAAAGCGTGATGACCTGGAAGAAGGGTTCCCACGGCACGACCTACGGCGGCAATCCTGTGTGCATTGCGTCGGCGATGGCCACGCTCGACTTGATCGAAAACGGCTACATGGAAAACGCGCGCAAAATGGGCGATTACATCTTTGGCCGCATCGGCGATTGGCCGAAGCGCTTCAAGATTGCCGGCGATGTGCGCGGCAAAGGGCTGATGATCGGCATCGAAATCGTGCGCGATCAGAAGACCAAGGAGAAAGCGGCGGATTTGCGCGACGCCATCATCAGCAAGGCGTTCCACAAGGGGCTGCTGACGCTCAGTTCAGGCGAAAATTCGATTCGCCTATCCCCGCCGCTTCTGATTGACGAAGAGCAGGCGGACTTCGCGATTCGCACCGTCGAAGACTGCCTCAGAGAAACGGAAAAGGGCGTCTAAACGCAGGAGACGCAGAGGCCAGAAAAGGGAACTAACGGGATCCCGCGTCTCGCGACATAGGCGCGGGATTTTATTTTCGATTGGCCAGAGTTCATTGCTGATACCGGGCGACGTGCCTTTGCGCCAGGTGTGATGGTTCTTGCAAAAAAGCAAAACTTGGCGTACAGTCGATTATCGATATACCGATTATCGATACTTTATGCCTAAACGAAAACTCAGCCCGCTTCCTTCTGCAGCTTTCCAAATTCTGCTTGCCCTCGTAGACGAAGACCTGCATGGCTACGGGATCATGCGGCAGGTCGTAGATCAGACCGAGGGCCGCATGCGATTGGGTCCGGGGACCCTGTATAGCTCCATTCAGACTCTGCTGGAAGGCCAATTGATCGAACAAGTAGACGCGCGGGCGGACAGTAAATTGGGTCAGGAGCGCCGCCGATACTACCGATTGACTTCTGCCGGGCGCAAGCTCGTCCGCTCGGAAGCGGAAAGACTCGCGGACCTGTTGCGCGTGGCGCGGGCCAAAAAAGTCTTAAGGGGGGCCCATGTCTGAGAAGCTCTACTCTTGGTTTTTGCGGCTCTATCCCTCGCGTTTTCGCGAGGAGTACGGTGAAGAAGCGTTGCAATTGTTTCGTGACCGGGCACGCGACGAAAAAGGATTCTTCGAGCGTCTGCGCCTCTGGCTGGACCTGGTGGCGGATTTGGCGATGTCGGTTCCACGCGAGTACTACCATTTTCAGCCGGAGTTTTTTGGTGTTTCGGCTGAGCGTTTGGAAGGTGTGCCAGCTTTCTTTGTTCTGGAGAGCGGATCGCCTCGGCCTGGAGCGCTGTTTTCCGGTGGCCTATTGACGTTGGCATCGGTCATCACATTTTCTGTTTGGCTCAGCCAGCCGGCGCGCTACAAGCCGTTCAGAGCGTTGGCGAGCCAATCTCAAAGCCGCGCTCGAGAACACCCCACCGCGGTCCGGCGCGCAGCATCGCACCGAACCGATAGCGCCAGAGAAACGCCAAGCGCTCTTAGGCCGTCGGATGTTCCTGCGACCAACTCGAAGCCCACCGAGGCGAAGGCAGGTGACGCATCGAGTGGGGTCCCCCGACAAGACTCCCGATTTTCCCCTCCTCCGCCACCACCTCCTCACCCTCTTCAACCCCAGGCTGGGCAACCCGACGAAGCTGCCGACACAACGGTCCTTGTTGAAGGCGAGGATCCCGGCGTGAATGCTGCGGAACGGCATCGCGTAATTAATGGCGCCATCGCGAATCTAAAGCTGTACTACGTTTACCCGGATCGCGCGCAAAAAGTATCCGAGGCGTTGCAGGCACATGAAAGGAACGGCGATTACGACGGCGTGACGAGTGGCAAGACCTTTGCTGATGTGCTTACCAAGGAGATGAGGGGTGCGGGTCAGGACATGCACCTGGTGGTGGTCTACAGCGAGACGCCTTTGCCGGAGCGCCCTCGATCATCCACCGTGGAAGACCTGGTGCGTTATCGCGACGCCTTGGAGCAGCAAAACTGCACTTTTGAAAAGGTCGAGATTCTGCCGCACAACATCGGCTATTTGAAACTCAATGCGTTCCCTGATCCGTCCGTCTGCGAGTCCAGGGCCAGGAAGGAAATGAAGCGTTTAAATGACGCGGATGCCATTATTTTCGATTTGCGAGAAAACCGCGGCGGCTCCCCTGCCATGGTCATGCTGATGGCGGCCTACCTGTTCGACCATCCCGAGTACATGTACAGCCCCAGGGAAAATACCACCGAACGGTCCTGGACGCGGTCGCCGGTTCCAGGAAACAAGCTGGCGGACAAGCCTGCTTACCTATTGACCTCCGCTTCGACATTCTCGGCAGCCGAGCACTTTTCTTACGACATGAAGATGCTGAAGCGAGCCACCATTGTGGGTGAAACCACAAGTGGCGCCCCGCATTCCGGAGTCTTTCATCGGATTGACGAGCACTTTGGAATGGGTATTCCCGAAACAAAGCCGATTAACCCCTTTTCAAAAAGCGACTGGGTGGCGGTGGGTGTGGAGCCGGATGTGAAAGTGAAAGCCGCCGAGGCCTTCGAGACCGCAATCAAGTTAGCTGAAATTAAGTTGGGCAAGAAATAGTTCGTTTGCAAATCCGCTCGGGCAGGCTGCTCAAAACCAGCCAAATCGCAGAATTCCTTGCCAATTTGGAGTCAGGTTATAGAATGCTGGGGCGAAATCCGTTTTGGGGTGTCGGAGGAGGGTGTGTCTTCATGTCTATGAACAAATTCCGTATTCGCGTGGCCTTGTTTGTGGTTGCGCTAATGGTGTGCGGAGCTGCTGCGAGAGGCCAGGACGCCGATATTGCAAAGAAGCTACAAGGCTTCGACGCGTACATGGAGCAGACGCTGAAGGATTGGAACACGCCAGGCGTAGGCGTGGGCATTGTTGTAGGAGACAAGCTCGTCTTTGCAAAAGGCTATGGCTACCGGGATTACGAGAAAAAGCTGCCGTTTACCGCGAAGACCATGCAGCCGATTGCGTCGAACTCGAAATTGTTCACGGCGGTGGCGGCGGGAATGTTGGTTGAACAAGGGAAGCTTACTTGGGACAAGCCGATAAAACTGTCGGTGCCTGAGATTGAGTTTTACAACGACCAGCTCAACAACAATGTGACCCTGCGTGACATGCTGTCGCACCGCACCGGCGTCACTCGGCACGATTTGATCTGGTTCAAGTCGCCATTCACGCGCAAAGAACTGTTCGACCGGCTCAAATACCTCGAGCCGCAGGAGCCCATGCGCACCACGTTCCTCTACAACAACCTGATGTTTGCTGCCGTGGGACAGATCATTGAAATGAAGTCCGGGAAGAAATGGGAGGACTTTGTCGGCGAGCGAATTTTCACTCCTCTCGGGATGGGCACGACTTGCTACACCGTCGACGACATGCTGAAGCAGCCGGACTACGGTGTGCCTTTTCGAGAGAAACGGGACTCCTTCGAGCTTTACAAGATTCCTTATTATCAGGACACCGAAGGTGTGGCTCCGGCGGGTGCCATCATTTCGAACATTGACGAGCTGTCGCACTGGCTGATCGCTTTGATGAACGAAGGAAAATATAACGGGAAGCAGGTTCTGCCCGCGAACGTGTTAAAAGCCACGCTGCAACCGGCGATCGCGCTGCCGAACACGGGCGGAGAAGCGCTGGGTTATTGGGAATTGATCAATTCGGCTTATGGAATGGGAAGGTGGACGGCGTCCTATCGCGGCAAATTACTGGCGTACCACGGCGGCGACCTGCCGGGATTTCACTCCCAAATTTCGCTTATGCCCAACGACAAAATCGGCGTGATTGTGCTCGTGATCAGCGATCACAGCGCGCCGCTCTACAACATCATCAGCTACAACGTGTACGAGCGGTTGTTGGCGATCGATCAAACGCCTTGGAGCCAGCGGCAACTCCAACAGCGGCTTGCCAACAAAAAAGCAGCGACCGAATCGCGCACGAAAGCAGGCGCGGATCGCGTGCCGAACACCAAGCCATCGCACGCGCTGGGGGACTTTGTCGGCGAGTACCAGAATCCCGCGTATGGCATTCTTAAAATCGGACTGCAGGGGGATCAATTGCAATTTGGCTTTCACGATTTCCATTTTCCGATGAACCATTTTCATTACGACCGGTTCGACACCCCGGATGACGAACAGTACGGAAAATTCTCGGTGAATTTCCGAACCAACCCTCAAGGGGATGTCGACCTGGCGGTGATTTCGCTGGACCAGGCGGAAGTCGTCTTCACGCGCAAGCCGGAAACACTCGATCCAAAGCTGCTGGAGAAGCTGGCGGGAACTTACCTGACCCCAAGCAAAGTGAGATTTGAAGTGCTGTACCAGCCCGGAACCGGACTTGCTCTATCGTTTCCGGGCGGCCCGCCAGAAAAGCTAATTCCGGTGAAAGGGTTGCAATTCCGGACGGCGCAGTTTGCCGACATCATTTTTGAGTTCGTCATGGAAAACGGGCAGGTAAAAGGACTGAAACGGAGAGATCCCTCCGGCGAATTGACGTATCCGCGACAATAAGAATTAAGATGTTGCGATAGCTTGTGCGAAAAAGCGCTTCGGCATGAGATGATGATTGGAGCGACAGGGTGCGCTTCTAGGGTGCGGATCGAAGTGTTGCAAGCAGTCCCCTCCAGGGACAACCCAGAATCAAATTGAGGAGGAGAGCGAGTTGCCGGAGTTACGCAAAGACCCGATCACGGGTCGTTGGGTGATTATTTCAACGGAACGTGGAAAGCGGCCGAATGATTTTCTACGCGAAAGCGTAACCGCGCGAGAGCCGAAGAATTGCCCCTTTTGTGTTGGCAATGAGGCCAAGACACCGCCCGAAGTGCTGGTGTACGGGAGAAACGGTGGCGGCGCGAACACGCCGGGATGGAAGCTGCGCGTGGTACCGAACCGTTTTCCAGCCCTAGGTATCGAAGGCGAGCTGGACCGCGAAGGCGAAGGCCTTTTCGACAAGATGAATGGAATTGGCGCGCACGAAGTGGTCATCGAATCACCGGACCACGCTGCGACCCTCGCGACGCTCCCGGAGCGCGCGGTCGAAGACGTGCTTTGGGGATACCGCGACCGCATGCTGGACCTGAAGAACGACAAGCGCTTCCGATACATTTTGATTTTCAAGAACCATGGTGAAGCGGCGGGCGCGACCGTGGAACATCCTCATTCACAACTGATCGCTCTGCCCATCGTGCCGCGGCGGGTGCGCGAAGAAGTGGACAACTGCTGGCACTATTACGACGAAAAAGAGCGTTGCATCTTCTGCGACATCATCCGGCAGGAGCGGGACACGGGCGAACGAGCGATTGGCGAGAACGAGCAGTTCATCACCCTGGCGCCTTACGCACCGCGGTTTCCATTTGAGATGTGGCTGTTGCCGAAAGTGCACAGCTCGTCGTACGAGAACAATCAAAGCTCGATCTACGCCAGCCTGGCGCGAATGCTGAAAGACACGCTCATGCGGCTCGATGAAGTGTTGGATCGCCCGGCCTACAACTTCATGATTCACACCTAGCCGATCGGGGAAGAAATCAACGACCACTATCACTGGCACATCGAGATTATCCCCAAGCTGACGAAGGTGGCCGGATTCGAGTGGGGCACTGGCTTCTACATCAATCCGACGCCGCCCGAGGAGTCGGCGAGGTTCCTGCGCGAAGCGAAAGTCCCATCGTTGTCGGAAAAGAAATAGGCCTCACTCAGACTCGCGCGTAAATTTGAGCCCTGAGTACTGGGTGTGAAACAAATTCCCCTCGAGATTTGGCGTCAGTCCTGCCCTACCTGTTCATGCCTCTTTTTGAGGAGGCAAATAACGATCCTATTATCAATGGTTTACATCGGCAGGGCCGAAAGTGCGCCTGTAATTATTTCCCTTTTGGCAACAACAAAGAGCCTGCCGACGGGTTTATAGGAATATAGAGCTTATGGGCCTAGTACTACGCCCCTTCGCACGCAACCTTGCAGAAGGAGGAGTTTTTGCTCTCACGGGCGCTCACTAAAGGCTTGTTCTCCCTCGCGCTTGCATTTGTGCTTGCCGGCCTAGGGTGTCCCGACGCGCGGGCCGACGTAGGCATTGTGCTGAATGAGTCGCTCGGCACGAGCATGGACAGGATTTCGGGCACCGGGCATAGCGCCGTGTATTTTTCGCGCATCTGCCCGGAATCGCCGGTGAAGTTGAGGCTCTGCCGTCCGGAAGAGAATGGCTCGGTGATGAGCAATTACATCAACATCGGCGAGCCCCAAGATTTTGAATGGAACATAGTGCCGCTAAATATCTACCTGTATGGAGTAGAGAATCCCCGGTTTCGCGTTCTGTTTGGGACTTACCAGATCAAAGATTTGCTGGAGGAGAGGTACCGGGCGAAATACCTGGCCGGTTATTGCGACGGCCCGCCGTGCTCGACAAGCTCCAAGGCGGAATGGCGAGAGATGGTCGGAGCGACGCTGATTCGCGGCATGTACATTTTCGTGATTGATACGACCGTGGAGCAGGACGAAGCGCTGATCGCGCAATTCAATGACTCGCGTAACAAGAATCATTTTAACGGCGTGACCCGCAACTGCGCGGACTTCACCAAGCGCGTCATCAATGCCTATTTCCCGCATGCCGTCAGTACGGACTACCTCAACGGCCTTGGGATGACCACCCCGAAAGCCATTGCGCGATCGCTTGTGCACTTTGCGGACCGGAATCCCGAACTGAGTCTTCGTGTGCTGCACTTTGCGCAAGTGCCCGGCACAATCAAGCGAAGCAGCGACGTCCGCGCGGTAACCGAACAGTTGTACCGTTCGAAGAAGCTTCTTATTCCGATGCTGATTTTTGCCGATTATGGGGTGCCGGTCGTGGCGGCGTCCTACCTTCTGACCGGGCGGTTCAATCCAGAAGGAGAATTCGAGAAGCACCCTGGACAAGCGGAACGCAGCGGTTATGCGATTCGACCCATGCAGCAAGAAGAACAATCGCAGATCGTCGGCACTTCCGCGGAATGGAAGAGATACCGCCAGGAGTTGAACTCCCTATTGCACGAGAGGGGGCAGGCGGAACCGGGCGGAGATGCTGCGGACCTCCATCGCTTTTTCAAGCATGTCAGCAAGGTCGGCAAGCCTCGCTTGGATGCCAACGGCGAAGTGTGGATGGATATCGCGGACAAAGACCATTCCTTCCAGGTGGGGCTGAGCGCCAACAACATTCTTGGGCGAAACTCCGATCGTCAATCGGCCTATGCGTTGCTGCTGTGGCGCACTCAAGGTGTCCTGAAGAGTCCGAAGCACAGGCGCGAAACGATGCCCGAGTTTGAAGACAATTGGGACCTTCTGCAGCAAGCGCGTTTGAGAAATGCTGAGGTAGTCGCGAAAGATCACGATTCGGACAAGCTCGCCAAGGGCGGAGTGCCTTCCACGGGCGGAACTGATGACTGAGAGCAACTAAGACAAGCTGTCCGCAGATACTTGCATTTTTCCTTCGCTCTCAATCCCACTTCGAAAACCAATTGTCTATGAACGAGTCTTCATTTAGCGGATACACTTTTTGATGGTGAGGGCAGGTTTGCGCGAATCAGCGATTCGACCTGGCTCCACACCCTCGGATCACATTCGATTTCGACGTGCGACTTCATGAACAGGCGGTCGAACCAGGGGTAGAACGGGCAACTGACGGGAAGAGCCTTATAGTCAAATCGAAAATTCCCAATAATTTGAGTGCGCGCCGCGTCGGTTGGCCGAATCTCCGGTCGCCCGCGAAGCCAGCCGTTCGGCTGATAAAAATTGGCGGCTTGCGAGACGTTCGCCGGAATCATCATATCGTTTTGGCTGGATTTCGAGATACTGTCCACCTGGATTGTGAGGAGCACTGGAATTCCGTCTTTTTGCAGCTCGCGCGCCAGAGCCACGGTTTCGGAGGCGCCCCAGCTGTGCCCGTAAATGATGACGCGAGCCTGCTGTTTTTCGTCAGCCGTTAGGGCGCCGTCTTTGTCCATGTCAAGAACGCGCAGGATCCGCTCATGAGCTTTTTCACGGCGGTGATTTTCGAAAACCTCTACCTGCACTCCCGACGGGTAGTCCTGGCGGAGTCGAGCGGCAAGTTGAACTTCGCTGTGCACGGCATTGTTGTGCTTGACGAAACCGCCAACAAATCCGATGACAATAACGGGTGGCACTTTGGGTGCGGTGGGCTCGGCAGCGGGTGGCACTGAAGCCACACAACTAGAGGCAAGAAACAGAGAGAGGGTCAAACGCATGGGGCGGGTCATGCCTTCACCAGCAATTCTGGGACGATAGGAATGATAACAAAACCGCTGGCGCCTGGGTAGGTTTGGAGGCGCTCGAACCCACGAATGCGCGTGCGAAGGGGAAAAGGCTGGGCCGACCATCAAAGGGAATAGATGCCGCAGCAATCGCAGAGCTCAGCAGCCAGGGTGCCAGTTGGCGGGCCATAGCCGAGAAGCTTGGCGTAAGTGTCGGAACGCTCTATCGTGTCGCTCAAGGGTGTTCCAAAACTCAGGAACAAGATTTTGGAACGCACTAGGTGCGTATCGGGACCTGCTTGTCCTGAAAGCCAGCTTTTTCGTCCAAGAAGTTTGCCCGTAATCCGGCCGAGATTCTCATTTCCTTCTAGTCGTCGCACTTTGAGTCGAATCCGGAAATCTGGCGGCCTATAGACAGCATCAGGAACTCACTGAAGCGTAGTTTCGATCTGTACAAATCTGGTTGTTTTGGTCAGATTATTTTCGACTTGACTCCGTACCATGGTACGTACCTTATTCTTGGCGGTGAAAGATGAGCTCGACTACCAAGAGGAAGCTGCGCGCAGAAGTTCTCCCTGCAAGACGGAGAACGATCGGTCGCCTTGCGGAAGAAGCAGGTGTGAACGTCGAAACGGTCCGGTTTTATGAACGGCGAGGTTTGTTGCGGCAGCCCAAGACTCCGGCTTCCGGGTGGCGCGTTTACGACTCAAGCGCGGTTTGGATCCTCCATTACATCAAGCTGGGGCGGCAACTTGGATTCACACTGTCCGAACTGAAGGCGCTTCTGGCCAAAGTAGGCACCGGAAGGCCATTTTGCAAGTCCGTCCAAGAGGCCTACGAGCTCAAGATTCGGCTGCTCGGACACAGGATCGAACAAATGAAGAGGATGCGGCGGGATTTAAAGAAGGCCTTGGCGGATTGTATGAAGCAAAGCGCCCGAGGCAACTGCCCGATAGCTGAAAGATGCAGCGCGCCGCTGGTTGTATCCCTCGGGCAAAAGCAGGAGGCAAGAAATGGACACTAGAATGGCGATTCTGGCCGTCGGTCTTTTGCTGGGAACCGCGGTGCTGGACGATGCGAAGGATCAGAGTAAGCAGGCTTACAACTTGGCCCTTGCACGAAAGGCGTTCTCAGAAATCTATGGAGAAGGTAACGTAGAGCTTGTCGACCGGCTGTATGCGGATGATTTTGTAGACGACTCACCAGGCGGTGGCAAAGGACGCGCTCTAATTAGAGAAGCGGTAAAAGGCTTTCACAGGGCTTTTCCAGACCTTCGGATCGAGATCGAAGATGCTTTCGCCGTGGATGATAAGGTCGTCTTGCGCTACACGGCCCACGGGACACAAACAGGAGCTTACTATGACATCCCTCCGTCAGGGAAAAGCGTAGCTATTCGAGGCATCACAATCTTTCAAATCACAAATGGAAAGATCAAAATTGAGTGGACGGAGTACGACCGTCTGGGTGCCTTGAGACAAATCGGAGCTATCCCCTCAGATTGACATAGGCAGAATTTCTCTGTGGATGGTCGGCTTACCGGAATTTGGAAGGGTTGGTCGTCAACTTCCGAGTAGCCCGTCATTCAGCCAAAATAGCAAGAGTATCTGGTTGAGGCGGGGCAATCTGCTTGCGTAGCACGAGCGAAGTGAGACCGATGTCTTGCGAATTGAGGAGGCTTGTAACCTTGGAAAATGGTGGCCGATTCGTCGACTCGGATTTGTGGAAGAAAATAACCGAAAAAGACCGCTCCGTTCCTCTTGTCGCGCAGCAAGAGGCTGCCAAAGGACTCAGGGAAGAAGACTTGCGCGACCTGTTGAAACGCTTGGAATCTGACTCTGCCGAGGAACAATACGCCGCCCTTGGGATGTTCCTGCAGGCGATTCACGGGCATAACGGCTTTCTGGGACCTTTGCTCCCTCAGCTTCAAGAGAAAGCCACCCAACTTGCGGCAGGCTGGACGATCGAGACGCCACCCCCTCCGTCCGACAAAGATGCGGTGTTTCGTTGGACCAACGCGCGATTCACAGGTAACGTGCCGCCCGATGTGCCCGTCCGTGCCTACTATCTGTTGGCTGCCATTGATAGAGATTCTGCGGCTCAATTCCTTATCTCTCACTTCGACTATGAAGGTCTGTCGACCTATGAACGGGAGCAGGTCATTCACGATCTGGCCGAGCTATGCAGCCATGACAAGAACAAGTCTAGTGAAACAGCGCTGCGACGATTAATTGCCATCGCTGAAAAAGGTGAACGCGAGGCAACGAAAGCAGCCGCCTACCTGATCGGGCGTCAGTTCCTGCGGCGAAACGAAGTGGAGAAGATTACGCAGAACTGGCGAACCTCACCGCCCGATGAGCTGAGCCCGTCCGCCGTTCCCGATTTCATCGCACTGCTCCCGCGGTTCGCCGGACGGGAAGAGGAACTCACCAAGCACGCAAACGAATGGACGAAAACGAAATCGATAGCGTCGTTAAACAGGCTTTACTGGGATTTCATTGGCCAACTTCCAGAGGGCACTCCGCTCGGTCCGTTGCTCGCCATCTTAGGAGCTCCAAACTGGTGGGAAAATCACCCGAACGTCTATAACTTCTCAAGTGATGAAGGGTCCGCGTTGCAGGTACACCTGAACACCGATGGAACGATTGGCGGCCTCGGTTTGAAGTGAGACAATTCCTAAGAAAGAACCCAGTCCGCGCAGAGTTGGCCCAGTTTTTCAACTGCGATTGGCGAATGGTCGGCAATCCGCAAGCTATCCCTCTCCTACTTGGCGTAATAGCGGATTTTGCTGACCAGTAGATGCAAGTAACCCATGTTCCGAAAACCCCTCTGCCTGGACCGCCGTAACTGATTGAAACTATGCGACTGGAATCTGAGGGGTTTGATGTTCCGAAAACGGATGTTTTGGAAACGCTCGTGACTGTTCCGCAAAGCAACGGGATTCGCGTGTCACATATTCCGTGCGCGGAACCATGCGAACGATCAGGGTGTTTGCTGAGGGATAGCGGAACAGGAAACGTCCCGTCCCAGGATTTCGCTCGAACTCCCGCCTAACTCTCTCCCCCTCGCTTAGGGCGAATGCCAAACATGAGATCCGCGAAGAAATAGCCTAGCGTAAGTTCGATCACCATTAATGGGATCATAGCCAGTATAGACATCCAGCGCATCAGTGTAACTACGAACAGTCCGTGAATCAGGGCCCACGCAGCGAGAAATACAACAAATGAGGGCTTCTTCAAATGTGTCCGGAAGTCACCAATGAAGAGAGCAGCTATCGCGATGGAATTCCCCGCAAAAAAGACCCACACAGGGTTTACGTGGTAGTCTTCGGCAAGCCAGAAGGCCGCGCCCCCAATTACGCATACAAATAAGGCCGCACCTACTAGGAGTATGCGGTCCAGGCATCCGTTGCGTGAGGCATGTTCGGATGGCGCGCTTTCGTTTTCGTGTGAGGCTGAGGCCTGGGGGCCCCCGGGCCCGTTTTCACTATTCCCTAGTGGCATTTTCCGTTCCGGGCGGCGCGCCCCTCCTGTATGACTCCGTAAAGTAGAGTTAGATCGATTGCGACAAGGGCGGCGGTGGGCCTCGCTTTGGCGATTGTGTGCTCTGCAGCAAAACCTAACCTGCTAGCGCTGGATGCTAGGCCCCTCGCGCCAGCGATTACAATCGGCCCTAGGAAGGGGTCTAGCTTGGGACCCGTTGGTGCCGTTAACATCGAATGAAGTTCCTTGGCGAATGAAGCGACACCCTGTGCCGTGCTTATCAGTCCAGGGCCGACTGCCTCTGAAGCCTCTGCTCCATGGAAAGTTGCGGTCCCTGGCTCAGCAATGGCTTCACCAAATGCTGCCAAGCAGGACTCAGGATTCGTAAACTGGTCCTTGACGAACGAAGGAGCGTTGAAAATTGAATCAAAGTTTTTCGCGACTTGGTAGGCACCCCACCAGCTTGTGTCGCCTGTAACCATTGTAACTTGAGGAATCGAAGGATCACCAAGGGAGGTGCCCAACTGCTGGTAATTCGTGTTGTCTTCCACGGTTACTGCAGCCAACTGTCCGCCTACAGTCAAGTAAGTTCCATTAACCGTCCCGTCAACGTAATAGCCTTCGTCGTTCTCTCCGCAGTCGCCGGGAGTGATGTGCCACTCAGTTTCCTCTTCATTATCGAAATAAACGCAGTCCAGACCTAAGTGGTCGAGGAAAGCGAGTGGGTTATTGAGGACGTAGGCATAGCGGTTCCAGGATTGGGGGTTGGAGGGGTCGACGGCGCTCAGGCCGGCGGGGTCGGGGTGCATCCAGCGGCCCAACTGAGAAGAGTATTGGCGGAACTGCGTGTGGTCGAGGTTGGTTTCGGAGTCGCGCTCGTCGCCGGTGAATTTGTGGCTTGTGAAGGAGCCACCTGCGATTTGCTCGCCGAAGGGAAGGAAGTCCATCGAATCCGCAGTAATTGGAGACTGGCCCTGGGTGAGTGTCACCAAGGCACCCATGTAGGCTTGCCAACCGGTAAAATTCCAATTTCCGGAAGCAATCAGATTGGAGCCTCCGGAAGGAGTTATGGCGGGCGCGAAGGCAAGAATATCGAACGAATCGCCTACATTCACGGTCGCGATGCCCAGTTGCGCGCAGGATGAACCATTGCCCACTTCGTTAAAGCTGACCCGCTGGGCCGTGCCGGGAGCAATCACAGGGCCATTCACGATATTACCGGCGATTTGAACTGAAGTCGTTCCCTGGTTCTTGATCCAAACGCTGATGTTGTACGTTGTGCCGTTGACACTCGGGCATACGCCGCTGATGTAATACTTAGGTGCCGCCAGAACTCTGAATACGCGTTGCGCCTCCTGGGGCGGTCAGTAGCCGCGCTGAACCGAGATGATCGGGATGCACGAAGTAAGTGGTGCTGGCTGCGTATTCCGCCAGAAGCCGTCCGCCAAAGTAGATATAGTGGGCTGCTTGGCCTTGCCAACTGGGCGTCACTAGCCAC
>Ga0126378_10000132_pt1 | contig 55533 bp, 51 predicted proteins | sample PanSoiMetPlot_23_FD_92587 | JGI IMG/M metagenome (GOLD analysis project Ga0126378, IMG submission 92587) | Tropical forest soil microbial communities from Panama - MetaG Plot_23 | ecosystem: Environmental > Terrestrial > Soil > Tropical forest > Bulk soil | place: Panama | collected 2016-02-17 | reverse complement strand
GGATTTCAATTCGCGGCGGATGACGTCGGCGGAGAAGCCGGAGCGGAGGAGGCTGCGGTAGAGAGAGGCGAGCTTGCGGTCGTCAATCGTTTTTCTTGGGCCGACGCCTGCGGCGTCGGGGCCTCGTGATGCGCGGAGTTTGCGCGCAATGCGCTGACGGACGAGGGCAGCTTCGTCGGTTTGCCCGGCAGTTTCTTCCAGAGCGGCTTCGATGTGGCGGTCGGGGACGCCGCGGGCGCGGAGGTCGCGCGCGATGCGAAATTTTCCCTGCTTGCGGGATTCGGTGTGGTGGCGGGTGAACTGCTTGGCGTAGCGGGCGTCGTCAATATAACCAGCGCTTTTAAGGCGCGCCAGGACGTTTTTTACGAGCGCGGCGTCTTGGCAGTGGCGCTCGAGCGCTTGCTTCATTTCATGGACGGAATGGGCGCGCCGCATAAGGATTTTGATGGCGGCATCGTAGAGGGCGGATTCGGAATCGATCTGGCGGGGCTTGGAGAACACGAGGGAAGCATAGAGCAAGAAATGGCGAGTGGCTAGTGGCGAGAACACCAGGGGAAAGCGATTTGCCACAAAAAGGACCTGACGCTGGAGCACAGAGATCGCAGAGAAGAAGCGCAAGAGTTGAAAGTCAAACAGGTCAAATAGAAAAGAAAAGAGTTTAGACGTCGATGCAAGGAGGTCAGAAGTCGCGGCCGTACCAGGGATACCAGATTTCGCGCAGGGCTACTTTTTCGGGGAGGCGCATGCCGTTTTGCTTGAGGGCCAGAGCGATCTGGCCGCGGTGATGGGAATCATGCGCGATGAGGTAGCACATCCAGCGGATGGGCTTGCCCTGAAAGAAACCGATGCGCTTGCCGGACTGCAGCCGTTCGCGGAGGAAGGCTTCGACCGCGGCGCCGGACGCGCGGAGAGCGCCAGTCAGGCGCTTGCGGTCGAGCTTCGCTTTGCTGCGGAGCGGCCGGGCGTCGCGCGACAGGCGAGCGCCGTTGTACTTAAGCCAGCCGGAATGGACTTTCTGCATGTGGGCAAGCTGTTTGGCCACGGTGCGTCCGCGCGAAGCGAGAGGAACGGCGTCGAAGCCCTTTTGGGGGATGGCTTCTACCAGCTTGACGTTGATCGCGGCGTTGACGCGCCAAGCTTGGAGGACTTGTTCGAGCAAAGAGCGGTCGTCCATGGCGGCTCCTGGTTTGTTGCATTACCTCGGCGTGAAGAAGAGAGGAAAGAATCTAACACAGAGGACGCAGAGCCAGGAGCGCAGAGGACATTCCAGAAGACAGCGGAACGTGGAGAATAAAGATTCTACGCGTTGGTGACGACGGGAGAACTGGGCCGCGCAAAGAGGAAAACGAAAAAGCCTTTCAAAGAGGCGAGGCCGACTACAAGGCCGATGACAAAACAGGGAGCCCATGGAAGCCAGTTCGAGGGCCCGCGATCGAGCATGGCGACAGAAGGGTCTACAGGATCATAGATAACGGGCGCGGACGAGCCGATTCCTGCTCGGGATTCCGATCCTTTCCATTCCTGGACGTGGAACGTGCGGTCATTCACGGCGAATTCGACGAGGGGTTCGTAAATGGTCGAGTAGGAGGAACTGCCTGAGCTCGAACGATGAGAAATGAGAGCGGACTTGAAATCGACGATCGTTCCTTGCGTTCGAGCGCTGCGGAACAGCAGGCGCGCGTGCACTTTGCCTGTGCTGTAGGCAAAGCTCAGGAAGATTGCTGCAGCGAGGAGTTGGGGAATGAAAATGTAGCGAGAAATTCTTTCGCGGTTGGCGAGAAGCCAGGCGACTTGCTCCTGGGGGAAGGGCATGACAGGTGCCTCGTCCAAAGATGGCACAGACTGAAGTCTGTGCTACCGGCGTTGCAATTCGCTGCGCCTATTTGCGGGCGAAGCGCTCGAAGTCGGCCATCTGGCGCTCCATTTCCTCGCGGGCGGCGTCGGAAGCGGAACGAATGCCCTGGATGCGCAGCTTGAATTCGTCGGCGTTCGAGGCGCGCGCCAGAGCTTCATCAAGGGTGATGAGCTGCTTGGAGTAAAGCTCGAAGAGCGATTGATCAAAGGTCTGCATGCCGTACTGGCTGGTGCCTGCGGCGATGGCGTCATGAATCAAGCGCGTCTTGTCGGGATTGATGATGCAATCGCGGATATACGCGGTGGCGATCATCACTTCGACAGCAGGGACGCGGCCCTTGTCGTCGGCGCGGCGCACCAGGCGCTGCGAAACGACGGCTTTGAGCGTGGCAGCAAGCTGCAAGCGAATCTGTTTCTGCTCGGGCGGCGGGAAGACCGCGATAATACGCTGAATGGTTTCGGTGGCGTCGAGGGTGTGCAAGGTGGAGAGCACGAGGTGGCCGGTTTCGGCAGCGAGCAGCGCGGTCGAAATGGTTTCGAGGTCGCGCATTTCGCCGACCAGAATCACGTCCGGGTCCTGACGAAGAGCGGCGCGCAAGGCGGTCGAAAAGTTCGCGGTGTCCACTTCGACTTCGCGCTGATTGATGAAACTCTTTTTGTCGCGGTGCAGGAACTCGATGGGGTCTTCGATGGTGATGAGGTGGTCGGCGCGGGAAGCGTTGATGCGGTCAATGATGGCCGCGAGGGTGGTGGATTTACCGGAACCGGTGGTTCCGGTGACGAGCACGAGGCCGCGCTGCTCTTCGCAAATCTTGTTGATGACCGCAGGAAGATTCAGCTCTTCGGCGGTGCGGATTTTCGTAGGGATGACGCGCAGAACCATGCCAACGTTGCCGCGCTGCTGGAAAACGTTCACGCGGAAGCGGCCGAGGCCTGCGACGCCATAAGCCATATCCAATTCCGCGGTTTCCTTGAACTTTTGCTTTTGGCGGTTGGTCATCATGCTGAAGGCCATGGAAAGCATTTCTTCGGGCGTGATGCGGGCGACGTCGGTGAGGGGGGTCAGCAAGCCGTCGATGCGCAAATAGGGATGGTTGCCGACTTTCAAGTGCAAGTCGGAGGACTTATTTTCGACGGCTCGGCGGAGCAGGTCGTCAACGCTAGTCGGCATAAGAAGTTCTCAGTCGCTCGTTCTAAGGAATAAGTAATGACTAGGAAACTCGTATTTCCGAGCTTGGCCTGAGGCCAAAGTAGCATCCGTCGGAGGGGTGGGCAAGGACGGCCGGACAGACTGGTTGCGCGGTAGTTACCTGTACGGACGGGAAGTTCTTCGTTTCCGGTTATATTTAGTGGGAAGAAAAGAAAATCGAGTACCGAAAATCGAAAATGGCCAGAGCCCCGTCCTGCCGAGGGATTGCTCTTACTAAAAGCTAATGACCAACGACTGAGACCTGGGCGCTTAGGCCTTTTTCAGGTAGAGGCCGTCGTAGAGCAGGCCGGCGATGAAGCCTCCGGCGAGGGGGCCAATCCAGTAAACACCGTGATGTGCCCAGTGGTTGGCGGCGAGGGCCGGGCCAAACGCGCGGGCGGGGTTGAGCGCGGCGCCGGTCAGCGGGCCGGCCACGAGAATTCCAATCGTGATGGTCAGACCGATGCCGAATCCCGCGATGGCTTTGAACGTGCCTTTTTCATCGATGGCGGTAGCAAAAACGACCAGCACCAGGAAGAACGTAGTCACTGCCTCAAGCGACATTCCAGCCCAGACGGGGAAATCGCGCGCGAGTTCGGGCGTGCCCAGTGCGACCGCGCGCCAGGTGTCATCGGGAATGACGGCTTTCAGGATGAACGCGGCCACCAGGCCACCCAGGAGCTGGGCGGCCCAATAAAGCAGGGCTTCGATCGTATTGATGCGCTTGGTGACCCAAATCCCGATGGTGATCGCGGGATTGTAATGCCCGCCTGAGACGTGGCCGAGGGCGGAAACCATGATGCCGATCGCAAGGCCGTGTGCGAGGGCGATGGCGAGAAGTCCAATGCCGCCGGAGCTGCGCAAATACTGGTCCGTGCAGATCGCGCCGGCGCCAAAGAAAATCAGGGCGAAGGTGCCGATGAATTCAGCAACAAGTTTTTGCGTGATGCTGTACATGGAAGTTCCTCCCTGCTGATAAGGAAGATGCGGGCAATGCGAACGGGTGCATTCTAGCCGCAATGTGGCGGAGAATGCCAGCCCTCAGCGGCGTATGTCGCTCGAGGCGTCGACGCCGAGAAAAATCGGGTAACGAGGGGAGCGGTCTGGCGTCAAAATCACTGTAGGTGGTGCGTCAGGAGGTGAACTATGGCGCGAATTGAAGGTGCGGACCCAGGGACGCAAGGACTTTTCCAGGGGACGTTTACGAGAATCATCTATGCGCTGACAAAGCGCAAGGTTGGGCGTGTGGTGATGCCCGCGAAAATTGCCGCGCATCATACGAAACTGCTCTGGGGCTACGGCCAGATGGAGCAATCGCTGCTGGGGAGCCGGTTGGTGGAAGAACAACTGAAGAATCTAGGCGAGCTGCGAGTCGCTACGCTCGTGGGGTGCCCATTTTGAATCGACATTGGTTCTGCGGTCAGCAGAACCAGCGGCATCTCGAAAGAAAAGATGGAAGCACTCGGAGAATACACAACTAGTCCGTTGTTTTCCGAGACGGAGAAGCTGGTTCTGGAATACGCCGACGCCATGACGCAGACGCCGGTGGGAGTCAGCGACGAGCTGTTCGCGAAGCTGCGGGAGAGATTCACAAATGCGCAGTTGGTGGAGCTGACAGCAGCACTCGCGTGGGAGAACTATCGCGCGCGATTTGACCATGCCTTCGGCATCGAGGCAGAGGGATTCACTAAGGGAAGCTACTGCGCCATGCCAGCGCGTCCTGGGAAAGGTAGCAGCGCGAGCGCCGGACTGTGAAAAACGTATTGGTGGCGAGGGTCCAGCTAAATCTGCCTGAGCAAAAAAAGTTGTCTGCCAGAAGGCTAGTCAAACGTCTAGTGGGTGAAGTTGGGAACAAAATTCAGAGGCAGGTCCAAAACTACGGAGAAACAATCATGAGCGAATTCCTATTTCTTTACCGGGGCGGCGAGAGTGGAAGGTCGTCCCCGGAGGTGGCGCAGCAAACGATCCAGAAGTGGATGGCATGGATGAAAGACATGGGAGCAAAAGGACATCTCAAGGACCAAGGCCACCCGTTAGATCGCACTGGAAAGCTGGTCAAAGGCCAGAAAAAGGTGGTGACGGACGGTCCGTTCGCGGAGACGAAGGACATCGTGGGCGGTTACACGCTGATCGAAGCCAGAGACCTTTCGCAGGCGACGGAGATTTCCCTGGGCTGCCCGATTTTCGAGTTCGGGGGCTCGGTGGAAGTGCGCCCGATCATGCAGTTGAGCATGTAATGGAACTCGAGGACCATCTCTTCCGGCGGGAGGCCGGGCGAATCACGGCCGCGCTCACGCGCCTTTTCGGAATGCACAACCTGGCGATGGCGGAAGACGTCGTGCAAGACGCCTTCTGCCGCGCCCTGGAAGTGTGGAAATTCCGGGGCGTGCCGGAAAACCCGTCGGCGTGGTTGATGGCCACGGCGAAAAACCGCGCGTTGGACGTGTTGCGACGTGAGCGCACGGCGCGTACGTATGCGCCGGAATTGGGCAGGCTTCTCGAGAGCGAGTGGACGCTGGTCCCCACCATTCAGGAAGTATTTTCATCGGCGGCGATCAAAGACGATGAGCTGCGCATGATGTTTTCCTGCTGCCACGCGCGACTTGGGGAAGAGAGTCAAATAGCGCTGATTCTTCACATTTTGTGCGGCTTCAGCGTGGACGAGGTTGCCGGCGCGTTCGTCAGCGGTCATGCCGCGATGGAAAAACGCATCACCCGAGCAAAGAAAGTGCTTGCGGAGTCCAAGAGGCTGTTTGAAATTGCCGACGCGGCTGACTTTTCGGCGCACCTTCCGGCCGTGCAACGGGCGCTCTATCTCCTCTTCAACGAGGGCTATCACGGAGCGTCAACCGAATCGGCGGTACGCAAAGAGCTTTGTCAGGAAGCGATGCGCCTGACAAAAATTCTTCTCGCGCATCCACCGGGGGCGACACCGACGACCTATGCGCTTGCGGCGCTGATGCATCTCCACGCAGTTCGCTTGCCCGGAAGAACGGATGGATCGGGTAACTTGAGTACGTTCTATGAGCAGGACCGATCAAAGTGGGACGCACAACTCGTTGCAGAAGGGCAAAGACTGCTGAATCTTGCGGCATTCGGGCCGGAGCTAAGCGAATATCACGTCGAGGCCGGGATCGCCGCCATTCACGCAACCGCGCCAAGCGCGGAAAACACCGATTGGCGAACCATCGTTTCGTTCTACAACATGCTAATGAACATCCGGCCTTCACCGGTGGTGGCGCTGAACCGAGCGATCGCAGTCGCGGAGATGGAAGGACCAGAAAGCGGACTGCGAGAGCTGAGGGCGATTGAAGGGCGCGAGCGGCTTTTGAGCTATCCGTTTTATTCCGCGGCGTTTGGCGAATTGGAGCTGCGCCGGGGGAAACGCAAGGCGGCACGCGAGCATTTCGAGGCGGCGCTGCTGCTCGCGCGAAGCCCAATGGAACGGCAGTTTTTGCAGAGGCGCGTGGATGCTTGCAAAGGGTAAGACGCTACTCTCCAGATTCCGCGAGATGGACTGCACAAGGCAAAAGCCCGCTGACTTCCACCCAACGGTCTTGGGCAATTTCAACAAATTCTTAAGCTACATGGAGAAGATGTTCAGGCCTTAGATTTAGCGCGCTGCGGTGCCGAGAATTGCTCGCAGGCGGTCAGGGGGGATGGCTTCCGCGACATGGCCATCGCGCCCGCGAACGGTTTGCGCTTTCAACAGCGCATTGTCGATAGATTCCTCCGTGGCATCCACAACCGCTTCAAACAAAGGGGAAAGCGCATCTTCGCCGAGTAGCGAGAGAGCGGGGCCGCGCGCGGCGCCATAGGCGATGCGGTTGGTTGTCGAGAAGGCGATGGCAAAGTCGCCGCTGCCGTTGCTTCCGGTCGAGCCGGCGCGTGCCATTCCGAGAAACGCCCGGGCGGCAAGCCGCCGCAATTGTCGCGCATCGAGCGGCGCATCGGTGGCGATGACGATCATGCACGAGCCGTCCGCGGGATTTCGCGCCGAAGAATCAGCGTTGAGGCTTAGCTTCTGGTTCGGTTGCAACCCTTTCCAGACGGGAATGCCCGCGATTGTGAGCCGGCCTCCGAAATTTGCCTGGACCAGAACGCCAACCATGAAGCCGCCTTCTTTTTCGGGGAGATGGCGCGAGCTGGTCCCAATGCCGCCCTTCCATCCGAAGGCGATGGTCCCTTCTCCAGCGCCGACCGAGCCTTCTTCCACGGGGCCGCTGCGAGCTTCGCGCAGTGCGCGCTTGACATCCTCCGCGCCGACGTGGAACCCGCGAATGTCATTGAGCCAGCCATCGTTGGTTTCGCCAACGAGAGGATTCAGGCTATAAACATTTTCGTTTCCTGGCTGGGCTAACGTCCAACTGGCTACCGCCGCCGCGGTGTCCCAAACGCTGAGAGTGTTGGTGAGCATGATGGGTGTTTCAATCTGGCCGAGCTCGGTGACCTGCGTCGAACCGACGAGTTTGCCGAACGCGTTGTAGACGAAAACGGCGCCCGCCACTTTGTCCTGAAAAACGTTTCCGGCATGCGGAAGTATGGCGGTGACTCCGGTTCGAACGTTTTCGTCTTTAACTAACGTGACCTGGCCGACTTGGACGCCAGCTACGTCAGTGATGGCGTTGTTGGGGCCAGGATCATGGATGCCGGGATGAATGCCAAGCTCGCGCGCTCGCGGGCGATGTTCCTGGGTCGCGGTTTGTCCATTCAGAATCGAAGGCAGAAAAACAAGGAATGCGGCGAACGTGAGCTTCGTGCGCGTGATCAAAGCAGGGCTCCTCGCGTCGAGCGACTCGACAGAGCATCTTACGCGCGACGCGCGACTAAACGAAGAGCGTTCCATAATCTCAGTTGGGGCAAAAATGGGGCGCGGCAGGCTGGGGCCCTACAAAAAGGAGAATCGTTCGAATTGCGCTCGAAGAATCTAACGCTAGAAGGCGCCGACCAGAGTGCTACCGGGAGCGAAGGCGCGCGCGGAACGCCCGAAATGCATCCGCCATGAGTTTGCCCAGAAGGACCAAGTGCGGATAGGGTCCCCGAAAGGTTTGGGAGAAAGACCAGGCTGACCGGTTGGGAGCGTCCGACACCAGTTTCATGTTTTTCTCCTCGACTAGCGAGAGGCGGCGCTTACCGGAGCCCCGACGGGCGTAAGCCAGTTGTGCCGGTCGGGTTTGGTGCCGCTGGTGATGGCGAAGAACTCTTCCTGCAATTTGCGTGTGATCGGGCCCGCGACGCCTTTGCCCACTTGAATATGGTCCACGGAGCGGATGGGCGTGACTTCCACCGCCGTGCCCACGAAGAAAACTTCATCGGCAATGTAGAGCATTTCGCGGGGGATGACCGCTTCTTTGCAGGGGATGCGGAGATCTTCCGCGAGTTTCGTCACCGCGTCGCGAGTGATGCCAGGAAGAATGCTGGTGGCCAGCGGCGGCGTGTAGAGCGTGCCGTCGTGCGCCAGAAAAATGTTCATTCCCGAGCCTTCGCTGACGTGGCCGCCGGCATCAAGCGCGATGCCTTCGGTGAAGCCGTTGAAAGACGCTTCCATGCGAATGAGCTGCGAATTCATGTAGTTCGCGGCGGCTTTGGACATGGCCGGGAGCGTGTTCGGGGCGATGCGCGTCCAGGAGCTGACGCCCACGTCAACGCCTTTCGAGAGCGCGTCGGGGCCCAGATAGGCGCCCCAACTCCAGCAGGCCATGTAGAGATCGATCGGAGAATTGAGTGGGTTCACGCCAACGTCGCCGTAGCCGCGGAGAACGACGGGCTTCACGTAGCAAGAATTCATTTTGTTAACGCGAACGAGCTCGCAGGCGACGTTCGAGAAGTCGTCTACCGAGTAGGGAAGCTCCATGCGGTAAATGCGTGCGGAGTTAATGAGCCGCTGCATGTGTTCGCGCAGGCGGAAAATGGCCGGACCTTGCTGGGTTTCGTAGCAGCGAATGCCTTCGAATACCGCGGAGCCGTAGCTGACGACGTGAGAAAGCACGTGCAGCGTGGCGTCGTCCCAGTTGATCCACTTTCCGTTGTGCCAGATTTTCTCCGTCGGCTGAATGGCCATAAAAGCTCCCTTGGAAGAATGCCGCGCGCGGCGGTGCAGCTCCGAAAAGTCAGAATACGGTAGGAGCAAGCGAGCGTCAATGCAGTAAAACCATGCAAGCGGTCGCGTTTCGAACCAAATTGGCGCTGGGGCTTAGTTTTTTTGCTTTACCTGGGCGGCTCCGACAGTCCCCCGGGTTTGATCGGCATTCCGATGGAAGGAGGTTTGGGAGGCGCGGAATCGAACCTCTCAAGAGCGGTCTTGGCTTCTACTAAAACGCGGTCCGACATGTTTTCGACAAGGCCCAAAAGGAGAAAAGGAATCGCGGTTGCTGCAACCAGAAGTTTGGCCCTCCTTGGGACTTTGGCCTCCGGCTCCCAACGGAAGAGTTGCGCGGAGAGAAAAAAAGTCAGGCACGCCCACAGGGCAAGGGAGAGGATTTCCACATAACGGCTCCAAGGAGTCGCGCCGTTCAGGATCGCTTGCTGCACTCCGTTGACGAGATACGTTGCGGGAAGAAACAGGCCGAAACGCTGAACGCTTCGCGGCATGTAGGCGAGAGGGAACGTGGCGCCGGAAAGAAAAATCAGGGGCAGCCACAAGAGCTGGTTCAGCACCTGTGTTTCCTGCATGGTGTTGGTCACGCTGGCAACGACCAAACCGAGCGAGCCGAAAGAAATAATGCCTATGGAAACCAAGACGAAAAGGGAGAAGACGTTGCCAAGGCTTGGGACATGGAAGATGACCCGAGCGAAGAACAGTTCCAGAGCAACGATGGGCAGAGTAAGAACGTAGTTCGCGACAACGCTCGAAGCCAGCAAATCGCTGGCGGTAACCGGGGCGACGTGGAATCTCCGAAGGATTCCCTGTTCTCGAAAGAGAACCAGCGTAGCGCTGAGACCCCAAAAGCTGCCCATCACATTGAAAGCCACGACCGGGCCAAGGTAAAAGGCGCAACGTGCCGGAATGCCCTTGGCAAGCAGGCCAAGCCAGAGAAAGAAAAAAGTGAAGGGCATGAATACCACGAAAAAGAAAAACATCTTGTTGCGGAAAGCAATCTGGATGCGCATCCGCGTCAGGGCGGCAAAGTTTCTCAATCGCGTAGCCTCCTTCCGGTAAATTCGATGAACACATCCTCCAGCGAGGGGGAGGCGATTTCCAGGCTTACGAGTTCGTTGCCCTGAGCTTCCAGTTGCTTGACGAGCGAGACAATCGTCTGCGGCGGGCGCTCGGAATGCAAGGCGTAAGCTCCGTCGACTTCTCGCGCATCCACCACGCCTTCCAGGTTTTTCAGGATGCCAGCCGATGCGGGTTTCGAAAGGCGCACTTCGATGCGAGTAGTGCCACCGGAGCGAGCCTTTAATTCGCGAGGGGTGCCCAGGACGATCACTTTTCCGTGGTCGATGATGGCCACGCGGTCGCAGAGACGCTCTGCTTCTTCAATGTAATGCGTGGTCAGGAGGACCGTCTTTTTGTCTCGGCGCAGCTCTTCGATCACGTCGTAGATTTCGCGCCGGACCTGCGGATCGAGCCCCGCAGTCGGTTCGTCGAGAAAACAGACTTGCGGATCGTTAACCAGCGCCATCGCGAGCGCAAGGCGCTGCTTTTGACCGCCCGAGAGCTGACTGTAAAAGGAATTCTTCTTTTCGTCGAGTCCAAAGCGCTTGAGCAATTCCTGCGGATCCCGATGACGCTTGTAGAAGCTCGCGAACAGGCGGATCGCCTCGATCACGCGCATTTTGTCCGGCAGCGCCGTAGCTTGCAGCGCGGCGCCGATTTCCTGCTTCAAGGCGTCAGGGGCGCGCTGCGGGTCGAGGCCGCACACGGAAACCTGACCGGAGTCGAGCGTGCGCAATCCTTCGAGGATTTCGACGGTGGTGGTTTTCCCGGCCCCATTGGGGCCAAGCAGTCCGAAGACTTCGCCTTCTTCGACCGAGAAGCTGACTCCGCGCACGGCTTCCACGTCGCCGTAGCGCTTGACGAGGTTCTCCACTTGAAGGATGGCATTCGCCATTTTTCTTGCCCCCACCACAAGAGGCTGAACGGCAAACAAGAGGCTATAGCATACCGCAGAGCGCCGCATCCCATGAAACACACAACGACACACCTGAGTGCGGATTCACTTCAGATACGTTTGCGGGCGGCTTTATCTTTCAGCTTTCCTTTTAGGCAGCTTTTTCTTCTTTGGCAGCCCGGTCTTTTTGGTTGGCTTCCACAGGTGCTTCTTCAGGTCTACGCGAAACTCTACGAGCGCAACGCCTTCACTTTCGAGAAGTTTTCTTTGAAGCAAGGCGTGAGGACCGCGAATGAGGATTTCGCCGCGGTCACCGATCACGCGGTGCCACGGAATCCCTTTTCCGGGGGGAGTGGCGGCCATGGCGCGTCCGGCCGTGCGCGCCCCGCCAGGCAGACGAAGAGCTTTAGCCAACGCTCCATAAGTTAGAACTCTTCCGCGAGGGATTCGTTGCACAAGACGGTAGACGGGATCCCAGGACATTTCTTGATGTAACTCCGAAGTTCAGCCGTACTCAAAATGGTGAAGGCGTCATGGTAGGGGCGCGCTTCGCGAAGAACAAGAGAAAAGTGTCGCTGCCGGGTTTAATGAATAGCCGATTATGGGGAAGAAAAACCGCAGAGCGGATCGTTGAACTCGAACCGCGAGCCAAAGGAATGTGCAGAAGCGTGTAAAAAAGGCAAATTCGTGAAACCGAATAATCCCACCAGTGAAGAATCGATGGAAACGAGAAGAAAAACTGATAGGGATTTGACTGCAAGTGCATTTAGGGTGAAGGCGTTACTGTTACGGAGCAACTTTTGCTGAAATTCCGTGTCTAATATTGCAGAGCGTAGTGGAAGCTGATTACACTACGCCAGCTAAGCAACAGGAGATGAGGTAGGTCATGGCTTTTGTTCGCCGCAAAGGGAATTCGTTCTACCTGGTGCACAACGTGCGCCGCGGCGAAAAAGTGCAGCAACTCCATTTGGCGCGGCTGGGACAGCGCGCGCACATTACCGAAGAGGTGGTAAAAGAAGTCTCGAAGAAGCATCCCTTCGTGGAGCTCAATTGGAGAGCTCTGCGTGAGCAATTGAACCACTCGGTGGACCTGGCGGATCCCAACTCCCCGGCGGTCCAAAAACTTGTAACCTCGCTTCATACCCTCAACCTTGAATTGGCGGACGTGTTTCCGCCGCTCCTCCGACTTTCAGAATCTCCCGCGGTGGCCAAGGAACTGCTGGTACAATTGCGGCTCCTCCAATCCACAATCCAGGTCAAATTGGAACAATTTGACCGGGGACGCGGGCGATACGGCACCCAGCAGGGGCGGGTTCGCTAGGAGGCGGTTATGAGCGACTTCACTCTTTCTCTCGATCCAACGAAACGCAGCTCGGACACGATTGATTTTCAGTCGGCGCTGCGGGCAAAGATTGTCGGCCAGGAAGAGGCGGTGCAGGCGCTCGTGGACCTGTACCAGGTATTTCGCGCCGGCTTGAATTCGCCGGGCCGTCCGGTGGGCAATCTTCTTTTCCTGGGGCCGACGGGGTCCGGTAAAACGCGCATCGTGGAAGCCGCCGCGGAAATTCTGTTTGGAGATGCGCGAGCGGTCATCAAGGTGGATTGCGCGGAGTTCCAGCACTCGCACGAAATCGCCAAACTGATCGGTTCGCCCCCGGGCTATTTGGGACACCGGGAAACGCATCCGCTGATCACCCAGGAGACGCTGGCAGCCTGCCACACGGACAAACTGAAACTGAGCTTCTTGCTTTTCGACGAAATTGAAAAAGCCAGCGACGCGCTCTGGCAATTGCTTTTGGGCATGCTGGACAAAGCTACCCTGACGCTTGGCGACAATCGCAAGGTGGACCTGTCCAAAACGGTGATTTTCCTTACCTCCAACCTGGGTGGGGGCGAAATCGCCGAGTTGATGCAAGGCGGCATGGGTTTTATACAGCCAACCGACAAGCCCGCAACCGGCCTGGACGAAAAGGTCGAGCGAACGGCCGTCGAAGCCGCACGGCGCAAGTTCTCTCCCGAATTCATGAACCGCCTGGACAAAGTCGTGGTCTTCCATCCGCTCAAAAAAGGTCAGTTACAGGAAGTCCTGGACATCGAATTGGGTCAGGTCCAGCAGCGCGTTTTGGACACGGCCAAGGGGCAATTCCTCTTCCGCGTGACGCCTTCAGGGCGCGACTTCCTGCTGCAGGAGGGCACGGATCAGCGCTACGGCGCGCGCCACCTGAAGCGGGCCATTGAACGCCATGTGGTCTACCCGCTGGCCAATCTCCTCGCCACGGATCAGGTGAATTTGGGCGATTTGGTATGCATCGATTGGGACAAGATAAACAACCGCCTCACCTTCGTGCGCGAGGGCGAAGGGGCGCTGGTGGAATCGGCCGCAAGAAAGGCTGGAGCCGCTGCCGCCATGGCCGAAGCGACCGACGGCAAGTCGGCGAGCGCGCCAGAGGAAACCGTCACCGAGGAGAAGAAGTCCCGTGCGGCGCAGCCCGGGGGCAGCCCTGCCGCGGCTGCACAAAGCCGGAAGAAGCAAGATCGTTCCAATTCTTAGCGTTCTCAGGGCAGAAAACGCTCTTCAAGTAAAACTTTAACGGAACCTGGGGCGCAAGCAATTGCGCCCCTTTTTGTCGTTTGCCGATTGACACAAAGTGTTCTACGGCTCGGTCTCGTCCTCTCATTCTTGACCGAAATGGAACTCTGTCTCAGCCCGTGAGACAGCTACAGAATTTGAAATCTCGTATGTCATTGAAACCAGAGTGTTTCCTCCCCAGCAACAGGGCGAAAAAGATTGGCACCTTCCATGCACTATTTCGTTTTTCGCGCGATGCTTGAGACGCGCGCCGCGTTTGGGGGGGAACTGGACGCGGAGAAGGGTCGAATCTATGAAAGCCGCCGTCCGTCACCAACTGGACCCAAGCATCCGCAGCAGTGACACCCGGGATTTTCATGCCTCCCTGCGCGCCAAGATCGTCGGCCAGGAAGAAGGCGTTCAGTCTCTGGTGGACATGTTCCAGGTGTTCTGCGCCGGATTGAACTCCCCCGGCCGCCCGGTTGGTAATCTGCTCTTTCTGGGTCCGACCGGCTCCGGAAAGACGCGCATTGTGGAAGCGGCCGCCGAGATCCTCTTTGGAGACTCCCGCGCGGTCATCAAGGTGGATTGCGCGGAATTTCAGCACTCCCATGAAATTGCCAAGCTGATTGGTTCTCCTCCAGGTTATCTGGGCCATCGCGAGACCCATCCGCTGATCACCCAGGAAGCTTTGGCGGCCTGCCATACCGACAAGTTGAAGCTCAGCTTCCTGCTCTTTGACGAAATTGAGAAAGCCAGCGACGCCCTTTGGCAGTTGCTCCTGGGGATGCTGGACAAGGCCACTCTGACGCTCGGCGACAACCGCCGCGTGGACCTCTCGCAGACTGTCATTTTCCTGACGTCCAACCTTGGCGGTGGCGAAATCACCGAACTGATGCAGGGCGGAATGGGTTTCGTTCAACCGGCGGACAAGCCTGCGGCCGGTTTGGATCAAAAAGTGGAGCGCACAGCCGTGGAAGCGGCGCGCCGAAAGTTCTCTCCGGAGTTCATGAACCGCCTGGACAAAGTGGTGGTGTTTCATCCGCTGCGCCGCGAGCAATTGGAACAAGTCCTCGAAATCGAACTGGGCCAGGTGCAGCAGCGCGTTCTCGAAACGGCCAAAGGGCAGTTCCTATTCCGTGTGACGCCTCCGGGCCGCGATTTTCTTCTGCAAGAAGGGACCGATCAGCGCTACGGCGCGCGGCACTTGAAACGCGCCATCGAGCGCAACGTGGTTTATCCCCTGGCGAACCTGCTGGCCACCGAGCAAGTTCACCTGGGCGATTTGATCTGCATTGATTGGAATAAGGAACAGAACGGATTGACGTTTGTCCGCGAAGGCGAAAATCTGGCCATGCCGGCTCGCAGACCGGAGCCTCCGCCGGCAGCGCGGGCAGTTCCCGCGCGCAGCGGCAAAGCCGCGGATGCGCCGAATGCCACGCCTGCTCCTGAGCCGTTGCCGCGAATGGCTCGATAGATTGAATTTTCGGCCCTGCTCTACCCCCAAGCTCGGGTGCCCAGCCACCCGGGCTTTTCTTTTTGCCTCCGCCAAGTGCTAAAGTAAATTTGGGCGAGAAATTCTCCTAGGATCAGGGTTGGAAACATGGCGGAGGCAGAGTGAACGCTTTGGGTGGAAGGTATCGGGCACGAAAGCAGCCTTTTCTCGCACGGGGGCTCGTGAGTCGCACAGCATGTCTGGGCCTCCTGTGCTTTTCCTTTCTGCTTACGCCCGCAGCATGGGCTCAGCGCACGCAGCTCGAGCCGTCGAGGTTTAACGCTTTCAGCCCTCAGCAGGACATTGACCTCGGCAAGCGAGCTGCGGCAGACGCGGCGAGACAATTGCCGCTTTGCAACGCGCCCAAAGTCGATGCCTACCTGACCCAACTGGGAATGAAGCTGGTCGCCAAGCTGCCGACGAACGGAGTGCAGTATCCGTTCGAATTTCATTGCGTGAACGACAAAGCCATCAATGCGTTCGCCCTTCCAGGCGGGTATGTTTTCATCAATCGCGGAGCCATCGAGGCGGCCGACAACGAATCGCAGCTTGCCGGCGTCATGGCCCATGAACTTTCGCACGTGGCGCTGCGCCACGGCACGAATCAGGCCACCAAAGCAGAGGCCGCCGAAGGTTTTCTCGGCATTGCAGGAGGAATCTTTGGCGGTTCCACGGGCGGCGCTTTGCTGACGAAATTGGGGGCGTTTGCGGCGGGAGGCGTGCTGCTCCGTTACTCACGAACCGCCGAATCGCAAGCCGACGTGATGGGCACGCAGGTGCTTTACGACAGCGGCTACGATCCACGCGCGATGGCGCAATTCTTTGAGAAGCTCGAAGCGGAGACGAAAGGAAAGAATCCGCCGGAGTTTTTCTCCGACCATCCGAATCCTGAGCACCGTGTCGAGCGCGTGGACGAAGAGGTCGACAAGCTGGGCGGCGCTCCTCCCAACGCCAGGCGCGACTCCCCCGAATTCGAGGCCATCAAGCGCGAAGTGCTGGCTCTGCCCGTGGCAAAAAAACTGATGCCCGCGGCGGCCGCGGCTGGAAGACCTCCGGCACCGCCCTCAGGGAATTTCGCCGCTTATCAGGCGAATGGCTATTCGCTGAAATACCCTGACAATTGGAAAAAGTATCCTGACAGCAACGGGGGCGGCGCTTCGTTTGCACCGGATGGCGGAGTGGTGGATGACGGCACCGGTCATGCCGCTTTGGCTTACGGCTTGATTGTGAGCGTGAACCAAGCCAGCGGCGATTCCAACGATTGGGATGCGCTCAGCAATGCTACGCAGCAGATGATTCAAGAGCTTCAGAAATCCAATCCGAACATGAAGATCACACGCCAGTCGGAGCGCGTACGCCTGAATGGCAAGCCGGGGCTCGCGACGTATCTTAGCAATGATTCGCCTATCGGGGGCCAGGAAACCGATTGGATCGTCGCAACGCTGCGACCTGAAGGGTTGGTTTCCTTTGTTTGCGTGGCTCCGCAGCCGGCTTACGAAAAGTACGACAAGACCTTCACGGCCATCCTCGACAGCGTGCGGTTCGAGAAGAAGTAACGCCTAGCGGGCGAAAGCTGAAATAGAAAGGACCTTCCCAGTCGGGAAGGTCCTTTTGCTCTCATTCTCGTCCGACGAGCTATTGTTGGTTTTGGCCGCCGAACAGAGCCGGCAGGACGGGCGTCCCTTCCTCCCGAACCGCGTCCAAGGCGTTCGGATTCAGGCCCAGGAGTTGCAGGATCGTGGGCGCCACTTGAGCCGTTTCCACAAAACTGTTCACGGTCCGTCCCGCAAGGCTCGGATTGGATACCAACAACATCACGTTGGTGTCGTCATGCGCGAAGCCGCCATGCTCTGACTGCTTCTTGAGGTTTCCGGTATAAACCACCCCAACGTTTGGAATCACGACGATATCGGGAGTACGCGGGTCACCGCCTGCCCGAAGCTGGCAGCAGGGGCCCGGAACCTCGGGCACACCGGGTGCATTGAACATGGTGGTTAGCGAGCCGCCGTAGTAGATTTGGCCCAGTCCAATGGCTGCGGCGGCGCCCTCTAAGGCCGTCACGGCGTTGCCGGTCTGCGTCGAATCTGCCAACCAAAGTTGGGAAATGTCATCTTCGGCAATCCCCAGGCCGTTGTTGGGGTCGTTGTAAACTGCCGGGAGAAGATTTCCGACGATCCCCGAAGGCGGCGTACCGTTGGCGCCGGAATGGCCCGGAATGGGGAAGAAGCGGTTCGGGTCAATCGGCGACTGCCCGTGTTTTGCGGTGATGATGATGGCGGTCGAATTGAAAAGACCTTGGCGTTTGAGCGCAGCGACCATCTGCCCGATCGCCGCATCCACAAATTGGATCTCTTTCGCCATTAGCGGTCTGGGAGTGCCTGCGGCATCCTCATAACCACCAGAGTTTTGGTCGGTTCTGACAGCGGATTTGGGTTCGATCAGCTTCTCGCCGACGCTGACCGCCTGGAAGTTCATGCCGAGGATCGCCGGGACCGGAGCGCTGCGTGTCCCGAGGTGATTCTTGCCGTTGATCTCGTTCACAATGGCGTTGACCTTCAACTGGTCATAGCATTTGATGGCGTCGAAGTCGGTCGTCCAGTCGTCGTTGTTGGGGACCAGCGTACCGCAGTTAAAACCATTCGCCGTCATCAGCCCTGGCAGGACAATCTGAAGAGAGTTGACTTCAGGTGAATAGTAGTCATCCACGTTGCTGGGCTTGTCGGTTCCGGTGGGGCCCGAGACAACGGCGTAGACGGCGTGCTTGTCGGACCAAGCCGTGTAGAGGCCGGCAGCATGGATCACGCCATAAATGGTGTTGGTGCGAACGAAGTTCCAGGGATATACGGGTTGGCAGTTGTTGAAGGGATCGCGTATCAGCCTGTCGGGATTGATGGATGTAACGTTGCCGTCGATGAGATCTAATGCGTTTTTGGCGGGAGCGGGGCGGCCGTTCAGCTGCGTCTCGTCGAACTCATCGCCCTCTTCATACTCGGTCTGAGTTCCGGTTGATCCGTCGGAGTTCACGTAGATCTGATTGGGGACACAGGGTAGCAGTGACGCGTCGTCGGCTGTTCCCGGCAGCCCGTTACCGGTAGTCCTTAGAGGCGGCGCCAGAACGCGGTCGTAAGCCACGTCGTAGAATGCGCCTACAGTTCGCGGGCTCCCGCCGGTTACGAGCGCCATCAGGCCGGGAAACGAGTCAGACGGCCTGGATGCCGTTGTGCGCGTGTAGGTCACCCCGGTCCTGCCAAGCGCGGCCAGAGTTGGACAGCCCTTCGACGCCACGCAATTTTCATAATCGACTGCGTGCATGCCATCGATGCTGATGAGCAGAACGTGCTTTATGTTTCCTTGATTCATGTTTTGGGCGCGTACTGGCGGGGGAACGGTTGCGCCAACGAGCACCACAGACAACACGATTGCAAGAATTCTTTCTTTCAAGACGATCTCCTTTGACTGGGATGAGAAATAGACCACGAATTTCCCGTCGTAGACACTAGGTGCGCCGTGTTACAGCAAGGAAAACGCGACGTGTCGGCTCGGTGAATCGCAGATAAAGAAGGGAAGGGTACTGGTGCTCTTAGGAGCAATTTGGAAACTGCCCTAAGATTGATTCAAGAATGGCTTGGCGCTAATTCTTCCGCCTTTTTGTTTGCGTAATGCTGGCGATGGACTTCCGCGGCGCGCTCGATCGCTCCGGTAATGCTGTCGCAGATATTTTCCGCGCCAACGTGCCGCTCGAATTCCGCCTGCTTCATCAGTTGCGAGGGTTGTTCTCTTGCGCCGCAAAGTAAAAGCGAACGTCCGGATTCGTGCAGGGCATCCGCAAGGTCGCGAATCGCGCCGAGGCCGGTGGCGTCAATCGCGGTCATATTCCGCAAGCGGAGAATTACGATGGGCGGTAGTTTATCGAGGGCATGCAGAATGTCGGCAAATTTGTCCGTTGCTCCGAAAAGGAACGGTCCATGAATGCGGTAGACAATCGCGTAATCGGGGATGTCCTTCCCCTGCAGAACGTGGACGCGGCTGTCTTCCACGTAATCTTTGGTTACCGGGCTGACCGTGGTCGTCCGCGAAACTTTGCGAATGAACATGAGCGCGGCGAGCACCATGCCGACTTCGACCGCAAACGTCAGATCGGTTACCACGGTGAGCGTCATGGTGAGAAACCAAACGGCAATGTCTGCGGAGCTCAGCTTCAGAATCTCGGGGATTTCCTCCCAATCGCCCATGTTGTAAGCGACGATCATCAGAATGGACGCGAGCGCTGCGAGCGGCACGTCTTTCACCAACGGCGCCGCGAAAAGAATGACCGCCAGCAGGGTAAGAGCATGGATCATTCCGGCGACTGGAGTCTTAGCGCCGGAGCGGACGTTCGTCGCAGTGCGCGCGATTGCGCCCGTGGCGGGCAGGCCGCCAAACAGCGGCGAAATGATGTTTGCAATGCCCTGGCCAACCAGTTCCACGTTGGGATTGTGCTTGTCGTTGCTCATGCGGTCGGACACAACGGCGGACATAAGCGATTCAATCGCACCAAGCATCGCCACGGTGAACGCCGCCGAGAGCAGTTGGCGGAAAACATCGTAATGAAATTGTGGAATGACCAGGGTGGGCAAGCCTTTCGGAATGCCGCCAAAACGCGTGCCGATGGTTTCCACGTTCAGGTGAAACAGCATGACCGCTGCGGTCGCGCCGAAAGTGACCAGAATAGCTCCTGGTATTTTCTTCGCGTACCTCAGGCAGAAAACCATTACGGCAATGGAGAGAAGGGAAAGCGCCGTCGCCGGCACGGAGAAGGTATTCCACGCCAGGGCAAACGCCTTCATGCGATGAAAGAAATCGCCCGGCACATGATCCATCTTCAAGCCGAAGAAGTCGCGAATCTGCGTGCTAGCGATGAGAATCGCAATGCCGTTGGTGAAACCCACGACCACCGGGCGCGGAAAATACTTCACCATCGTGCCCATGCCGGTGATGCCAAGGAGCATCAGAAGCACGCCCGCCATCATCGTACACATGAACAGGCCATCGATGCCGTGCTTTGCAATGATGCCTGCGACAACCACCACGAACGCTCCCGTAGGGCCGCCGACTTGCGTTTTCGAGCCGCCGAGCGCCGAAATCAAGAAGCCGGTGACAATCGCGCAGTACAGCCCTGCTTGCGGCGTCAATCCCGATGCGATGGCAAAGGCCATTGCCAGCGGCAGCGCGACGAGGCCCACCGTAACGCCAGCAATCAAATCTGAAACAAATTTGTGCCGGTCGTAATGGCGAAGCAGGATTACGGATTTCGGGAACCACTGTTCGATTTCAAGGTTCATGCGTTCTTTAATCTTCGAGGGGAAGGAATCGCCTAAGTTTAGCAAAAGGGGAGGAGGCCAGGCCTGGACAGTTCGCTTCGTGTGCGTTCTCGCAAATAGGCGGAGGCCGATCCTGCAAACGTGAGTCGGGAACAGAGGTGGCTAATCTGCGGCAGTGCTTCTAGGCGCTGCGGGTCTCCATCGCAGCACCGGCTTGCGCGCGGCGCCGACTTCGTCCAGGCGCCGGACACGCGTGGTGTGCGGCGCGGTCTTCACGATTTCCGGCTGCGCCGCGGCTTCTTCGGCGATCGATTTCATCGCGTCGATGAACAGATCGCACTCCTCGCGCGATTCGGATTCCGTCGGCTCGATCATTAGCGCGCCAGGAACAATCAGCGGAAACGCGGTCGTGTAGGGATGAAAGCCATAATCGATCAAGCGTTTGGCGATGTCCATGGTGTTCACGCCGTTTTTCTTTTGAAGCGCGTCGCTGAAAACGACTTCATGCATCGAGGGCAGGGAATAAGGCAATTCGTAAACGCCTTCGAGGTGCTTTCGAATGTAATTGGCGTTGAGCACGGCATCTTCCGTGGCCTGCCGAACACCGGGCCCGTAGGCAAGGATGTACGCGAGCGCGCGAACCAACACCCCAAAGTTGCTGCTGAACGCCTTCACTCTCCCAATGGAATCCGGCCGCACCGGTTCGAGCGCCAGGCGTCCTCCCTCTTTTTCCACGAGGATGGGCACGGGCCGGAACGGCTCCAAAATTTTCTTCATTGCCACCGGGCCCGCGCCTGGCCCGCCGCCGCCGTGCGGCGTTGAAAAAGTCTTGTGCAAGTTCAGGTGCATCACGTCGACGCCAAGGTCTCCGGGCCGCGTTATTCCCGCGAGCGCATTCATGTTCGCGCCGTCCATGTAAAGCAGCGCGCCTTTGGCGTGCAAAATCTCCGCAATTTCAGGCAGCCGCTGTTCGAAAATGCCCAGCGTCGAGGGATTGGTGATCATGAGCGCAGCAACGTCGTCCGTCACCAATTTGCGCAAGCCCTCGACGTCCACTTGCCCATGCGACTCGGACTTGATGTTTTCGACTTGGTAGCCGGCGATCACGGCGGTGGCTGGATTTGTGCCGTGCGCCGAATCCGGAATCAGGACCTTTTTGCGCGGATTCCCCAGCTTTTGCAGGTATGCGCGGATCAATAGCAACCCCGTGAGCTCTCCCTGCGCGCCCGCGGCTGGTTGCAGGGTGATAGCATCCATCCCGGTAATTTCAAGCAAGCATTTTTCCAGCAGCCGCAGAATTTTCAGGCAGCCCTGCGAAAGTTCCTGCGGCTGAAACGGATGTTCCGTCGCGATTCCTTCGAGCCGCGCCACGAATTCGTTCACCCGCGGGTTGTACTTCATGGTGCACGAGCCGAGCGGATACATTCCGAGGTCAATCGCGTGGTTCCAGGTCGAAAGCCGCGTGAAGTGACGCAGCACTTCGATTTCGCTGACTTCCGGGAAGCCTTCCACGCCTTCCCGGCGATGATGGGCGCCCAGCGCCCTCGCGGTCTCCGCTTTTGGCACGTCAAGCGGCGGCAACTCGAACGCGCGTTTCCCCGGCGACGATTTCTCGAAGATCAGCCCTTCGTTCTGATTGACGTGCCGCGACGCCTTTTTGATTTTATCGTTCATCTTCCTCTAGACCGGTTGTTCCAGCGCTCGCTTCACCGCGCCGGCAAACCGTTCAATCTCAGCGCGCGGAGTCGTTTCCGTAACGCACACAAGCGCGTGCTTGGTTAACTCAGGATATGGAGTGCCGAGCGCCAACGGGCCAACAATTTTTTCGCGCTGCAGGTGCGAGTTCACGATTTTAACCGACCGCGGCAGCTCGACCGTAAATTCATTGAAAAATGGCGCGTCAAACGTGCGCTTTACTCCAGGAATTTTGAGCAACTCGCCGAGCGCGAACTGCGCTTTCGCAAGATTCTGTTCCGCCATTTCGCGCAGGCCCTCTTTGCCAAGAAGCGTCAGATGCACCGTGGCCGCCAGCGCGCAGAGCGCCTGGTTCGTGCAAATGTTGGAAGTCGCCTTCTCGCGGCGAATGTGTTGTTCGCGCGTCGCAAGTGTCAAAACAAATCCGCGGCGCCCTTCGGAGTCTGTCGTCTGTCCAGCAAGTCTTCCCGGCATCTGGCGCAGATACTTTTCGCGCGCGGCAATTACACCGGCAAACGGTCCGCCATAACTGGGCGGCAAACCGAAGCTCTGCGCTTCCATGGCCACAATGTCCGCCTCGGCTGGCGGGGTTAGCAGTCCCAACGAAACACCCTCCGCAATCGCCACAACCAGCAGCGCTCCAACGCCGTGCGCCGCCTCCGCCAATGGCGCGTACGTTTCAATCGCCCCAAAAAAATTCGGTGATTGTACTACAACAGCTGCCACATCGTCTCCGAGCGCACGCTGTAACGCTTTCGCGTCGACCGTTCCGCTCGCCGCAAACGGAATCTCTTCAATCCGCAACCCGGAATTCTTCGCGTATGTCTTCAGCACTTCGCGATATTCCGGATGCACCGACCGCGCCACCAGCACGCGCCGCCGCCCCGTAAGCCGTTCCGCCATCAACGCCGCTTCGGTAGTCGCCGTCGAGCCGTCGTACATCGAGGCGTTCGCCACGTCCTGGCCGGTGAGCTGACACATCAACGTTTGAAACTCGAAGATCGCTTGCAGGGTACCCTGGGAGATTTCCGCCTGATACGGCGTATAGGAAGTGAGGAATTCCCCGCGTTGAATGATGGTGTCGGTCACCACCGAGCGCAGATGGTTGTAAACGCCCGCTCCGAGAAAACTCGTGTATCCCGCCGCATTTTCCGCCGCGCGCTCTTTGAAATATTGGATGACTTCCGCTTCCGAGTACGGCCCCGGAATTTTCAACGCTTCGCGCAGCCGGTATTTCTGCGGAATGCCCGAAAACAATTCGTCAATGGATTTTTTGCCGATGGCGGCGAGCATTTCCTGTCGCTCGACCGGGCTCTTCGGGAGGTAGCGCATTAGGCGGAGGTTTCCTTGCCTTTCTCCGCGATATACGCTTCGTAGGCGGCTGCGTCCATCAGGTCGCTGATCCCCGCGGCATTTGTCAGGCGCACTTTGATCAGCCAAGCGGCTCCGTGCGGATCGCTGTTGATGGTTTCGGGTTTATTCTGCAATTCACCATTTACTTCAAGCACTTCGCCGCTCGCGGGCGCGTAGATTTCGCTCACGGCCTTTACCGACTCCACCGTACCAAAGGATTTCCCCGTTTCGATTTTGGCGCCGGTCTTCGGCAGCTCGACGAACACCACGTCGCCCAATTCGTGTTGTGCGTGATCGGTAATGCCGATCGTGGCGAGGTCGCCCTTCACCTCCAACCACTCGTGTTCTTTGGTGTAGCGCCGGTCTTTGGGATATCCCATCTACGTCTCCTTGCAGTCCTTCTTCTTGGGTACACTCATGGAGCCAACAAAACTCGACGTCAATTCTTTCGCGCACCTGCTTCTTCCAAGGCCTTCCGCAAATCGGGGTGTTCGGCGAGAACCTCCAGCATGGATTGACGACCGGCTTCCTCTCCCATTTTCATCCCCGCGGCTTGGGACTCGATCAGCACTTGGGGCAAAACCGACAAAACCTTTTTTCCCAGAGACGTTTGGTAGAATTGGGTAAGCCCGTCGATTTCTTCTTTTGAGAAGTATTTGTCGTAAATCGTAAGGGTTAGATTTAGCAGGTCGTCGGTTTTCACCTTGCTTTGGAATCTTTCGAAGAACAAGGGAATCAGTTTTTCTCGGTAGTCTCCGGGCGGCAACAACTTTGAAAACGTCGGCTTCATGTTTTCGGTCAGGCCGGCAATCACTTTTTCCACATTCGCCTTTGTGCCCGCAACTTCAAACAGTTTTCGGATCGCCGCTTCTTTCTCCGGATCGACCTTTAGAGCAGGCTTGGTAGTCTGCTCCTGCATCTTGGCTGGCGCGGGTTGAGGCGTCGCGGCGTTCTGGCCAAAAGCCATGGGCGCCAGAAGAAGGAAAACGAATGATGCTGCAATCTTCACAAAGTCCCCTTAAACGGCCGCCTGCTTTTTGGGCCGCTTGTAAAACGGAGTCGCGACGACCTGGGCCTTGTATTTCTGCCCGCGAATTTCCACGTAAAGCAGGGTGCCGATCGCTGAAAATGCCGGAGGCACGTAAGCGAGCGCAATATTCTTGCCCAGCGTTGGTGAAGGTGACCCGCTCGTAACCACGCCGATGCGCTCGCCCGCTTCGTTGCAGCAACTGTATTCGTCGCGCGCAATCCCGCGGTCGATCATTTCGATTCCCGCCAATGTACGCCTTACGCCTGCGGCTTTCGCTCGTTCCAGCGCACCGCGCCCAATAAAGTCGCCCTTTTCCATTTTGCAGTAGCGAGCGAGCCCGGCTTCCCAAACATTAATCTTCTCGCTGATCTCGTGCCCATACAGCGCCATCTTGGATTCCAGCCGCAGCGTGTTGCGCGCGCCGAGGCCACAGGGAATGATGCCGAATTCCCGCCCCGCTTCTGCGACCTGATTCCACACGCGTTCGCTGGTCGCGACATCGGACGGCACGTAAATCTCAAATCCATCCTCGCCCGTGTAGCCCGTTCGTGCAATCAGGATATTCTCGAGCTCACAAACCGTACCATGCGTGAACCAGTAATTCTTGATCGCGCGTAAATCCGCGTCCGTCAGTTTCTGCACAACTTCGGCAGCTCGCGGCCCCTGAATCGCCAATTGCGTGTAGGCGTCGCTCAAGTCCTCCACCACGCAATCGAATCCCTGGGTGTTCTCGCGCACCCAATTGGCGTCTTTTTCCCGCGTACCGGCGTTAATCACCAACAGATAATCATCTTCGCCCAAACGATGCACGATCACGTCGTCCACAAACGTGCCTTCGGGATAGAGCATCGCCGAATACTGCGCCTGTCCGATGGCCAGCTTGGACGCATCGTTCATGGTGATGTGCTGCACCGCTGACAGCGCTCCGCCCTGGGCTTTGCCGCTGTGAATCCGAAGGTCTCCCATATGGCTGACGTCAAAAACGCCTACACTTCCACGAACCGCTTTGTGTTCGGTGATCAATCCGCCGCTCGAAGGGTACTCCACAGGCATATCCCAGCCGCCAAAATTGACCATTTTCGCGCCAAGTCGGCGGTGCAATGCGTGCAACGGCGTTTTGCGAAGCTCGCTCACAGGAGAAATTGTGGAGGAATCCATTCCCATCGCTCGGGCAGAGACCGATACTAGCATGCGCCTCCCAAGCGGTCAAAGAAGCGCAGGCCCGCATGTTTCGCCAGGGCGTGTGCATCATGAACCCCCGCTTCCCACGTTCGGCTTGCCGCGCGCACCTCGGCTCAGGTAAAGTTTTCTAGAGGGCACTCATGCAAGGTCCTACTGTTTGTGTCCAGTGCGACATGCCGGAATCCCGTTGCACTTGCGAAAAGTACTGTACGATTTGCAAGGGGCAGACGAACGTCAATCTTTGTGCCGACGGCCTCTATTACTGTCCCGATTGCCGTGAAGCCTGCGACGTTGCGCTGGCTACGAGCCGTGGACACTGAACCCAAGAACCTGCGCATGTGCATTGACGCCGATGCCCGGTTGGCAGCGGCGGCGGGTGGCGTAGCCCGTTTCTTGGCGGACGCAGCCGGCCTCGAAGGTGATGCGGTCGCGCGTCTTCAATCCGCGGTCATTGAAGCTTGTCTCGAAGCTTTCCAGCATTTGGCAACGAATCATCCTCACCTCGAAATCGATTTTGCGCGTTTCTCTGATCGCCTTGAAGTCTCTCTCTCCCGTGAAGACGCGGGCCCCGTTGTCGGTATCCACACGATCCCGGGCTTTGCGGCAAACAAGCTCGAAAAAGCCCCAGACTCGGCGACTCTGTCAGGCGTCGACCGTGTCCAGCACGAAACCCACGGCAACGAAGTCGTCACGCGCTTGACGAAATACCTCCGCCAAGTCGCTCCCAGCCTGTAAAGCCAGATTCACTCGAAGATAGCTAGACGAGCAAGCTCCGCATGTTATGGCGAATATTCACCCTATTCAGGCTGGTACACCGGTGACCACATGCCGCATTTTGGAGCGAACATACCGTTTCGGGATCCCTCAGGCTTGGCAAAATTCCCGGTGGACGGGCCGCAGTTACCGCGATCGCGTCTCCTATTCGAGTGTATGAACCTGAGGCCCCCTTTAGTCGAGCGGTTACGATTCCGCAAATCAATCTGCAAGATTGGCAAGGACAGTAGGCAGAATGAGCGAGGACAGTAAAGTTTAGCGCGCAAGGGCCCCGCAGGAATTACATCTTCAGCGCGAAGGTATTTTTCCGTATCAGCGAGGTCATCTGGTCATCGCTCAGGGCCAGGCTCAGCGTTACGCGGTCGCCGGCAGGCACGATTTTCGCCTGATCCAGCAGGTCTGCCAGCTCGGGATTGTCTTTTTGGGCTTGATAACGCTTGTAAAGGAATCCTGCTTGCAGCAGCTGGCCGAGCGTGTTCGCATCTTCCACGGACCCGCAGACCGCCTGAAACTTCCCGTCAATTCCGCTGCTCGCATTCACGTTGATAATCAGGTTCTGCATGCGAGAAACCAGCTTCGCTGCCTCCGGAAACTGCCCCACTTCGGGTGCAAGCTGCTGCATGGCCAGCCGTGTATACGCTGGATTCAGCACCGCCCACACAACGCCATTGCCGTTGGCCTCATTGATCAGCGGGAAAAGCGTGTCGTTTGTCAGCAGTCCTTCCTCCGCGCCAAAGCGCACTTCCACCATCTTCTCCAGCACTTCACGATGTCCAAACGCAGCCGTGTTGGAATCAATGAACAAGAAAAACAGGTCGTTCGCCCCGGTGCCGCTTCCAAAGGAGTAGAGCGTGTAACTCCGCGCCTTGAAGGTCGCCAGCTTCTGCTGCTTGAAATAAGCTTCCGTCGAGTTGGGGTTAAACGTGCCAAGCGCAACGCCCACAACTTCTTCGCCCGTGGGAACCGCCGACGAACCCGCGCCCTCGGTCTTCGAACTCAGTCCCTCTGCCACGAGCCCCCAGGCCAGTTCATCCACCTGCGAATTGGGATCCACGCCAGCGGACGCGAGAAACTTCTCGAATTCCTTGAACTTCTCCGGAATCATCTGCTGTTGCAACTGCGGGAACCATTTCTCCGACCGCGCCTTCTTCAGGTCCGCGTACGCAAATTCGCCGATATTTTTGGGGAACAGCGCGATCACATCCGTGCCAAGCCGGCCCGCCCGTGCGGGTTTCGGCGCCGCAAGCAAAATCACCGTTACCAGGGCTGCGGCTCCGGCCTTGCCGATCGCCGTCATCACTCTCATGAAATGCTCCTTTCGGGAAGGGCCGAGGGAATCTTTATTTTACACGCCCTCTATTCTACGCCCTCTATTTCTATGTGCTCGTTGCTCAAGGGCAGTTATTCAAGCGCTTGTGGCGCGAGGCGGATTGCTCAATCGCTCGCGCAGGGCTGCGGCCTTCGCCCGCATGGATGCCACATAGGCGGCATCCTTTAAGCCGTCAAGGTTGATCTCGACATTTGCCAGCGCGCCACGCGCTCCTGCATCGGCCATCATTCGCGCTACCTGCAAGTCTGAACGCATGGATGCGGCCACGATACCTTCCAGTTGTCCCAGGCGTTCGTAAAGGGCAACCGTCCGCTCAGCGACGTGCACGGGGACTTCGGCCGCGCCCTTGGTTGCCTTCTGAATCGCGGCTTCCCGCTGCGCGGCCTCTTCCGAGTTTCCTTGCGGCAGCTTGAACGCCGCCATCACCGCGTCATAAGCCTCCGCATCGCGGTCAATCGCGCCGGCAAGCTCGTCGGCCGCCTTTCGCATTTCATCGAGCGCCCAGGAAAGCTGGTCCATGTAGGCGGCCTGCGATTTCTTCTTCCGCGAAAGCCCCGCAACCATCTGCCCGAGTGATGCGGCGAGCGCCGCGGCAAACGCCGAAGCGCTGCCGCCACCTGGCGTTGCGCTCGGCGTGGCCACAGCATCCAAAAACGGTCGCGCCAGTCCCGCCAGCTTTCCATCTTTTGCAGTCATCAAGGACACGCCGCTAAGCGCATCCGCAAGCCTGTTTTCCAATACCTGCGCCGGAGAAAAATTCTCCAGTTGCAGAAAAAAGTCCGCCGCCATTTCCAGCGCTTTTTTCGGAACGAGTCCGACGATCTCGCTTCCCACGGGCATCGCTCCGTACCGTTCCGCTTCCCGTTTCACCATTTCATACACGCGGTGCATCGGCGTTTGCTCAAAATCCGTCAGATTGATGGAAACCTGCGCCAGGTTGCGCGCCTTCAATTCCACGCCCATGGACTTCACATAACGCAGCCCGCCGGAAGAAAAGCGTATGGCTTTGGCAATTTTGTTCGCGATGCTGATGTCCGAGGTGTTCAGATTTACGTTGTAAGCAATCAAAAACTTTCGCGCGCCCACCACCGTGACGCCGGCGGTGGGGTGAACTTTTGGCTCTCCGATGTCCGGCTGCCTGTCAAGATTCTTCTTCAGTTCCTCGCGCAGCCCTTCGAATTGTCCGCGCCGCACGTTTTCCAGGTTCACGCGATCCGGCCGCGTTGCCGCCGCTTCATAAAAGAAAACAGGAATGCGGTAGCGGTTCCAAATCTCATTGCCCACGCGCCGCGCGAGCGCCACTGAATCTTCAATAGTCACGCCATCAATGGGAATGAACGGCACCACGTCGGTCGCACCCACACGCGGATGCGCGCCGGTGTGCTTCGTCAGGTCGATTAATTCCATCGCTTTGCCCACGCCTAGAAGCGCAGCCTCAGCCACAGCGTCCGGCTCGCCCGCCAGCGTAACCACCGATCGGTTGTGGTCCGCGTCCATCTCGCGGTCCAGTACATACACGCCCGGCACGCTGCTCATGGCCGCGACGATGGCATTCATTTTCGCCGGATCCCGTCCTTCGGAAAAATTCGGCACGCACTCCATCAGTCTTTTCATCGTTTTGGTTTTTTGCTGTCCTGTTTTTTGTCGTTCTGTTTCTTTTCTTTCAGGTTCGTCCAATTGTGGGGCAGTTTCGGCGTCCGGCCCGGCAGCGTGGGCCGTTCGTAAACGAAGGTCCGCTTTTTCTCAGGGGGATTTGCCGGCGGCGCTTGAGCGGACGATTCCTGCATTGTATAAGTCTGAATCGTTTGCGGCTGCTCCGGTGCTGTTGCCTGTTCCTTTGGTAATTTGGGCCACGAAACCCGCGTCCCCGGCTTCACCGGCCATTTCAGTCCAATCATGGGCTTCATGCCTGATGGAAGCGCCACCGGTCCCTTTGGCACTTCCGTTCGCGCCTCAGGCTGCAGCCCTGGAGTTTTTTCATTCGCCGCTTTCGATTTCTCGAAAAAATATTCCTTCAACTGATGAGCGCTCCAAAGAATTGCGGTCACCCACGCACCGACAACCACCGCATTGTATGTGCTGAAGCCGCCGGCTTTGCCCAGAACGCTTGCGGCCACAAAAACGATCGCTAGCAGTGCATAGAGATACTCTTCGAAGAAGTTTTTCGTCTTCGTTGGCCCGATTTTCGGAAGCTTCAGTCTCCGGACGGGCTTGCCGGTGTAGCTAGTTCCTGGAGTCTTTGGCGGCATGAATCACGCGACCGCGCTTGATCGTCATCCAGCAGTGGTTCACTCCAAAATAATAAGGAATTTCGCGGTAGTCGGCCACCTCGAATACCGAGATGTCCGCTTGTTTGCCAACCTCCAGGGAACCAATCTGTTTTTCACGCCCGAGCGCACAGGCGGCATTAATCGTCGCAGCCGCGATGGCCTCCGCCGGAGTCATGCGCAGTTGCGTGCATGCCAGCGAAACAATCATCGGCATGCTGAGCGTTGGGCTTGTTCCGGGATTGTAGTCGGTGGCCAGCGCGACAATGGCTCCCGCGTCAATCAGCTCACGCGCGGGCGCGTACTTTTTCAGTCCTAGATGGAAGTCGCAACCAGGAAGCAAGGTCGCCACGGTCTCGGATTTTCCCAGCGCGCGAATGTCGCTCTTGTTCACATATTCGAGATGATCGCAACTGGCTGCGCGTAGCAAAATCGCCAGCCGCGTTGCACCGCTTCGGGAGAGCTGCTCCGCATGCATTCGCGGAGCCAAGCCCCATTGACGGCCCGCTTGCAGCACGCGCTTGGACTCTTCTACCGTAAACGCTCCGCGGTCGCAAAACACGTCGCAAAACTCGGCCAGCTTTCGCTCGGCGATTTGCGGCAGAAGATTTTCCTCCAGCAACTGAATGTACTTTCTTGCTCCGCCCGCCTTCTTGCGAAACTCTTCGGGCACGACATGCGCGCCAAGAAACGTGGAGGCAATTTCCAACGGATGCTCCGCGGCGAGTTCTTTGTGCAACTTCAAAATCTTCAATTCGCTCGCGACGTCCAGCCCGTACCCGCTCTTCGCCTCAATCGTCGTCGTGCCGTAGGCCGCAAATTGCTGCAGGGCCGCCAGCGCTCGCTTTTTCAGCTCCTCCGCGGTTGCCGCCCGCAGCTTCTTCACCGAATTAAGAATCCCGCCGCCCTTGCGTGCAATCTCCTCGTAGCTCGCTCCCTGAATCTTCAGCTCGTATTCTTCCGCTCGGCTTGCCGCGTGAACCAAGTGCGTGTGCGAGTCCACAAATCCCGGCAACGCCACGCGCCCGCCCAAATCGAGTTTCTCCGCCGCGCGCGCTTCAGGAAGCGCCTCGACTTGCGAACGCCTCCCGGCTGCGGCAATCGCGCCGTCGCGCACGAGCAGCATGCCATCTTCAATCAGTTCCAAGTTGGAAAGGGAATCGCCGCGCCGCGGACCAGGTCCGCGTAGCGTCAGCAACTGCGATGCACCCGAAATGAGCAGCGAATCGGTCAACGCCATTCCATTATGCCGAAGACAAAACCCCCTAGGACAACTTTCCTATGCTCAAGCTAAATGTTGCGCCCTGGGAATTGATGTCAGGCGTTAGCCGCCTGTCCCTTGATACGTGGGCAAGAACTCTTCCTCCACAAACGTCTCATAGGAAGTGGGTGTCGTATTCCTCTCCGACCGTGGCTCGAGCGACGCGTCCGTCATTCAAGGCACCAGCCATTTCGCAGATGCGCGTCGCCACATTTTTGGACATACCCATTTGCCCGACTACGCGTACTCGCTTCCCGTGATCAAGCAAGGTCTTGGCGACAATAGCCCCGGTGTGGCCCGATGCTCCAAGGACGACGTACATGGTTGCCTCCCCTTACGATCGTGAACTTGATGCTGTCAGGTGCAACGAGGGTTTAGCTCATTGGGGTTTTAACGCTGGTCTTCTTCGCAAACGCAATCGCCTCGGGATACCCGGCATCCACGTGCCGAGCCACGCCCATCCCCGGATCATTCGTCAGCACACGCTCGATGCGTTGCGCCATTTCTTTTGTTCCATCCGCCACCGTGACTTGCCCCGCGTGCTGCGAGTACCCAATTCCCACGCCTCCGCCATTGTGAATCGACACCCACGATGCGCCACTCGCCGTATTGATCAGCGCGTTCAGCAACGGCCAATCCGCCACCGCGTCCGAGCCGTCGCGCATGGACTCCGTCTCGCGATAGGGCGACGCCACCGACCCGCAATCCAAGTGATCGCGCCCCATCACCACCGGTGCCTTAATCTCTCCCTTCGCGACCAAATCATTCAACGCCAAGCCGAACTTGTCGCGCTCGCCATAGCCCAGCCAGCAAATCCGCGACGGCAGCCCTTGAAACTTCACGCGCTTCTGCGCCAGCTTGATCCAGCGGTTTAAATGCTCGTCGTGCGGAAACATGTCCAGTACCAACTGATCGGTCCGCGCAATGTCGGAAGCTTCGCCCGAAAGCGCCGCCCACCGAAACGGCCCCTTGCCTTCACAAAAGAGCGGCCGGATGTACGCCGGCACAAATCCCGGAAAGTCGTAAGCGTTCTTCACTCCTTGCTGAAACGCAAATGTTCGAATGTTGTTGCCGTAGTCAAACGTCACCGCGCCCAACTTTTGCAAATCCAGCATGCCGCGCACGTGGGCGGCAATCGCCGCCAAGGAACGCTTCTGGTACTCTTCCGGATTTTTCGCCCGCAACTCCAGCGCAGCTGCGAGGGTCATCCCATTCGGCACATAACCGCCCAGCGGATCGTGCGCGCTGGTCTGGTCCGTCAGCAAATCCGGCACAACGCCCCGCTTCGCCAGTTCCGGAATCAAGTCCGCGCAATTGCCCACCAATCCCACCGAAGTCGCTTCGCCTTTGCGCACCGCATTTTTCAAAATCCGCAGCGCCTCGTCGAGCGAAGTCACCATCACGTCGCAATAGCCCGTCTTCAGCCGCTTCTTGATGCGTTCCGGATCAACGTCAATCCCCAGAAACGCCGCGCCGTTCATGGTGGCCGCGAGCGGCTGCGCTCCTCCCATCCCGCCCATGCCGCCGGTAACCACCAGCTTGCCCTTCAAGTCGCCGGCAAAATGTTTTTTCGCCGCTGCGGCAAACGTTTCGTATGTCCCCTGCAAAATGCCCTGCGTGCCAATGTAAATCCAGCTTCCCGCGGTCATTTGCCCGTACATCATCAAGCCCGCGCGGTCCAGCTCATGAAATTTGTCCCAATTGCTCCAATGTCCCACGAGGTTTGAATTGCACAGCAGCACTCGCGGCGCGTGCTCATGGGTCCTGAAAACGGCAACGGGCTTTCCCGATTGCACCAGCAGCGTCTCGTCCGCTTCCAACGCCTTCAACGAACGCACAATCGCGTGAAAACACTCCCAGTTCCGCGCCGCTTTCCCGGTCCCGCCGTAAACCACCAATTCTTCCGGCTTCTCCGCGACTTCCGGGTCCAAATTGTTCAGCAGCATGCGCAGCGCCGCTTCCTGCTGCCATCCCTTGCAGGAAATCTGCGTCCCCCGTGGCGCCCGATACGGCCCCTTCGACAACCCCGCTTCCGCCCCCGTTTCAGATGCGCTCGTTGATCGTGTCGAACTCATGAATTTTTCTCTCCGCTGCTCGAACTAACGCAAAGCCTCATGCATACGCAGGCTCGCGCCGCTTGAGCTTTGGCAGCCGCTCCGATCGATTTCCCGGCCTTCTCTTGCGCCCTACGCAGGTCATAGCGGTTCTGAAGGTTGAGCGAAAACTGCGCGCTTGTCCCAAAGAAATGCCCGAGGCGCAAGGCGGTGTCGCCGGTAATCGGGCGCGTGCCGTTCAAAATCTGTGTCACGCGATTGGTTGGCACGCCGAGTTGCGTGCAAGTGCGGCTGCGCTCATACGAAGCACATGCAATTCTTCGGCCAGGTGTTCTCCCCGATGAATGGTGGTTACTGCCATATCCTTCTCCTAATGACAGTCAACACTCTCCACATTGGATGGACCCGGCGCGATTCCCGGGCAAACGCAGCGAGGTCTCCAAGCGACGTGACCGCCTCGGAGACGATCCAGACTGCGGCGGGCGGACCGCTCAAATCCGCCAAAGGCTTTGACCCGCCTGCCCGCAGCGAAGTCTCGCGTTCGCTTGTCGCGGTAGCTGAGGATCACCAATGCAGGGTATCAGCAATTACGCGTTACGTTAAGCGTAAAGGCTTTTCTTCTTGCTCCACCCCAGGACCCCGCTCCTGCGTAATTTAATTACTGCGCAGCCGTTTCCTTTTTGCTTCCATGCGACCATCTCGGCCCGCCCTTGCCTGTGCCGCTTGCAGTAAAATTGTGTAGCCATGAAACGTCGCAAGTCCAAGCATAAGCAAGAGCCGGACGTGCAGCCGCCCGACCAGAACGCCGGGGCCGCTTCACAAATCGCCGTTGAACCCGAACCGCAGCCTCCTGCAGACACCGCGAATCCGGCCGAGGAGCAACCCAGTTTCGAAACCTTCGAGATCTCCGGCGAGCTGCAGCAGGAAATCGAAAACTTCACCAACTCTTTCCATGTGCAAAGGCACCCGGGAACGCCCCGCGCGTCCGCCGGGAACGAGCCGCGCGCGCCCCACTCCGCGTCTGTTTCAACCGCGCCGCCTTCCGCCGCCGACCGTCGTGCAAATCCTCGGTACGCCTTCCAGGCCACTGCCGAAGTCGCCGCCAGCAACTCCTCCGCCAAAACCAAAACGCGCGTCCGCGACCTGAGCCAACAGGGCTGCTACCTCGACACAGAAACTCCGCTCCCTCTCGGAACTGCCGCCAACGTGCGCATGACCAAGGGCGCCAAATCGCTCGAAGTCCAGGGCCGCGTCGTTTACGTTCAGCCGGGCCGAGGCATGGGCCTGATGTTCACTGCGGTTAGGCCGGAGCACGGCGGCACTCTCGATGTCTGGATCAACGAATCCCGCGAAACTTCCTGGCTCGCCAACAATCGCCGCCGGAGCCAGCGCGTCTTGATGAAGATTCCGGTCCGCGTCGGCTTACAGGCAGCCAACGCGGCGCGTTCCGAAGAAGATACGTTCACGCTCGCCGTGAGCGCTCACGGCGCGCTCATCGCCGTTAACGCCCCGATGTACCGTGGCCAACGTCTCACGCTCCAGAATCCTCAGACCAAAGATTCGCTCGAGTGCGTCGTTGCGCACATTGACAAATTCCCCGACGAGCAAGTCAAAATCGGCGTCGAATTCCTCCTCCCCAACCCCACCTTCTGGCATGTGGCCTTCCCGCCCAAAGACTGGTCCCCCCGCCATCCCCACGCTAAATCCCGCCCTTAGTCAAGTCCGAGGGGCTTGTCATCATGAACGGGAGCAAGCACCTCATCATCAAGCTGTCATCCCGGAGTGAGGGATTCGCGCGCGGCTTCTTGTTTACCCAGAGGCTCGAAGGGACGGTCTCTACGGCTTTATGGAGCGGTAGCCTTCGCACAAAGATAATGAAGGCGTTAACGATTCCCACGGTACGGAGCGAACAGGGATCGAAGAAAAGCGCCGCGCGCAGACGCAAGGGCGAAACTGCGCACGGGAGCGCGTAAAGTTTACCACCCGCGTGAAGATTTACTCTCATGTGATAACCCATCGGTGTTAGACAATCCGTCATAACATGTGAATTCTCCGACACTTACAATGCGGCGCCTTTTGGTACGCGAGTGGCAAATTCTAACGGCGCCAGTTCCCTCATCCCCTTCTTAGTCCCCAATTTCTGAGGCCAAAACCCTGTACAGGGCCCGGAGTTCGACGTGTGTCCGCCCTGAGGCAAGAACGGCGCGAATATGTGGCTGTTACGAAGCTCGGTTTTTCCAGAGGCGGTAGCTTTGGCTCCCGCGTAAGTCGCTTCTTATCAACCCGGCTTTAGCCCTGCCTACCCGCAGGCCGGCCCCCGAAGCGACGTCTTTCGAGTTTTGAAACAGCCTCGGTATCGCGCCCCTACAAAAGAGTTGGAGCCGATTCATGAAGCCAACCATCTTGCTCGTGGACATTGCTTCGCACGATCGTGAAAACCAGAGAATGTTCCTGCAAAGCCATGGCTACGAAGTCTTCGTGGCGGAAACGGAGGAAACCGCGCAGCAGCTTTGCCGGCAAGTTCAGCCGGACCTGGTGCTGCTGCACGATTCTCCGCCACACCTAGCTGGTCCTGAGCTTTGCCGACGGCTGAAGCAAGAACCTCTCAACCAACTGACGCCGGTGGTGCTGGTTTCCTCCTCTGCGACTCCGGCGGAGGTGCTGCGGGGCGGGGAAGCGGGCGCGGCGAGTTTTTGGGACACTCCTTGCACCCTGCGGGACGCGCTGGGCCGGATCGAAGCGTTCTTGCGCCTGAAGAACTACATTGACGAACAGGCAAAAGCAGTGGTCCTTACGTTGGCGCTCAGCGTCGAAACCAGACACTCGGTTGCGGATGAACATTCCGGCACACTTGCGGATTATGCCTCGAGGCTCGGGCAGAACCTGGGAATGACGGAAGAAGAGCTGGAGGAATTGCGGCTGGGCTGCCTCCTTCATGACATCGGGAATGTCGCCATTCCAGACAGGATCCTTCTCAAACCGGATCGCCTGAACAGGGAAGAGACGGAAATCGTGCGGCAGCATCCCGCTACGGGAGAAAGAATCTGCGCGCCGCTGAAGTCGCTTCGGCGGATACTGCCTCTTATCCGGCATCACCATGAAAGAATGAATGGAAGCGGCTATCCGGACGGCTTGCGCGGAGAAGAAATTCCTCTACCGGCGCGCATCCTGCAAATTGCAGACGTATATGACGCGCTGATGAAGGACCGCCCGTACCGGACAGCGCTTAGCTCCGCGGTAGCACTCGAGATTCTGCGCCAGGAAGCGGCGCGGGGCTGGCTGGATTCGGACTTGGTGTTGAAGTTTTCCCGAATCTGCCAGTCCAGCGGTTTCCTTCCCGTGAGAGGGAGGTCCATGCTGGCCTCCTACTACACCTAGGAGAAGAGAAAGTAGAAAGCAGAAGCCAGAAAGCACCAAGCGCCAGCGCGAGGGGTAGGGACTGTAGCGGTCTCATCACGAACGAAGTGAGGGATCTTCTTTGATTTCGTAGCGCTTCAATCCTTGCCGGCTCTTCTCCGTGGCTTTCCACCTTTCTGACTTTCTTCGTTCCGCTTTTTGCCTTCTGCGTTTCTGGGAGCGTCAGCTCTGGGCCACGGGTACAGGGTCCGTTCTAGGCACCAAACTCACGCGAAAATCCCCGAACTCCTCGTCGAGAATCCCCGAATAAATAACGAACAAACCTACGGCGCCGTCAATGAGGACTTGCATGACCAGGGGTGCTGCCGCACCCATCAGGCCTCCCATCGAGGCGAAAATTCCCATCGTCAAGCTTAAAGCGATAGACCCGGCGATCCGGAATACCACCGAGTACACAACGGTGCGCCAGATGAATTCCCACCATACGCGCAGGGTTCGCTCGTAGGACAGGGGCAGAGGCTGGCCAACAACAACAGCGCCCGGGGGCAACAACGCGATGGAAAAAGCCCGGAATTGCTTCCCCAGAATGCGCCGTATGCCAATCATCGAAACCGCGAAGACGACAGCGTAGGGCAAGATCCGGTTAGCCCACCGAACGACGTCGGTGGAAAGCACGTCGCTTTCCCAGGCCTTGCGCAACAGGACCGACACGCCGACGATGAGGAAGAATGAAATCAGCGACACGGGCCAATAGTAGGCCCACCAAATCCGAAGGCCGTGGCCAAGGGTAGGCTGAATGTAATTTCCCTGGGATGGAGATGCCTCGCCGAGCAAAGGGGCGTCGAACGAACTCGGTGTCGTTGACATCGCAGTGCGCGCATTGTGCGCCGCCCGAATGGTGGAGTCAAGACGGGTAGAGTCCTGCCATGCCTCCGAGGTTTCCAGGTAGCGCCATTTTTTCCGGTTGGCATATTTTTTTTCTTGGGTTCCCCGGTTTTGAATTTGACGTTTCCGCCGCTTGCCGGCTGCGCTCCAAGGCCGCGGCTCTGCATTTAGACCTCGTGGCGCTTTCTACTCTCTGCTTTTCCTTCATATTCCAACTACAATATGCATGGTTCCTTGTTGCGCTTCACGGCACTTAAACTCCTGCTAAAGGGAGCCTCTATGTCTTTTCGAACGGTTTTCCTGGCCGTAGTGATTGCCTTCGCCCTGATCCTCGGCGCGTTCCTTGTCAACCGCGCCAGGCCCAAAGTCGAAACCGAGCAGCCCAGCGCCGAATTCGTGCGAGCGACGGGAAAGTGCGCGGAATGCCACGCGCGAATGCAATACTCCGTCGTCCACGAATACGAAATGAGCCTGCATGCCCAGAAGGGCGTGAACTGCCTCGACTGCCACCAGCCCGCCACCGGCCAGGAAAAGAAGGACCATCACGGCTTCATCATTTCCACAAAGCTCACAGCCGGGAATTGCCGGGGCTGTCACGAAAATATTTATCAGCAGTTCCTGCGCAGCCGTCATGCGGCTCCGGCTTGGGCTGCGATTTACGGCGAGAAGGGGCTCACTCCCGAACAGATAAACTTCTCAGAGACCTATCAGCCCGGCGGGACGCGCCGGCCTCCTCATCCTTTTGTGCAGCTCGAAGGCGCCTCAGCCATGACCAGCGGATGCGAGCAGTGTCACAGCGTCGGAAAGCCCAACACCGACGAAACCATCGGGAATTGCACCGCATGCCATACGCGCCACACCGCTTCCGTGCGGATCGCGCGCCTGCCCACTACTTGCGCGCAATGCCACATGGGTCCCGACCATTCGCAAATCGAGATTTACGAAGAATCGAAGCACGGGGTGATGTTCCAGGCGCAAGAGCGCTTGCTAAACCTGGACGCCCCGCCCAAAACGCTCACCACGCGCGACATGTTCGTCCCCACCTGCGCCACTTGTCACATGAGCGGCATCAACGGCGTGGGCGTCACGCACGATCCGTCCGAGCGGTTGTCCTACTATCTCGCCAATGCCATCAGCGAAAAACGGCCGAACTACACCGCAAGTCAGGCCAAAATGAAGCAGATTTGTTCGCAGTGTCACACGCCCGCATTGATTGACCGCGTTTACCGCCAGGCCGAACAAGTTGTCCTGAACACCAACGAGCGCGTTCGCGCCGCGCAGGATCTTGTCAACGGCTTGCGCAAGGACGGCGTACTCGCGGGAAAACCCTTCACGCAGCCCATCGACTTCGTCTATTTCGATTTGTGGCACTACGACGGGCGCACTAGCAAACATGGCTCCTTCATGGGCGGAGCCGATTTTGTGCAATGGCACGGCAACTATCCCATGCTGCAAAAGATGGTCGAGCTGCAATCCATGGCCGCGGCCCTCAGGAGAGAGCATGGCCACGGCAAGTGAGCGCTCTAGCGACTCAGGGCAATGGTGGTCAGCGGTGAAGCGAGTGCCGGTGTTGCTCACGCCGATGATTCTCGTCGAACTCTTTGCCACCCTCAACGTGGGATTTCTCACCTTCGATATCTACCTGGCGCACTCCGTGAATCAGTTCCGCAATCGGGCAGAGTCCATCCCGCTGTTTTTTTCCGCCATCGCGCCACTGCTGCTGATTTTTGCTCTCGGTGCGCGATACCGCTCGCCCGCTGCCTGGAAGTACCTGGGTTACTTCATCGGCTGGATTGCGGTGCTCGTTGGCCTCACCGGGGTAATTTTTCATCTCCAAAGTCATTTTTTTTATGAGCACACGCTTCGCAGCCTCACCTACTCCGCGCCGTTTGCCGCTCCCTTGGCGTACACGGGCCTCGGTTTCCTGATCATCCTGAACCGCATGGTAGACGCCGGGACACTCGAATGGGCGCAGTGGGTATTACTCCTGGCTCTCGGCGGCTTCGTGGGAAATTTCATTTTCAGCGTCGCCGATCACGCGCAAAACGGCTTCTTCCGCCCGCTCGAGTGGGTGCCCGTCGTCGCCAGCGCCATCGCCGTAGGCTTCCTTGCCGTGCCATTGCTAATGCGCGTCTCGCGCCGCTACATCCATTTCTGCGGAGCCATGCTGCTGCTCGAAGGAGCCGTAGGCGTGTGGGGCTTTGCCGTGCACGCCGCCGCGAATTTCCGTGGCCCTTCCATTCACGCCTTCGACAATTTCATCTACGGAGCCCCGCCGCTCGCCCCGCTCCTGTTCCCGAATCTTATGCTCCTTGGCCTAATCGCCCTCCGCCAACTCGCCTCCCGTTCCGCCTAAAGCCGCGCCTCCTGCCTTCCGCCTTTCTTTATTCTGCTTTCTACTTTCTACCTTCAGCCTTGCCCCCGGCTTCGTTGCGCCGAGCGACAGGATCGGTTTCCGACTCCGAATGGCGCGCCGGGACTGAACCTGGTCGTGGGTTCACGAAGGATCCAAGGTGATTCCGTACTGGCCCTCCAAGTTGTATGGACATCCATGAATGACGCCTTCACCATTGGCAATGGTGAGTTTTCGGTTTTGCACATCAGCAATCCACTTTGGATTGGCCGAGGCCGCCACGCGCGTGGCGATGATGCGCAGCCGCGCCACCTCCGGGGGCACGTCGCTGCTTCCATTGCCGTCCAATTGTTGGAAGTCACTGAGAATCTGCGACTTCACCCAGCTCTTGATCCCGCCGTTCTGGACTCTGATGTCGAACATGAGCGCCACGGCGCGTTGGGAGTTCAAATCATATTCGTTGCAGAGCGCTGTCGCTCCCTGGAATATGCTGGCGGCGCTTCGGGTTTCGATATCCTGAAATTCCTGTGTCAGGCCTAAGGTTTTAAACAATCCGAGCCAAGGCTCAAAAAGGACATGGCGGATGGGATCCTGGATCGATCGCGCCCACGAAAGTTGCTCGTCGGGGCTCTCCTCGAGCATGGCTGCCAGCGCGTCGTAGTTTGGCCCGAAAAGCTGCGAGAGTTGGTCCTGATGGTTTTCGTTCATTTGCGCAAGCAGAGGCTGCAAGGTGCCCTGGCCGATGTTCCATTGCAAGGCGCCAAAGCTGATTCCCTGGCCGTCGAAGTCGCCGGAAAGCCCGGCGAAGCAATCCGGGGGCGGGTGGCTTGTTTCGATGGCACCGGTAAGAGCCAAACACTGATGATCGAGCGGCTTCGTGGTCATTTCCGGCACTGGAACGTCGGCCCCGTTGAAAAGCGCCTTCCAAGTATCGGGCCCCACTCTTCCATCCACGGTGAGGTTCTCGGACGACTGAAAAGCTCGGACGGCCGAGTCTGTCCCGCCGCCGAAGATTCCGTCGACCGACCCCGAGTAGAGTCTTGGTGTCCGGGCGGCGAGCGCCTGCTGAATCTGACTCACTTCCGGTCCGCGAGATCCAAGGAGATAAACCGTCATATTTCCCTCTTGGGCAATGCTTCCGTGTTCATGCTTTCGCTTTCGCCGTGGCAGTAGGTTTGGCCCGCAGTGAGGACAAAGCTTGGAGCATGTCGTGCCAGTATGGCGCGCCAATGCTCACTAGAATGCCTGTCAGCAACGAACCAAAAAACTCATAAACAAGGATCCCCAGCCCGCTTTGCGTTTCCTGAGCCAATGCAAGTGTTGCTTGCGCCACGTCTGCCTTTTGGTCGTCATTCAATTGATCGCTGGCGGTGTTTTTTGCGGCCTCTTTTTGCTTCGCGTCGGTAATCTTCTCGGCCCCGGCCAACCTTTGCAGGTTCTGCTGTTGCCTTAAATTCTCCTTAGACTTCGCGGTTTGTACCCTCAATTGCTCGAGGCATTCTTGCTTGCGTGAATCAGTGAACCTCAGGCACTTCTCACGCCAAATCCGCCCAACGCCAAAACTAACATCGCTCAGGAAGCCCCTCATGTTTTGCTGGAAGTCCTTCATTTGGGCGTCCAATTCTGCTTTATTCGGAGCCGTCGTGGATTGGTTTGCGTTTGCCGGGTTGGCTTCCGCCTTCGCCTGGTCCCCAGCGAAGGTGGTAGCCTTGTCGGCGTACTTGTCCGAGAAGGTGGCGCGCAACTGCTGATCCGTATACAGCGTTTTCCAGATGGTGAGAGCATTGATGTTGCACAGGAGACACAAGCCTAACCCCACCGCCAGCGCGAGATTCTTCATCCGCATTTCAAAGGCATAATTCACGTTGGCAACGTGAATCTTAAGGCGAGACTCCAGGTCGCTCACGCGTGCATTCTGATCGAGTTGCCTGAGGAACCAGCTCAGGTATCCCGGATTCAAGATCTCGCTTCCCAGGCGGTGCCAAGGAATACTGTTGGCAAAATTCTTCACCTCCGGTTTCACCTGAGGATCTCGGAGAATTGCGTTCCACGTTTTGTTCGTGGTTGCCAGCACCAGCCGTTTGACTTCGTGCTCCAAATTGTCTGAGTAATAGTCAAAATAGTTTTTCAGCACGGAGGTCAGTGTCTTCACCAGCAGGCTCAGCATCAGCATGATGGCCGCGAATCCAGTGAGCGTCTCGATGAGCGTGAGCATCTCAATGGCCTCCTTTTGGCGCCGCCGGCCCGTCTCCCGCCGGTGTGCCGATTGCGGGCGTTTGAGGGGTGTTCCCGGGTGGGTTTTGCGGAGTGGCTTTTGCGTCCGAAGATTTGTCTGCGCTGCCCTCGGAATCTCTCGGCGGCTCGAATCGCGACCAATCGCCGACGCCCCACACGTATAGCGCCACAGCGATCAGGACGGACAAGAGTCCATAGGTTAGTTGCATCCGGCTGAAAGGAATCTTGCCGCCCTCATCGATTCCCAGGCATGGTGCCGCCAACACCAGGACGGCAACAACCAGGAGGGCGCCGATGATGACGCCCATAGCTCCCGCTAGGGATCTAGCCCGTTTTGCAAACTTGGAGAGAAAACGGCCCGAAGTTTTTCCATTGTTTTCAGTTCCCAATGGATGCTCCTTCCACCAGGCCATCCCCGCAAAGGCGGTGACTAGTGACCCAAGGACCTTACTGGGACTCAACGGCCCATTCCCCCGGGGTCTTCTGGATTCCCGTGCAAGACCATTCGCTCGCTCCGGATGGTTCTTGCCTATAGTGGTCTTCAAGGGCTTAACGTTACAGATAAAGAGCAAGGATTTAACTTAGTCGATATCAATGGGCGCCGCCCGCCACGCTCCGAGGAAACCGATGTCAGGTGTAACGCGAACGAGGGTGCTGGCCAGACGGAACGCCGCGTGGAACGTCGCCCGCGAATGGTCTGAATCTCACGATTCATTGCGCCTCTCGCATCCGTGCGCTACAGTGAACCCCACGGACCCGACCATGAGCTACGGCACGCTTCCCTCGCGCTTCTTGAACGCAATGGACAACCTGCCGAACCCTCGCGCGCAGCTGGCGCGGCGCGACGCCCGATGGGAGCCGGTTTCGTCGCGGGAGTTTCTCCGCCGCGTTGCCGGCCTGTCTTCCGCCTTTGCGGAGTTGGGTGTCAAGCCCGGGGATCGTGTCGGGCTGTTCGCCGCGAACCGTCCCGAATGGCACGCCGCGGACTTCGCCATCAACGGCGCGGGCGCCATCACGGTTCCGGTTTATTTCCACGAATCGCCCGACCGCATGACGTACATCCTGAAGCATTGCGGCGCGAAGGTGGTTTTCGCCGCCGGCCAGGCGCAGCTTGAAAAGCTGCTCTCCGTGCGCGGCAGTCTGCCGGAACTGGAAAACATTGTTGTGGCCGACGCTGGCGAAGGGGTTCCCGCCGAATGCTTGCGCTACGAAACGCTGATCGTCGGCGCCGGCGATAAGGAGATTTCCTCTTATCGCTTGCGCGCTGCCCAAGTGCTGCCCGGCCAGCTTGCCTCCATCATTTACACCTCCGGGACTACCGGCGAGCCCAAAGGCGTGATGCTCACGCACACCAACTTTTGCTCGAACGTCACCGACGTGGGGCACGATTTCCGCCTGAATCCCGCGGAAGACCTCGCGCTCTCGTTTTTGCCGCTTTCGCACGTCTACGGACGCACGCTCGACTACATTTACATTTTCCAGGGATGCCCCGTCGCCTACGTTCCATCGACCGACGAAGTCGCTCAGGCGATGCTGGAGGTTCAGCCTACGGTGGTTGCGGCGGTGCCGCGCGTGTTTGAGAAAATCTACGCGCGGATGGTCGAGGAAGGCTCGAAGGCCAAAGGTTTGAAGCGAAAGATTTTCAACTGGGCCATGAAGGTTGCCTATCAGTCGGTCTGCTGGAAGGCCAGCGGGGGACACGCCAGCCTTGCGGTGAAGGTGCAATGGCTGCTGGCCAATCAGCTGGTCTACAAAAAAGTTCGCGCCGGATTAGGCGGGCGGCTGCGACTCATCAGCTCCGGCGGAGCGCCGCTGTCCAAAGAGCTGGCGGAATTTTTCTGGGCCGTGGGTGTGCCTATCTATCAAGGCTACGGACTTACGGAAACTTCGCCGATTGTTTCGAGCAATTATCCGGTGAATCGCGTGGGCAGCTCGGGAAAACCGATCGCGAACGTGCTGGTGCGCGCCGCGCAAGACGGAGAGATTCAAGTCAAAGGCCCGTGCATCATGCAGGGCTACTACAAAAATCCCGAAGCCACGCGCGAAGTTACTACGCCCGACGGCTGGTTCTGCACGGGCGACATTGGCTTTGTTGATGACGCCGGCTACCTCTACATCACCGACCGCAAAAAAGACTTGATCAAGACCTCGGGAGGGAAATTTGTCGCGCCGCAGCCGATTGAGAACTCATTGAAGACCAGTCCGTACATACTGAACGCGATGGTCGTTGGTGATAAGCGCAAATTCATCGCCGCATTGATTGTGCCCAATCCCGCGACGGTAGCCGCGCGCCTTGCCGACGAAGGGTTGAAGTTTTCGTCCAATTCCGAAATTGCCGCGCATCGGCGGACGCATGCACTGATTGAAGACGAAATCAAGCGCCTCACCGCGCACCTCGCGCAATACGAAACCATCAAGCGCTTCGCGCTCCTCCCCGAAGATTTCACCTTCGACAGCGGCACGCTCACCTTCACCCTGAAACTCAAGCGCCGCGTCGTCGAAGAAAAATACCGCCGCATCATCGAGTCTCTCTACGCCGACGTCGCCGAACCCCGCCCCATTCTTCAGAACTAGGAAAGCAGAATTAGTCACCGAGCCACCCAGACGCGGAGCTAGGAGATTTGGTCTTTCCAATCCGATGCTTTTTCTCTGTGGCTCCGTGGCTCCGTGGCATTGCTAACGCGGGCCTGTTCTCCGGGACAGTTTTGTTTTCACGACAGGGCATCGTAACCTCGCAAAATCAAAGCATCCTTTTCTCGTAAACTGGAATCCTAGGAACCAACGCCCACCTCAGTTCCCGGATCACCTGCAATCGTAAACGCTAGTTGCTTTTTGTTGGGGTAACGCAAAGTAGCAGCGCAAGAAAAAATAAGAACCTACTTGGGAGGCGAATGTGAAGTTCATTCATCGATCGTTCGGGGGAGATAGAGTCTCTTATGGCGCACGCGCCGCTAGCGCAGGTTTGCTGTGCTGGCTTGTTCTGAGCCTTTGCCCTTCGATGCTTGCGCAAGCGCCGATTCCCGCGGGAAAGAGTCCGGCAGGCAAGAACGGTGAAGGCGGGTTTTCACCGGGATGGACGCTGGGCGCGCGATTAGAAGGCGACTACAGCAGCGCCGCGGGCGTCTACGACGTGGGAAGCGCGCTTGGATACAACTTCTCGCGCCACTTTGGAGTGGATGCGGGTGTTCCTTTCTATTTCGTGTCTACGCCGGCCATCACGAAGCAGGCGAATCCCGGCGCGGTTTCGGGAGTGGGGATTGGAAACACGTTTTTGGATTTGCTGCTGACCTATCCGAATCCGTTGTTGAATTACAGTTCGGGGATTCACTTGACGGTGCCGATCGCCGACACGAAGAAAGGGTTTAGCACCGGCCACGCGACGTGGAACTACGCCAGCCACTTCGATCACGCGTTCGGGGACTGGTCGCCCTTCGTGGATGCGGGTGTGGGCAACACGATCCTGGACACTAAATATTTCACGCGGCCGTTCATGACTTTCGGCTACAACGCCGCGTTCAGCGGCGGCCTGGAATATGACAAGGGGCCGTTCAGTTTGCAAGCGGGCGCGTATGACGTTGCGCCGTGGGGAAATCAGACGGTGATCAGCCGTGTGTTCCGCTGCGGTTCGGCCGCGAAGTGCGGCTCCAGCGGCCCGAGCACGAATCGCAAAGGGTTTACCAGTGCGAGCGTAACTTCGGGAGGATCGGGTTTGGTTCGCGACAACGGTTACGAAGCGGGCTTCGACTTCAAGCCGGCATATTACCTGGATCTGGAATTCGACTACAGCCGCAGCGTTCCGCTGCAGCTCAACAATTATTCGTTTGGGATTGGCATCAATCTGAGTGCGCTCGTGCGGCCGCGAAGTCACTGAGGGCACGTGCTCCTACACGTTCCAGGTTTCAGAATCTAGTGCCGCTGAATCCCCAAGGGGTTACAGCGGTTTGCCGTCAGGGCCAAGGAAGCGGAGCTCGCCAAGGTTGAGTTCCTTCACGCCCGCTTCGATTTTGGAGCGATCGCCGACGACCACCCAGATCAAGTTATCAGGATGATCGACGATTTTTGCCGCGGCTTCCACGTCGGCAGGTTTGAGCGCGCGAATTTTGGCGGCATAAGTTTCGTAGTAGTCGTCGGGCAATCCGAATTGCACCAGCTCGTTGATGGAGTCGCCGACTTCCTGCTGCGTTTCGCGCGAGCCGGGCAGGCTGAGCGTTTCACTGTCCTGCACGACAGACAGCTCTTCGGGCGTGAGCGGATGGTCTCCGATGACTCCGCGGAGTTCCTTGTTGATTTCCACAAGGGACTCTTTGGTCTTGTCGGTTTGCACCGGAGCCAGCGTCAGCCAGGGCCGCTGGCCGCGAGCGCCCCACAATAAAGAGGTGGTGCCATAGGACCAGTGTTTGTTCTCGCGAAGATTCGAGTTGATGCGCGAGAGGAACAGTCCGCCGAGGCCGTCGTTCATCGCCTCGATGGCGATCTCGTTGGGATTCGCATAGGGCGGCGCGATGTTTCCGACCATGATGATGGATTGTTGCGCGCCCGGCTTGTCCATCATGTACACGATGGACTTTGGCGGCAACTGGACAGGTTTCACGTTTTTCGCCGGCGTTGGTCCTGGCTTCCAACTTGCAAAAAGTCTTTCGAGTTTGGGAGTGATTTCACTTAGCGTCGTGTCGCCCGCGATGACGAGCGTTGCGTGATTGGGCTTGAACCACTCCTGATGGAATTTCGCGAGGTCTTCCCGGGTCATTTTTTCGACGCTGGCGATGGTGCCGGAGCCCGTGAGCGGATTGCCGTAAGCATTGCCCGGGCCATACAAGAGTGATGGGAAAACGCGCAAGGCCATTTGAATCGGCGTGGTTTGCTCGCGCTGGATCCCGGCGATTTGCAGCTTCTGCTGCTTCTTGAAATCGTCTTCGGGGAAGACCGGATTGAGAATAAGGTCGGCATACAATTCGAGAGCTGGATCCAGTTTTGATTTCAGAGACGATAGCCGCACGATGGACATGTCGAGATTGGAGTACGCACCGATTTGTGCGCCGAGCAGCGCCTGTTCGTCGCTGATCTCGAGGGCGTTCCGCGTTTTTGTGCCGCCGCTCAGAAGCGACATGGCCATCGTGGAGGTTCCCGGTGCGCCAGCGGGATCGGCGGCGTAGCCCGCATCCACGTCAAGCCAGAAAGTGACCAGCGGGACTTCGTGACGTTCGGCGAGAATGACTTTCAAGCCGTTTGATAACGCGGCTCTTTCGAGCTTTGGCAGCTTGAGAGCAGGCGGAGTCCCGATGGTTGGGGCTTTCGAGCGGTCCGCGCCCGCGGCGGCGGCTTTGTAGTCAGGGAAGGGATGGACTTCTAGAATATAGACGCCGTCGGTGAGCCAGCGATTCGCCGCTGTTTTCAAGTCTTCGGCGGTCGCTTCTTGCACGCGCTTCAAGGAAACCTTGTAGTGCGCGGGATCACCGTGGAAAACCTGGTTGCGGGCGAGCTGATCGGATTTTCCGCCGAAGCCGCCGATGCGCTCGATGCCGCGGATGAAGTTGGCTTGATACTGCGCCTTCACTCGGGCGAGTTCTTCGGCGGTGGGCCCGTCCTTCAGGAATCTTGCCAGCTCCTCGTCCAGTTCTTTTTCGACCTGGGCCAGGTCGCCTCCAGGCTTCGCGGTGGCTTGCACGACGAACTGGCCGCCGATTTCCTTCAAACTGACGCTGGCGTTGGCATTGGTCGCAATCTGATCGTCGTAGACCAGGCGCTTGTAGAAGCGGGAACTCTTTCCGGAGCTGAGCACGTCGCTCACGAGGTCGAGGTAATCGGCGTCGGGGGTGCCATCCTGAGGTACGTTCCAAATCTTATAGATGCGCGCTTGGGGAACGCGGTCCTGGACGGTTCCGCGATGGGTTCCGGTCATTTTGGCAATCCAGGCTTCCTGATGCCCGACCGGCGGCCCGGGAGGAACGTTGCCGAAATATTTTTCGACTTTTTCCTTGGCGGTTTTGGCGTCAATATCACCGGCGAGGCAAATCACAACGTTGGACGGGCCGTAGTAGGTCTTAAACCATTCCTTCACGTCGTCCATGGAGGCGGCGTTGAGATCGGCCATGTCGCCGATAACGGTCCAGGAGTAGGGATGCCCGGCGGGATAAGTGTTCTGCGTGATGAGCTGAAAAGCGACGGCGTAAGGCTGATTTTCTCCCTGGCGTTTTTCATTTTGCACGACGCCGCGCTGGAGATCGAGAGTTTTCTGATCCAGCGTGAGATAGGCCATGCGGTCGGATTCCATCCATAGCGTGTAATCGAGCGCGGACGTCGGAACGTTTTCGAAATAGTTGGTGCGGTCATTGTTGGTGGTGCCGTTGAGGTCGGTGGCGCCGATTTTTTCCATGGCGTCAATGTAGCGGCCCTGGGCGTGCTCGCTGCCGCCAAACATCAGGTGCTCGAAGAGATGCGCGAAGCCGGTCTTGCCGGGCTTTTCGTTCTTCGATCCCACGTGGTACCAAAGGTTCACCGCGACGATGGGGGCCTTGTGATCTTCGTGGACGATCACCGTCAGTCCGTTGTCCAGCACGAACTTTTGAAAAGGAATGTCGACACCCTGCGCGAGAAGGCCCCACGCTGTAAACGCGCAAACGAAAGCCAGCACAACTGCTCGAAACTTCATCCGTGTCCCTCCTCAACTGCAGGTCGCGAAGCGAGATTATAGTGGGGCTTGGCGGTCTTGGCTAGGTTCCCGCGTGCGGATTTGTTCTCGCGGCAGGCAGGGGCTAAAATGCGATGGAGGTTGTTATGCCAGACAATTTGGTGATCGCCGGGCGCGCGTTTCAGTCGCGGCTTATCGTGGGAACCGGGAAGTACCGCAGCTTTCAGGAAATGGCGCGGGCGCATGCGGCTTCCGGCGCGGAGATGGTCACGGTGGCCGTACGGCGCGTGAACCTGACCGACAAGTCGAAGGAATCGCTGCTGGACTACCTTGACCGGGAGAAGATTTTCATTTTGCCGAATACGGCGGCGTGCTACACGGCGGACGAAGCGATTCGCACGGCGCGGCTGGCGCGCGAAGTGGGGCTTTCGAATTGGATTAAGCTGGAAGTCATCGGCGACCAGCAGACGCTTTTTCCGGACACGGAGCAGCTGATTGAAGCTACGCGAGTGCTGGTGAAGGAAGGCTTCGTTGTGCTGCCTTATACCAATGATGACCTGATTGCCGCTCGAAAGTTAATTGATGCCGGTGCGGCGGCGGTGATGCCTCTTGCCGCGCCGATCGGCTCAGGGTTAGGGATTCAGAACCCTGCCAATCTGCGCATTTTGCGGGAGCGGATTACGGAAGTGCCGATGATTGTGGATGCTGGTGTCGGCACCGCTTCCGACGCTGCGATCGCTATGGAGCTGGGCGCGGATGGCGTGTTGATGAACACGGCCATAGCCGAAGCGGGAGATACCGTTCTCATGGCCGAGGCGATGCGCGACGCAGTGATTGCGGGGCACAAGTCGTATCTCGCAGGTCGCATGCCAAAGCGGCTGTACGCGTCGGCCTCAAGTCCCATGAGCGGCGTGGTGCGTTGAGTCCGTTAACCGGTGCTCTTGGACCACAAGTCGGTTCGAGTATTTGCGGACTATCATCAGTTTTACTTGTGGGACAAAGGAATGACCCAGCTGGCGCCCGATGACTACTCCGGCGAAGATGTGGAGCGGCGCATCAAAACAGCTCCCCATGTTGTGGTCATCCAACCGGAAAGCGACATCGATATACTTGTGGAGATAGAGATTCACGAAGCAGAGCCAGCCTATGACCGCGGGAAGTGGGACCACATTGCGGAAGCCAGTTTGCACGTTCCCACAGGACAGCTGCAGGTACACGAGTGCACGGGAGGACCTGTTGCTGACTTTCAGGTGAACAAGGGTTGGTACCGCGTACGTTCGTTTCATGCCGGGCTAGACTCTTATTATCGTGGAGAGGGCGACCGAGGCGATTCTTATCGTGTGGTGTTGTGGCCAGCTCCTCCAGGAGAAGTGCAAGTTCTCAAGCAATATTCCCGTCCAAAGTAGTAGTCGGCGAAACGACACTACTCTCCCCATCGCGAATCCAGCTGTACGACTGGGCATGCATCAGTCGTTTTGACCCTGAACCAGGGTGCTAAGGGTTTTGCCCGAATAACGTTTAGGAAACCAAAAAGGGAGAGGCCTGCTACTCATCACCCGTTTTTGACACTAACTATAGGAGAGCCTGCGGGCGGTTGTGCCCAAAGGCATGCGCCGAACCCTGTCCCGGGGCGCTCCTTGTGAGCCCTTATGGAACGCAAGTTGAACGTGTGGCGTTCGCCCTTATTGAAGCAATTCCTGATCGGTGTGGCCGCGGGTGCCGCCTATGTCCTCGCCGCGAAGCTGAGCCTACGCCTGGCCACGGTGCACCCGAGCGCGAGTCCTTTCTGGCCGCCTACGGGAATTGCCATCGTGACGCTGCTTCTTCTGGGGCTTCGCTACTGGCCCGCGATTTTTGTTGGCGCCTTTTTCGCAAACGTGACGACGGCTGGCTCGGTGCTTACTTCGCTGGGCATCGGGGCGGGGAATTGCCTTGAAGCTGTCACCGCGGCCTATCTCGTTTCCCGCTTCGCGAGAGGCAAGGATGTTTTTGACAGCACTTGGGGCATTCTTCGCTTTGCGCTTTATGGCGGAATCCTGAGCACGGGCATTGCGGCGACCCTTGGCGTTACCAGCCTTGCTCTGGGCGGCTACGCTCCCTGGCATGCCTACGGACTCATCTGGCGCACGTGGTGGCTTGGTGATGCGGCAGGCGCGCTGGTCTTTGCGCCCTTCCTGCTATTGTGGAGCGCCAATCCGATCCCGCGCTGGTCCAAGCGCCAGTACGCAGAAGCCGCCGCGTTGCTCGCTTCCACGCTGCTTATCTCGTCCATCGTGTTTGGCCCGATGTTTAACACACAAGTCAAACATGACCCCTGGACGTTTCTCTGCACGCCATTTCTGATTTGGGCGGCGTTTCGGTTTGGGCCTCGCGAGGCTTCGGCAATCATCTGCATCGTGTGTGCGATTGCCGTGGTGGGAACGTCGCACGGCTACGGGCCGTTTTCCCTCCAGTCGGCAAACGATTCGCTGCTGTTGCTGCAATCCTTTCTTTCGATTCAGGCGCTGATGACGCTGGTGTTTGCCGCCGAGGTTTCCGAACGCCGGCGACAGGAAGAACACGCGAAGCAGCTTGCCGTGCGCGATCCGCTGACGGGCCTGGCGAATTACCGGTTGCTGGTGGAACGCGTGGACGAGCAAATCAAACGCTATGGGCGCACGAACAAGCCGTTTGTAGTTTTGTTGATGGATTTGGACGGCTTGAAAAGGATTAATGATGAGTACGGACACCTGGTGGGCAGCCTGGCCATTTGCCGGCTCGCGGAAGTGTTGCACTTAAGCTGCCGCGAGACGGATACGGCGGCCCGTTATGGCGGGGACGAATTTGCGCTAGTGCTGACGGAAACCTCTGCGGAATCCGCCGTGCTAGTGGCGCTACGTGTTGCCCAGCGTTTGTCCCAGGACGCGGAGGAGCCCCGCCTCTCGGTGAGCATCGGCATTGCGGAATTTCCACGGGACGGCGGCACGATCGAGCATCTCTTAAGCGCCGCCGACCAGTCGCTCTACAACGACAAAAGGCGAGGACGGGCCGTGCTGCCGCACGTGGAAACGTAGCGGAATAGCAGAGTCCCGCGCAAGTACCGTTGGCAGCTAACCTCCGGCGGCTTTGCGAGCTTGCGCGTCGTCGTAACTTTCGCCGTAAATGGAGGGAACTTTTGCGCCCATGCAGCGCAGATAAGAGGAAAGCTGGCCGCGGTGGTGGATCGTGTGGTGGAGCCCCATCGGCACGAAAGTGACCGCGGGGCGCTCGAACATGCCACGGAAGTCGACCATTTTGGTGAGCTGATCGCCGGTGGTTTTCGTCAGGGCATCGAAATTCCGGACGAACCGTTGCTCGTACCAGGCGGCGACTTCCTGCGGGGTCTTCACGTTTTCAGGGATCATATTCGGAGTTGTATCGAACACACCGTTAATCACGGCTTCGAGGAAGCGGTTGTCCGAGGCTGCGATGTGCCGAACAAGTTCGATGGCGGTCTTCGAAATGGGGTCGGGCCGGTGGTCGCCTTTGTCGGCAGGCACGGCTTCGAGGATTTTCTTGGTAATGCGGCTCTCGTTTTTCAACGCGCCCAAATACACACCCTGCAACAGGAACACAGCTTGTTCACTGCTCATTGCGCTCATTCCAATTCTCCTTCGATAAAGTCGTTCGTGCGATTCTCTTGGATTCCCTGGCCGTTTGGATGCCCCGAATTCAGTTCCGTTTCATTCTCCATGAGGTTTAAACATCCGCCTCGGCTACAACGTATGAAAAAGGAAATGCCAGGTGGTGTCCACCGCGGCATGCACGATGGCGGAGGCGAAGATGGAGCCGGTTCTGCGCCAGGTCCAGCCGTAGAAGATGCCCGCGATGGTGGCCAGGACCACGTAGCGCCAGTTGGGAAAGCCCAGATTCGTGATATGTGAGAAACCAAAAAGTACGGAGGCGGTCCACCAGCCGGCCACTTCGCTTTTGGACGCACGCGACAGAGTATTTTGCAGCAGGCCGCGAAAGAGAAATTCTTCGGGCCACGCGGTGAAGAGGAGAATGCTTAGCCCGGTAAGAGGCAGCGACTTCCATTCGCTCCAGCGCGGTTCGAATTGAATGAAATGCATGCCGGTACCCAGCGGAATGGCGATGAGGGCGAACGCGAAGAAGCTCACGAGGATGAAAAAGGTCCAGTTTTGGCTCCAGCCAATGGAGTAGCCGATGCCGTTAAGGCGCCGCACGAGCACGAAAACCGCGAGCGCAACGTTCAAGCAAAGAAGCACGGTCATCACGTAGGAGAGCTGTTCGGGAAACGGAAAGAGCCAATGCGACATGGTGAAGCCCCAGACACTGGGCAGCGGCTTCACGGCCAACCAAATCCCCACGATCATGGCAAAGTCCTGCCAACAACCGGGCGGCTTTCGCTCCGCCGAGGCGGCGAGCGCCAGCGGGGCAAACACGAGCACCGCGGCAGTTGCGGCACGGCCGAAGCTAAAACCATTTGTCCCAATTGCGTAAATCAGGTAGAGAAGGAACAAGGCAGCGCCGAGCAGAATGCCGGCGCTGGCGCCGAAGCGTGCGGCGAGGGCGGTGTCCGCTCCCCGCGCGGCAAACAGCAGCATGATGAGAAAAAGGAAAGCGAAGGTCGTCAGAGTCGCAGCAAAGGCGTGGCCGCCGAAACCGAGCCACACGGCGTAGAGCACGCCGACGAGCGTGAGAATGGCCCACAGGCCGAGCGTTGAAAACAGGCCGAGTTGACGGGTGGTGGCCAAGCGAGGATTGTAACGTAAAGATGACAGCGCGAACGAACCCGCTTGTGAAGCAGCAGCGGCCGGAAGCGGTGACCCGAGTGGCTGCCCCATCCAAAATGGGTCGGCTGGCATACATCGACTGGATGCGCGGGCTGGCGTGCGTGCTGATGTTTCAAACGCATTGTTACGATTCGTGGCTGAATCCTGCGGCAAGAAAGTCATCCTCGCTGATTCACTGGTCACAACTTGGCGGAACATTGCCGGCGCCGCTTTTCATTTTTCTGGCAGGAGTTTCGTTTGCGCTGGTGACCGAGCGGCTGCGGGAGAAGGGCGTTGAACCTAGCGCGATTGCCCAGCAGACGATCCTGCGTGGTGCGGAAGTTTTTGGAATGGGGCTACTTTTTCGCGTTCAGGAATTTGCGCTTGGTTATCCGTGGTCACCTTGGACGGATTTGCTGCGCGTGGACGTGCTGAACATTCTCGGGCTTTCGATGATGCTTATGGGAGTGCTTTGTTGGGCCACGGGTAACGGGGCTGTAGCGGCTGCGCGAATTCGCACGTTGGTCGCGGGATTGCTTGCTGCGGGCGCTGTTGCAATGGTTACGCCGCCACTGTGGACCACCCACCGGCCAAAGTTTCTGCCTTGGCCCCTGGAATCCTACTTCAATGGAGTACACGTTTTTGATAAACCGCAGCCGTGGCTGTTTCCCTTGTTCCCGTGGTCGGCGTTTGCTTTCGCGGGATTGGCGGTGGGTTTCTACTTGTTTTCTGACTTTGCGAAACGCAAGGAAGGGTTGGCTTTTGCGCTCTTGGGCGGAGCGGGAGTTCTGGCCTGCTGGCTTTCGACGGTTTTCGATTCGTCGCTCATCCGGCTTTACGCCGTCTACGACTATTGGCACAGCAATCCTGATTTCCTGCTGATGCGCTGCGGCATCCTGCTGATCATTCTTTTTCTGGTTTACGCGTGGTGCCGCTGGGGATTCGCGCAAAAGGGCTTCAGCCCGATCATTCAGCTAGGGAACACTTCGCTGCTCGTTTATTGGGTGCATATCGAATTTGTGTATGGAAGGTTGTCGATTTTGCCCAAGGGGCAGTGCGGCGCGTTCGAAGCGACCGCTGGGTTGATCGTAATTTTTCTGTCGATGGTTGTGCTTTCACTGGCTCGCACGAACTGGAAAAAGCGCAAGCTTAAGGGTGCGAGGCCCGGTCTGCCGGCAACGGTTGCGACTGCGGAATCTTGATAATCACTTCGCCTGGCTTGGCCAGACCCAATTCGTCGCGGGCAATCTTTTCAATCTTGCGAGGGTCGCTCTTCAAGTCCTTCACTTCGTCTGCCAGTTGTGCGTTTTGTTTGTTGAGCTGCTCGATGTCGGCTTTCACTTTCCTGATTTCTTGTTGCGTGCGTCTCATCGCCAGATAGCCGTGCGTGCCGAAAATATCATGCACCACGAGGGCCAACAGCAGCAGACCCAGCAGCGTAGCTCCGTACTGGCGGAGAAAGGCCGCGGCTCCTTCGCTGGCGTCCGGTTTTTTCAGCTTTGCAGAACCCATTTTGTCGCTTCGCTCGTTAACTTGGCAGACGCCGCCGCGCTTTGTGCTTCCACATAGAGCCGCAACAGCGGCTCGGTGCCCGACAGGCGCAGCAGCATCCACGATCCGTCTTCAAAAACAAATTTTGCGCCATCGGTCCGGTCGGTGGATATGACTTTCCGTCCCAGCAGTGTCGAACTGTCTACGGCTACCTTGCGCACGGCATTTGCCTTTTGTTCGTCGGTGAGGTGCAGATTCTCGCGTACGGGCCAGAATTCCCGCCCGAGTTTTTTGTACATTGCGCGAATCTGTTCGCCGATGGAGGCGCCGCGCGCGGCCATCATTTCCGCAACCAGCAGGCAAGCGAGGATGCCGTCCTTTTCGGGGATGTGGCCGCGAATGGTCAGGCCTGCGCTCTCTTCG
>Ga0126378_10000130_pt1 | contig 56006 bp, 46 predicted proteins | sample PanSoiMetPlot_23_FD_92587 | JGI IMG/M metagenome (GOLD analysis project Ga0126378, IMG submission 92587) | Tropical forest soil microbial communities from Panama - MetaG Plot_23 | ecosystem: Environmental > Terrestrial > Soil > Tropical forest > Bulk soil | place: Panama | collected 2016-02-17 | reverse complement strand
CTCCGTCGAAGTGTGCAAAGAATTCGAAGACATTCTCGCGCCCCGGCTCAGGCTGACGGTCATCGACCGCAGTGTCTATTACCATTTGTTGCGCCACACGCGTTGGGAAGGAAAGCTGCGCCTGCGCTTTACGATTCTGGGAATCGGAGCCAAGTTGGGTCTTAGCCGTGCGCCGGTGCGAAATGCCGTGCGCCGGCTGGGCAATCACGGATTGCTGCGGCTCGTCGAACGCGACTACAGCGGCACTCTAGTAGAGGTGCGGCTGCCAAGTGAGCTCCGCGCCGCTGGCGCTAACCGGAACAATAAAAAACTTCCGGACGGCGTCGATCTCGACGGGATGGACTTCTTGCGCACCGACTCCCTGCGCCAAGCCATTCACGCGCGCGAAGGCGGCCTGTGTTTTTACTGCTTGCGGCGGACTCACAGCCGCGAGCGCTGCTTGGATCACGTCATACCGCGCGCCCGGTTCGGAAGCAATTCGTATCGCAACTTGGTTTCGTGCTGCATAGACTGCAACACCCGGAAGCAAGAGCTGCTTGCCGAGGATTTCCTCCGCCAGCTCTTCCGCGAGGGCCGCTTGTCCCACAGTGATCTCTCCGCCCGCCTTCAGGCCTTGCGCGATCTCGCCGCCGGCAAGCTCCAACCTGTAGTGGCGGGTCTTTAGACCCGTGCCTTTCTCTTTTCGGGTCTTGTAGGGGCGCGCTTTAGCGCGTCCCATTTTGTAGCGCCGGCATCTTGCCGGCCGTTCCTGTAGCGGCGGTTTTACACCGCCATCTTTGTAGGGGCACGATTTATCGTGCCCGTGTCTGCCTTTGGGGGTCGGAGCTTCAGCTCCGACATAAGAGCCGCCCCCCACTCTGATGTCATCCCGAACCCGGTCGCGCCTGCCCGCGGTAAGCGGGCGCAAGAGTTGTGGCGCGAACGGCGGTAAGGGATCTGCTTCTCCTCCATGCCATTAGCGGCTGTTGTAGTGGCGGGTCTTTAGACCCGTGCCGCTTCACCAAACCCGTCGGCTAGAAGCGGGGCTTGCACGCACTCTTTCTCAAACAACGCGCACGTCTCAGTGATACGGCGGATAGAGTAATGTCGCGTAGGGCCGTCGCCTCGTCTTTGACTACTCCGCAGCGACAAGGACCTTCTGATCCTTTTCCGGGGTAGTGGCCTGCAGGACTTTGCTGACTTGGCTTTCGTACTGCTTTATGCCGATGCATCGCAACATGCGATTGAAATAGAACTTGCCCCATTCCTCCAGGAAGTCGGTTTTCAGAGCATCAGCATAAAAGTTGGCGATAGAGACAAGCGAGACGTCCACTAGGTACTGCTTCAATCGCTTTTGAGCTTGACCAGACATGGGACCCAAGCCGCGCAACTCAATGTATCGGGGGCTAAGAAGATTAATGCTGACAACAGGCATTTCTACGTCCTCTCCCGCACGCTCGAACTGAAAAACTGCAGGTATCCGGCGGTCACCCAACTGATCAATGCGGATCCGGCAATCGGCTATTCTTGGTTGGTTTTTGGCTAAGCCAATATTATGGGAACCGCACCCGTTTCCAGACCCGCTTCCGGCGCTAGCTTCCGCACATACTTTGGGGGTAAACCCAGCAGCAGCAAGCCAGCGCTTTCCGCATGAGCCGCATTCCCATCTGTGGCGACGTGCCGGAATAGATGAGGCTTTCTGAGTACCAGCGGAGTCGACTCGCGTAATGTCGCCCGCCTTGTTGGGGTTCGGATTTACGCCTTTCAAAGCAAGGTTGACCTCATCCTGTGCTTCCTTAACGGCGTCCCAAACCGCTTCGTCCTGGCTCGACCGAGTCGCGTTATACCACGCACTGTGCAGAGCGCCAACTACGCTTTGCAAGTATTTCCTTAAGGCCTCCACCGCTTCTCCACCGGGCCCAGAGGCGAGGGTCGTTTTGTTGTTCCGCAAGGCCTGCTTCAGTGGCAAGGAGTTAATTCGGGCGTAGCCACAGATCGCGTTACAGAATGCACCTATCGACGACGCGTGCTCAAGTCCCAGGAAAGTTAGTAAGGGAAGAGTCCTCGCGCTCGTAACGCCTTCCAAATTGGTTGGGTAAGGCAGGGCACCGCAAATCTCCAAGAGAAGCGCTGGCTTCTCCAAAGTTTGCATCTGACTATCATTTCCCTTCCCGGTGACGCGAAAGTCGAACTCAATGACACCATTTAGCTCTGGAGCGGGTGGTATGACCTTTTTATCCTTTGTCGTAGGATCGTAGATTGATACGGATTCGTCGGATCGTCCCCTGGCTTCGGTCAGCCAATTGCGCACAGGGTGTGACCACGGGCGAAGTACTGTGGTCCTCCTTGATTTGGCCAAATCGGGGGGAAGGCTTCCGCATAGCTGTACGGTGAAGCTGTGAGAGCCACTATGAATCCACTCGCGGTTATACGACAGCCTTTCGACTAGTTCCTCGAGGGGAATTGCCGTGCCGGAGTACAAGTCACACAATTCAACCGTAGTTCCCATTTCGTTGGGGTCAGACGCGGTCCACTGCAGGGGTACAACCGCTCTTGTGTGCAGCCTGAATTCGTAAACGCGCCAAACTGTGTCAGGCTCCCCGTCGTGAGGTACAGCAAGGTTTGCGGGGAGATGCTTGCGGATTGTGTCCAAGTCCTGGTCGAGGCCCTCAGTCGCCCGCGCTGTCGTCGTACTGACCACGACTCTCTCCGCGACAGACGTATATGTCTTTGTGCCGACGCCGTTGCGTCCGGCGCGGTCTACCTCGTGGTGGCTTTCGCTTTCAGAGTAGGCGCCACAAAACCTGGTCAGAAACTCTGAATGACTAAGACCTACACCATTGTCTTTGCAGCTTATCTTCTTTGGCAAAAGGACAAGATGCGGCCCTTCACCTCGGTAGGACTCCGCCTCAATTGTTAGGATGACTTCTGTTGCATTGTCGCGGGCATTTTCAGTTAGTTCGAGGATAACTGCGAGTATCCCCGGGGACGATTCACGTGCGTATTCGCGAGCATGAAACGCGTTAACGGGGTTTTCGCCGAGGGAAATGGGGGAACTGGCCACAACTACGGAAACATTCTTTTTCACTGTAACTGTCCTCCGGTCCCGAAATTGAATCCGGGCCATTAGTTTTTCGCTGTCGGCCCCTCGTCCACACTGGTCGAGCGCATTGCTCGCCTCGCATGGACAAAGACGTCCAGCCAGACCAGACTCAGCGCAGCGAAGATTTCACTGCAAGAGACAAAGTACGGGTCTAAAAACCCGCCACTACAACGGCAGAAGAAGCGAAACTCAGAACGATTCGGCGCGGAGGACCGCTCTGATGAGTTGAAAGCGCGAGGGAGTGGCCGTTCGCGCATAACAAGCTAACTCCCCGGCAACAACAAGAACTCTTCAGCTATGCTGAGTGTATGGGTCGAAAAGGCATCGCTGGCTTTGCGGTTTTTCTATTGGCCGCTGGCGCGCTCGCCTGGAGTGCCCGCCAGTGGCAAAAGTCCAAGCGCAGCAAGCAGACAGAAGCAATAGTCACTGTTGCATTGCCAGCGCGCAAAGCAGAAAGCGCAAGTCCGGCTGCGATTGTCAATGCTCCCCTCACACCTGCCGCAGCTCCCAGTCCGGCAGGTGTGACAACGCCGCAAGCAGCAGGGCCAGGTTCCTCGCCCAATCGGCCCGATGGCGGGCCTCCAATCGAAGATACGAAGAGCGCTGGAGAAAAACCAGGCTGGAAGACCTATACGAGCGCTGAATATGGATTTGAAATTCAATATCCTTCGGACTGGCTCTTCAATGCCGACTACGAAAACAACAAAGGCAAGCCGCCATCTGGCCATCGTCCCGCGGGATACGCGGGAGAAACACGAAACCTGTTCCGCCTGGAAATAGAAGGAGCCGACCAGCCCCGCGAAGGCGGCGGGGACTTTGAAGATGGAGCTGTCGTCGACGTCAAAGTCACCGGAACGAACGGAGTTCTCGAGACTTGGGGTCTCAAACCCGGACAGCCGTGGTATCTCATTACTTCGACCCCGGAAGAGTGGCTCAAGAGCGAGTCCACAATGTTTGGGGGAAACCACCTGGAGTTCATCTCGATTGAAACAAACGGATTCACTGGCAGAGTCGAAGTGGCTCACGATGATTCAAATCCCGAGAAAGTCTGGGGCGAAATCGGAGGAGCTTATCGCATTCTTCCCGGCGGACGCGTGCTGCTCATTAGCTGGAATAGAATGAACATCGCCAACGCTTTGTCGTATCGAAAATACTTCCTCCCTATGTTGTCGTCCTTCAGGCTGCTTCCCGAAAAACCGGCAAAATGACGGTGCCCACGCCCCAGTCTTAATCAAGAGTTCAGAAAGATTCGAGGCGCCAGACGAGGCGGGCGGACCAGGTTTTTTGCGTGGTGAGCGGCGGACGCCAAAGGGAAAGAATCTGCGAGCCCTGATATACGCGCTCGAAACCCTCCTCGGATTCGGAAACGGTTTCAATCGGCGCGACCCAAAATGCTTCCGACTGAGGTGCGTCTAGCGCAGCGCGGATACGCTGCCAGCCATCTTCCATGCGCAATACGGGCGCAGGCAAGATTCCGCTGAAGCGAAGATTGGTTGGTCCGCTTGGCGTTTCAAAGAAGCGGTCCGGTTCCGTTGGGGCAAGCAGATTGATGATGGATTCGATGCCCACGGCGATGGGTCTCTCGAGAAGTTCTTTGAGCTTCAGAGTGATTTCGCAAGCGATTTCGAAACCTTTTGGCGCGGCGCTCAGAGAAAACTGCTTGATGAGAAGCAGTTTCGGCGCGGACGCTTCCGCTTTGCCGTGGAGGAGCAGCGAATCCTTGCGGAAAAGTTCCGCATTACCTGGAGCCGAGCTCTTGACCGTGAAAGAGCCTCCTGCAAAGCCGGCCTCTTCACGGAGTTCGAGGGCTTCGTAGTCGGCCTGCGTGCGTGAAGGGTCAAAAATCAGGACGCGAAAAGCGTGGCGCGGCCAGCGGTCATAGCGTAGAAAACGTTCGAGACCGGGCTCTTTGACACGCGTCTGTTCATGAATTGAGGTGACCGCGCCGGTAGCCGTTGCTCCTGCAGCTTCGCGCAAGCGCGCATGGTAGGCTTCCGGACGCCGCAATATGGAATTGACTAGCGTCGCGGCGGGCGAACGAAAATCGAGAGCGGCAATCGTGGCACCATCGCCGGGCTTGAGCAGCGCCTGGTACTCCGGAGAAGTGAACAGCAATTCGTTCGCCCCGTCGGAATCGTAGTCGAGCAGCTCAACGCGAGAAACGTTTCCGCCGGGAGTGAGTCGGTCGGCAATAGCCTCCGCGCGAATCAAACTGCGGCAGGGATCGGTGCGCAGATGCGGGGCGTAGATTCCTCCAAAAATGCCATGCCAGTAGGCGTCATTGCATTGTGCGCGCAGGAGCAGGTCGCGAGCGCACGCGAGGTCGCAGCCGGCTTTTTCACTATGGTGGTGCGCCGGGGCGGCGGCGATGCGCGCGGAAACGCGCAGCATTTTCTTGTGAAGTAAATTGGACTCGGGATACTTGCGAAAGAAGCCGCGCCAGGAGCCGCCCCGAAGGAACGCGAGAACCTCCGGCCGCGCACCGAATTCGTTCAGCACTGTGTGGTAGCGCTGGCGCACACGCGTTGGAAGCACCCACTCCATCATTTCTGTGTAAGAAGCTGTCGGAAGGTCAGCGCGGCCCAGGGGCGCGTGGGAAGCAAGATATTCACCCGGCGCGCAGACGTTAAGCCAATCAGAATTCTTTTCGAGCGCGGCAAAAAAATCGGATAGCCAGCCGTCTTCGTAGCAAAGCTTGTGCGTGCCAGGCCAGACCCCGAATTTTTCCATGTCATCGCCCATGGCCGCTACGCCACCGGGATGAACACTGGCTGCGTCCCGCAAGAAAGTGATTACCTCTTCGACTTTGCCAAAGGGGACGATATAGCGCAGCTTCTTCTGGCCAGGATAGAGCCAGACGCTCTTGCCGCGGTCTTCGGCCATGTATGCGCCGAAGAGTTCCTCGGGCTCGAAGCCGGCGGCAAGGAAATGCATGTCGTCGACGAGCGTATAGGCGACGCTTGCTGCTGCAAGAGCAGTGGGAAGTTGAGGTTCCCAAACGCGCTCAGCCAGCCAGGCTCCCGATGGACGCCACCCAAAATGCTTTTCGAGGTACGCGGCAAGTCGCGTGAGCTGTTCTAACTGGTCCTCCTGCGGGATGGAGACAAGAATTGGCTCGTAGAAGCCGCCGCCGACGAGTTCCACCTGTCCGGACTCTACCAATTTTTTCAGGCGGTCAAAATACTCGGGGCGATGATGCTCGATCCACGTCAGCAGGGGTCCGGAGTAGTGAAGGCCAAGGTGGACGCTTGGGTATTTCTCGAGACGGTCTAGAAAAGGAAGGTAAGAATTATCGTAAGCCTTTTCGAGCACACGCTCGAAATTGCCGCAGGGCTGGTGAGCGTGAATGAGCAGGGCTAGATGGAAGGTCTGGGGCATGGGGACATAGTCTTCTCGTTACTATGATAGCAAGTCGTGCCATTTTATGAATTCAAACCGCGGATGGGATGGAGCAAATACACAACTCGTTCCGACAGGGACGCAAGCAGGGACTGATCAGGACTAGGTAGCGTTGGTCCGCAGAATTGTCAGCTACTTTTGCCCGAGGATTCCTTCGATTTGCTTCAGGTGATTGACATCATGCCCCGCAAACATGCGCACGATTTGCTCGATTGACTCCTGTCCGCGTTCCGAATGAACTCCGTAGAGCTTCCACTGTTCGGGCTCGAGCGATTTCAGCAGCGCAAGATTCGCTTCGCGTAGCGCGCGAAACTGTTCCGCCGATTTCCGGGGGTCGCGTTTGTCGTAATGTCCACTGGTCACCCATTTATCCTGGTCGAAGGCAACGATCGGGGAACCCGGGGCACCGAGAATAAACCGCAAGCGAAAAGCGCCGACGATTTCTCCGTCGGCTAGATGCGCGATGATCTCGCTCACGGACCATTTCTCGGGAGCCGGACGCTTGCGCAATTTGGCTATCGATACGCCTTTGATCAGGCTAGCGAGCTTCTTCGGCGTCGTAGCCTGTACGTCCAGAGCCTTCTTTCCCTCCATATGCCCAAGAATTCGCTTCGTGTATTGCTGCGGTGTCTCGTTCATTTCATCCTCCACTTAGGGCGCAGGTTCCGGCGTTACGTTGACTAACATGTTCGGCCGCAGATTCAGGGTCTCGACGGTCATCCTCGAGATTAAGCCATTCACTCTATCAGAGAGTGCCTGGTCAGCGCGTTCATCCAAAATGCGCGCCAGACTTGCGCGTGGACGCAGGCGGACGTAGCGTGACACATTTCCTCCGGCGACGAGCCGGTACCAGAGTGTCTCGCCCTGCATTCTTGATTGCTCGGCGGCAAGCGCCCCCTCGAACGCCTTGCTCGCACCGTAGTTGAGTTCCACCGTGGTGTACTCTGCTCGAAGAGTCGGAGTCGGCACACCATTCCCGCGCGAAAGTGCCGGCAGAAATTCGTAGACGCCGTTCTCCATAAATTGGGCGTGTGGCAGAACGTTGATCAAGTTGTCGCGCTCGTCTTCGGCCGGCGAAACGGGGTTGCTCAGTTCGGCGGCCGTATGGCCGAACGTCGCGTACATGATCCACCGCTGACGCTCACTCGATGCCCAGACCGAATAGCTGTACCAGTTGAACGTGTCTTTGGCCTGTCGGTGCCACTCAAGGTGCCGGATGTACCCGGCCTCCAGCTCGACCGAATGGCCATCAAGCGCATGCAACATCGCGATGCGTGCGAACGGGCCATGTGCGGCTGGCGCTTCCGGATTCCGTGCGGTTTGCGCGACAAGGAGCGCAGGAACAATTGCTGCGGTGACCCCAAGCCAGCGATGCCTCATGAACTTTCCTCACAAGAGTGGCGAGTCCTCGAAGGATCCTAAGAGTTGCACGCTGGCATTTTCCGCCAAAGTTCCGACGATTCCGGCCAAATCCCTGGAGCATACTTGGCAAGCAAGCTCGCGGAGTTGCATAGTTGACCGCATCCACCGTGGCTACTGGAAACGGCAATTTAAGGCAAAGGAGCGCACCATCGAGTCGTCGTGTGGTCGTCCTGGCTGTTCCTCCTGTCGACGAACTCGATCTGGTAGGCCCAATTCAAGTCTTCAGCGCTGCAAATCGGCTGGCTGGCAAACCCATTTACAACGTTGAAATCGCAACCAGCGGTAGCGATCTGAAGGTCCAGGGAGAAGCAGGCCTGCTGTCCTTCCTTGCACAAACCAACTACAAGAGGCTCCGCAAGGATTTCGGTTCGTTGTTATTGGTTTGCGGCTTGGCTACGCGCAACGTCCGTGACGCAGCACTCTTTACCTGGCTGAGGGGCGTTGCGTCAACTGTGAGGCGCCTCGGATCCGTTTGCGTCGGCTCGTTCCTGTTTGCGGAGGCGGGCTTGCTCAATGGAAAAAGAGCCACCTCCCATTGGAGATTCAACAAAGAATTCGCCCGGCGATATCCCCTGGTGAAGGTTGAATCAGAACCGGTGTGGGTAAAAGACGAAAACATCTACACCTCGGCGGGTATTTCGGCCGGCATCGATTTAGCTCTCGCATGGGTCGATGAGGACTGCGGTGCAGCAATTGCCCAGGAAGTGGCGCGCGAGCTTGTGCTCTTTCTTCGAAGGTCGGGCGGGCAAAAGCAATTGAGCGTCTCTCTCTCCGCTCAAGCGTCCGAGATGAAGGCGATCCAGGAACTCCTGATCTGGATCACAGAGAATCTGCGCAAGAAATTGTCGGTACAGGCTCTGGCAGACCGCGCCGCCATGAGCCTGCGTAATTTTGAACGTGTATTTACACGTGAGGTGGGCAGGACGCCGTTTCAATACGTCTTGCAGGCGCGGGTGGAGGCCGCCCGTCGCCAGCTCGAGCGAACGGATCACGGACTCAAGCAGATTGCGGCTGCTTGCGGGTTTGCGAGCGAGGACGTCATGCGGCGCTCGTTCTCGCGCTTGGTTGGAGTCACACCGAACCAATACCGCGCGAGATTCTGAGCATTAGGGCGCGGAGTGCTTGAGGATCCAGTCGGAAATGGAATTGAGGGCTTCGGGTGCCATCGTCTCGACAATGCCTCCGTATTCCATCGGCACGCCCGTTGGAGCGTGCTGAAAAAGATGGTTCAGTCCGGGCAGCTCGATAGCTTGAAAGTCCTTATTGCCGCCATCCTGAAGGGCCTTTCGAATTTGCGCGAGATTCTCCTTTGGTGCGATCTGTAGGTCCTTTTCTCCATTGAGTGCCAAAACGGGGCACGCCGTTTTCTGCAGCGCGGGAACGGGGTTGTAATCGAGGAAGAACCGAAACCAGGGCGAAGCCATTACCATGGCCTGCGACCGGACTGCCGTCGGGGGCAACGTGGTGCTCATTCCGGTCGACTGGACGAGATCGTTCAGTTTGATCTCGAGAGTGTCGGGATTCTTTTCCTGCCGGGCTAAAGCGTAAGCCTTTTTGTTGAACTCGCGAGTCTGCGCGATGCGATCTTCGTCCATGCCCGCGCCCTTCAAAATGAGTTCGGACTGCAGCAGCATAATGTCCTCGCCTTTTAGACCGGGAGCCGCAAGGAGGACGATCCAAGCGACATCTGAGGAATGAGTGGCAATCATCGGAGCAATGATTCCGCCCTCGCTGTGGCCGATGAGGCCGATTCTCTTGGCGTCAATTTCCTTGCGCGATTTCAGGTAGGAGACAGCCGCTTGGCCGTCGTCAGCGAAATCCTCGGTCGTGGCTTGATCGAACTTGCCAGTCGACTTGCCGATCCCGCGCTTGTCGTAGCGAAGAACGGCGACGCCTTTGCGCGTGAGCTGGTCAGCGAGGACAAGAAATGGGTGGTGCCCGGCGATGCTTTCATCCCGATCGTTAGGCCCTGAGCCACTAATCAAAATGGCTGCGGGAAACGGACCCTTGCCCGTTGGGAGAGTGAGCGTTCCGGCCAGCGAGACGCCCGCCTTCTCGTTTGGAAACGTCAGCTCTTCCTCGCGATAGGGATAAGGCTTCGCCGGATTTTGCGGACGCACAAGATCGAGCAGTTGGTCAGAGCGCTGAAACTTCAAATCGCGTTTGATCCCGCCCTGCGTCCAGGTTCCGCTGATGAGCGATTTGGCCGGATTCAACGTGCCTTCGTAAACGCCGTCCACGACAGGAATTTCAAAATGAAAGACCGCCACTCTCTGGCTGACCTTGATGGCCGGAAGTCCGCTGATACCTTGGTCCGGACTGTCGAGAGCGGCGACCAAGTGTTTCTGGTCGTCGTGCGTGACATGGAGCTGAAAGCGTAAGCGCAGGCCGTTGGCTTCGACGGCGCCTTGCCAGACGCCCTCGGCTCCCGCAATGGCGTCTTCTGGCTTCTTTGCGCCCGCGCCGGCTGCCTGCCGGTGGAATTCCAGCGGAAGTCCAACCGCGCCTTGCGACCAAACGCCCCGAATGCTGGAATAGTCCTCGGCAATTTTCCCTTCGTAGCTGGCGCCCACTGATGAAACGCTGAACTGAAGTGAGGAATCCTTCTGCGTCGGCGCGGTTACCGTGATGCCGTAAACGCCCTGATCAAGGCTGTCGATCGTGGCTTTGAACGAGCCGTCGTCGGATTTGGAAATATGCAGAACGAGATGAAGGACCGCATCACCTGCTTGCAGGGAACCCGCCCAGTTTCCTTCCAGAGTCGCCGTGGCGTGGTGAACTACAGGTTTATGATTAGGTGGCGTTTGAGCGGCAGCGCCGCAAGAAAAAAGCGAAGCAAAAAGCAGGAACGCGAACGCCACAACCAAGTGCCCAGAATCGGCCTTCAAACAGAACCTCCAACCGCGAACAACTTGTTTAATAGATGTCCTTCGAACTCAAAGAGTTGGAAACGCAGCGAAAGCAAGATGGCAGGCAGTAAGGCTTCGGTCCTCAATGCTTTTTGTGCTGCTCAGACAAGAAGGGCGGCACGGTTTCCGTGGCCGCCCCAAAGCTCTTAGATGCACTTCCGCCTGCTACGCCGTTACTTGCCTCGCTTGGCGTACCAGTCGGCATTGACTGGCGTGAAGCTGGCCCATTTCTCGGGCAAATCTTCGAGAGCAAAAATGGCGGTCACCGGACAGACCGGGACGCACGCGCCGCAGTCGATGCATTCTGTGGGGTGGATGTAGAGTTGCGTCTCGGCGGCGAACTCCGGCTCGTCCTTGCGCGGATGGATGCAATCCACCGGGCAGACATCCACGCAAGCAGTGTCTTTTGTGCCGATGCAGGGCTCGGCGATTACATAAGCCATTCTGGGTCTCCTTTACTCCGACAGCGCGCCGGCAGCCACTGCAGCGAAAAGGCACGACCGGCAAAAAAGTTCTTATATCATGAGGCTGCTTGCAGCGACAAGCGTCAAACCTGATTGTACGCGGGGCGCATAGGTTTCTCAACCGCGAGCGCAATGGATAGAATGAGGGGGAAAGGAACGATCATGAACCTGCGAGCCGCGAGCATGTTGCTGTGCCTTTTGTGGGGAGTGGAGGCCCTGGCCGCGCCGCAAACTGCAAAAACCGCGCCGCCCCACGATCCAGAAATCATCGACGCGCAGGGGTACGTAAAGCTAGTTCAGCAATATCGCGGGAAGCCGCTGCTGGTGAATTTCTGGGCCACCTGGTGCGAGCCTTGCCGCCACGAGTATCCCATGCTGAATGAACTAGCCAAACAGTATGAACCGCAGGGATTGAAGGTTGTGGGTGTGAACCTCGACGAAGACGGCGACTTGATTCTGATGCGGCGCTTCATTGCGCGCTACAAGCCGGTGTTCCCCAATTACCGCAAGAAGCCGAGCGGCGGACAATCGAGCCTGGAAGAAGCCTTTCGTCAGGCTGTTCTGCCGGGATGGAGCGGTTCCCTTCCCATCACTGTCTTTTACTCGCAAGACGGACGGCAGGTGGGGCAGTTTATCGGCGAACGCAATCGCGATGCGTATGAAGGGGCGATTCGCTCGCTGTTGAATTCCGCTAGCAAATAGCGCTTGATGACCTCAGGTCCTCGACTTTCTTTAAGAGCACAGCAACATTACGGAGGTCTTTATTCACGCACTCAAACCAGGGGAGAAACTATGATTCGGAGCGAGAACCTTCGCAGCGGCTACATTCAAGACGATGTCGAAGAATACCTCTACAAACTGCTGCCGGAGCGCGACGTGGTGATTGGCGAAATGGAGGCCTATGCGGAAATGAACCGCGTTCCCATCATCGGCCCGGCAGTCGCGCGATTGCTGTCACTCCTGGTGCAGGTTTCTGGAGCAAAGCGAATCTTCGAGATGGGATCAGCCATCGGATATTCGACGATTTACCTAGCGCGCGCGGCAGGGGCTCAGGGCAAGGTTTTCTACACGGACGGCGATCCCGCGAACGCGCATCGCGCCCAGGTATACTTCCGCATGGCCGGAGTGGCAAAACGGATTGAAGTAAAAATTGGGAATGCCCTGGAGCTTGTAAAGAAGACGCCTGGCAAATTCGATTTGATTTTCAACGATGTCGACAAACACCAATATCCCGATGCGCTGCGAGCCGCGCTGCCAAAGCTCCGCCGCGGCGGCTTGCTCATCACAGACAACACGATCTGGTCGGGCAAAGCCGCGCGGCCCGCGGCCCACGACGACAAGGACACGAAGGGTGTGCAGGAATTCAACCGCCTCGTCTATGCCTCCAAAGAGCTTTATCCAGTGCTTATCCCGCTGCGCGATGGCGTCACTGTCTGCCGCAAGCTGTAGTTTGGAAACGCGCGTCTACGTGCGGAAGAAATTGCGAATCATGAAGCCGAGATTCGCGGGGCGTTCGGCTAGGCGCCGCATGAAATAGGGAAACCAGTCGTTGCCAAACGGAATGTAGATGCGCACGCGATAACCATCCTTGACTAGCTGCCGCTGCAAGTCAGTTCGGATGCCGTAAAGCATTTGAAACTCGAAATCATCCTTGGAGATCTGCTTCGAAGCGGCGTGGCGGATCGTGGCCGCAATCATCCGCGGATCGTGCGTGGCAATCGCATGATAGAAGCCGCTGGAAAGCAGCATTTGCATCAAGCGGACATAATTGCCGTCAACATCGGCTTTCTTCGGATACGCCACGTCCTCCGGCTCCTTGTACGCGCCCTTGCACAATCGAATGCGGCAGCCGTACGTCAGCAGGCCCGCAATGTCCTTTTCGCTTCGGTAAAGGTAAGCCTGGATCACCGTGCCAACAGCCGGGTTCCGCTCGCGAACGCGCTTCACAAGGTCAACGGTGCGCTGCGTGTAGGCTGAGCCTTCCATATCAACGCGCAAGAAATTATCGAAATTGGCGGCGCGCTCAACGATCGAGAGCATGAGGCCAGCGCAAAAGTCCGAGTTGATGTCCAGCCCGAGTTGCGTCAGTTTGCAGGAAACATTGGCGTGAAGCTTTTCTTTGGCGATGGTGTCGAAAATCTCGAGATACTCGTCGCGCGCGCGCTGTGCGTCGGATGTTGTGGAAGCATTCTCGCCAAGATAATCCAGGCTGGCCATCATGCCTGCCTCGTTGCACTGCCGGGCCGCGGCAATTGCTTCCTGTAAGGTCTCACCCGCAACGAAGCGGCGCGCCATGCGGCGGGTCGAACCGTTCGACGTAACCCAAGTCGCGAATTTTTTGCTTTCAGAAAGCTTCAGAAGCGTGGAGCGGAGCATGCGGCGTCAATTATGGCAGCCCTCGAGAAACGAAACTAGTGTTTGTGCTCTTCGAGGAACTTTTCGGCGTCCAATGCAGCCATGCAGCCGGATCCAGCCGCGGTGACCGCTTGGCGGTAGCGATGGTCTTGTACGTCGCCCGCGACAAACACACCAGGGATGGAAGTCAGGCTGCCATGCTTGGCGATCAGGTAGCCGTTGGAATCCATTTCCAGCTTGCCTTTGAAGACCATCGTGTTCGGCTCGTGGCCGATGGCCACAAAAACGCCATCCAGGGCGAGTTCCTTATGCTCTTTCGATTCGGTATTGCGCAGGCGTACGCCTTCCACAAGGCCTTTGGGAGCGAGAATCTCTTCGATGACGAACGGAGTGACGAATTCGACCTTCTCATTTTTCCTGACGCGGTCGATCATAATTTTGGAGGCGCGAAATTCCTTCCGCCGGTGAATCAGATGGACCTTGCTGGCGTAGCGAGAAAGAAAATTGGCCTCTTCCATTGCAGAATCGCCGCCTCCGATCACGGCAATCGGTTTGCCTCGAAAAAAATAACCATCGCACGTCGCGCACGTCGAAACGCCGTGTCCAATCAGTTCTCGCTCGCCCTTCAAGCCAAGGAGACGGGCGGAGGCGCCCGCGGCAACAATTAATGCCTCCGCCTCATAGGAGTGCTTTCCGGCTGTGACTTTGAAAGGACGGTGCCGAAGATCCACTTCGGTTACCGCGCCGGCCTTGAATTCTGTTCCGAATTTCTGCGCTTGTTTGCGCATGTTTTCGATGAGCTCAGGCCCAAGGATGCCGTCGGGGAAGCCGGGGAAGTTCTCGACGTGGGTGGTCAGCGAAAGCTGGCCGCCGGGCTCATGCCCGTCGAGAACCAGCGGCTTGAGGTTCGCGCGCGCCGCGTAAATCGCAGCAGTCAGACCCGCGCAGCCGCTGCCGATGATGACGACGTTGTACATTCTGATTTTCTCCAACCATTAGATTCCACACCGCGGCCACGGGATACAACGGGGCGGTATTGTAGCATTCCCGGCTTGACGATTCGGAATCGCGCGGCGGCCAAATTGGGGAGCCAATCCATGCGGCAACGCGTTGACCGAGACGGGCGCGCGTGGGTATATTTCCAGGAAAGTTGGTTGCCAGAGAAGAGGAAACGATGGATCCGCGCTACCCGATTGGTGATTTCAAAATGCCGGCGCAGGTCACGCCTGCCCGGCGGCAACAGGCTATCGACGAAATTGCGTCTACACCGGCGAAGATGCGCGCTGCCGTGAAGGGACTCAACGAAGCACAGCTTGATACCCACTACCGCGATGGAGGCTGGACCGTGCGGCAGGTGGTGCATCATGTGCCGGACAGTCACCTCAATGCCTACGTGCGACTGAAACTTGCGCTCACTGAAGAGAAACCCACAATCAAACCGTACGATGAAGCGGCATGGGCGAAGCTGGAGGATTCGAAGTCCACGCCGATCGAGGTATCGCTGTCGTTCTTAACCGCGATCCACGACCGTTGGGACCGCATCTGGCATTCGCTGAAGAACCAGGACTTCGCAAGAGTCTTAGTTCATCCGGAGCACGGTGAGCGCACCATCGACTGGCTGCTCTTCCTTTACGAATGGCACGGCAAACATCACACCGCGCACATTATGGAACTGCGCAAGCGCAAGGGCTGGTGATTGACGCGTCCGAAAGAGCGCATTTCACTGCACACCTCAACTTGAAATGACTCCGTCGCAATTCGCCTTGTTCAATCATGTGAAGTGGCGTTGCCAGCTCCGGCTCGTGTAGGATGAATTGTTTCGCAAGGAGAACGCATGAGCCGACCGGCAGGAACCTACGCTATTTTTGAGACTTCTCAAGGGAATATTGTTGTGCGGCTGCTCGAGAAGGAAGCGCCCAAGACCGTTGCGAATTTCGTTGGACTCGCTGAAGGCACAAAAGAATTCACCAATGAAAAGACGGGACAGAAAGAAAAGCGGCCGTTCTACGACGGTTTGATTTTTCATCGCGTGATTCCGCAATTCATGATTCAAGGCGGCTGCCCGCACGGTAGCGGAATGGGTGGACCTGGCTACAAGTTCGCCGACGAGTTTCATCCTTCGTTGAAACATTCGAAAGCGGGATTCCTCTCCATGGCCAATTCGGGGCCAAACACCAACGGCAGCCAGTTCTTCCTCACCGTGGCGGCCACGCCCTGGCTGGACAACCGGCACACGATTTTTGGGGAAGTGGTGGAAGGCCAGGACGTGGCCAACAAGATTTCCAACGTGCCGCGCGATTCCAGCGACCGGCCGCGCACTCCAGTGACGATCCAGAAGCTGCGCATCGAACGCGTCGCCTAAGCGAAAGCGGCGAACATGCTCACGCCAGAGCGCTTGTTGCGGGTCATCATCGAGCAAATTTTTATCCTGCTCGGTATCCTGGTCGCATGGCTTGCGCTGGCGGGACGCATTTCCGTCGACCGCCACGGCAAGGGCTGGTTGGTCATCAGCCTAGTGCTGATCCTGTGGGGAGCGCGCGTGCTGTACAAACCCGGTCGGTGGTGGCTGCGCTGGGAGAATTGGACGCGCGGCCTCTCTCTCTTCCTCCTGGGAATCTTGATGCTTGCAATAATCCGCGCACCTTTCGCGTGGGTAGGACCGATGCTCGCCGCCGGCGGGGCCATTCTCGTGGTGCGTGGGATCGTGGCGTCGACGCTTCTCTTCCGCCCGCAATGATTTATTCCTCGATGCGAGAAATAGACCGAAGATAAAACCCTCACCCTTAAAAGGGTGAGCTACAGAGCGGCCGCATGCTTCGTCTCTTCTCGACGCTGCTCTGTTTTTCCTCGCCGTCTTGGATATAATCCGCGCTACTGACAGCCCTTCCAAAGCTTAGAGTCCGCACAGGGCCGTCAACGACCTTCATCGAAAAAGGAGAACGCTCGTGTTGAAGGAATTCAAGGAATTTGCCATGCGCGGCAGTGTGGTGGATCTGGCGGTCGGCGTCATCATCGGCGCGGCTTTCGGGAAGATTGTTTCATCGCTGGTGGAAGACGTGATGATGCCGCCGATTGGCCGCTTGCTGGGACACATCGATTTCTCCGGCCTGTTCATCAATCTAAGCGACAAGTCCTATGAGACTCTGGCGGCCGCAAAAGCTGCCGGGGCGCCCACGCTCAATTACGGCATTTTCCTGAACGCGGTGATCAACTTTGTCATCGTGGCGTTCTGCGTGTTCCTGGTAGTGCAACAGGTCAATCGCTGGGCGAAGAAACCCGAAGCGCCCGCAGCCGCCACCACGAAGGACTGCCCGCAGTGCGCCATGACCATCCCTATCGCGGCAAAACGCTGCGGACACTGCACCTCGCAGCTGTGACCCATCTCATAAGTCGCTAGGGAAGATGCCTGAGGGTTAAGCCGCTGGATTTTTGCGCGCTTCTCAACCGGCCAAAAAGCGCGCCCGCACCGGATTTACGAGGCAGCTTGCCTTTCGAACGCTAGTCTTAATAGGACGTCTTAATGAGACGTCTCATTAAGAATAGTCAGGACTGAGGATCGGCAGCCCATTGTAGAGGTGCCCCGGAGAACGCTTCACCTCCGCCGCCTAAGACGATGGTTTGCGTTTTTTCTGATTCTCTTCGAGGTGGTCGCGCAGGCGGTGGACGACGTCCTCTTCGCGTCCATCTTCCAATTCTTTTTGCACTTCTTCCAGCGCGAAATGAACGACGTCGTGATGGTGCATCTCCAAAGGCGCAACAGAGTCGCTGAAGCGCAGCCACAGCCGGTGCAGGAGGTTAATCTCGTTCGGTGTGAGATTTGGAGCATGAGGGCCGAGGACCTTGTAGAGCTTGTCCCCGTTGGGCATATGAATTTCGAGGTTGAATTGTGGTTTTGTATCCCCTAGCTTTTCCCAGGCTTCGCCCACCTGGCGGGCCTGCTCCTCCGTGCTCTCCCGCGAAGAGTGGCCAAAGACGATGGTGCTCGATTGCAGGGAAGTTGCGGCGCGGAGAATGCCGTCCGCGAGTGAGTTTGCGGCGACGACCGCCAGCCGGATGGATTTGCCGCGTTTCTCTGCCATGGCCAGCGTCTGCGAGAAAAGCTGCTGCTCGATGCCACCAAAAAGCTGTTCGGCGTCCAGCTCGTACTCGCCGGAAGCAGAACGGCGCAACAAGCGAACGTGAAGAACCACCACGTCGCGGCGCCCTGTCTTGACGCGATCAAGTACGTTGCCGAGATGATATAGGGAATGGATATTACTGACTGGCACGAGGATGTTGCCCGGACGCACTCCAACCGCCGCCGGGGTCAGCTCGCTCTCCATTTCCAAGTGGAATTGATCCATCTCCACATGCTTCGCAGCGCCACGGCCGCGGTGCGTGACCCTTTCCGAAATCGTGAAGACAATGAAAAGAATGATGGAGAAAGTGACGCCGGCGATCGTGGCATCTTTTTTCGTGAACAGGTTCACGACTGCAATGCCTAGCAGGATCAGGGTGATCAGGCCAAGGCCGACTGGGACTTCCACTCCAAACAATCTAAAATTCAGCGGCACGCGATATTCGCGGTCGCCCGGGTGCGTATACCGCAACACGAGCACCGCCGCGCCTTTCATCGCAAAACTCCAAATCACGCCGAACGCGTACAGGTTTGCAAGGAAGGTCACGTCGCCGCGGCTGATGAGGATGGTTATGATTTGCAGCGCAGCGATGATGTTGATGATGCGATAGGAAGTACCGAATCGGCGGTGCGGCTGGCGGAACCAATCGGCGAGAACGCCGTCCTCAGAGACGCGATTCAGCACTCCATTTGATCCTACGATGGCGGTGTTCACGGCGCCCGCCAGAATCAGTGTGCCCACGACGACGACAAAAGCGTGGAAGATGAGCCGGATTAGGAACGGCCCTTCCAGATTCATTGCCAGTCCGCCGATGAGGTTTTCCAGGAAATTCTGGCGAACATTGTCGGGAATAATCATCACTGCGAAAAACGAGACCAAGGATGTAAACACCAAGCTGTAAATGAAAATGACTAGGCCAGTCTTCTTCAGGTTCGGGAGCTTGGGGCTCTCAATTTCGCGGTATACCTGCGCCAGGGATTCTTCTCCGCTCATCGCCAGCACGGAATGGCCGAGGCCGACAAACACAGCGATTAACGCTGCAAAATGAGCGAAATGCACGCCGTAGAGCCAGCCCATGGCATTCGGCTCAAGCTTCAGGTTTTTCGGATGGGGCAGCGGAGGGAGCGCCGGATGGCGAAGCCAGACGGTATACAGGCACCAGCCAATCAGGATCACGACCATCACAGTCGTGAGCTGCATGATGCGCATTGCTTTTTGGCTGGATTCGGGAACGCCCTTGATGTTGTACCACCAGAAATAAAGGGTAACGAGAATGGCGAAGAACGCGGCGCCAGCTCCCGGCGAGATTTGGAGAGCAATGTGGAAATAGTTGAAGGTTTCGTTGAAGAGACCGACGATGTATTGACCGGCCGATACGCCACTGATTGGCCCGGTTAGGATGTAATCGAACATCAAGGCGGACACGCTGAACTTGGCCAGCGTCCCACCCATCGCTTCCTTAACGACGCGGTAGACGCCTCCGCGTACGAACATGCTGCAGCTTTCGACGTAAATCGCGCGCACGGCATACGAAAACAGCATGATGCCGAGGATGAACCACGGCGCGGCCTTGCCGATGTAGCCCTCAGCTTCACCGCCGGCGTAGTAGGCCGAAGAGGCGAGGTCGTTAAGGACAATTGCAGCTGCACGCCAGAAGGAAATAAAGCTCAGCAGCGCCGTGGTGGCCACCAAGACGCGTGGAATCCCGTTGCCGCGGCTGCCTGTCGCAGCAGGGTTATTGACGGTGCTGCTCATGTGTGGAAGTCGTTCAGCTCGTTCGCTTGCAGGCTAAAATGCTCGCATTTTTCGCTCGCCATGTCTACCCGCGCGGTTCGGAAGGTTGCTTTTTTCGTAGCAAATCTTCCAGATCGCCCACTTTTTCATAGAGCAGATTGAGCTTTCGGGCCAGTCCCTGAATGTCGGAAGCCGCGCGCCGATTGACGTCGTAATCCAGCTCGCCGCGCAGCCGGTCTTTCGTGTCCTGGCGGTTCTGGCTCATCATAATAACCGGCGCCTGAATGGCCGCGAGCAGCGAAAGAAAAAGATTAAGAAGAATGTATGGGTAAGGGTCCCAAGCCGACTTCCGGAGGAGCACGTTGATGGCTATGTAGATCGTGGACAGGATGCCGAAAACAATGATGAACGTCCACGAGCCGCCAAATTGCGCCACAGAATCCGCAACCCGTTCGCCGAAAGTGGATTCCTTCTCAATGACTTCGTTCGGGTGACGGCTTGCTCGCACCCGCACCAGTTGCTGCGAGGCATGGAACTGCTTCCCAAGAACCGTGAGCATATCCATGCCGGCGTGAGGCTTTCTCTGAAGCAGGGTGGCAATATCGTTGCGCGACACTTCCAGGCAAGTGGTTTCTTCCAACGCAATAGCGTCCGTCTGGTGTGGGGTCTTCTCCAGCATAGACGCGAAGCCAAAGAATTCGCCGTGCCCAGGCTCGTCGACGACCACTTCCTGTTGATCCTCATCGACCGTGGTGATGCGAACGCGGCCTGAAATCATGACGTAGGCTTGTCCGGCGGCGTCGCCGATTTTGTAAATACGCTGCCGCGGCGCGAACTTTTTCAGCTCGACTTGGCTCGCCAGAACCGCCGCCTCGTCTTCGTCCAGAAGCGCGAACAGCGGAACGTGTTTCAATTCGTTAAGATCGCAAGCCATAGTTCACCTCGGTCAGTGTTTGGGGAATAGCGGAAACTCAACCAGAGCATTCTACAAAAATACTAGGAGGTTCCAACGAGGCTTCAGCCTGCGGAGGCGGTGCGGAAAGCTTTGGCGCATTCGGCGCACGGGCAAATGCTGCGGAGATGGTCGTAAGCGTAGATGCCGGTCGAATGACCGTCGGTGAAGGTGATTTGAATTGCGTAATTGCCGACCTGCGTGGCCGCTTTGGCGCGCGGCTTGGGCTTGAACATCGGCAGTCCTGGCGAAGATCCAAAGCCCGGTGCGAGCGACTTGAATTCCTTCTTCTTCTCGCGCTCGTCATTGCACGTCGCGCAGGGGCATTCGTCGCGCAAATACGCAAATTCATAGTGGCTTGCGTGGCCGTCCGCCCAGGTAATGTCTACACCCGCGCCGCTTGAAACATGAATCTTGACGCTGGTCGGCTTTTTTCGCGGATCAAGCGGATTCGGCATGCTTTCGTGAGCGCTTAGTCCTTTGTCTTTCCGTTGCAGCAGTCGCCAGGAGGAATGGGATTGCCATGCGGGCAGGTCTTCGGATGTCCCAGGAACGAGCAGATGCGCTCGTCGAGCTCCGGGCTGATGATGTGTTCGAATTTGCAAGCCTGCGTGTGCGCTTCGGCCTCGTCGACGGAAAAAGTATCTTTGAACAGGCGCTCGGCAAGGCGATGCCGTCGAACCACGTCGCGCGCGCGCTGGCTCCCTACCAGGGTTAGTTGCGCCTCTCCATTCTGTAGGGCAACGAGCCGCAGGTCCGCCATTCGCGAGAGAACGCGCGCCGCCGGCTCTTCTGGCATAACCGGTAGCTTACCGGCGGGTCCGGAGGCGTGCAGGCGCTCCACTTGCGCCGGCTTTCCTTCTTCGCCGCACACCCAGATTTGCTCGAGAAGATGGTCGAAGCGAATTTCGTCATCGGTTGAGACGGGCGTGCAGCAGTCGCCCGTGTCTGCCAGCGGACAATTCAACGGATGGCTCGGGCCGTGTACAGCGGAATCAAAATGCAAGTGCCCGTGCGCCAGCTCGATGCGGCGGTCGGCTTGCCGCGCAATGTCCGGATCGTGAGTGACCATCAGGATCGTGTGGCCCGCCTGGTGCAGCTCGCGGAAAATCTTGATGACGATGGTTTCGTTAGCTTCGTCCAGATTCCCAGTAGGCTCGTCGGCGAGAATGAGCTTTGGCTGGTTGATTAACGCCCGTGCGATGGCCACGCGCTGCTGCTCGCCGCCGGAAAGCTGCGCGGGCAGATGCGTCAGGCGGTCGCCCAGCCCGACGCGCTTCAGCGCCTCTTCAGCTTCTTTTTCGTCGGTGACGCTGTGGAAATACTGTGCCAGCATCACATTTTCGACCGCAGTCAGGTACGGGACCAGATGAAACTGCTGGAAAACGAAGCCCACTTTTTCCGCGCGGTAGCGGACCAGTTCGCCCTCGCTCAGTTTCGACAGGTCAACCCCGTCAACAATGACGCGGCCAGAAGTCACCGTGTCCAGTCCGCCGAGAATGTTGATGAGGGTTGTCTTCCCTGAGCCGGAAGGGCCCATCAGCGCGACCCACTCGCCGGGATTCACCGCAAAGCTGACACCGTTGAGCGCGCGCAGCGCGCCGTACTGCTTGATCAGGTTGTCTATGACAACCTGCTGAGCCGCAGCTCGCGGCTGCACGGGAATTGGAGCGGCCACGCTCACGCTTCACCTCGAAAAACCGACGCCGGGCGGAGGCTCGCCAGCCGCCGCAACGGAAATGCGCTTAAAATCGCTACCAGAACCGTTAAGCCCACAGCTACAGGATACACAATCAGGCGCGGACGCGCCGCTACACCAAACACTGCTTTGCCCAATCCAATCGAAAGCAAGATGCCCGCCGCCGCGCCAAGCAATCCACCAACTAGGCCAAGTAATGCCGCTTCGGCCAGAAACAGCCGAATTACGCGCCGCGTAGCTCCGCCGATCGCTTTCATTAGGCCGACGTCCATCTTGCGTTCCATCGCGACGTTGGTCATCGCCGCCATCACGCAGAGCGCGGTCAGCAGCAGCACGATTCCTACGGTAGCCGTTAGCAACCCGCTGATGCGGTTGTAAATTTTTGCTTCGCCCTCGGTGAATTGCCGGACAGGGTGGACGTCAGCATCGGGGATTTGCTTTTGCAGGTTCACGATGTAATTTTGGATTTCGCCAGGAGTCCCTGGAACCCGCAGCTCGATCGTGCTGACGCGCCCCGGCAGATCAGCCAAGAGTTGTGCCGATTGCAATCCCATTGTGAGGCGGTCGTCTTCCGGCCCACCGGTGCTCGGGAGAATGACAGCGACACGGCACGACTCGCGGCGGTCACCGCTGGTCACGAGCAGCTCCTTGTCCTGTTGAGCGCCCACCTGCTGCGCCAATCTTGCGCCAGCGATACACAAATTCTCAGAGGATAGCGTTGGTCCATTCGGACTGTTGCTGGGCGTTGAAGAAGAGGGCAACACGAGCTTAATAAACACCAGCCGATTGGAGCCGGCGACAACAGCCGGAAAAGACTTGCCAGACTGTGGGACGGAAACGCTACCTATCAAGTAGAGAGCCGAGGATACAGTCACGCCGCCGCTCGGGAGATTCCCGGGAACCAGCTGGGTGAGGGACTCGGGCAGCGTCTCGGAGTTTGACGCCGAAGATCCTTTCGGAACGATCAGCACGTTGGGTCCGAAGGCGCGGAACTCTGTTGTGAGGCGGCGCTTGGCATCGACTTGCAGATTGAGCAGGGCCGCAGTGACTGCGGCGCCGGATCCGAGCGCCAGCAACATAACGAACAAGCGCCCACGATTTGCGCTCAGCAGCCGGCGGATGATGCGCCAGAACATCGCTCGATTCGTTGCGCGACGGTCAGTCATTACTCGCCTTTCAAAATCGGCGCCGGATCAATGCGCGAAGCACGCCGCAGCGGAATCGCGCTGCCCAGCAGCGTTACGAGCGCGGCCAGCCCGATCACCACAAGGAACACAAGCAGTGTCGGAGCAGGCGCGACGCCGAAAATCTTTTCGCCCAGCAAGCGCGCCAAAACGATTCCCAGGGCGTAGCCCACTCCTCCTCCCACAAACGCCAGCAAGAGTTGCTCGGCTACGAGCAGGAATCCGACTGTGCCCGAGCCCGCGCCTAGCGCCTTCATTAGACCGATCTCTACTTGCCGCTCGATCACCGAAGCTGCGGCTGACGCGCCAACCGCCAACGCCGCAGCCAGCAGAGCCGCGCCAGTCACCAGCCATAAGAGAGTTTGCACACGGGTGAGAATCTGGCCTTCGCCTTCCGCCACGCGCCGAATCACCCGCACATCGGTTCCCGGCAATTCCTGCTGAATCTGAAACGCAATCGACGAAATGTAAGGCGTGCAGAACCAGCGGTCGTATTCCACTGGTGTCATCGTCTTGGGATCTTTGCGCGCGAACGCGTCTTCCGGCTTCGTCAGCGCACTGACATAAAGCTTGCGGTATTGCCCGGGCCGATCTGAGAGGAATTGCGCTTTGGAAAGCGGAATTACTATGGACTGATCCTCTGGGCCGCCAGAACTGAGGATCGCCGTGACTTTGAACGGAGACGGAATCCTAGTAACAGCGCCTGTGGCCAGGGAGATCTTGTCCCCGATCTTAATGTGATTTTCGTGCGCGAAAGTCACCCCAATCATGCATTCCATAACATCGTCCGAAAACCATCGGCCGTCGAGGTGCCACCAGGGGTTCGTCTTAGCAACCCCAGTGTGAAATTCTCCGCCCTCTGGGAGCGGCACAGAGTGGGCAGCCCATGTTCCAATGACAGGAACACTCTCAATCCAATTCCCAGGTTGATACTGGCTGCCTTGCTGCGCAAATGGCAAAGCCTCAGCCCGTAATTCCAGAATCGGGGCAAAGCCCATGATGTTGTTGTGCCAGAAAATGGTCTTGAGTTTTGGCAGGTCGGCTTCGGGAAGATACGCTCCTGCATTCACCGGCCGATAGTCCACGCCACCAATTTCCAGCGGCAGAGAATCGGCCTGCGGGGTAACCAGTAGATTCGCGCCGAGGCTGCGAAATTCTTTCGCCAGGCGGTCGCCCACGTCAAGAGCTACGCTGAGCGCCGCCGTAGCCACACCCATGCCTAGCGCCAGCGCCGCGCCCGTCAGCAATTTGTGCCGCGGACGCCGCCCGAAAGAATCGGCAACAAGTCGTAGAAACATGGAATTAATCGTCGTGCACGCAGGGCACGATTTGTCGCGCCCTACTTCGGAATCTCCGTGCTCGCTTGAGCGAGGGCGGAAATATCGATCACAATGTCTCCTCCATCCACGTGCGCGGGCACGCCGATGGGATTGCAGCCACCCTGATCGCCAATCGAGGGAATGTAAATTGCCGAAGCGCAGTGCCGGCACATCACGTTCTGGCCTTCCTGGCGGTAGCCTTCCGCGCCGCAAATCCGGCACGCATCCAGCGCCACGCCCCAGCCGTTCGGCTTCTTGATCACCATGAAGCGCATCGACTGGTTCCCCGTGTTCACGGTGAAAAGGTGCATCGTGCCGTCCTGCACCTCGCTCTCCGGCACGCGCACCACATTTCCAACCGCTTCAATCGGGCGCGCGGCGACGGGCGCAGAATTGGCCCGGACATAAATGAAATTCGCCGTCAAGACCAGAATTACGGCCAACGAAGCGGTCGCCGCCGCAATCATCCAGTTGCGCTGCCGCCGGTTCTGCGATTCCAGCAACCGCTTTTCCGCGTCGTTCAGCGTCTCTTTCGCGGCCTTGGCCTGCGTAGCGGCCTGCCATTCGCGCAAAATCAGCAGCGTGGCCGCGCCAAAAATAAAAACGAAGAAGAACAGTTCATTGCGTACGATGGGACCCAGGATGGCCATCTCCGTTTTGCTGGAAGGCAGCCAGCGCGCTTCGCTTAGCTCATGCACGCCAGTCAGCGCGAGCTGAAATGCCACCAGCATCAAAATGACGCTCGTCACCGCGAAAAAGCGGTGCAGGGGCACTCGCAACGTGCCTTTGAAAAAGAACAATCCCACCGCCACCGCCGCCCCAATCCCTGCAATCGTCCCAATCCACGTTTGCACGCCTTCGCTCGAAAGCTCCACGGCTCGCAGGATCAGCGCCAGCTCCGCGCCTTCGCGCAAAACCATCAAAAACACAAACAGAAAAATGCCCCAGCCGGCGGCTTTTCCCGCCCGCTCGGCGTAGATTTCCACTTTTTCTTCGATTTCTTTCTTCAGGTGGCGCGCAACTCGGTTCATCCATACGATCATCGTAACTACGAACGCCGAAGCCATCAGAAGCATCAGGCCCTCGAAGCCGTCCTCGCTGATGCGCCAGCGGTCCAGAGCCACGGCCACCGCCAGGCTCAACGCCGCCGCCGTGGCAACGCCGTACCAAACAAAGCGCGCCAAATGGCTGCGGCCCGTGCGGGAGAGATAGACCAGAATGATGCCGACGACGAGCGCCGCTTCGACGCCTTCACGAAGGGCCACGAGGAACGCTGAAAGCACAGAAACTCCAGTTGTAAATCATTTGCAACTACTATTTCATCCTACTCTAAACAAGAGCCTTAAGTCAACCGGACTAATTCAGTCCGATTTGCCCAAAGCTTTCATGGGTTATCCTGTCTCCTGCTCATGACTGCCTCGCGCCAGATTCTTCCTCTCTTCCTCTCTGCGCTCCTGGTGTGCCCTTCTGGCCCGGCGCAAACGCCCTCGAACTCCAAACCGGCTGCCAAAAACCCTCAGCCTGATCTCAAACGCGCGCGCAGAGTTGCCGAGCTAGGCGAGAAAGCAGAAGCAGCGGGGCGCCTAGACGAAGCGTTGGCCGATTTTGAGGAAGCTGCGCGATATTCGCCACTCGACATTAACATCGTCAGCCACGCTGCGGCGCTGCGCTCGAAACTGGTTCGCCAGCACGTCGACGCTGCGGAGCGCGCAGCCTTGGCGGGCGACCTTGACGCAGCCACCGAGGAGTTGGCTCAGGCCATCGTCATCGATCCCGGCGACACCATTGTCTTGGAGCGCTTGCAACAACTCAAAAATATGGAGCAGGAACCAACCCCGAAAGCAGCATCGCAAATCGCAGACTTGCCAAAACTTAAGCCACAACCCGGCAAGCGCAACCTCGATTTGCGCGGCGACACGAAAACCGTTTACGAGCAGGTGGGCAATCTGTTTGGCATCAAAGCCTTGTTCGATCCCGATCTGGTCGTCCACAACGTTCGCTTGACCGTTAGCAATGTGGACTTCAAGAATGCGCTGACCATCCTCGCTGCGCAAACGGGAACTTTTTCGCGCCCACTGGATTCGACGACAATGTTCATCGCTGCCGACACGCCGGACAAACGCCGGCAATATGCCTTGGTAGCCGAGCAAACATTTCCCCTACCCGCGGGTGTCGGCCCGGAAGATGCGACCGAAGTCCTCCGCATTCTGCGCGAAATTACCGGTTCCCCGCGCATCAGTCTCGATTCCCGCAGCCACACCATCACCGTGCGCGATACCCCGGAACGGCTCGCCCTGGCCGACGCGCTCGTTCAGCAGATCGAAAGAGCCCGCGGCGAGGTCATGCTGGAGTTCGAGTTGCTCGAAGTCGACCGCAACACCGCGCGCAAACTCGGCGTTGAACCCCCATCCACCGAGAGACTAATTACGCTGCCCACCAATTTGCTCAGCCAGTTGAACCAGGCGAATACTCTTTCCGCCCTCCAGACGCTTCTGGCCGGAATCTTCGGAACCACACCCACGGGCGGGACCAGTTCCATCAGCTCACTGATTCCACCTCTTGTCGCTGTCGGCGGCGGCAAGACCACATTTCTTCTTACGCTTCCGGCGGCAGCGGCAGATTTCTCGGATGCCCTTAGCCTGGTCCAGAGCGGCCGCCAGATCCTGTTGCGCGCACAGGATGGCAAGCCGGCAACCTTCTTTGTGGGTGAACGCTTCCCCATCACGCTTTCCTTGCTCTCCGGCAGTCTCGGGACTTCTAGCTTTACCCCCAATGTGGGCGGCGCGAGCAATCCCTTTCCCAGCACTCAGTATGCCGCTGGCGTAGGACCGGCCGGATTAGTGGCTGCAGATTTCTTGAACAACGGATTTGTCGACCTGGCTGCAGTCAATGAGATCGACAACTCAATTACGGTCTTGCTGAACCAGAGCAGCAATCAGGGAACCTTCGCTGCAGCGACTGGCTCCCCCCTAAAGCTCGGGACTTCTCGTGCGGCGGCTCCCGCAACGCATCCGGCGCTTGCCTCGGCGGTGTTCACAAAAAGCGGGTGTCATGACCTGGTCGCAAGCGATCCCCTGGCGAATGCTGTAGACGTGCTGCTCAGCAATTGTGACGGCACATTCCAAACGGCGGTGCCAATTCCCGTCGGCAATAACCCTACTTCGATTGTCACCTCGGACTTCAACGGCGACGGCAACCAGGACATCGCAGTAGCGAATGAAGATGACAATTCGATTTCCATTCTTCTTGGTGATGGAACCGGCAAGTTCACTCCTGCAACTGGTTCTCCTATCCTCCTGTCAAAACTGTTGGCCATCAGCACGACGTCGCTTCCCGATGGAGTTTCCGGCGCGCCGTACAATGCCACTCTGCAATCGACAGGAGGAACCGGAGCGGTCAGCTGGATCGCAAATGGGGCCCTTCCCACCGGACTCACCTTGAACGCAGCCACAGGAGCGATCACTGGCACGCCGACCGTTGCGGGAACTTCGAGCTTTACGGTCAAAGCAACGGATTCTGCTGCTCCTTCCGCATCCGTAACAACCGCGCTGAGCATCACCGTCAACGCCACCGCGCCCGCGTTTTCTATTTCCGCTGCCTCATTGCCAAACGGAGGATTCGGGACGCCGTACGACCAACTTCTGGCTGTTAAGGGAGGAACTTCTCCTTTTACTTGGAGTATTTCCTCGGGGTCACTGCCATCGGGCTTAACTTTGAACGCCACGACGGGCGAAATTACCGGGACTCCAGCAACCACTACCCCGCCTGTCCCAGGTTCCACTTTTACGGTGGCGGTCAAGGATTCCAGCGCGACCCCACTTACCGCTCAAAAGCAATTTACGCTGACGCCGGTGACCGCCGTCGAACAGGGCCCTGTCGCCATGGCTGTCGCGGATTTTAATGCTGACGGAAAGCAGGACCTGGCCGTCGCAAACGAAACGACCAACAACGTTACAATCCTTTTAGGCAATGGCGACGGCACATTCAAAGAGCCAACAAACTCTCCCATTGCGGTGGGTAAACTTCCAGTCGCTATTGCTTCTGGCGACCTCGCCGGAAATTCACGGGCGGACCTTGCCGTAGTGAATCAAACGGATGCCAGCGTTTCGATTTTGCTCAACAACGGCGATGGTACGTTCACCGCCGGACCCAATTCCCCGCTCGCTACGGAATCGACCCCCACTGGAATCGCCTTGGCAGATTTCAACCAGGACGGCCACGTCGATATTGCGGTCACCAACAGTGTGGCAAACACTTTCAACGTGTATCTGGGCGTATCCGCAGGATTTTTCAGCTTCGCGTTCGAGCCCGCCGCTGGACCATCGACAGCACCCATTCCAACAGCCATCGTTACGGGGACTTTTCAGAACGGCAGCTTCCCTGGCGTCGCCATTACTAACGAGGCCTCCGGCACTAGCACCGCCGGCGACGTTAGTGTCTTTCTGAGTCCGGCCAGTCTTTTTACCCCCTTGGGCAATTCGAGCAACGTCCAACAGCCCTATCCCGCCTCCGAATACGTCGATCTTGGTTTGAAGATCAAGGCCACGCCTAAGCTGCATCGCAACGATGAAGTCACCTTGCAACTCGAGTTCGAGATCCGCGCTCTTTCCGGCCAGAGCGTAAACGGCATTCCCATTCTTTCGAACCGAACCTTGTCGCAGACCATACGCGTAAAAAACAACGAACCGTCCATGATCAGCGGCATTACCGACAAAGAAGAAACGCGTACACTCACCGGGCTGCCCGGTTTCGCGTCTATTCCCGGAGCGAACTATGCGTTCAGCGCGAGGAATAATTCGCTTCAGGACAGCGAGCTATTGATTGTGGTTACACCACGAGTGTTGCGGCTCGCGGATCATCTCACTCGCACACTCTTTGCAGGCCGCGGCGACAGCAGCGGCCGCGCTTTCGGTCCAGGAGGCCGCGAGAATCCTGCCCCGCAGCCCGTTCCACAACCCCAGCCTCTACAGCCGCAGCCTCAACCTCCACTGCAGCAGCCTCCACCTCAACAGCAACCGCCACAGCCACAGCCCTAGCTGTCATCCTGCGCGAAGCGAAGGATCTCATCCGACCATGGCATGTCAGGAGTTACGGCAGCGGTTCGAACACAACAATCGGCTGATACGTTCGCGGAACAACCGCCTCAGCAATGGCAATCAATTGATCCTGCTGGTTGAAAACACGCAAGCGCGGCGCTTTCGTTGGCCCGCCGTCGAGTTCCGTCGTAGCTCCCGGAGGCGCTTCCGCCCGCCCCGGCTGAAGTTGCGAAACCGAAATGTTGAACTTCGAGCCGTGGCGCACGCGCTTCTCGATCACTGGCAGCACGTTGATACGAGGAAAATTGGAAAGTAGGTTTTCCAGTTTGATGAGGCAATTCGCGAATTTCCCGGCACGGCTGGCTTCCGCAAGTTCCTCCAGCGTGACCGCTTGCTCCAGCGAAAATTCCCCCACGGCCGTGCGCGTGATTTCTGCCAGGTGCGCGCCGCAACCCAGTTTCTGCCCCATTTCATGCACCAAAGAACGAATGTACGTCCCCGACGAACACTCGATGACAAAGCGCGCCACGCTTCCTTCGATTTCCACGAGCTTGTATTCGTAGACTTCCACTTCGACGGGCTTCAGCGTCACTTCCTGTTTCTTTCGTGCCAGCTCGTAAGCCGGCCGCCCCGCCACTTTTTTCGCCGAGAACGCTGGCGGCACTTGCTCGAACCGGCCAATCCGCTCTGCGGCAAGCTTTTCGAGCAGAGTTGCTTCGAGCGTTGGCGCGGTGTCGAGTCCTTGCGCGTCGCCGTCGGAATCGTAAGTATCCGTTGCGAATCCGAAACGAAAGCCCGCGCTGTAACGCTTGCGCCTACCCGAATAGAATTGAACTAGCCGCGTGGCACGCCCCAGCAGCAAGACCAAAACGCCGGTTCCCAGCGGGTCCAATGTGCCCAGGTGCCCGATCTGGCGGAATCCTGCAAGGAGGCGCACGGCATCCACCACGTCGTGCGACGTTCTTCCCTTGGGCTTATTGATGACGAGTGCACCGTCAAACGGCGCCGGTTGTGGCTGGCGTGGCATGGAGAGTGTTCTTAGTTTCAGTTATAAGTTGTAAGTAAAGAAGAGCCCCAAAAACGCTAAAGCTAAAAGCGCAGAGAGTGTTCAGTTCCAGTCTTCCGTTCTCAGTTTCAGTTCTAAGTTGTCATTCAAGGAGAATCCAATAGCCAAAACCAGAGCTGCCTATTTCCTCTTTTTCGTTTTCTTTAACGGCTTGCTTCTCTTCCTCGCTTTGCGGACGGGCCGCAGTTCTTCTTTTTCCTGAGGATGGGCATCCAGCTTCACTTCCTTCAAGAGCTGCTCGATGCGCTCGACGCGTTCTTCGGACAGGTCCAACGCGAAGTGCAATTCGGGCAGGCGGCGAAGCTGCAAACGTTCCACCAGTTCGTGGCGGATGAAGCCCGAAGCGTGTTCGAGCGCTTTGATGGCGTCGGCCTGCTCCTGGCTCGTGCCTTTCACGCTGATGAACACGCGCGCGTGCTTCATGTCCGGCTGCACGCGCACTTCGCTGGCGACCACGCTGCCTTCCAGCCGCGGGTCTTTCAATTCGCCCGCCAGCATGGCGTTGATTTCGTGTGCGATTTCTTCGCCCACTCGTTCGTGTCGATGATTGGCTGTGCTCATCGGCGCATCTGTACCTATCTGACTTCCCTAGAGAATCTCCACTGCCTGATTGATCAAAAACGATCCGAGGATGCGGTCCGCTTCGTCCAAAACCTTTTGCAACACTTCCTTTAAGTGTTTTTCCTCGTTCGAAAGCGTGACTACCCCCACCACCGACCTCTGCCACACGTCGTGATGATCCAGTTCCGCTACCGCAACGTTGAAATCACGTCGCAGGCGGTCCTTCAGGCTGCGCAAAACTTGCCGCTTGTCCTTCAGCGATTGAGCATCGGGGATATGCAGCTCAAGGGTGAGCAGACCAACTGGCATCTGCGGCTCCGGGGATAACTTGGCGGATTATTTCTTGCCGGAGGGCCCGCCGCCCTGTCCGGCAGCTTCCGCGGCGCTCATCTTGGTGACGTTGAAACATTCCAGCACGTCGCCGACCTTCACATCGTTGAAGTTGGCCACTCCCGCGCCGCATTCGAAACCCGTACGCACTTCGTTGACGTCGTCCTTGAAGCGCTTCAGCGAACTCAGTTTCGACGCATACACCACCGCGCCGTCGCGCACCACGCGTAGTTGCGCATCGCGCTTCAAAATTCCATCTACGACATAGCAACCGGCCACCGTGCCCGCGCCCTTCACGCGGAACGTGTTCCGCACTTCCGCGCGTCCCAAATAAGTCTCCGTAATGACCGGCTCGAGCAGGCCTTCCATGGCCTTCTTAATTTCGTCCGAAACTTCATAAATGATGTTGTGCGTGCGGATGTCCACATGCTCCTGCTGCGCCAGGTCTGCCGCTTTGCGGTCCGGCCGCACGCCAAACGCGATGATAATCGCGCCCGACGCTGACGCCAGCAGCACATCGTTTTCCGTGACTGCGCCAACGCCCGAGCCGATGATCTTCAGCTTCACCTGCTCGGTTGAAAGCTTTGGCAGCATTTCGCTCAGCACTTCCACGGAACCTTGCACGTCCGCCTTGATTACGATCGGCAGCTCCTTCACTTCGCCCGCTTTGAGCTGCTCATGGAGCTGATCCAGCGTGATGCGCCCACCCGCGCTCGCGCGCATTGCCGCGTCGCGTTGCTTGCTCTGCCGGTATTCGACGATGTGCCGGGCCTTGGCTTCGTCCGCTACTTGGAAGTGATCGCCTGCTTCGGGCACGCCCTGCAATCCCAGCACTTCGACCGGCGTGGACGGCGGAGCGCTCTTTGCCGCGCGGCCGCGATCGTCGAACATTGCGCGCACTTTTCCGAACACCGAGCCGCAAATGAAAAAGTCGCCGGCGTTCAGCGTTCCGTTTTGTACTAGCACGGTGGCCACCGGCCCGCGTCCCTTGTCCACGCGCGACTCCAGAACCGTTCCGCTTGCAGGAGCATCCGGATTCGCTTTGAGATCACGCAGTTCCGCTAGGACCAGAATCGTCTCCAGCAGTTTGTCGATACCCGTCTTCTTCTTGGCAGAGACTTCTACAAATTCCGTGTTACCGCCCCATTCCGCCGGCATCAGGCCCAGGTCCGACAACTGCCGCTTCACGCGTTCGGGCTGCGCTTCGGCCTTGTCGATTTTGTTGACCGCCACGACGATTGGCACGTTGGCCGCTTTTGCGTGGTCGATCGCTTCCTTGGTCTGTGGCATCACGCCGTCATCGGCCGCGACCACCAACACCACGATGTCTGTCACTTTCGCGCCCCGCGCGCGCATCCGCGTGAACGCTTCGTGGCCCGGAGTATCCACAAACACCACACTGCGGTCGTTCACCACCACTTTGTATGCGCCGATATGCTGCGTGATTCCGCCAGCCTCTCCCGCCGCAACGTCCGCTTCGCGAATCGCGTCCAACAGGCTCGTCTTGCCATGATCGACGTGGCCCATCACCGTCACCACCGGCGGCCGCGGCTTCAAACTCTCCTGCGTCTCTTCCTTCGCGACTTCCAGCACCATTTCTTCTTCGAGCGACACCACGCTCACCACGCCGCTGAACGCCTCTGCCAGCGTGGTCGCCGTTGGCACGTCCAGCGCCTGGTTGATGCTTGCGAACACGCCGCGGTCCAGCAGCGTTTTCAACAAATCCTTTGCGCGCACATCCAGCTTTTCCGCGAGTTCGCGAATGGTGATTCCTTCGGTCAGCGTAACTTCGCGGGGAGGCCGCGGCTCAGGCGGCGCGATGACTGCCGTGGCTGCCGCCCCTCGGCCTGCTCCCTGCCGCATGCGCGTTGGGTGCAGCTTGCGTTCGCCCTCGATCTCTCGCTTGTCAACGACAGGCCGCTGCCGCTGCGGAGGTTTCCTCGTATAGAGCGGCTTTCCGGGTTCCGCCTTGGAGCTCGGCGGCATCTTGTCCGGCAGTGGCGGCAGCATCCCAGGACGTCCGGGCGTGCGCGGCCCGGGACGGGTTCCCGTTGGCATCGGACCTCTGCGGTGCTCAAATGGCCGGGCCGGTTCTGCACCAGGCCGTCCCCCCGGCCTTCCCTGTCCTTGCGGGCGCATCGGCTGTCCCGGTCTCGGCCCACTTGGCCGTTCGCGCGAAATATCCGGTAGCGGACCGCGATTCCCAGTGGGCATCGGGCCTCGGTTTCCAGTTGGCAACGGCCGCGTGGGTGCCGTCGGTCGCAGTGGCGTACCTGGCCGCGCTTGACCTCCCGCAGGTGCTGCGGCTGCAGGTCGCGCTGCCGACGGTTGTGTTGTTGTTGCGCCTCCAGAAGCCGCCGGGCGTGCGGCGGTCGCTCCTGGTTGAGCAGCAGGCGCGGCCGGACGAATCGGGGTCGGCGCTTGTGGAGCCGGTTTCGCAGCAGCTGGCGCACTTGGTGGCGCAGGAGCTGGAGCCTTCGGAACAATCTTTGGGCCAGCAGGAGCCGCAGCCGGTGGCGGTGGGGCAGCCGCAGGTGCGGGCACAGTGGGCTTTGCCGCAGGCGCAGGGTGTGGAGCCGGTGCCGTCGGTGACACAGGTGTGGCGGGTTTAACGGCCGCGGGCGCAACCCGAGCTTGCGTGGGAGGAGCCGCTGCCGCGGGCGGCCGCATCCTGGCGGCTTTCGCCGCTGCTTCCTTCGCTTCCTTTTCCGCTTTCGCCGCTGCTTCCGCCTGAGCCTCGGCTTCGGCAACTCCCTGAATGGCCTTGCGCACTTTCTCCGCGACATCCGCCGGAATCGAACTCGAGTGCGTTTTCTTTTCTGTTACGCCGAATCCGGGCAGAAGGTCAATGATCGCTTTGGCCTTGACCTCTAACTCGCGGGCCAGTTCATTGATTCGAACTTGATTTGCGTCGCTCATTCGCCTCGTTTGTAGTCGAACTTCTGTTACTCCGGCTTTTTCTCTTCTGCTTCGTCCGCCGCGCCTTCGTTTTCGGCGGGCCTCGCTTCCGATGCGGGATTTTCTGCAGGAGCCGCTCCCGTCAGTGAATCTGCGGTTGGCGTCGCTTCTTGCTCCGCCGCTGCTTCCTCCACCGGCGCAGCTTCCGATTCGGTTGCTGATGCCTCTTCGGTCGCAGTTTCTATCGGGGCTTCTTCAGCGGCTTCCGCATTCGCCTGGGCTTCATTTTCTAAGGTCGCGGCTTCGCTCGCACCCGCTTCACCTTCCGCCGCTTCTCCTTCTCCAGCAGCGGCCTCGGTGCTCGCTGCGCCTTCAGCGGATCCCGCAGCCGCGCCTGCGCCGGTCTCATAGAAGCGGTTCACGGCCTGGTAGATCTTGTCCACCATTTTTTCGCCGATGCCCGGAATCTCCATCAACTGTTCCGGCGTCATTCCCGCCAGCTTCTCTACCGAATTGATTCCCGCAGCCTCCATCTTTTCGATGGTTTTCGCGCCAACTCCCGCCAGCGAAGTCAGTGGCGTTTCCGGGGCGGTCAGGGCGGTCATCTGTTCTTCGATTTCCTGGCGCTTCTCTTCTTCGCTCTTGATGTCGATGTCCCAGCCGATCAGCTTGCTCGCCAGCCGGACGTTCTGCCCCTTCTTCCCAATTGCCAGCGAAAGCTGTGAATCCTCCACAATCACTTCCAGTTTTTTGGTTTCTGGATCGATGATCTGCACGCGCGTCACTTTGGCCGGGCTCAAGGCCTTCTGCGCAAATGCCGCCGTCTCTTCGCTGAACGGAATAATGTCAATCTTTTCTCCGCGCAGTTCGCGGATGATCGATTGCACGCGCATGCCCTTCATTCCTACGCACGCCCCCACGGGGTCCACGTCCTTGTCGCGGCTCATCACCGCCACTTTCGTGCGCTCGCCCGCTTCGCGCGCCGCGTGCCGGATCTGCACCGTACCGTCGTAAATCTCCGGCACCTCCATTTCGAACAAGCGTTGTACCAGGCTCGCGTCCGCGCGCGACACGATTACCTGGGGGCCTTTCGCCGCGCGATCCACGGCCTTAATCACCACGCGCAGGCGTTCTCCGATGTTGTACGTTTCCAGCTTTCATTGCTCGCGCTTTGGCAGCCGCGCTTCCGTTCGCCCCATGTCCACGATCAAGTCCGGGCCTTCGGCGCGCTTCACGATCACTGTCACCAGTTCGCCCACGCGGCCGTTGTACTCGTTGAAAATTGTGTCGCGCTCGGCTTCGCGCACTTTCTGCAAAATCACTTGCTTGGCCGTCTGCGCCGCGATGCGTCCCAGCACGTCCGTGGGTTTCGGCGTGATGATTTCCGTGCCGACCTCCGCCGACGGATTCTTTTTCTTCGCATCCGCCAGCGTGATTTCCTTCTTCGGGTCGGTTACTTCCTCAACAACAATATGGACCGAATACACATCTACCTGACCCGTTTCGGAATTGAACTTGCCGCGCAAATCCTCTTCTGACTTATAGAATTTCCGAGCCGCCACCACCATCGCGTCTTCAATCGCCGACACCACCACTTCCGGCTCGATGTGCTTCTCGCGGCTCAGCATCTCAATTTGTTGGTACAGCAAACTCGCCATGTCTCGGCTTCCCTTAAAACTCCACCACTAAGTTCGCTTTCCGAATTGCTTCGAGCGGCAGCTCCACCGTTCGCGCTTCCTTTCCTTTCAACTCCATCAGCACTTTTCCGTTTGCCAATCCCGCCAGCCGCCCTTCAAAAAACTTCGCTTCTCCAATCGGCTCCGTCGTCGTGATCTTCGCCAGCCGTCCCCGGAACCGCTCGAAGTCCGTTGCTTTCTTCAGCGCCCGGTCCATCCCCGGCGAACTGACTTCCAGGATGTATCCCGGCCCCGGAATGAGCTCTTCCACGTCCAGAATCCCGCCCAGCTGCTGGCTCACGCGCTCGCAATCCGCATGGCTGATCTTCGGAAACGGGTCATTCACCACCTCTCCCGTCGCCAGTGCGCCCGCCGCATCGCTAATCACCACGGACTTCGGCACCCGGTCGATATACACGCGCAGGAACCGCTGTTTGCCGATTTTCCATTCGACATCAACGACTTCCAGCCCTTCCGAACGCGCCACTCGCTCGGCGGCTTGGCGAATCTTCTCCAAATCCACCGGGAGACTCCTCGACCGTAGCCGGTCCGTACCGCACTCCGTCCGGCGCCAACAAAAAAGTGGGCTCGCGCCCACTCATCCGTTCGACCCGCTTCAGAGCGAAGCGACAGTATATTCCTGCTGTAAGGCAAAAGCAAGATAAGGCCTTTGGATGGATTGAGACAAACTGCCAACGCAAAGGGATATTTCTCAGAAAGAATGCGCCGCTTCTTTACCGTTTCCAAAAACAGAAGTGCTTGTGCAGAAAGGAATTAGAGCGATTCGCAGGGCTCCGGATGACCAAGGAAAGGATCGCTGCCGAAGCCCACGGCATCGCGCTGAGATGGGCTCCTCAGCCGTTCGACCGCGCTTGCATCCTGGCGCAACAGGTGGCGCAGCTTGGTGCGCGCTTTGTGCAGCTGGGACTTTGTGTTTCCTACAGAACATCCGGCGATTTTTGCAATTTCCCGGTGGGCGTACCCTTGAATGTCGTAAAGCACAAACATGAGCTTGCACCGCGGCGACAATTGGTCTATCGCTTTTTCCAGTGTCACGCGATCGATCGAACCTTCCAGGCGCAGGTCTGGCCCTCCCAACTCGCGCCGGCTATTTCCCGCTTCATCTGTCTCGGAAGTTTCAGTGACACGAGCCTTCTCCGCCTTCGTTCCCCGCAAGCGCATCAGCACGGTGTTCACCGTCACGCGATGCAGCCAGGTCGAAAACGCCGAATCCCCGCGAAATCCCTGGATCTTCCGGAACACGCACAGGAAAACTTCCTGCGTCGAATCTTCCGCATCGTCGGGATCCCTCAGCATCCTCAGGCATAGCGAGTACACTCGTGCGCAGTGCAGCCGGTAAAGCCGTTCAAACGCGCACGCATCTCCGCGCTGCGCCAGTCGGATGGCTTTCTCCTCAGACAGTTGACTGGGCTCAATGGCTCTCGGAACGCCCACGCGATACCTCCATTCTTCTTGAGGACTCTTTGGGGACACCTCTGCGCGCACTTACATTGGTCCGGTTGAAAATGCAGAGGGTCCCGTTCCCGTTGACTTGCGGGCTGGATGTCCGTGGAACGTCAATCGTGTATTTCTTGCGCAATCCTGCTGCCAACGCGAAGCATTTCTTGTAAGCGCTCAACCCCATGCGACTTACTTGGGATTTCTTGATGGACGGCCCCGTGGTGTCGCGTGGTACTAGGACGGGCAAAGCTTGCGTAGTAGAGGTTCTTTCTTCATTGCGGTTTTAACCTAATCGGTACCTAAGGTTCTTCATCTAATGTTGGTTCGCTCGGCTTACGTGGTTTCGATTCTCAATTTTGCGATTTCTGTTCTTCTATTGCGGAATAACGGCCTTGATTTCGCTGGAGTTGGCGCTTTCCCGGCCGTCCGAATCGACGGCCCGCGTCACGTAGTAGTAGGTCGTCCCGCTTTGAACCTTTTGATCTTTGTATCCGAGTTCGCGAACCAGGTCGGAATTGATTTTCGTGTACGGCCCCCCGGAAGCTGTTCCGCGGTAGACGTTGTATCCTCTCACTGCCGACTTGCTGGGCTTCCATGTCAGCGTTACGGAATGCCCCTTGCTCTCTTGCGCAAATACTGGCGACTTTCCGCTCGTCACGCGAACCCAGAGCACACTCAACAACAAAGCAACAAGCGTTGCCGATACCGTCCCCATTCTCTTCATAAGCGGAATGCCTCGATCCTTAGCGACCAAAATCTGGGCGACAATCAGAAACGCACAAACCAAACCAACCACCAGCAATGCAAGAAACCAGAGGCCGCTCAGCGGCTCAGGCACCAGGCCCGGAAAATCGCGCGACTTGCTTCGCAGCCACGGATCCACCCAGATGTTTTCCAGCGCGAAAAGCGCAAGCACCGACGCGAGCAACCAGATGATCGAAATGCTCGAAAGCACCGTCGATCGTGACCGCGGACGACGAATCGAACCGTTGCTCATCTGCCGCCTTTTTGTATTGCTGCCACATACTGTAACTCATCGCGCTGCCGGCAAGATGCTGGCGCTACAAAATGCGCAACACTCTTAGACGCCGTGTTACGTGCGGGAATCTTAACTACTCGCCGCTGGCCTTGCTTTTTTTGTGCGCTCCCAGGAACGTGCCTTGCTCCAGCTCGCGGAACGCGGCGCGAAGCTCCTCCTGCGTGTTCATCACAATCGGCCCGTACCATGCCACCGGCTCTTCGAGAGGCTTACCCGACACCAGCAGGAAGCGTATCCCTTCATCGCCCGCTTGGACCATCAACTCATCGCCGCTATCGAACAGCACCAGCGAGCGGTTGTCCGCCTCCGAAGGGGGCGTGGTGTCCAGCCATCCCACCGGCTCCGTCGGGACCACCAGCGGTTCCGACGCATTACAGAACTTCCCGGCGCCCGCGAACACGTACGCAAACGCGTGGCGCGTCGTTTCGATCGGCAACGATTTTCTGCGTCCGGGCGGCACGCTCACGTCAATGTAAATCGGATCCGCGGCGATACCTTCGACCGGACCACGCTTGCCCCAGAAATTTCCGCACACCACGCGCACCTGCGTTCCGTCGTCGTCGGTAATTTCCGGAATTTCCATCGCTTTCACTTCCTGGTAGCGCGGCGCGGTCATCTTCAGCGACGAGGGCAGGTTCGCCCACAACTGAAACCCGTGCATGCGCCCGACGTGGTCGCCCTTGGGCATCTCCTGGTGGATGATCCCGCTGCCCGCGGTCATCCACTGAACGTCGCCCGCGGCAATAGTTCCGCGATTGCCCATGCTGTCTCCGTGTTCCACGGTACCAGCAAGTACGTACGTAATTGTCTCGATGCCACGGTGCGGATGCCACGGAAATCCCGCCAGATACTCCGCCGGAACGTCATTGCGAAAATCGTCCAGCAGCAGAAACGGATCGAAGTCCGTCGTGTTGCCGAAGCCAAACGCGCGGCGCAGGTGAACGCCCGCGCCTTCGATGGTTGGCTTCGAGCGGATCAGCCGCTTAACGGGTCTCAGGGACATATCGACCTCCCACTTAGCTTCTGCAGTCTACGCCTTTCTTGAGCGGACGTCGCAACGTCCGCACGTCCCGGCGAAGCGCGCGGGATGCATACACCGCATCTGAACGTCGGAACGTTCAGAGACCGGTCTAACGGCTGAAAAGGGCGGAGGCCGGACCCCGGAAATGGGCTACCTGCCTGGTGCCCTGCTCATTGCGAGGGTTTAGGGCGCTTGGGAATAACACTAAGACCGTGCCGGGGGATGGCGACGTGAAGTCTGCTTGTCGGCAGGCAGGTCGCCACACTCCAAAACGAAGAGAGATTCCTCGACTGCGCGGGCCGACGCGTTCGCAGGAGCGAACGCGCAAAGAAAGAGTCGGCCTGCTCCGCTCGGAATGACAGGGAATGTACGACGGCCGAGATCGGTCATTTCGTCTTGTTCATCCAGAGGTCCCAGGTGACGGGCCCGGCTTGCTCATCGCTCAGTGGGTGGCCGGCGAGCTTGAGGGCGAGCTTGATTTGACCGTGATGGTAGCCCTCATGCCAGATCATGTGCTGGAGCATAAGGATCGGGTGGTCGTAGTGAAGGTCCATGTTCCGGCCTGCCTGCAACCTGCCTTTTACGGCGTCGCGCACCGCATGTGCGCTGCCGTTCAGCATCTGAGCGAGGCGGCCACGGTCGCGCTCGGTGCTCCACTCTCCCCCTGGAATGTCTTTTTCCGAGTGGTAGGGGGCGAACTCGGGAGCGTCCTCAAGGACGAACACAAGCCGCACATAGTGGATGTGCATGAACATCTGCGCGACGGAGGGGCTGCCTTCCGCGGCTCCGGCGTCCAGGCCGTCCTCCGGAATGGCGCGGAGCAGGTTGACCAGGATGGTGTTGTTGCCAGGAGTCGAGAAGAGCGTCTAGCAGGTGTTGGTCTGATGCGTCAGGCATACGGCATCCTTTTCGTTTGGAGTCGAGACGGAAAAGAAGTCAAAACCCGCACCCTTAAAACCGAAGGGTGCGGCACCCCCTCTCTCTTCGCGCACCACCCGATACTCATTGATACGAGAATTGTGATGGATTCTTATGCAGGAAAGGGATCGCATTGGTCAAGAGAAGAGGGCGATGGGTAGTGGGTCAGTTTGAATTCTGACCCTATTGTGTCACGAATCACAAAATTCAAACTGACCCGGTCTGAGGCTTTTCAAGCCCCGCAATTCGCATATCATTGCTAGGGAGGAAGTCTCATGCCCGCGCACCCCTTTTCGAGATTTTTGAGGACTAAGCCGATCCCACCCCAGGTCCCGGTGTCCGCTGCGCGCGTGCGCTGGCCGTTTGGAAAGGCCCTGCGTCCGCTTGGTGACCCCGTGTCCCCGCCAAAGGCGCATGCCCGGTTCATTCCGCCTCCGCCCACCAGCCTCAACAATTTGACGCTTCCTATGGATGTGGTCCTGCCCGATGAGGCGAAAGTAGTGCTTGACGAGCAGATGCTCGTCTTTCACTCCGTTGGCGACACGGGAGGCATCCATGGAGAAGAGGTCGAGAAAGCGATCTCCGACGCGATGGAGGCCCAGTTAGAAGCGGCTCAAGCGGCCCAGAAGCCCATGCCCGCTTTCTACTACCATCTTGGGGACGTGGTGTACTTCAATGGCCTGAGCACGGACTACGATGCGCAATTCTACGAGCCCTATCAGGGTTATCACGGGCCGATCTTTGCCATTGCCGGCAACCACGACGGAGATACACACACTCGTCCCACGGACCCTGTGGACAACGAGCCTTCGCTCTATGGATTTATGCGGAACTTTTGCGATACGACGAGCATATTCGACAGCGCGCATCGTCCAACGATGACGCAGCCGTATGTTTATTGGACATTCGACACGCCCTTCGCCACCATCATCGGGTTGTATTCGAACGTGGACGGCACGCTCGACGCGCGGGGAACAAACGAACAGCAGAGCTGGTTTGAAACTCAGGTGGGCGCCGCGGCAAAGGACAAAGCGCTGATCGTGGCCGTTCACCATCCGCCGTATTCACTGGACACCACGCACGGAGGTTATCCCGACATAGGGATAGCCATCGATCGTGTCATTGACGCAACGGGGCGTATCCCCACGGCTGTTCTCTCCGGGCACATCCATTCTTACCAACGATTTGAACGCAGCTTGGGAAGGGCAAAGCTTCCTTATATCGTTGCGGGAGCGGGCGGGTATGCCAACAACGTGAAACTAACGCACAAGATCGAGAAAGGCCAGAATGGCAAGCCTTTGGCGAAGGGATTTCAGACCACGCTTCCAGATGTGAAATTGATGGCGTACAACGACCAGGAACCGGGATTCCTGCGAATTACGATTGACGCGAAGGCGAAGACCTTTACCAGCGAGTATTTCCTCGTGCCTTTCGATGGGACGCCGCCCTCAGCTGAAGCTGAAGATAGCGTGACAGTGCCGTGGTGAAGGGCTAGCGGGCAAAGCGGCGCGCAAATGGACGTGACCCGTGAGAGGGCAAGAAAGCAGATCCCCTCACCGCCATTCGCGACAACCCTTATGCCCGCTCACCGCGGGCAATAGCGCGACTGGGTTCGGGATGACAGACGGCGTTAGCGGCAATCACGGCATGGCTAAAAGTCGTGCCCTCACGAAGGCCGCGCCTTTGACGCCGCGGGCGCGGCAGTGCCTGCCTGCGGCAGGCGGGCTGCGCCCCTACAAATGAGGTCCGAAGAAGAAGGGCACAATATTCCGGCGGCTGCCCGGAATCGTCGATATCGTGCCCCTACGAAGAGACGATTAAGCGGCGGCAGGTTGGTCGGCGAGGATGTGTGCGGGAACCTTGCGCAGGTCCCAGACAATGCCGAGCCAGGACATGACTTTCAGCGTGTAATAGGTAATGTCGATCTCCCACCAGAAAAAGCCCTGGCGCGCGGAAGCCATGAAGTGGTGATGGTTGTTGTGCCAGCCTTCGCCAAGCGTGAGCAGCGCGAGCAGCCAGTTGTTGCGGCTGGTGTCGCTGGTTTCGTAGCGGCGCGAGCCGAAAAGGTGCGAAAGCGAATTGATGGTGAAGGTGTCGTGCCAAAGCAGCACGGTGCTCAGGCAGAAGCCCCAAACAAACAGATGCCAGCCGCCAATCAGCCAGAGCGCGGCGCCAAGCAAGGCCGGCGGAACCATGTGGTATTTGTTCAGCCAGCGCAGTTCCGGGAATTTCGCAAAGTCGCCGATGTAATCCATGCGCGTGTCATTGTATTTGTCAGAGAGAATCCAGCCGATGTGCGACCAGAAGAAGCCAAAGAGCGTGGGCGAATGCAGGTCGAGTTCCTGGTCCGAATAGCGGTGATGATGCCGATGATGCGCCGCCCACCAAAGCACTCCCTTTTGGGAGGAAGACATCGCTATGAAAGCGATGATGAATTGAAAGACGCGGCTGGTCTTAAACGAGCGGTGCGAAAAATAGCGGTGATAACCTGCGGTGACGAAGAACATGCGCACGAGCAGCAACGCCAGGCAGATCACCACGTAATACCAATGAAACGGGATGAAGAAAATAAGCAGCGACGCGAGGTGAACGATGAGAAAGGGGAGCGAGTGAAGAACGGAAATCCGCGAGCCGTTCGGCAGCGGGATGCATAAGTAGCGAGGGATGGAAGCCATCCGGAAGAATCCTCCGCGTCGCAATAGGGACGCTCTTAAATTGCGTCATTCCGCGAGCGCAAGAGATCCAGCCGGACTTCGCGTCACGAAGCAACGATTTCAGTTTAGAGTCGCGCCCGAGAACGGTCAAGCGCGACGCAGTACAGGGTACCCGAAATGAGATGTACAAAGGTACAGTTCGGTTGTGAAAAATGAGAAATACTTGGTGATGATGCTCACAAGCGGCGTGCCGACGCGCACGGAAAGCAGTAAGAGACGTGTGTTTCGCCTCGGCGGCCGATGACAGACGAAGAGAGATTCCTCGCTGCGAAGGCCGACCGCTGCGTAGGAGCGAAGCGGGAAGAAAAAGTGTCGGCCTTCTTCGCTCGGAATGACAGCCTTCTAGGGGTTGCGCGAATGCGGCACGGGAATGTGCTATCGTCACGGTGACGGTAACCTTCGAAGAGAGATCCCTCGCTGCGAAGGCCGACCGCTGCGCAGGAGCGAAGTGGCAAGAAAAAATCGTCGGCCTTCATCGCTCGGAATGACAGGTTATTGGTGGGTGGCCACATCAGGATGAAAGAACAAAATGGCTGAACGGCCTGTACTGGTTGGACTGATTCCGCAAACGGTAGTGCTCGATCCGGGCGACCAGGTGTCGTGGATTTCTGACGCAGGCAGTTTGCGCGTTGAGTTTGACGCGAACCGGTGCCCGTTTTCGTCGAACGTGTTTCAAGCACCCGCAGGCATGCGTCTGCTAAGCGGGCCTCCGCGGCCCGGCAGCAAAGCGGCCACCTACAAGTACAGGCTCTGGCTCAACGATCAGCTCGTGGGCCACGGCGAAGTCATTGTGCGCGAGCAGTAGACCCGAAATTCAAAACCACGAATCGAGAAAGTGCTAGGGTGGCGAAATTAAGTTTGGGTAGTAGCTCTAGGGTTTTTTCGGAGCAGCAGCGTCTTCTTTGGCCGCTTTCGCCTGTTTCGCAATGATCATGCCCTTGATTTTGTTGTAGGTCGCTTGCGGGATGACTTTCTTGCGCACGAGGTCGGTCTTCATTTTGTACGGCCGGCCGTCGATGATTTTCTGCGAATAAGCTTGGCCGATTCCCGGCAAGGCATCGAGCTGATCGGCAGTGGCGCTGTTGATGTCGACCAATTCGGTGGACGCCGGCTTCGGTTTCTCTACTTTTGCCTTTGCGTCTGTTTTGGCCGGAGTCGCACTCTTCTCCTGAGTCTGCGCCGCGGCGACGGATGCGCCGAGAAATAGAAGCAGAGCGGCCATCATGACGCGGGTAAGATTTCTTTTCATTTCATTCTCTCCTCTCCTGATTTCACTGCGGAATTCTGCCGAAGATCGCTCCGGTTCTCTTTCCTGAACTTTCCTTGAGGGCTTTGCCGACAAGTTGATGAGAATGATGTTGGACAGCGGGGCTGGAGTCAAGTGAGAAAAGCGTTAGCCAGGTAGGCGGGAACTTTGCACTGACTTGGAAGGAAAGACAATCAGGAGCATTGTCTCCCGGCAGGCAATTTGGGTGTATTTGAGGCGCAGCTGGTAGGGGGACGCAAAGTTACTTTGTCCCCAGCGCGTGCGTCTCTTAAGGAGCAGTTGTAAGGGGAGATACCAACATGCAAACGAAGGCCTTGGTTCGATGGGGTTTACTGCTGTTGTTTGCGGCCACGCCCGCGCTGGCGCAAGATCCGGCAAGTTCACAGGGACAGCAAGCTGCGCCACCACCGGAGGCGGGCAGGATGATACAGGGGCCCGGAGACGGACGCGGTCTGCCGGTGTTCGGGAAAATCACCGCGATCAAGGACGGTGCGTTGGATATTGCCAAGCCGGACGGGAGCACGGCGACGGTGAAGATTAATGACAAGACGGAGTTTCGCAAGGACCGGCAGAACGCGAAGCTCGCTGATTTCAAAGTCGGAGACATGGTGTTTGTTCGCGCCGAGGACAGCGGGGGCCAAGGATTGACAGCGTTGATGGTTGCGGGACGATCAGGCGGCATGAGTGGTCCTGGAATGGGCGGCCCAGGCGGCAACATGATGATGATGGGAGGCGGTGAGCTGGGGAAAGATTTCGTGGTGGGTGAAGTGACGGCGATCGATGCGCCGCAAATTACCGTCCAGCGGCCCGACAACGTGATGCAAAAGCTGGAATTGACCGAGGAGACTTCGCTGCGCAAAGGCCGCGATAGCGTAACCATGGCGGACATTCAGGTGGGCGATCACGTGTTTGTGCGCGGGGCGCTGCAGAACAACGTATTCGTGCCGAAGAATGTACAAGTCATCTCCGCCCAGCAATGGAAACGCATGCAGGACATGGGCATGATCACGAGCGGGAGCAAGCCGCCAGCCGATTCGAAACCCAATCCACCTCAGCCATAATTTCATCCGTCGAATCGTTCAACGGGGGTCCGCGACTTGAAGTTCACCTGGCGCCGCATACTTGTTCTCAGTTTCGTGGCGATCCTATTGCCGCTGCGATTGCGCGCGCAGGATGCGGCGCCTCCTCCGCCCACGCCACAGACTGGGAAATCGCAAGAAACGACGGCGCCAGCAACACCCGCACAACAGGCGGCGCCAGTTCCCACAACATTCGAATTAACGGGGTCGGCGCGCAGCGGCAAAACCCCGCTGCCTGGTGCGACGGTGACCGCGGCCAACACGCTGACGGGGAAAAAGTACGTTGCGGCGACGAACTCGGAGGGGAAGTTCACTCTTTCCGGTATGACGCGCGGGAGATACGTCGTTCGCGTGGAGTTCATGGGGTTCGCGGTGTTCACGCAGGAAGTGGTGCTGAATCCGGAGAATCCCTCGGCGAAAATGGATGCGGAATTGATCTTGGCGTCGCGGCAGCAAGAACAGTCGAACAACGCGCTTAATGCGATGGCCGCGGCGGGACGCGGTTTTCAGAGCCTGGCGATGGAGGGCACGCTTTCCGCCCTCGGCGGTGGAAACGGGAATGGCGGATTCGGCGGAGCGGGAGGTGGCGGGCAAGGAAACGGCGACGCGTCCAGCCTGCCGTTGACCGGAGCTGGTGCAGAAGGGCCGACCGAATCAGTGAGTATCAGCGGCGCGCAAGGGCGAACGCAGGACTTTGGCTCATTCAATGAGGACGAGTTGCAGCAGCGCATGCAGGAATTTCGCGATCGCATGCAGCGCGAAGGCGGCGGGGGCTTTGGGCCTCCTCCAGGAGGTGGCGGAGGATTTGGCGGCGGTCCGGGAATCATCGCTATCGGCCGGATGGCGCGCGGGTTCAACGTCAATCAGCCGCATGGTGTGCTCTATTTCACGGACGGCAATGCCGCACTGGACGCGCGGCCATATTCGTTGACGGGAATTCCGACCCCACAGGCGGATTACAACCAGGCGCGATTTGGGGCGAACATCGGCGGGCCGCTAAACATTCCGAAGATTTTCCACAGCGGGAACAAGTGGTTTTTCTTTGGGGGCTGGAACGGTTCGCGAGGCAGCAATCCGTACGACTCGTTTTCCACGGTGCCAACACCAGCCGAGCGCGGCGGTGATTTCAGCCAAGCGGCTTACAACGATGGGAAGCCGGTCCAGATTTTCAATTCGCAAACTGGACAGCAATACCAATTCAACGGAGTTGCAAACGTATTGGACCCAACGCTGATTACGACGGCGGCGAAGGCGCTGCTGAATTACATTCCGCTGCCGAACATGCCGACAAACACGTTGGGACAGAATTTTCATTACGTGACTTCGGCGAACAGCAGTAGCGACTCCGTGGCTTTGCGATTGATCCACAATTTCAACGCAAGCGGCGGCCCGGGAGGCGGCGGCCCTTTCATGATAGGACCTGGAATGGCGATTGGTGGAGGAGGGGGTAGCGGCGGCCGAAGGCGCGCGCAGAACAATATTAACTTCGGGCTGAACTGGTCCCGAAGCACGACGAGACTTGTGAACCCATTTCCTTCGCTTGCCGGGGGGACGGGCACACAAGGATTGAACGCCAGCGCTGGGTGGGTTTACGGCAAAGGGCGCGTGACGAACATGTTTCGCGTGAACTACAACCACAATCATGTATCGACGACGAATCTGTATGCCGAGGCGACCAACGTTGCGGGGCTTGCGGGAATCAATGGAGTGGCAACAGATCCCTTTGATTGGGGCTTGCCTGGAATAAGCTTCACCTCGTTTGGTGGATTGAGTGACCCGACGCCGCGGCGCGAGCTGGATCAGACGTACTCAGTGTCCGACACGATTTCGTGGAATCACGGGAAGCATAACTGGCGGTTTGGCGCAGACTACCGCCGCATTCTGCAAAGCTTTCATTCGGCGAGAAACGCGGAAGGAAGTTTTGTATTTACCGGATATGCTTCATCGCAATATGCGAGTGGGAGCACTTTACCGGTGACGGACACGGGCTACGATTTAGCAGATTTCCTGCTGGGCTACCCGCAGCAGACCTCGCTGCAATTCGGCGCTACGGCGTACGATTTTCGGGCAAATTCCTACGACTTCTTTGCGCAGGACGACTGGCGCTTCCGGTCGAACCTGTCGTTCAACTTGGGGCTGCGCTACGAATACATCGGCCCATACACGGAAGCAAACAACCGCATAGTGAATTTGGACGTCGCGACGGGATTCAGCGCGGCAACACCAGTTCTGCCAGGGCAAAGCGGACCTTACAACGGCACCTTCCCGGCTTCACTGATCCGGCCCGACCACAACGACTGGGCACCGCGTGTCGGCATTGCCTGGAAACCCGAGAAGAAGACGGTGGTGCGCACGGGTTACGGCATCAACTACAACTTGGCGCAATACGGCACGATGATTCAAAATTTTGCTTTCCAGCCGCCTTTCGCTAGCGCGCAGACGAACGCGACAAATGTGACGAGCCTCATCGCCGGGAACCCGTTGACGCTCGCGAATGGATTTCCCACTACGTCTTCCAGCACAGTGACCAACAACTTTGCCGTGAATCCCAACTATCGTTTGGCCTACGTGCAAATCTGGAATCTTGACGTTCAGCATGAGCTCCCCGGCGGCGTGGTGATGAACGTAGGATACAACGGATCGAAAGGCACGCGCCTGGATACGGAACGCGCGCTGACTCCCCTCGCCACAGGGAATCAGACGCTCATCCAGCCGTTTATCTATGAATCTTCCGAAGGCAACTCGATTCTGCATGCTGGTTCCGTCCGGGTGCGCAAGCGCATGGCAAAGGGAATTGGTCTCAGCGCGCAGTATGTCTATTCGAAGTCCATCGATGACGCGGCGTCGATTGGAGGAGGCGCGAGCGTGGTGGCGCAGGATGCGTTTGATATTTCCGCGGACCGGGGACTCTCGAGCTTCGACCAGCGGCACAAGTTCACGGGGAACTGGATTTACGATTTGCCCATCGGAGAGAACCGCCATTTCGTGGCAAAAGGAGCATTGGGAAACATTTTTAACGGATGGCAATGGAGCGGCGACTTCACGGTTGGCTCGGGGCTCTATTTCACGCCGCGTGTGCTTGGTGGAGGGTTAGACATTGGGCGCGGCGTGAGCGGATCGCTGCGCGCCAATGCGGTGGCTGGGCAAGCAGCAGCACTGAACAACCCCAGCACTCGCGAATGGTTCAATACAGCGGCATTTTGCGCGCCGGGCGCGACGTGCGTGAATCCGGGCGGCACGGCGTTTGGAGATGCCGGACGAGACATCATTGAGGGGCCTGGCCAGGTGACGTTGAACATGGCGCTGAACAAGACCATTCAGATCAAGGAATTCCGTGCGATGGATCTGCGCTTTGCGGCAAACAATGTGTTCAACAGCGTGCGCTACACGTCGATCAACACGGTGGTGAATTCGCTGACGTTTGGTGAGGTTACGGGAGCGGGAACCATGCGACGAGTGACATTAACGGCGCGGTTCCGGTTCTGAGGGCGATGAACATGCGGTGCGCGAGAAACATTTTTGCCGTGTTGGTTACAGCTGCGTTGGCGCTGCAAGGGAGTCCTCTGTTCACGGCACAGCAAGCGCAACAGTCCCCTGAAACGCCCGCACAGAGCACGGGGCGAATCCGCGTAACGACAGAACTAGTGCTGGTGAATGTGGTGGCGCGGGACAAAAAGGGAAATCTGGTCCGCGATTTGAAGAAGGAAGACTTCACGTTGCTGGAGGATGGAAAGAAACAGGAGATTTCCAGCTTTGACTTCGAGAGTGTGGATCAGCCGCTGACGGCGGGAGCGGCGGAAGCAACGGTTTCGGGCGCCGCAGGCACCGGAGCATTGCTGAAAAGCCCGAAGAAAGGTCCGGCGTCGTTGGATGCACGCGACCGGCGATTGATCCTGTTGTTTTTCGACTTCTCGGCGATGGACCCGGAACAGATTGACCGCGCTGTGGATGCCGCCAAGAAATTTGTGTCCACTAAAATGCAGCCCGCGGATTTGGTAGGGATTGTGTCGCTGGCCACGAATATGCGTGTGGATTTGGACTTCACCGATGACCAAGCCAAGTTGATGGCAACGCTGAACGCGTACGCGTCGGGCGAGGGCCAGGGATTCGACAACGGGGCAACGGGAAGCACTGAGGGCGCTGCGGAAACCGGCGGCTCTTTTGCTGCGGACGATACGGACTACAACACATTCAGCGCCGACCGGAAGCTGCTGGCGTTGCAATCCTTGATGCAGGCGCTCGGCAAGCTTTCGCAGAAGAAGAGCCTCATCTATTTCAGCAACGGAATCAGCCAGTCCGGTGTGGACAATCAGACTGCGCTGCGGGCGGCCACGGCGGCAGCGGTGAAGGCCAACGTGTCCATCTACTCGATGGACATTCGCGGATTGCAGGCTTTCCCGCCGGGAGGCGAAGCGCAAGCGGCCAGCTTGCATGGTCAAACCGCGTATTCCGGGGCGTCGGTGCTTAACGACCTCAATAACAACGCTGCTTCGCAGGAGACGCTGGTGACGCTTTCTTCGGACACGGGCGGAAAGGCCTTCTTCGATACCAACGACTTCAGCGGCGTCTTCTCGCAGGTTCAGAAGGACACTTCGGCGTATTACGTTCTGGGATTCACAAGCAACAATCCGCTTAAAGACGGCAGATTCCGCCATCTGAAGGTTCAGGTGAACCGCTCGGACGTTAAACTCGATTTCCGCTCCGGCTACTACGCGGACCGGGATTTCGAGCATTTGAATAAGGCGGATCGCGAACAGCAACTGGAAGACGAATTGGCCGCGCAACTCTCGCAAGTGGATGTGCCACTGTATGCGGGCGCGGCGTACTTCCGTCAGGACGATTCACATTATTACTTGGCCGTTTCGCTGGTTGTGCCGGGTTCGCAAATTCCATTTGTCACCGAAAAAGACAAGGACAACGCGACCATCGACATCATCGGCCAGGTGCTGGAGAGCGCGAAATTCCCCGTCGGGCGCTTGCGGGACACGGTGAAGCTAGCTGTGGATAGCACGCAGCAGATTCGCCGCAAGAATGTGCAGTACAACACGGGCTTCGTGCTGGCTCCGGGCAGCTATCATCTGAAATTTGTGGTGCGCGAGAATCAGACCGGACGGATGGGCGCTTTCGAAATGGACGTCCAAATCCCCGATTTGCGCAAAGCGCCGCTCAAGATGAGTTCCGTGGTGCTGAGCAGCCTGCGAACCCCTGCCACCAATAAAAAAGGCGCCCCGAATCCGTTGGTGCGGGATCAGATGGAGACGGTTCCCAACATCACGCACGTCTTCACCGCGGACCAGCATCTCTACCTGCAATACGAGGTGTATGACGCGGCGAAAGGAAAGAATCCCGCGCCCACCGCTGCTGCTCCCGCGAATGGTGCACCAGAGACGGGAAAACCAGCCGCTCCTGCCGCCAAGCCTAAGGACAGTGTCCGTGTGATGACCAGCATCGAGTTCTTGCAGCGTGGAACAAAGATCTATGAGTCAAAGCCGGTGGTGGCAAACGAGGTGGCTGCTCCGGAGCGCAAGGCGGTCTTATTCCAAATGGATGTGCCGCTACAAGCGCTGAAACCGGGATTGTATTTGTGCCAGGTGAACGTGATTGACGACGTGGCGGGCAACTTCGCGTTTCCGCGCTTCCCAGTTCTGATCCGCGAAGCAGCTGCATCAGCATCTAGCGCTGGCGCCAATAGTGGACACTGACTAACCTCTCTCTTCGCTTGTCTTCGCGGCTACAAGTTGTTTACTACGGTAGATCGCCCGCGCGAATGAGGAGGGAACCATCCATTTCGATGTCTCCAGCAAGATACCTCCGCCCCACCTCCTGCTCGATGGGCTGGCGGTTCGCTTTGAATACTTCGAGTCTGTCCTTACCTTCTCCCTGGAAGTGACTGTCCAGAGCTTCCCCGGTGATGGCGCAGCGCACGACCGCTTCGCCATCCTGCCCGTAGAAAAGGACCATATCGCGCCCGAAAACGACGCTCTCCATGGGCGCCGGAAATTGCAGGTCGTGGCCTTCAAGGCGCCATTGCACACGGCGGACGATAAAAGTGGTGAACGGATGGATGTCCATCTCGATGCTGGCGCGGTCCAGCGCGCTCAGATAGGCCTTGCGATCTATAACGCGAATGACCGTCCAAGGGTAGCCGCCCGACGCAAGCATTACGTTCATCAGAAAGCGCGCCATGCGGCCGTTGCCGTCCGGGTACGGGTGGATGTAGCCGAAAAGCCAGTGCCCTAATACCGCGCGCACGGAGGGCTCGGGTTCCTTTTCCAAAACATCAAAAAGAGCCGGCATGGCATCGCGCACCGCCTCCCACCTGGGCGGAACGTAGCGCGATCCGCGTAGAAACACAGGTATGTTTCTGTATCCGGCCAATGATCCCGGTTCGAGCAACCCGGCGGTAACGCAAGGCTGAAACAGTTCGCGATACCAGTCGTTGTGCGAGGCGCGCGCGAGCGTGGCGGGGTTCTCACCACCGATCACCTTCTCCACTTCTTTTTTCACGCGCTGGAACGCTTGCCAGTATCCCCGCGCCGCGAGGGCGTCGCGATTTCTGCGATCCGCGGCGTCATGCTTGGGATCCCAGTCACCCAGCCGCACCCTCTCAACCAAGCCAGGAGAGACGGAGTAGCCTTCAATGGACAACGAGTGGTATGCATCCGTCCGATAAATTTCGTCGACGAAGCGAAGGTACGCTTCCTTGTCTGACGGCAGCCCCGGTGCTTTCGGGAACGTCGCGAGGACCTTGCCACGCATCGATTCCCAAAGCAGTTCGACGCGCCCCACGATCGCTGCCGCGGGACGGCTTGGACTGTGCAGTATCTGTCCGGCTTCAAACGGACTGCTCTCGCGCACATCGTATCCGGCGCCCTTCATCGCGCGGAGAATCTCATCTGCGACTTCGCCGCGTCCGGTCTGGCGGAATGCTTTGGCGAGATAACCGGCCTTCGCGGAGTGACCGCCGTTCAGGAGAAGACGAAGCAGGTCCGAGACGTCAGCCAGGCTTGCCATCACCACTTGCGTCTCTAGGGGATACAGCTGGAAAAATGATTCAGGAATGCGTACTAGCGCCGCGGCCGGTGTAAACAATCGCAATCCTTCCCTCACTATGAGGGCCCCGCTCGCAGGCATTTCCGCAACTTTCAGATCGTAGAGCGTCGTGCCAAACAAAAGCTGGACGTCGTTATTCGCCGCCTTCGGGCTATGCACAACCAGTTGATCCGGGATCACGGTTCTCTCGCCGTGCAAAAAAAGCGACTGTTCCGGGGACAGGTGCCACTGGTCGCCAAACCGCTCGTCACAGTAGCGCGCACAGAATTCCCAGAACGACGCATGCCAGGGGGTGCTTTCGCTGGGCTGCGCGTCGGGGCTTGAAGAAATCACCCACCCCTTCATGACCTCTTGCAGGAAGCCGTTCTCTAGTAGGCGTTCGCGGTGAATACGACTTAAGTCGTCAGAACGGAACACACGTCGATCGCCTTGCTGGAGTTCCTTAAGCACGTCGAGAGATTCAGCCAGTTTTTCATTTGGCAATGCCATAGAGGCTCCGCTTGGTGGGCTGCTACAAGTCTATTATGCCGTGCTACAACAAGTCAATAGTGCCGAGTTGCTACAAGTCAGTTATGCTGTTCAACAACAAGTTTATTGTGCTGTGCGCATGCAAGTCAATTCCGCGTTTCCAATGCAAGTACATAGCGCTTAATCTCATGTAAACATATTTATAGTCAACGCGTTACAGACAACTTCGGGAAGCAAAAGCCGGGCCTTTCTAGCTCCCTTGTCTTCTAATTTGAGACCATTGTTTTGATGACGTACAAGGCGTCGGCAGAGCACTGGGTCCATGTCTGCCAAGCATTTGCTGATCCTCGATTGAGCTGGGCGGCAACGTTGGGTATGGAGGCGCTTTCTAATTCTGATGCGATGCTGCGAGTCGCTTCGCCTAGGCGGCTCCGAGGACAGCTAATCTCCAGCGGCAGCTGCGGCGCGGACCAGCTCCACGGACTCGGCAAGACCACGGCGCATGGGACCCAGCACCGAAGCGGGCACGTCGCGCTCCGGGGCCAACGTGACGCTGGTGGCCCGCTTGGGAAATTCGGTGCGCCGGTCCAGCTTGAGGCCGGCCTCTTTCAGGAACTCCGCCGAAAAGCCCATATCCTCGGCGCGGTCCACGCCCCAGAACCAGAGCTTTTCTTCTTGGCGCTGAAGAAAATCCAGAGATTCTTCGATCTTCTTCATGGCGCGATCAAAGGACGAACCAAGGAAATAGACGTTCAGCGTCCAGGCGTGCCGCGGATAATAAACGCGGAGGCGGACACAGTATTTCCCGGATTGATTGCGCTCAATACTGCAGCGGTATTCGTTGCGCGAGGGATTGATTCGAGTAGCCATGTGAGTTTCACCGATTAGAGGAGCCGGAGGGCTGGTTGACCCTGATCGCGTTTCGCAGTTCAAGGACAGCAGTACAACTGCAGCCTGGATCCGCGACGAACTCAAAAGCTTAAAAGGGTCCCACTCCGAGTCTTTTGGAGACTCAAATAGGGTAAAGGGGTGCAAACGGAAAGGCAAGAGGCGCCTGGATTTATTGTGCCCTATCGTAAGCTGTTTGTTTTCTATCGATTAGACTAGCCGAAACTGCTGAAGCTCTTGAGTTTCTCAGGCATTAGCTTCAGCCTTCCCTCCTGCTTCAAGCGGTCACCCAATGAAGTCTTGAAGGCTTCGAAAGCCAATTCGCGCTTGGATTGGAGAAGTTGTTCGGCCAATTGCTTCTTCTGTGCCTCGAAATCACCAGGGTTGGGCTCAACTTTTTCAGTGACGCGATAGGCAAACCAGTTTTGCCCCAAGCTGAGAGGCGCACCAACGTCGCTTTGCTTCAAATTGAAGGCCGCGCTCAGTTGCTTACCGCTTGCGCCGTTTGGAATGGAGCCATCCCGGGCAAACAGATCGCTTGTTTTCGGTTCCAAACCAAGGGCTTTGGCCGCTGCGTCGAATTTTTCGCCGCCCTTGGCGCGCCGAGCCAGTTCGTCCGCCTTACTCTTGGCCAGTTGCAGCGATTGTTCGTGCTTAAGATCCGTGATAACGCGGTCGCGGACTTCTTCGAGCGAGCCCGGATGTGCGGGTTGGACGTCTTTCGACAAAAGAACGACGTAGCCGCGGTCGTTGCGAATCGGGAGGCTCAATTCGCCGGTGTGCAGGCGGAAAATCGTGTCTTTGACTTCTTGGGAATTGCCGAGTTCGAGAAGGGGGTCGGAGGCAGCGATAGCCCGGGTTTCGCCAAGCATAAGGTGGTACTGCTTTGCCAGGTCGTCTAGAGAGACCTTATTCGAGCGACGAATCGCCGATGAAAGCTGGTCCGCCGTGTCGCTCGCCTGTTTGTCGGCTTGATTGAGCAACGCTTGGGTGCGCAGGCTTACCTTTACCTCTTCGAAGGGCTTGGTGTGAGCCGTTTCCTTTTCAAGGACTTTGATAATGTGGAAGCCGTACTGCGTCTTCACCAAGTCAGAAATCTGGCCGGGGGACAGCGAGAAAGCTGCCTTTTCGAATTCAGGAACCGTTTGTCCCTGCTGAACCCAGCCCAAGTCGCCGCCCTTGTCCTTTGAGCCGGGATCTTCGGAGTACTTCTTGGCCAGCTCATCGAACTTTGCGCCTTTTTTCGCTTGCTTCTGGACGTCCTCAGCTTTCTTTCTGGTCTCCTCGACCACGGCGTCCGTCGCTCCTACGGTCTTGAGAAGAATATGCTGGACGTGAACCCGGCTCGGTACCTGGTACTGCAGGATGTTGTTCTGATATTGATGTTTCAGCGTGTCTTCGGGAATCTGAAGGCTCTGGCGAAGCTGGTTGACGTCAAGAAGTGCGTAGCGCACGGACCGGCGCTCGGGAACTTGGTACTTGGATTTGTTCTTCTCGAAAGAGGTCTTAATCTCCGCGTCGGAAGGGGTAATCTTGGCTTCCAAGTCCTCCGGCTTGATGAGCGCGTAGTCGAGTTTTATTTTCTGGTTCTTGTAGCGAAACTCATCTTGGAGCTCATCGGGGCCGACGCTGATTCCGTCGGTTACTAATTTCCTGAATCTTTCTTCTAACAGGCTTTGCCGGATGAGCTCTTCGAACACCGGAACAGTAAGCTGAAAGCGCTGCTGGACCAGGGCAGTGTACTGGTCGATCCCAACAAAGGAACCACCAGTGAACGCCATGGGAAGAAACTGCCTGATGCGGTCGGCGCGTTCCTGATCGGAAACTGTGATTCCGAGGCGCTTCGCCTCATACTCGATTTCTTTTTGGAAGACGAGATTCTGCAGAATCTGCT
>Ga0126378_10000129_pt1 | contig 56118 bp, 47 predicted proteins | sample PanSoiMetPlot_23_FD_92587 | JGI IMG/M metagenome (GOLD analysis project Ga0126378, IMG submission 92587) | Tropical forest soil microbial communities from Panama - MetaG Plot_23 | ecosystem: Environmental > Terrestrial > Soil > Tropical forest > Bulk soil | place: Panama | collected 2016-02-17 | reverse complement strand
TCGAAGCATCAAATAAAAGAAAAAATACTTCTCAATTCGCGAGCCTTAGTGTCCTGTATTTGTGCGAAGAAGGAGGACGGGGGGAGGAGACGGTGCTTGCCGGGGGGTATTTATTTTCTGGTTAACAGCTCCGGATATCCGGGCTCATGGGGGGATTGACAAGCAGATGCTCTAACTTGCGGCCTCGATCGCGAAGTTGACATACAGCGTCAAGCATTGAACGAGTGCGACGGGAGTCAAGCAAGTTACGGCTTGGGGATAGAGTAATTCAGGAATTGCTTTAAGTCAATTTGACGCAGTTATCAAGCCAGACGACGCACGAGCGCTCGTTCGGCGCCACAATTTCCGGACACGCCAACGATGAAAGTGCCCTGATGCGGGTTATTGCGCCGGCGCTTCCGTTCCGTTGTTCAGGGGTTCCACCCTCACCCGCGCAATGCGGCGACCGTCCATCTCCAATACAGTCAGGCGGCGGCCTTCGAATTCCACGGTCTCGCCGGGCCTGGGAATGTGGCCGAGCTGCGTGAGGAGGAATCCGGCGAGAGTTTCTACTCCGCCGTCGCGCGGCAGGTCCCACTGCATCTGCGTTTCGAGGTCGCGGAGGTTCACGCCGCCGTCGAGCAAAAGCACGCCGCGCGCACTGGTGATAAGCGGGCGCGCGGGGTCGTCGAACTCGTCTTCGATTTCGCCGGTAAGCTGCTCGATCGCATCTTCGGCGGTGACCAGGCCGACGGTCGATCCGTACTCGTCTACGACGATCGCGATGTGCTTGCGGCGCTTCTGAAATTCGCGCAACAGGTCGAGAGCGGACTTGGTCTCCGGGACGACCAGGACGTCGCGCATGACCTGGCTCAGACGCAGCTCGACGAAAGGCGTGGCTGGCCGGGACGGGGGCCGGGGTGGCGCGGGATTTCCTTCCCGGGTCCCCGAGGGACCCTTCGACAGGCTCAGGGCAGGCTCCGGGGCACCTTCGCTTGGCGGCGGCACTGACGTTCCGGGGCCTTGCTCACTCGCATGGGCACCAGTGCCCGACTGGTAACGGCGGAAGAGCATCAGTCGCGAAAGGTCCTTTGAATAGACAACCCCAACGATCGCTTCGGGCCCGCGCTTCTCGTCGTAGACGGGGACGCGCGAGTGCAGGTACTCAACAACCTTGCCGGCTGCCTGGTCGATCGGCATGTCTGAAGGGAGGGAGAAGATCTTCTGCCGCGGGGTCATGATTTCGCGCACCGGAACCTCGCTCAGCTCGACGGCCCGGTGCACGAGTGTCTCCTGGAAGCGCGGAAGCACGCCCATGCGGCGTGCCGCCGTGGCGATGAGCTTGAGCTCTTCCGGCGAGTGCACGCTGCCGCGCTCGGTGGCCGGAATGTCGAACCCGCGCAGGGCGATGGCAGCCGAGCGGCTGAGCAGGCGCACCGCCGGCCGCGCCATCGCCATAAAAAAAATCATGGGCGGCGCGACGGCCACGGCCAGCGCTTCGGCACGGCGTAGCGCCAGCGCCTTGGGCACCAGCTCGCCCACTACGACCTCAAAGTAGGTGATGAGGCAGAACCCGAGCACCACGGACGCCACGGCCAACACGTGCGCCCACAGCGCGGCATGCACAGGCGGCTGCGGCAGCACGTGGAACGCAAACAGGAAAATCCGCGCCGCGATCGGCTCACCAACCCAACCCAGCGCCAGAGAGCACAGCGTGACGCCAAGCTGCACGGCGGGCAGAAAATCGTCGAGGTCATGCTGGAGCTTGCGGACGGCACGTGCCCCGGGGATGCGCGCTTCAAGAAGCTGCTCGATGCGCGTGTCGCGGATGGAGACAAGCGCGAACTCCGCGGCCACGAAGAAGCCGTTCGTCAGAATGAGCAGGACGACGGCGACGCATTCGACCGGCACAAACCCGTGCATCTCGTTCCCGAGGATAGCATTCGGCACGGCAACGAAAGTGCGGCGAAGGTTTTGGAACCGGACAGCTACCTCATGCGTAATAGCTGTCAACGCACGATTTGGGGCCGCAACCATTGCGGCATCTGCGGGTTGACAACGGTTACCGACCGGAGTCTGAACCCTGGGCCTTCATACAACATTTCATTACTCCGGAATCTGCACGTTGCGGCAGGGGCCGCGGGAGGTATCCGGTGGCTGCGCGTAAAAAGCGTCGTATTTGGATCTGGGTGGTAGCCATTTTATTTGTGGTTGTGTGCGCGGCCGGCGTGGCGGTGGCGCGGATGGTTTCGGGCGGGTCCATCGATCCCAACAAGATCGCGAAAGTGACCCGCGGCGATGTGGCGCGTTCGGTGGTGGCTACGGGCAAGATTCAGCCCATCACGAAGGTCGAGGTGAAGTCGAAGGCTTCGGGCATCGTGGAGAAGCTGTTCGTAGACATCAACGACCGCGTGCACAAGGGGCAGCAGCTCGCCCAGCTCGACCAGCAGGAGATCGTGGCGCAGGTGGAGGCGCAGAGGGCGCAACTGGCCGCCTCCGAGGCCAACGTCGGCACGTTTGAGGCCAATATCGAGCAGGACAAGGTGAACGCGGCAGCACCCGACCTCCCGATGTACAAGCTCACGCTCGACCGCGACACGGAGATGTTGAAAGCGGGCATCATGGCGAAGCAGGCGGTCGACGACGCGAACCGTGATTATCTTGCCGCGCTGACGAAGCGGGACTCGGCCCGCGCGCAGATCGGCGTAGACACAGCAAAGCTGAAGCAAGCGCGCGCGCAGGTGCTGCAAAGCCAGGCGAGCCTGAAACAGCTCGAAGAGCAGCTGAGCTACACGACGATCGTGGCGCCAATGGACGGCGTGATCCTTTCGCGCGACGTGGAGATTGGCGACGCGGTCAGCTCGATCCTAGTGCTGGGCTCGACGGCGACGTTGATCATGACCGAGGGCGACACCACGCAGGTCTACGTACAGGGCAAGGTCGACGAGGCCGACATCGCGCACGTCTACATGAACCAGCCGGCACGCATCAAGGTGGAGAGCTTCCGCGATCGCGTGTTCAACGGAAGAGTCACGAAGATCGCGCCGCTGGGCGTGGAGAAGGACAACGTGACCACATTCGAGGTGCGGGTCTCGATCGACAACCCCGGCGGCGAGCTGAAGGCCAACATGACCGCCAACGCCGAAATCCTGATGGACGAACACAAGGGCGTGCTCTCAGTTCCTGAGAACGCCGTGATGTACGACAACCAGAAGAACGCGGCAGTGCAGGTTCCGGACAAGAGCCAGAAGGATGGCCTGCGCAAAGTAGCAGTAAAGGTGGGGCTCTCGGACGGATCCAAAACCGAGATCCTGAGCGGCCTGAAAGAAGGCGACCAGGTGGTGCTGCAGCAGTAGACGGCGGGGCCCTGCGGCATGGCCAAATCTGTTCGCGGTTGCACAGAGCTGTCCGGAAACGGACAGTGCCCGCAAACAGAATTTTCAGGCGCGTTGATTGGAACTGCCTGAAAGCAAGCTATTTTATGGCTCTTTCGCCTTTGGAACTCGGGATGCTCAGAGATAGCCGGAACGATTGAGCGGCCCTCCCCCACCAAGGCCGGAACGACGAACCGGGAATTCAATGGGTTTCCAAAACTGAGTATTGATCACTGACAACCCGTTTTCGAGGGAACACACTATGAAACTGGCATTTGCAGCATTGGCAGCATCGCTGGCACTGGCGGCGGTTCCCGCGCTGGCCAGCGAGGCGACATTCGATCGAACGCTTTCGGTGAACGGTCGCGTCGACCTCACCGTGGCCACCGGATCGGGCAACCTGCACATCACGCATGGCTCGGGCAGCCAGGTAAAGATCCACGGGCGCGTGCACTCCTGGAGCGGGAACGAGGAGCGGGTGCGCGAAATCGCGAACAACCCTCCGATCGAGCAGACCGGGAACATCGTCCGCATCGGAAAAAACCACGAGAATTACCACAACATCAGCATCGACTATGAGATCGAGGCGCCGGCGGATTCATATCTCGAAGCGACGTCGGGCTCGGGCGATGTAACCGTTGATGGCGTGGGCGAAAATGCGCGGCTCAACAGCGGCTCCGGCAACATCCGCGCGACTGGGCTGCGCGGCGGCTTCAATGTCGGCACCGGCTCGGGCAATATCTACGCTGAATCGAGCGGCACGGGCGACGTGAAAGCAGGCACCGGCTCGGGCAACATCGAGCTCAAGAACATCAGCGGCGGCCTCAAGGCCAATACCGGCTCGGGCGGCATAAAGATTGGCGGTTCTCCGAGCTCTGATTGGAAGCTCGAGACCGGCTCGGGCAGCGTGGAGTTCTGGCCTGGCAGCACCGGATTCACGCTGGATGCATCGACCGGCTCAGGCTCCGTGCACACGGACCGCGAGATGTCCGTGCAGGGGTCATTCGACAAGCATCACATTACCGGCCGGATCAATGGCGGCGGCCCGACGGTGCGGATCTCGACGGGATCGGGCGACGTACGGATTCACTAGGTGGTTTTGCGCCACGCGCTTTGACTTTGTTCCTCAGGCGAGGCCATGATTGTCCACGGGAAGGCCTCGCCTGCTTTTTTTTAGGGCGTGATCATTTTGTTCCGCGCGGATTCTGGGCGCTTGCCCTCTCGCCGTCCCGGCCTTCCTGCAGCAGATCGTTTTTCACCTGTTGCATGGTGATGCTTGCAGGCAACTCACGGAAATCGGATTTTACATCGTCTTCCTGCTCGCTGATGTTTTTGAAGATGAGCGCGTGACCCTGGATGTGCACATGGGTTTCGGTAATCTGCCAGATGCCGCTCCCTGTCTCGCGCCGCTCCACGTCAAACGTGCCGCCTGAATCGAGCGTGCCCAGCACACCGCCCCAGATCTTCACGTCCTGGATCAGCTTGCCCTTGATGCTGGCAATGCGAAGCTGCTTCGTGTCCACGCGCATATCGCCTTCCATTGCGGCAAACACTTTTGACTCGAGATCGGGTGGGCGAAAGCTGGGATCGGGCTTGAAGTGCAATACGGTGTCGGTGCCCTTCTCGCCCTCGTTCGTCCAGATGAAGGCCTTGGGCAGGAGCTCGAGCATCTCCGTGGCTTCGCGGTCGTCGTGGGCCTCGCTCTTGCGGCCCTTGGTCTGCGCACCGGAATCGGCGAGATACGAATCCATGCGCTGTTGCTGCTGGGCGGGACTAAGGGTTTGCCCGTCGATCTGGATTATGCGGCGAAGGTTTCCGTTGCTGGTGAGAGCCACCCACTGGCGCACGGGATGCTCAGGCTTCTGGTCGACTTCGAAGAAAATCCAGTGCGAATGATCGACCTCGTCCTTGGCCAGCTCATTGGTCACGGCTTTCTGCACGAACTGCCTGGGATCCTGCCCCGATGCCGCCGCGGCCGCCAGGCAACCGGCGAGCGGCGCCAGCAACCACCAGTGAATCGCGCGCATGGTTTTGCCTCTTTGCTCTTGTGGGGCAATCGAAAAGCCAACGCCCCATTCAATTTGGATGCACCCTCGGGCAGCCGCGGGTTAACACGAGCTGGGCAGATGCCGGGTTCCGTGACGGTTACAATGTACTCGCGGAGCTCGCCTGTACCGACCCAAAGGAGGTTCCCATGTCTCCCACTGCGCTCTCCCCAAGTGAAGTTTCCTCCCGCCTCGCTTCCCTGCGCAACTGGCAAAACAAGGGTGGCGAGCTCGTCCGGACGTTCGAGTTCAGCGACTTTCGTGCGGCGCTCGCCTTCGTGAACAAGGTTGGCGACCTTGCCGAGGCCGCCGGGCACCACCCGGACATCGACATCCGGTACAACAAGGTGTGGCTGGCGCTGGTGACGCACGACGCCGGGGGACTGACGGCAAAGGACTTCGACCTGGCCGGGCAGATCGACAAGGCGTGACGAGCGGGTCGACGAGGCGTGAGGGAACGGCACTGCGGTAAACAATAATAAGAAGAATGTCTTTCAAACCATTCTTCCGCCTTTTGCGCGATGGCCGGCTTGCCCCACTTCTGCGAGTCGGCGCCGGGTTCAAGTGGTTCTACAAGCTGACGTTTCTTGCCGCTGCCGGAGAGGCGGGACTGCTGAACCGACTGGCGGACGGACCGGCCACTCTTGATTCGCTCGCCGAGTTCTTCGGCGCCACCGGCCAGGGCCGCGAAGCGCTGGAAGCGTGGCTGCAATTGGGGATACGTCTGCGGCTGTTGACCCTCGGGCCGCGCGGATACGAGCTCCACGGCCTGGCTAAGGCGCTCGCCAAACCTGAAAACGACCCCGCCCTGGCAATGGTGCAGGAAGTGGGCGGCCTTCACCACAAGCTCATTTCCGGAACGCTTCCGAAACTGCGCAGGGGCGAACTCTGGAGCCTCGCCGACCAGGACGGCGAGCTGATTGCGCGCTCGTCTCGCGTGCTCGAGGCCTTCCAGGCGGAGGCCATTCAGAGCGCGTTCCCGCCAAGCGGCGCGCTGCGCCTGCTCGAAATCGGCTGCGGCTCCGGCGTCTACCTGCGATACGCAGCCGAAAGAAATCCGTCGCTGACGGCTCTTGGGATGGAGCTTCAGCCGGCAGTTGCCGATATGGCGCGAGCGAATCTTCGCAGCTGGGGACTGGACGGCCGGGTCACGGTGGAGGATGGCGACTTCCGCGCAAAGATGCCGGGCGAGGTATTCGACATCGTCACACTCTACAACAACATCTACTACTTCCCCGTGGAAGAACGCGTGGCGCTGTTCGAGCGCGTTCGAAACTTCCTGAAGCCCGGCGGATTCCTGCTCTTGACCACGTGCTGCCAGGGAGGGAGCCTTGGCGTGGAGGCGCTGAACCTTTGGGGCGCGGCCACCCAAGGCGCAGGCAGGCTGCCGTCCGAGAACGAACTCGTTGGTCAGCTTCGCCAGGCCGGCTACAGTACGGTTAAGACAAAGAGCCTGGTCCCCGGGGACCGGTTCCTGTCCTTCCAGGCGATTCGCGTGTAACTCCGGCAGGCGGGATGTTATCTAAGGGAGGGACACAAATGGGGGTCAGAATGGCCGGCCGGATTGCACTTGCCTTGCTCGTCGTTGGAATCGTGGTCTTTCTCTTTACGCGCTCAACCAATGCTTCACCCAAAGGGCCGATTCCCGCGGCGGCGACCGACGATGCTCTCGCCACGGCTCCGGGCAAGGCCAAAGCCGTGTTTGCTGGTGGCTGCTTTTGGGGAACGCAGGGCGTGTTTGAACGCGTGAAAGGCGTGGTGGACACGACTGCCGGCTACAGCGGAGGATCGGCGGCGACTGCGACCTACGACCAGGTGACGACTGAGACGACCGGCCACGCCGAATCAGTGCAAGTGGTCTACGACACTTCGAAGATTACATACGGAACGCTGCTGAGAATCTTCTTCTCCGTGGCGCACGATCCCACGCAGTTGAACCGCCAGGGGCCGGACGTGGGGACATCCTATCGCTCGGCTATCTTTTATTCGAACGACGACCAGAAGCGCATCGCACAGGCGTATATAGCGCAACTTGATGCGGCGCATGTGTTTCCGAAGGCGATTGTGACCGAGGTTACTCCGCTGAAGGGGTTCTATCGCGCGGAGGATTACCACCAGGATTACGCGCTCCACAATCCGGGGAATCCGTACATCCTGGTGTGCGACCGGCCGAAGATCGAAGCGCTGCAGAAGGAGTTCCCCGATCTTTTCGTGGACTACAAGGGGAAGAAGTGAGCGGAGCGGCGGACGAGACACTACCCCGATAACCCGCAAACCGCTTCGCATCAATTTCAGACCGGCCCGGTCCCACCGTATGGTATGCTCCCCTCGTGCCAGCTACCATTTCAGCTCCGAAAACGCCGGCTTCGCCGCCGAAGACGAAGAGCATGCGCCATTCCGCGCTGGTCCGCGTGACACACTGGCTCACATTCGTCTCGTTCGCCTTGCTGCTCTTCACCGGCGCGGAGATTATCTTGACGCACCCGCGGTTCTACTGGGGCGAGACGGGCAACGTGAACATGAAGCCGCTGTTCGTGATTCCAGTTCCCTCGTCGCGGGACACGGTTCCTACCGGCTACAACTACGTATTGCCCGACATGAACGGATGGGGCCGTGCGCTGCACTTCGAGATGGCATGGGTGCTGGTGATCACGGCGCTCGTGTATGGAATCGCCGGGATCTGGACCGGGCACTTCCGCAAACACTTGCTGCCGGGGAAAGGCGAGTGGTCGTGGCGCGCGTACTCGAAGCGCATCGCGCAGTATCTGCGGTTTGCGCCGCCGGATGCCGCGGAAACCGGCGCGTATAACGTGCTGCAGAAGGCGGCGTATCTGTCGGTTATCTTCGTGCTCTTCCCGATGGTGATCTGGACGGGTCTGGCCCTTTCCCCTGCATTCGATTCAGCCTTTCCGTGGGCGGTGAATGTGCTTGGCGGAAGGCAGTCGGCGCGAACGCTGCATTTCTTCATCACCGACGCGCTGGTGGTGTTCTTCGTCGTGCATGTGGTGATGGTAGCGGTTTCGGGATTCCGCGCTCGCATGCGGGCCATGATTACTGGACATGGAGAGATACCGGAGGACCACTCATGAGTTCGATTTCGCGCCGCAAGCTGATCACTGCCGGAATCGCAGCCACTGCGGGAGTCGCAGGCGTGGGCGCAGCGTGGCGCCTGGGCCGCAGCGCCGGGCTTGTTCCGCCCGACTGCCGCAGTGCGTTCGGCGCAGGCGCGACCCTCACTTACGGCGCGCAGCGGCTGCTCACGCGGCATTCGATGGCGCGGGAGTTTCCGCGCAGCATGATCTCGAAGGCGCCGTTCGGCAACGAGCTTGCGCCGCCGCCGGAGGAGTTCAAGCGGCTGCAGGCGGGCGGATTTGCAGACTGGAAACTCACCGTGGACGGCATGGTCGCGCACCCGTTGACGCTATCGCCTTCGGACCTGCGGCGCTTTCCCGTGCGCAGCCAGATCACCGAAATCTCGTGCGAAGAGGGGTGGTCGTACATCGCCGAGTGGATCGGGACGCCGCTCTACGAGGTGCTGCACGAGGCGGGAGTCCTGCCGCAGGCGCGGTACATCGTATACCGCTCGATCGAGCCCTTCTGGTGGGACAGCCTCGATATGGCGGATGCGATGCACCCCCAGACCCTGCTGACCTACGCAATGAACGACGGCGAGTTGCCCGTGCGATTCGGCGCCCCGATACGTCTGCGCGTGCCGCGGCAGCTCGGGTACAAGAGCATGAAGTTCATCGTGAGGCTGACCGCGACCGACTCGATGAAGAACTTCGGCAAGGGGCTGGGGTCGGCTTCACCGGAGGTCGGGTACTCGTGGTACGCGGGGATTTGATTGAGCGAAGCGCGACGCCTTTCTCAGTTCGAATACCATGAAAAGAGGAATCCTGTTATAGAGCGCATAGTCATCTTCGGCCACTTTCTTGAGTGATGCGAGCGGCTTCGGCTCAATGAGATCCACGACCTCAAAACCGGAATCCCTGATCTCCTTCAGGATTTTGGACAGCGGGTGATGATAGTAGCTCACTTCCATGTTGCCGAACCAGACGTCGTTGATTCGTCGCGAATGTTGGTAATCCCCCCAGACTTTCTTCAAGCGGTCTCCCGTTTTTGCATAACCCAACAACCTTGATTTCTTATTGCCGCTTTGAATGATCTCGCCGCTCCAGTAGGCCGGATGATGCGTTGAGAACAGGAATCGGCCATTCGGCTTGAGTACATTCCGGATTCCCCTCAGGGTCGGCCGCCAATCCTTGAGATAGTGCATGGCCAGGCTTGAGTAAACGAAGTCAAAAGAGTTTCCGGGGAAATTCAGCTTTCGCATATCCATCACGTGAAACTCGGCTTCGGGATAGCTCGATCTGGCTATCGCGATCAGTTCCCTCGACACGTCAATCCCGACCACTCTCTTCGCCCCGAGGTCCAGCAGGTGCATGCATTCCTCCGCGCTCCCGCATCCTATGCAGAGAACGGCCTTGTTTCTCAGATTCGGCAGTTTCCGGTACATCGCGGGCTTTTCGAGATACGTGTGCGCAAAGTTCTTTCCGGAGCGGATCCGGTCAACCCACTCGTTTGCTCTCTGGTTATACGAATCCGTCAATTTCATCCCTTCCATCTTAGGCTTCGAGTCGGAAATTCCTGATCGCGGGATTACGATGGCTCCATGACGAAAGCCCAGTGCTTAGGTCTCCTTACTGTCTTGCTGGTGGCATCCATGAGCGATGGCCAGCAGGCGCGCAACTCGCCGCTAAACTCCCTGGGCTTTCTATCAGGCAGATGGGTGAGCATAACGCCCGCCGAAGTGCAGGAGGAGAGCTGGTCGCGAGTGAGCGGCGACAGCATGACAGGCACCTTCCGCGTTGTGCAGGGCGGCAAGCCGGTCTTCTACGAGTTCTGGGCAGTGGAAGTGGACGGGAACGCGCCGGTGCTGAAGATGAAGCACTTCAATGCCGGCCTCGTCGGATGGGAAGAGAAGGACGTCAGCACGAAAATGCCGCTCATCTCAAGCTCCCGGGATGATGTAGTTTTTGCCGAGCCGGATGGCAGCGTGTCACTGCACTATCATCGCGCGGGCAACACCCTCACCTGCCTCGTTCATCACGTAAAAAACGGAAAATCCAGCGACGAGACCTTCAGGCTCACGAGCGCTCCGGGGCCTTGAGTGCTCCGGGAAGTATTTGTTCCCTGCGTCAGACACTCTCCTGGACGTGCGGCAGCCCGATTCGAATCGGGCTCGAACTGGCAATACTCCCAGTTCAACGGGGAATGTGCAGAAGCCATTCTCTCCTGAAGCTTCAAACAACCGAAGCCGCGGGAAGGCGTGGAGTGGAGAACGCATCTTCTTTAGGTACGCACACAGAACGGCGTCGCAACTTCGGAATTCCTGAATGGCTGCTTGCGTACCGGAAGGACTGGCTTCGGCCTGACATCATCGCTGGACTCACCGCGGCGGCCGTGGTCATTCCTAAATCGATGGCATACACAAGCGTTGCGGGACTGCCGCTCCAGGTGGGCCTGTATACGGCCTTTCTGCCGATGTTGATCTACGCGATTCTGGGCACTTCACGGGTGCTGAGCGTAAGCACAACCTCGACCATCGCGATCCTTACCGCGGCCGAACTCGGTGAATTTGCTGGCGGCAAAGACGAGGGCGCCCTGTTGATGGCCGCAGCCACGCTCACTTTCCTCGTAGGCCTGATGCTCGTGGCAGCGTGCATTCTGCGGCTGGGCTTTGTGGCCAACTTCATCTCCGACCCAGTGCTGATCGGGTTCAAAGCCGGCATCGGTGTCGTGATCGTTCTGGACCAGGTGCCGAAGCTGCTCGGCACACATTTTGCCAAGGCCACATTTTTGAAGAATGTGCTGTCGACATTCGGCAGTATTCCCCACACAAATCTGATCACGCTGACTCTCGGTGTGAGCACGATTGTGCTGCTTGTGGGACTCGAGCACTATGCGCCCAAGCTGCCGGCGCCGCTGGTTGCGGTTGCGGCGGGGATCTGCGGTGCTTATTTCCTGCAGTTGGGCACGAATGGAGTCGATCTTGTTGGGCACATTCCACGGGGGCTGCCGGGGCTTACCCTGCCTTCTGTCGACCTCTTGGCGCGACTTTGGCCTGGTGCTCTGGGCATCGCTCTCATGAGCTTTACCGAGACGATCGCGGCGGGCCGCGCCTTTGCGAACAATGACGAGCCGTGGCCGCGAGCCAACCGGGAATTGCTGGCCACGGGAATCGCCAATGCGGGCGGAGCTTTGCTGGGAGCAATGCCTGGCGGAGGCGGGACAAGCCAGACCGCGGTGAATCGGCTTGCCGGCGCACGGACTCAGATGGCGGAGATTGTCACAGCGGCGATCACCCTCTTTACCATGTTGCTGCTTGCGCCGGTAATTGCGTTCATGCCGCAGGCCACGCTGGCGGCTGTAGTCATCGTGTATTCCGTGGGCATGATCAAGCCGCGTGAATTCCGCGAAATTCTTCGTGTCCGGCGCACTGAGTTCATCTGGGCGCTCATCGCATTCGCCGGCGTAATGCTCCTCGGGACTCTGAAGGGGATCATCGTCGCCATCCTCTCTTCCGTTGTAGGGCTTGCCTACCAGGTCGCTAATCCGCCGCTGTATGTTCTTGGGCGCAAGCCGGGCACCAACGTCTTCCGGCCGAAGACAAGTGAACACCCCGAAGACGAAACTTTCCCCGGCCTGCTGATGCTGCGGCCTGAGGGGCGGATCTTTTTTGCCAACGCCGAACAGCTCGCCCACAAAATTTGGGTGCAGGTTCAGGAGGCGAAGCCGAAAACGATAGTCCTCGATATGAGAGCAGTCTTCGACTTTGAGTACACCGCCCTGAAAATGCTGGTGGAAGCCGAGAAGAAACAGCGTGCGCTTGGCGTGCGCGTGTGGCTGGTGGGCATCAATCCCGATGTGCTGGCGATGATCCAGAGGTCATCGCTGGGCGAAACGCTGGGACGTGAAGGAATGCTGTTCAATCTCGAGACTGCAGTGGCAAAGTATCTTGCCGAATCGACAGCGGCTGCGGCAGGAACGAGGTAGGGGAAGGTCCGCGCGTCATTCACCCCAGGGGTTCGAGATGAGCCGTAAAGTGCCGAAGGAAGGGCGCTTCGTGAGTGAGCCGCATCCCCCGAATCCGCTCCCTGTTCTTCCAGACTTCCAGGATGACTTCGACAAGATAGTCGATGTGGCTCTGGGTGTACACGCGGCGCGGAATGGCGAGCCGCACTAAGTCCATTTGTGCCGCGGCGGCAAACATGAGGGTGCCGATCTCGACTGAGCGGACGCCGCCTTCGAGGTAGAGTTCGCAGGCGAGTGCGACGCCGGGAAACTGATCCTGGGGGATGTGCGGGAGAAAACCGCGCGCGTCGATGTAAATGGCGTGGCCGCCGGGCGGCTGCACGATGGGAACTCCGGCAGAGGCGATGTGGTCACCCAGATAAGCCGTGGAGGTGATGCGGTAGCGGAGGTAGTCCTCCTGGAGCGCCTCCTGCACGCCGACGGCGATGGCTTCGAGGTCGCGCCCCGCGAGGCCGCCGTAGGTGGGATAGCCCTCGGTGAGGATGAGCAAGTCCGTCTGCTGCTGGGCGAGGCGGTCGTCGTTGGTGCAGAGAAAGCCGCCGATGTTGGCCATGCCGTCTTTTTTTGCGGACATCGTGCAGCCGTCGCCGAGTGCAAACATCTCCTGGGCTATCTGCTTGGGCGTTTTGTCAGCGTAGCCGGGCTCGCGCAGCTTAATGAACCATGCGTTCTCGGCGAATCGGCAGGCGTCGAAGTAGAGCGGGATGCCGTAGCGCTTGCATACCGCGGCGACTTCTCGCGCATTTTGCATGCTCACTGGCTGGCCGCCGCCGGAGTTGTTCGTGACGGTGAGCATGACGAGCGGAACGCGGTCTCGCCCGACGCTGGCAATGAGCGACTCGAGCGCGGCGACATCCATATTGCCCTTGAAGGGGTGATGAACTTCGGGCTGTTTACCCTCGGGTATGACGAGGTCAACTGCCTCAGCGCCGGTGAATTCAACGTTGGCGCGGGTCGTGTCGAAGTGTGTGTTGTTGGAAACGACATCGCCCTGTTTGCAGGCAACGCCGAAGAGGATGCGCTCGGCGGCGCGGCCCTGGTGAGTCGGGATGACGTGCTTGTAACCAAAGATGTCCTGGATGGAATTCCTGAAGCGATCGAAGCTGCGGCTGCCGGCGTAGCTTTCGTCACCTTCCATCACGGCGGCCCACTGGTGGGTGGACATGGCGCCTGTGCCTGAGTCGGTGAGGAGGTCGATAAGAACGTCGTCGGCCGGAAGCAAAAACAGGTTGTAGTGCGCGGCCTTCAGGAGTTGCTCGCGCTGGGTGCGCGTCGTCCAGCGGATGGGCTCGACGCTCTTAATGCGAAATGGCTCGATGATGGTGCGGATCGGCATGGCGGAGTGAGTGGTCGGTAGTTAGTTAGCGTGCATAGGTGAAGGTGCCGCAGACGTTCGTCGAGTTCTGCAGCCATTCGAAGGTGAGCTTGGGCTCGTCGGAGCCGGAGAAGAACGCGACCTGGAGCGTTTTGCCCTGGATGTAGGTGGCCATCCATTGCGTGTCCTCGGAGCCACAGAGGGTGTTGTGGTGCAGAAAGCGGCGCGCTGCGGGGATGCTGAGCCGGTACAGGTTGCCCACGGGGCCGGAATTCGCATCGGCATCGAAGACCGCACCGAGTTCGGCGGGAGTGAGCGGGCGGATCTTTGCAAGCGGAAACGACACGAAATTGACGGTGAGCTTCGCGTCGGCGATGACGAGGCCGCCGGTGATAGAGCTAGCTGTGTTGCTTGTGGGAGACCAGACGCCTTTATCCTGCGCGGCTGAGGGAATGGAACCGGCGAGGGCAAGGGCGATGATCGCGCAGGCGAAACGGAGTCGAGCCATGATTTCAGGATTGCATCCTGCGAAGGGTTCGGGCAACTGAACGCACTACCAGCCAAGGGCGCGGCGCAATACGGGCTCGAAGTCGTCGGCCATGTGCTGATGCTGGATGCGCGTGGGGTGGCCGTTGCAGCCGTTGCCGGGATAGTGCTGCGAGGGCGTGTAGAGGACGCGGGAGTCAAGGCTGTCGCCGGCGGCCCGCTGAACAAGTTGCGCCAGCAGCGGATTCGTAACGATGGCGCCTTCGGTGACGAAGATGAGCGTGCGCGGGTAGTCGCGGCGCACGCCATGAAGGAAGGCCACATAATGAGCAACCCACTTGTCCGGGTCGAGCGGTTTAGTCTTCTCGAGGTTCATGTCGTTGGTACCGAGCGAGACGAAGATAGCGTCGGGCTGGAAACGCGCAGGATCCCACGGGGCGCGGGCTTCGGGCTTGTCTGCAGGGATGGCGAGAGACACGAACTGCGGAATGTTGAGGACGTTGTCCTCGACAGTCAGGCCGCGGTAATCGCGCACAAGGCCGCGGCCGCCGTAGCAGACGAGCTGGGTGTCGGCGTCGAGCCGCCGCCCGAGAAGCATTCCGTAAGACTCATATGGATTGATGTCGGGCAGTTGGGGATCGTGCGTGCATTGCGCGTTGTTGTCGATGCCGACGCCGCAGGTGACGGAGTCGCCGACAAACATGAGCTTGCGGGTGGAGACGGGCGGCGGGTCGAGGAGGGTGCCGCCGGGCGCGAGGCTCAGTCCGTTGAGCGTGAGGATGCCCTGCCAAGTTTCAGTGCGCTTGTAAACCTGCACGGTGTGGGGGCCGTTGTCGACGGGCATTGCGATGGAGACGCTGTTGTCTCCGGCGGCGAGGAGACGCAGCCCCGGCGCGCCATGGTCGACGACGATGGTGAGCGCGGAGGCGGCAGAGTCGCTTACGACGTGAAGCTCGGCCGAGGTTCCCATAAGGCGGAATTCGATGCCGGTGCCCGGATAGGCGAGGCGTGGATGAGCGGGGTCGCGATCGTCGGTGCGGCCCAAGATACGGAGATGCGAATCGTTGACAGGGATGAGGGGCGTGGGAATGGCTTGCGCGCGAGACAGCGATGAAAGTGAAGCAATGATGAACAGCGATGCTATGGTCGATTGAATGCGCGGCATGAACGGGCACTTTCGTGAGGGTGATGATTGCGGAAACGGAAGATTATCATGCTCAAGTCAGGGAATCTGTGCGCTAGCACGCTCGGCACGTCGCAACGATCAGAGCCTGAATCAGAGCTTGGTGCGGAAGTATTCCAGCGAGCGCTCCAGGCCTTCCCGGAGCGAGACGCGCGGTTCCCATCCGAGCAGTGCGCGCGCCTTGGTGATGTCAGGGCGGCGGCGGGAGGGATCGTCTTCGACGGCAGGCTCAAAGCGCAGCGGGCTGGCTGATCCGGTCACTTCGAGTACCTCGCGGGCGCATTCCAGGACAGTAAATTCAGTAGGGTTACCGAGGTTCACCGGCAGGTGCTCGTCCGATCGCGAAAGGCGCACGATGCCTTCGATCAGATCGCTGACGTAGCAAAAGCTGCGCGTCTGCGTACCTTCGCCATAAATGGTTAGAGCCTCGCCGCGGAGGGCCTGCATGATGAAGTTTGAGATGACGCGGCCATCGTCGGGGTCGAGGCGCGGGCCATATGTGTTGAATATGCGGACGAGATGCGTGTTGACCTTGCGATAGCGCGAATATGCCATCACCAGCGACTCGGCGTACCTCTTGCCCTCATCGTAGACGGAGCGCGGGCCGATGGGATTAACGTTTCCCCAGTAGGACTCGCTTTGCGGATGATCGAGCGGATCGCCGTAGCACTCTGAGGTGGACGTGTGGAGGTAACCCGCGCTGTAGCGCTCTGCTATGCGAAGGGTCTGCTCGGTACCGATCGATCCGGCGCGCAGGGTCTCAATGCCGAGGCGAAGATACTGCGGTGGGCTCGCGGGCGACGCCAGATTGAAGACGTAATCTACCTCGCCGGGATCGAATGGCTCGCAAACGTCGCGCAACTCGAAGGTGAAGTGCTGCTCGTGGCGCAGGTGTTCGAGGTTTTCGGGGCTCCCGGTGGATAGATTATCGACGCCGAGAACAGTGCAGCCGTCCGCGAGAAGGCGGTCCGTCAGGTGCGATCCCAGGAAGCCTGCGGCGCCGGTGACCAGTACGCGCGTTTTCAACTTTGGACATCTCCGGTGAAGGGGCTCTGAAGATCATAGCGTGACGAGGGCGCATGGATCAGTCACGGGTTGATGAATAAAGCTGCTTCGCATAAAGATCGGCAGGGTGGTGACGGGCGTAGTAGTGATCCTGACGGCCCTGGAGGCGATAGCCGCTGGATTGATAGAGTCGGATCGCGGGTTCGTTGTGCACATCAACATGAAGCCAGATTTCGGCAGCTCCGGCAGATCGCGCGGATTCCTCAACGCGATTGAGCAGTTCAGCGCCGATGCCGCGACGGCGAAAATCCGGAGCAACTTCGATGGTCTGAATGTAGGCCGAACGGTCGGGCGGTGAGCCATCCCAGTCAACGATGGCGAACCCGGCCTGAATTCCCTGCTCTTCCGCCACCCATGTGGCAGAATCGGAGCGATCGATCAGGCTCTTCATGTAGCGGCGAGGAAAACGAATGGGCCGCTGGAAGCAGATCTCTTCGATCGAATAGAGACTTGAGAAGTCGTCTGGATGATAGGCGCGGTAGTGCATGGGAAGATCGGTGCGGAGCCGGCGGAGTTAGCGGCGTAAGTGTCGTTCGAGAAGTTATTGTCTCATTTCGCAGACTCCGCCGGCGCCGCTAACTCCGCTGCCTTTCTACACTTTGGCTTCAACTCCGGCGATGACATCGAAGAATCGCTGGTCGAGGCGGCGGTTGGAGGCAATGGCTTCCTTGATGGTGATATCCGTGATTTCGGTGCCACGGAGGACGGCGATGCGGCCCCACTTGGCCTGGTGAACCATATCGATGGCGTGCAGGCCGTAGCGCTGGCCGAGCAGGCGGTCGTAGGCTGTGGGGACGCCGCCGCGCTGCGTGTGACCCAGGTTGACGCTGCGTGTTTCGAAGCCGGTCTTCTTCTCAATGAGCCCCGCAAGCGCTTCACCGATGCCGGAGAGGCGGACGTGGCCGAAAGAATCCACTTCCTGCGAGCCAGTGACCTGGCCGCCCTCGGGCAGATGGCATCCCTCTGCGACGACGACGACGCCGTAATGCTTGCCGTGGTCGTAGTTGTACTTGAGCAGAGCACAGACGTGGTCGATATCGATGGGCTTCTCCGGCACCAGCGTGACGTGCGCGCCGCCGGCGACACCCGAAGCCATCGCGATCCATCCGGCATCGCGCCCCATGACCTCGACGACGATGACGCGATTGTGCGAGTCAGCGGTAGTGTGGATGCGGTCGACCGCCTCGGTGGCGATCATCACAGCAGTGTCGTAGCCGAAGGTGGCGTCCGTGCCGTTAATGTCGTTGTCGATGGTCTTGGGAACGCCGATGGCATTGACCCCGTTTTCCGCCAGGAACTGCGTGACCGACTGCGTGTCGTCGCCGCCGAGAGCAATAAGCGCATCAATCTTGTTGGCCTTCAGGACCTCCTGGACCTTTTCGATGCCGCCGGGAATCTTTTTAACGTTGGTCCGCGACGAGTGGAGGATGGTGCCGCCCCGGAGCTGGATGCCGTCGGTGCTTTCGAGCGTGAGAGCTATGAACTGATTGTCGAGCACGCCGCGCCAGCCATTGAGAAAGCCGATGAACTCGTCGCCGTAGTGGTTGATTCCCTTCTTCACCGCCGCGTAGATGACCGCATTCAATCCGGGGCAGTCCCCGCCGCCGGTCAACAAAGCAACTCGCATAGAAAATCTCCTGAATGAAAAATCGCGCGGCTCGTTGCCGCTCAAAGGGCCAAGGCGCGACCAACAGGTCGCGCGGCCGGTTCGAGGCCTTATCCAGTGTACTCCGCAGCAGTCAAGCGAAATCGTGATGGAAGACACGCCGCCATGATTCGAGGACCCGAAGCGGCCAGCGGACACTAACGCGCTTCACCGGCGCGCGAGTGGAATATGTTTGAATGGCATATGCCCCGAACCGGTGCCCTTCTCCTACTTGTGTTCGCAAGCATTGTGGTGGCTGTGCTGCTGGTGCTGTTGCAGCTCACGCGGCTGGGCTTCCTGATCAGGAGCACGATTCCGGACAGGCCGCGCCGGCGCATGTTCATCGCCTCGGTTTCGTTTCTTATCACCTTTCTGGGCGTGCGCCTGCTGGTGATGCTGATCATCCGCAACCACGGACCGTTTGAATGGGTGATGGTGAAGGGCCACCATATCCACCATCTCGTGTGGGGGATTCTCATTCTCCTGTTTGTCGGGTACGGATGGCTTCTTGACCTCGGACGATCTCACTCACCGACTTCGATCTTCTTCAGCCGCCTCATGAGCGTCAGCTACGGCGTGGGAGCCGCGCTGACACTTGACGAGTTCGCTCTGTGGCTCAATCTTGAGCCCGATGCGTATTGGTCGCGCGAAGGCCGGCTGAGCGTGGATGCAGTGATTCTGTTTGGCGCGATCCTGGCCACCGGAGCATGGGGCTTGCCGTTCTTTCGCGGCATCCACCGGATATGGACCAGGCACCTGGGAATCCGGCGGGAGCTGGCGCCTGGAGCTACGCTTCCGAGCCGCCGCGTGCGGTTGCTTCGTCCGCATAGATTTCGCCGACAACGTTCGCGTAACGCTCAGTAATCACGCGCCGCTTGAGCTTCATTGAGGGCGTGAGCTCGCCGGTATCCTGCGACCACTCGTGGGGCACGAGGCGGAAGCGCTTGACGCTCTCGAAACTGGCCAAACCGGAGTTCGCCGCGCTCACAATCTCAGAGTAAAGACTGACGACCCGCTGATCGGCCACCAATTGCTCGCGGTTGCGCGTGTCGATGCCATGCTGGCCGGCCCACTGTTCGAGTGCGGCGAAATTGGGACAGATGAGTGCGGCGATAAATTTGTGTTTGTCGCCGACGAGGGCGGCATTTGCCACCAGCGCATTTGTCTTGAGCTTGTTTTCGATAGGCTGTGGCGCAACCAGCTTCCCGCCGGAAGTCTTGAGCAATTCCTTCTTGCGATCTGTGATGAAAAGGAATCCGTCGTGATCGAGATGGCCGATGTCGCCCGTGCGGAACCAGCCCTCTGCGTCGAACACCTCTGCGTTCGCCTCAGGCTTGTGCCAGTAGCCCGCAAAGACGAATGGCCCGCGGACCAGAAGCTCGCCATCGGCGGCAAATTTGAGTTCTACATTGGGCACAGGCTTGCCCACCGATCCCATCCGGTGGTTTTCGCTGGAATTGAGCGAGATCACGGGCGAGGTCTCGGTGAGGCCATAGCCTTCCCAGACAGCGATGCCGACAGAAGCGAACCAGCGCGTGGTGTCAATGCCGAGCGGCGCTCCGCCCGAGATGAAGATGGAAACGCTCCCGCCGAATGCCTCCCGTACCTTGGCGAAGACCAGCTTGTCGGCGAGCTTCCATAGCAGAGAAGACGGCCTGAGTCCGCCGTAGGCGCTATCGACATGACTCGAACCCAGCTTGACCGCGAGCGAAAGAAGCCGCTTCTTGACGGCCTTGAGGGCGGCACGGCGCTCGACCTCTTGACGGATCTTTTCATACACGCGTGGCACGCCCACGAATACCGTGGGCCGCACCTCGCGCATCGCATAAGGCAGGCGATCAAACTGCGAGCAGTAAACGACCTGCGCGCCGCGGCCGTACATGATGTAGTCGAGAGCGCGCGCGGTAATGTGCGAAAGCGGAAGAAATGAGATGCAACTGTCGCTGGGACCGAACGTAAACTCGCGCGCCGCAGTGTTCTGGTTGGAGGCGATGTTGCCGTGAGTGAGCATGACCCCCTTGGGCTCGCCCGTCGTCCCGGAGGTATAAATGAGCGTGGCCAGATCCCCCGGCTCAACGGAACGCGCGCGCGCGTCGAACTCCGGATCATGCTCGCCGCCGCGCTCATCGGCACCCGTGATCAGTTGCGCAAAGGGCACGGCACCTTCGGGGGGCGCCTCCGAGTCCATGATGACGATGTGCTCGAGCGGCGTCTGGCTCCGCACAGCATTCAACTTGTCAAATTGCTGACGCGTCGAGACGACCGCGACTCGGCAGCCGGCATCCTGCAGTAGCACTGCGATCTGCTCGGCGGTTAGCGTCGGGTAAATCGGCACATCTGCCGCTCCGATGGCGAGGGTGGCGAAATCCGTGATTGCCCACTCCCACCGGTTTTCCGCGATGAGCGCGATGCGATCGCCCTTGCGCACGCCCCATTCGAGAAACGCGCGGGCGAGGGCGCGGACTCGCTGGTAAATCTGGTCAGACGAGATGGGTTGCCACCGGGCCGAGGACACCTGCCAGAGCATCGCGGCAGGATTTCTGGCTCCGGCAACCCGGAAGAACAAATCATTGATGGTGCTGATCGGATCGAGTGCTGTCATGGACTTATTTGAAGAGAAGCAAGGGGGCCTCAAGATTCAATCCTATGGAGTGTATCAGCTTGATGCCAGGCGTATTTAGCGGCGGCTGTCCGGGCGCTCGACAGCCGATTATTTCCCTGAAAATCTTCATTGTATAGTTATGCATTTGGCTGTATATTTATACAAGCGCGGCCGCCGCACTCGCGAGCCGCGCTTTCCGTTTGGCGGTAGAACAACATTTGCAGATGAAATACCAGCGGCACAACGCGATACGGGATCTGGTGGCGAGTTCGCCGGTGACCAACCAGGATGAGCTTCGGCGCAAGCTGCGGCGCCGCGGCTTTGCGGTGACGCAGGCGACGCTTTCGCGCGACATCCACGAGCTGCGAATCTTCAAAGGTCCCGGCGGGTACGCACTGCCCAATACAAACGGGCACGCTCAGGAACAAGAAGTAGATGATGGTCCGCCTTCCGTAGCGGAAGTGCTGGAGAGCTTCGGGCTTCGCGTAAAGCAGGCGATGAACCAGGTGATTCTGCGAACCGTAATGGGCGGCGCGCAGCCAGTGGCCGCAGCGCTCGATTACGAAGAGTGGCCTGAAGTAGTGGGAACGATCGCAGGTGACGATACCGTGCTTGTGATCTGCCAGGATGCCCGCCACGCAACGGACGTGGGACAGCGGCTGAGGACAATGCTGGAATCATGAGCGGATCAATACAGACAGCGGTGGTAGGAGTGACGGGATACGCGGGCGCAGAGCTCGCCCGGCTCCTTCTGCATCATCCGCGCCTGAAGGGCACGCCGCCGGTATTCGCCGGACGGCTGGATGAAAAGTCGGCAGAGCGTGGCGGCATTCCGCTCGGCGAGATTCATCCCGAACTGGTCGACAGCAAGGGAACCGGCAAGCTGCAGCTGCAGCCGTTTTCCTGGGAGCTGATGTCGGACCTCGATGTACAGGTGCTCTTCCTCGCCACGCCACATGAGCTTTCACGGGAATGGGTTCCCGAGGCGCTCGACCGCGGCATGCGCGTGATCGACCTGAGCGGAGCGTGGCGCTTGAAGAACGCCGCGCATCGCGCAGTGTATGCATTTGATGACGAAGGCTCGGCCAAAGCCGCGGAGACCCAGGATCAGGCCATCTACGGAATGCCGGAACTGCATCGCAAGGCGATTTGCCGCGCCCGGCTCATTGCAAACCCGGGCTGCTATTCCACATCCGCGATTCTGCCGCTGAGACCATTGGTTGCCGCGGGACTGGTAGATCTCGACCACGGCATCATTGTGGACGCGAAGAGCGGCGTGAGCGGAGCCGGCAAGGCGCCAACCGCGAAGACGCACTTCATGTACGCGGCAGACAACTTTTCGGCATACGGGGTATTCACGCACCGGCACACAGGAGAGCTTGTCGAGCAGATTGGCATCGATGCGGACGCGATTGTCTTCACGCCTCACCTGCTGCCGATTCCGCGCGGGATCCTGTCGACGATCTACGTGAAGTTCAAGACGCCGCAGACGCGTGCAAACGTGCTGCACACATATCGCGACTTTTTTGCCGGCAGCCCGATGGTGCGGATTCACGATCATGGACTGCCGCAGATCCAGCAGGTTGTGCGGACAAGCTACAACGACATCGGATTCCAACTGTCGCACGATGGCAGACAAGCGGTGATCGTGAGCTGCCTGGACAATCTGCTCAAGGGAGCATCCTCCCAGGCTGTACAGAACCTCAACGTGATGCAGGGATGGCCCGAATCGGAGGGTCTCGAATGAGGTACGTGGTCAAACTCGGCGGTGCTGGCCTTGAAATTCCGGCGCTTCTTGAGGGCTCTATGCGCGCGATCGCGGAACTGGTGCGCGATGGCAACAAGGTCGCAGTGGTGCACGGCGGTGGCGTGCAGTTGACCAGAACTCTCACAGCGCTGGGCAAACAAAGTGAATTTGTCAACGGACTGCGCGTCACGGATGCGGAGACGCGCGACACGGCGCTGATGGTACTCGCCGGCAAGGTGAACAAAGGACTGGTTGCGGCACTCGGCGCGCTCGGGCAGCCGGCGGTAGGCATGTCGGGAGGAGATGGACTGATCTTTCGTGCACGGAAAAAGCGCACCGCTCCGGACCTGGGATTTGTCGGCGAAATCGCATCGAGCGATCCGCGGTGGATTGAAGCAATCTGGAACCTGGGCGGCGTGCCGGTGGTGTCGTCGATGGCCCTCGGGTTTGACGGCGAGTATTACAACGTGAACGCCGACGAAATGGCCGCGGCGTGTGCGATTGCGTGCCGCGCGGACGCGCTGGTGTTTTTGACCGACGTGCCCGGCGTGCGCGGCAGCGACGGTGAAGTGATGCGATGGCTCTCGATCGACCAGATCGCAGAGATGGCAAAGAGCGCGATTATTTCGGGCGGAATGCTGCCTAAGCTCGGCGCGTGCCGCGAAGCGTTGCTGAATGGTGTAAAGCGTGTCAGGATTTTGCCCGCTGAAGCTGCGGGTTCCCTTCCCGACCTGTGCAGCGCGCGCGTGGCGCACGGAACTGAAGTGATGGTGGCCTGAGGAGATGACGACATTGACGAAACTCGAACAGATTCGCGCCGCCGAGGCAAAGCTGCTGCTGCAAACGTACGATCGCAACCCGATCCTGTTCGTTCGCGGCGAGGGCGTGCACCTTGTGGACGAGCAGGGTGAACACTATCTCGACCTTCTGAGCGGCATCGGCGTCAACGCGCTGGGCTATGCGCATCCTGCGATTGAAGGCGCGATCGCGAAGCAGAGCCACGCTCTGATCCACGTGTCAAACCTCTTCTATCACGAAGGCCAGGCGGAGCTCGCAACTCGGCTTGTCGAACGCACCGGCATGGACCGGGTGTTTTTTGCGAACACCGGCACGGAGGCGTGGGAAGGCGCGTTGAAGCTTGCGCGCGCCCATGCAGGACTGTTGCGCAGCGAAGGCAAAACGATTGGCACGAAGTTCCTCGCGCTTGAACACAGCTTTCACGGGCGCACGTTCGGTTCGGTTTCCACCACTCACAAGGCCAAATACCGCGAGCCGTTTGGGCCGGTCGTTCCCGGAGTAGAGTTCGTTCGCTTCAACGATGTCGCCGATCTTCGCGCCAGGTTTTCGCCCGACGTTTGCGCGATCCTCGTCGAAGTGATCCAGGGCGAAGGCGGCGTTCGTCCTATCTCGCAGGAGTTCTTCGCGGCAGCGCGCACGCTGGCGAATTCTACCGGAGCCTTGCTGATCGCCGATGAGATCCAGGCCGGCATGGGGCGCACCGGAAAATGGTGCGCCTATCAGCACTACGGCATCCAACCCGATATCACCACGCTCGCCAAGCCCCTGGCTGGAGGCATCCCGCTCGGTGCGATCCTCTGCACGGAAGAGGTTGCACGCGCTATTCACGCCGGAATGCACGGCACCACATTCGGCGGCGGCCCGCTCGCGTGCGCAGTCGCAATCGCCGTAATCGACACGATCGAAAAGGAAGGCCTGCTATCCCGCGCCGCGCAATCGGGTGATTACTTCATGGCCCAACTGCGCGAGCTTGCCGCGAAACACGAAGCCATCACAGAGATCCGCGGCAGAGGGCTGATGATCGGTGCCGAACTCGATTCGGCAGACCTGGCCAAGCTCACAGTGGCAGAGATGCTCAAGCGGCGCATCGTGATCAACTGCACCAGCGATACCACTCTGCGCTTCCTGCCGCCCTACACAATCGGGCGCTCGCATATTGACAGTGCGATTGCAGCGCTGGACGAGATCTTTGACGAACACGCGGCCGCATTTGCCGGTCCGCAGACATCCCAGGCCGCAGGAGGAAATAACCGTGGCTAGCAGAGCAACACTATTACGCAAAGAGCCGGAGGTTCCCGTGCAAAACGACTCCGACATTCTGAACGCCGCGGCGCGCCTCGCCGGGGAAGACCTTTGTTCCATCGCCGATCTGTCGAGCGCCGAAGTGCGCGCGATCCTGAAGCTCGGCCACGAAGTCAAGCGCAACCCGCGCGAGTATCGCCACGCGCTCGATGCAAAGCAGATGGTGCTCATGTTCGAGAAGGCCAGCCTGCGCACGCGGCTCAGCTTCGAGGCGGGTATGAACACGCTCGGCGGAAACGCCGTCTTCTTTGACCAGACCAACTCGCCGCTCGGCGAGCGCGAATCCATCGCCGACGTGGCTCGGAACGTGGAGCGCTGGGTCGACGTAATCGTGCTGCGCACCTACGCACACGACACCATCACGGAGATGGCAACGAATTCCCGCGTCCCGGTGATCAACGCGCTCTCCGATTTTGAGCATCCGTGCCAGGCGCTGGCCGACTTCATGACACTCGAGGAACATTTCGGCTCCGCAACAGGATTGAACTTCACGTACGTAGGCGACGGCAATAACGTTTGCCACTCGCTGATGCTGAGCGGCGCGCAACTCGGCGTGAACGTCACGGTTGCGACTCCACGCGGCTACTCGCCGGATATTGAAATCGTCACCAGGGCGCGCGAAATCGCAGCCGAAAACGGCTGTGAGGTGCGGTTGCTACAGGATCCCCATGCGGCAGTGGAAGGTGCGGACGCTGTCTACACCGACGTTTGCGTGAGCATGGGCATGGAGCACGAATCGACCAAGCGCGCGCCCATCTTCCGGCCGTTTCAGGTGAACGAAACGCTGATGCAGAAGGCCGCTTCGCATGCTGTGTTCATGCACTGCCTGCCCGCGCGGCGAAACGCCGAAGTAACGGATGCGGTGCTCGACGGCCCGCAGTCGATCGTGTTTGACCAGGCCGAAAACCGCATGCACGCGCAGAAAGCGCTGCTGCTTTTGCTGCTTGGCGGCTTGCCGAACGTTCCAAGTTTTCAGTGATCAGTGGTTAGTGGCTAGTGGTTTGTGGCGAGTCACCGATTCTATTTGAGAACAGAAGCAAATTTGGTTTATCAACGCAACAGAAGAATGTGGTAGGGACAAGCTGATCACTGATCACTATCCACTGATCACTGACTTTAGAGGTTTTCGCACTCATGTCCGTAATTCTCGAATCGTTGCCCGTTGGCCAGAGGGTCGGTATCGCATTCTCCGGCGGGCTGGACACGTCCGCCGCGCTGCACTGGATGAAGCAGAAGGGCGCGATCCCATACGCCTATACCGCCAACCTCGGTCAGCCTGACGAAACCGACTACGAGGCCATTCCGCGAGCAGCCCTCGAATACGGCGCTGCGAAGGCCCGGCTCATCGACTGCCGCGGTGCGCTTGTTCGCGAAGGGATTGCCGCATTGCAGGCCGGAGCGTTTCACATCACCACCGCCGGCGTTCCCTACTTCAATACCACTCCCATTGGCCGCGCTGTTACGGGCACGATGCTGGTGGCCGCCATGAAGGAAGACGACGTCAATATCTGGGGCGACGGCTCCACCTTCAAAGGCAACGACATCGAGCGCTTCTATCGCTACGGCTTGCTCGTCAATCCCAGCCTCCAGGTCTACAAGCCGTGGCTCGATGCCGCCTTCATTGACGAGTTAGGCGGCCGCACCGAGATGTCTGCCTTCATGCAGCGCAATGGCTTCGCTTACAAAATGTCGGCCGAGAAAGCATACTCAACTGACTCGAACATTCTCGGTGCCACGCATGAAGCCAAGGACCTCGAGCATCTGTCCACGTCCGTCAAGATCGTTGCCCCCATCATGGGCACTGCATTCTGGCGCGACGATGTCGAGGTCCAGCGCGAACAAGTCGCCGTTCGCTTCGAAGAGGGCTTTCCTGTCGCGCTCAACGGCAAGCAATTCGACGACCCCGTCGCGCTCCTCTACGAAGCCAACCGCATCGGCGGCCGCCATGGCCTCGGCATGTCCGACCAGATCGAGAACCGCATCATCGAAGCAAAGAGCCGCGGCATCTATGAGGCTCCGGGGCTCGCCCTGCTCTTCATCGCATACGAGCGCCTCATCACCGGCATCCACAACGAGGACACCATCGAGCAGTATCGCGAGAACGGCCGCAAGCTCGGCCGCCTGCTCTACCAGGGCCGCTGGTTCGACTCCCAGTCGATCATGCTCCGCGAATCCGCGCAACGCTGGATCGCAAAACCCATCACCGGCGAAGTCGCGCTCGAACTCCGCCGCGGCAACGACTACTCCATCCTCAACACCGAGTCGCCAAACCTCACGTTTCATCCCGAGCGCCTCAGCATGGAGAAGACCGATTCAGTCTTCTCTCCGCGCGACCGTATCGGACAACTCACCATGCGCAATCTCGACATCACCGACACGCGGGCAAAGCTCATTACCTACGCGAAAGCTGGCCTTCTCACGCTCAGCCAAAGCAGCGAGATGCCGCAGCTCGCAGGCAACAAGGAGAAGGAATAGCAGCAGCTACGCTCAAATCAATGGCCAACGAACAACAACCCGTGAAGATGTGGTCCGGCCGCTTTCGCGATCCGCTTGACTCGGAGTTCGAACAGTGGCAGCGGTCCATCGTATTTGACTGGCAGTTGCTCGAGGAAGAGGTTGCCGCGAGCAAGGCGCACGCCTCAGCGCTGAAGGCCGCAGGAATCCTGACAAGCAGCGAGACGGCGCAACTTCGCGCGGCGCTCGATGCCATCGCCGCCGGCCACGCATCGGAAGCCGGCAAGGCGCAGGTGCGCAATCACGCGACCGCCGAAGACATTCATCACTTTGTGGAGCTGTCGCTCGTAGAGCGCGTCGGCTCTCTGGGCCTGAAACTGCACACCGGCCGCAGCCGCAATGAACAGATTGCGACCGACCTGCGGCTTCACGTTCGCAGGCAGATCGATCTTGCGGTCGAAGGGCTGGCCGCGTGGGCCGGGGCTCTTGTCGAGCGGGCTCATGCGGCAGGCGAAGCCGTGATGCCGAGCTACACGCATCTGCAACGCGCTGAGCCTGTGCTGGTCGCGCATTGGCTGCTCGCGTACGTTGAAATGCTGCTCCGCGATGCTTCACGGCTGCGCGATTGCGCGGACCGCTTGAACTTTTGCCCGCTGGGATCGGGAGCAGTCGCTGGCGCAACGTTGGCGCTTGACCGAGCAATTGCGGCCCGCGAGTTGAAATTTGATGGACCAACCTCGAATTCGATTGACGCAACGAGCGACCGCGACTTCGTTCTCGAATACTTGCAGGCCCTCACGTTTGTTGGTCTCCACGCCAGCCGCTTTGCCGAGGAGATCACGCTGTTTGCGACGGCCGAGTTTGGATTCGTGAATCTGCCGGAGGCATTCTCAACCGGATCGAGCGCCATGCCGCAGAAAAAGAATCCAGATCTCACCGAGTTGCTGCGCGCGAAAGTGGGGCGAATTCACGGCGCGGCCGAGGCCGTCACGCTGCAATTGAAGGGATTGCCCCTGGCCTACAACAAGGACATGCAGGAGACCCAGGAACCGGTATTTGCGGTCGATTTTGTCCCGCAGATGCTCCTGCTGGTAGCGCGCTTCACCGCCGCCCTCTCGTTTAACTTCGAGCGCATGCGCAGTGCAGCGCAAGCGGGATACCTGAATGCCATGGCTGCGGCAACGTACCTCGTGCACAAGGGTGTGGCCTTTCGGACCGCGCACGAAAAGATCGGCAACGCAGTCCGGTTTGCGCTCGAAAAGGGCGTCGAACTCGGCGATCTTTCGCTTGATGAGTTGCGCCAGTTCGGAAGCGAGTTCGACAGCGACTTTTTCTCCGCCATTGAATTGAATCCAACGCTCGATTGTCACGACGTCATCGGCGGCACGGCGCGGGAACGCGTGCGCGAAGCGCTTGCATCGGCTTCGGCACGCATCGCCTGCCTTACCGCTTCGCAGCAGGAGGCCGCCCATGCAGGTGCGTAAGGCGCGGCTCCACGACGCCTCGAATGTGTACGACCTCGTGAACTCGCTCTCCGGCGACGGCACGCTGCTGAAGCGCAGCTTCGCAGAGATCTGCGAAAACATCCGCGATTTCACGGTTGCGGAGTCCGATGCAGGAGTGTTTCTCGGCTGCGGCGCACTGCACCTCTACGGGCCGCACCTGTGCGAAGTGCGCTCCATCGTCGTCAAGCCTGAAGCTAAGGGCCAGGGCGCGGGCGGGCGCATTCTCGGCGCGCTCATTGAAGAAGCCGAAGAGCACGGCATCCAATCCGTATGCCTGTTCACCCGCATTCCCGACTTCTTCTTCAAGTACGGATTTCGCACCGTCGAAGACAAAGCCGACCTGCCCGACAAGATCTTCAAGGACTGCCAGAGTTGCCCGCGACTGAGCCGGTGCGATGAAGTAGCAATGGTGCGCGGCCGCATTCCGCGCATTTCAATCCTTGGCCGGCGCCGCGAAGCGCAGGAACTCGTGCGGATCTCGGGCTAACTGCGATTGAGAATCACGGCGGCCACGACCGCCTGCCCGTAGCTCAGCCCGCCATCTCCCGGGCTCACGCGGCGCTGCTGAAGAACCTGAAAACCTTCTTCTTCAAGACCCGCGAGCAGCAGCCGCGACAAGCGGCGATTGTGCATGCATCCACCGCTCATAACGACCACGTTCACGCCGGTTTCTATGCGCGCGTTTCCTGCCGCATTGATCAATCCCTCCGCAATGCCAGCGTGAAACCGCGCCGAGATGCGGCTCGCCGGCACACCACGCCAGATGTCGTCCAACACTGCCTGCCACATCTTCTCTGTGCGAATCACAGCCTTGCAGGATGAGTCTTCCCCAGCTTCATGCAATTCGGGTACGTATGTTCCCTGCTCGAATCGATCGCGTTCGTTGACCGCAATGCCCTCCAACTCAATCGCCGCCTGCGCCTCGTAGTCCACAATGCGCCGCCCGAGCGTCACGGCGGCCACAGCATCAAACAGCCGTCCCAGACTCGACGTCATCGGCGAGTTGATCCTGCGTTCGATCATTCGTTTCAGTACGCGAGCTTCGCTATGGCTTGTGCCGAGCAGCGCCAGCATCTGCTCCGATTCCACATCGAATCCCGCAACATGAAGCGCTCCCAGTGCCATCCGCCATGGCCCTCTTACCGCCGCGTCTCCACCCGGCATCGGCACATATTCGAAATGCGCAAAGCGCTCGAAACTGTCGAGGCGGGCAATCAGCACTTCCCCGCCCCAGACTTGCCCATCCGTGCCGTATCCGGTTCCGTCGAGCGAGAGTCCGATGACAGGCCCATCGATCGCATGCTCGGCCATGCACGCCGCGATGTGCGCGTGGTGATGCTGAACGGCGATGAGCGGCAACTTGTGCTCCTCCGCCCATTGTTTCGCCCACACCGTTGAAAGATATCCGGGGTGCAGATCGTGCACCACGGCCTGCGGTTCCACTTCGAAGGTACGCATCAGATGCGCCAGCGATTCGCGGAAAAAGTCGAGGCCGGTCACGTTTTCGAGATCGCCGAGATGCTGGCTCTGGTAGGCAAATCTCCCGCGCGCCAGCGTGAACACGCTCTTCAAGTGCCCGCCCACGGCCAGCAGCGGCCGCGCATCAACCGGCAGTTCGATGCCCAGCGGCACATATCCGCGCGCACGGCGGATCAGTTGCGGAGCGTCATCCACGATCGCCGCCACCGAATCGTCGCAACGCTGCAGGATCTCGCGATTGTGCATAAGGAAAGCATCGGCAATGTCGCCCAGCCGCGCGCGCGCTTCGTCATTGTCAATCGCGATCGGCTCTTCGCTCAGATTCGCGCTGGTCATCACCAGCGCTCTTACGCGCTCATCTGCAAATAGCAGGTGCTGCAGCGGCGAATACGGCAGAAAGATCCCCAACCATGGGATGCCAGGAGCAACGGACGGCGCGAGGCCGTTGTTCTCTCTCGCGCGCGCCAGCACAATGGGTCGGGCCGGCGTTGTGATCAGCGCAGACTCGTCGTCGCTCATGCAGCACAGCGCGCGCGCCGAATCGAGATCGCGCACCATCACGGCAAGCGGTTTGCCAAAGCGATGCTTGCGCTCGCGCAGCCGCGCTACAGCACCTTCATTCGTCGCATCCACCACAAGATGGAATCCGCCGATGCCCTTGATGGCCATGATCCTGCCGTCCACCAAATGTTCAATGCAATTCGCAATCGGATCGTCCGCGGCAATCTCCACTCCATCTGCGCCGCAAAGCCACACCCGCGGCCCGCACACCCGGCACGCGTTGGGCTGTGCATGAAAGCGCCGATTCAGCGGATCGTCGTACTCTGCCTGGCACTGCCCGCACATCGGGAACACGGCCATCGAAGTCTGCGGCCGGTCGTAAGGAATGCGCCGCGTGATCGTGAAGCGCGGACCGCAATTGGTGCAGTTCAGAAAGGGATATCTATAGCGGCGATCGCGCGGATCAAGCAGTTCGCGCAGGCAATCGCCGCACGTCGCCGCGTCTGCAGGGATTCCCGTGCCCACCTGGCCGAGTACCTGGCTGCTTATGATTGCGAAGCCGAATGCGCCCGTAGGCTCAAGCTCTTCCACGCTGACTGAATCGATGCGCGAGATGGGTGGCGCTTCCGCCCTCAGCCGCGCGAGAAAATCGGCGATGCTCTGCGCGGTACCTTCAATCTCGATGGTCACGCCTTCGGTATCGTTCGCGATGTGCCCGGCCAGCCGGTTCTGAAGCGCAAGCCGGTACACGAACGGCCGAAAGCCCACTCCCTGCACCACTCCCCGGACGCGCACTGCGCGCCTGACTCGCTGCCCCGCCTCGCCTGGGTTCGCGCCTGTTTCCGCCATCGCTGAGGCCCAGCATACCCCATGCCCCCATAGCTGACATCCCCTTGATTTCCCGGCCCTTTCGCCTCATCGATAGTGCCGCCCGGAACCGGGCCTTCGAGCAACCAATTATTCCGGCGCGCCATTTAATTGAACAGCGGTGAAGCCGGCCATGCGTCTGCGCACCGGGCATTTGGCGGGCATCCGGATTTTCAGACCCGCATTTCGAGGAACTACCCTTCGGATCAAATTGAGGAGAGTGGGTATATGAAAAAACAACTGGTGGTTATGAGCGCGGTGCTCGGCATTGCGAGCCTGGGCTGGGCATCCGATCAGCCAAAAGAGACGGCGACTGACCGCTTGGATGCGGCGGCCACGGTACTACACGAGGTAATGGCGGCCCCCGACAAAGGCATTCCCGAGGAAGTGATGGACCATGCCAAGTGCGTCGCCGTTGTTCCCCACATGGTTAAGGGCGGATTCGTCTTCGGCGCTGAAGGCGGCCGGGGCGTGGCAACCTGCCGCACGGCTAACGGGTGGAGCGCCCCCGCATTCTTCTCCGTCGAGGGTGGAAGCTGGGGCCTGCAAATCGGCGTTGAAGGCATCGACCTGGTGATGATCTTCCAGAACGACAAGGGCATGGACGCCCTGCTGAACAGCAAGTTCAAGGTCGGCGCCGATGCGTCGGCGGCAGCCGGACCGGTAGGCCGGCACGCCTCGGCCGATACCGACTGGAAGATGAACGCTGAGATCCTCACTTACTCGCGCGCCAAGGGCATATTCGCCGGACTTACATTGAATGGCGCGGCAGTGCACACTGACGACAACTCGATGGTCGCCGTCTACGGCCCCGGGGTATCCGAGCGCCAGGTTCTTACGGGCACTGTCCCTCCTCCCCCTTCCGCGCACGCATTCTTGGCCGCCGTCCGTGGCGCCAAGGCTGAGGCCCTCAACAAATAGCTAACCTAACCGCAACCCAGGCCCCGGCTTCACCGCGATTCTCCGCGAAGCCGGGGTTTGGTATTTATCGCCGAACAATCGCCAATGATGCCCTCAGTAGACCATCGGTCCCTCGCGCCCTGATGAATGCGCCGTGTTGATAAACTGCCCATTAGTCACATGATCGAATTCCAGAAGCCACTTCTCTCTCGCTGTCCGATTACATGCCTTGCCATCCTTTGCATCGCCTTCATATTTCCAGCCGTCGCGCCCTGTCAGCAGGATCAAAACTCGGAGATCATCCGCGGCATCGACGCCTCGGTTGCCGCGCGCGACCAGAACGTGCTGGCCTACACCGTCACCGAGCATTACTCCGTGTTTCGGGCCCGCGATAAGGATCACCCCATCGCGCAGATGATCGTGAAGACCGATTACGAGCAAGGCCGAGGGAAGGCCTACACAATCCTGAGCGAAAGCGGCTCGGCGGTGATGCGCAGGGAAGTCTTCGGCCGGTTACTGGACAACGAAAAGGCCATGAACGAGCCCGCCAACCGCGCGAAGGAACTGATCACGTCTGCGAATTACACCATGCGGGTCCAGGGCAAAGACAACGCCGGCGGCCGAAGCTGTCTTATCGTCTCCATCATGCCCAAACAGAATGCGCCCTATCTGTTCAGGGGCAAAATCTGGGTCGACGCGAAGGATGAGTCCATCGTTCAACTGGAAGGCATCGCGTCGCAGAGCGTCTCCATCTTCACCGGCCCGGCGCAGATTTCCCGTACCTATGCCAACATCGAAGGCTTCCCGATGGCTACGCACGCCACCGCCGCATCCTCGAGTTGGCTGCTCGGCCTCACCACCATCGACATCGACTACACAGGCTACGCAGTCAAACTCCGCGAAGCTCCTAAAATCGCAAGCGGCACGCCGTAACGCGCCGTTTCCGGGCGGCGAACCCCGCGGCACGGCTATTTGCACCTGCTCTATACTCTTCTGGTGATCCTCTTTGCGGGCGACTGGAAGATCGATGCCGCTCTTGGCTCCTGCCTGGTCCTGGGGCTTCGGCATGGGTTCGACTACGACCACCTCGCCGCCATCTCCGATATCACTGCAGTTCAGCGCGACTGGAAGAGCGGCATCCGCCTCGGCATCACCTACGCCCTGGGTCACGCGTTCATGGTGGCGGCCCTCGGCGTCGCCGTTCTCGAGCTGCACACGGGCCTGCCCCAAAACCTCGATCACTGGACCGAACGTCTGATCGGGTTGACACTGATCGTCCTTGGCATCGGAGTCGTCGCCGGAATCCTTCGCAAAGATGCGCACGGCCATCACCACAGCCGCATCGAGAGCCGCCTCGCCATTGGCATCAACGGCCTTCTGTGGGCCGCGTGGCGCGTGCGCCGCCTGTGGAATCGCGACGCCGTTCAGCCGCGCCGCTTCCAGTGGCTGTACACCGGCAAATCGGTATTCCTCATCGGCATGCTGCACGGCATCGGCGCCGAAACGCCTAGCCAGCTCGCGCTCTTCTTCCTCGCCAAAAGCCTCGGCGGAACAGCGAATGGAATGATGGGGCTCGCCGCCTTCTGCATCGGCCTCGTCGCGATGAACGGCCTTATGACCGCCTCGCTCGGCGGAGCATTCAAGAGTGGCACCTTTCATCCGCGCTTCTACCACGCAATCGCATGGACCGGCGCAGCCTATAGCTGCATCATCGGCCTCATCTTCCTCTTCGGCATATCCGACCGCCTGCCGCAACTCGGATGAGTCATTTCAAGTAGCCGGCCAGCTTGAACGAATACGCATAATCCCCAGCCAGCTTCTCCGGCAGCGCGATCCGCACATTGCCCCCGTCAGCACCCGCCGCGAGCACGTCAGCACTTCCCAATTCCGTCACCGAGATGCCGGTCTTCATGGGCAGATCCTGCACCGTCACGGTTGCTGTCTTCGGCTTCCCAAGCACCGTCACATACAAATCCTCCCCCTTGCGCGTAAACCGCAGCTCATCCCCCTCCACGCTCTTCCCTTCCGCCCGCGTCCACGGCGTCGTATCGTAGATCGCTTCGCCATTCTGCCCGAGCCACGCGCCAAGAGCCTTCAGCCGCTCCAACTGCACCGGCGGAATCGTCCCATCCGCCTCCGGCCCCACATCCAGCAGCAGGTTGCCGTTCTTGCTCACGATGTCCACCAGCAGCGCGATCAGATCCCCCGGAGCAATCGTCTCTTTCTCGCCCTCAGCGCGGTTGTACCCGAACGAGCGCCCCAGCCCGCGGCACTCCTCCCATTTCTTCTCAGCGATCTTGTCCATCTTCGCGTACTCGGGCGAAGTAAAATCCGAGTGCTTCACCCCGAATCGGTCGTCAATCACGCCATCCGGCACCACGTTGTAGTAATCCGCCTGCACCTCGAGCGGCCTTCCCGTCTTTGGCCAGTCGATATCGTTCCACAGCAAGTCCGGCTTGTACCTGTCGATCAGTTCGTGAATCTGCGAGAACGCGTAATCGCCATACGCCTTGCTCTCCGGCTTCACTGCCTGGTAGTCCGGCGCCGACTCGATCGGCCCCGAATTGAACGTCCAGTCATATCCCCCCGAGTAATAGAGCCCCATCTTCATGCCCTGCTTGCGCACCGCAGCCGTCAGGTCGCCCACGATGTCGCGCTCCGCGTGCAGCTGGTTCGGCTTCAAACTCGGGTTCGGGTTCACCGTCGTAGACGGCCACAGCGTGAACCCCTCGTGATGCTTGCTCGTCAGCACCACGTACCGCGCCCCAGCCATCTTGAACGCCGCCGCCATCGTATCCGGATCCCACTTCTTCGTCTCGCGGTTGAACTCCGGCGCAAAATCGTAATAACCCTGGTTGCCGTAGTGCTCGCGATGGTACGCCTGTGTCGGTGACCCCGGAATGCGCAGCACGTTCAGATACCACTCCGCATACGGGTTGTACTTGATGTAATCCGACGAAGCAAAATCGTGCTCGGGATGCGTGAGCGGCGCCCATCCCGGCACCGAGTACAGTCCCCAGTGAATAAAGATCCCCAGCTTCGCGCCCGCGTACCACTCCGGCAGAGGATGCCGGTTGAGCGACTCGAGCGTCGCCTCATACTTCTCCGGCGCCTGCGCCGCCGCGCACAATCCTCCGCACTCCATCGCCGCCGCCAACGCCACGCACACCACAACGATTCGTCTCATCGAAGCTTCCTTTGGATGGTTCGAAGGAATCATAGCGACCGCGCCGAAGTCTGCCAACTCGGGCAGTTCTTCGGCGAAGCGAGACGGCAGCAGTCGCATACAGACGGTCTTATCCCCGTGGGAGGTTCGAAAGTTAATCAGCTTGTCCGGGTCATGCGAGACCGGGCAGAGGAGAAGCGAACTGCATTTCGAAGGGGGCGCAGAATAATCCAACCAAGTCAAAGCTGAAAGCTGAGAGCTGACAGCTAAGAGCCTGCCGTTAACCCTTCAACCAGCGCCTCCCACTCATCCTCAAGCCTCGGCCGGTAGTAGCTCTTCCCTGCCCGCTGATACCAATACTCCGCGTTCGACGTCGCGCCTTCCTTGCGATGCAGATACGCATGCACTGCCATTCCGTCCGGAGTCTCCAGCTCATCCACCAGCGCATGCGCGCGCCCCCAGTCGCCCTTCGCATCCCACCACAAGGCTTCGAGCGTCGCCGGAAGCCCCACCTGCGGCCCATCCGCCGCCACAGTCGCGCGAAATTCCTGTGCTGTCATAGCCCCTTTTCTACCACCGGTCCTCGCCTCTCAACAATGCTCCGTTGCGCCCGCGCGGACACCGCAGTGATTGACACACCAATCTCGGCGAGTTAGAGTCATCCCACCTTCTCAGTACAATCGCGTGGGCCGGGAAGACAGCCTTCTCCCATGAGCCCGCAGCATCTCTGTCCAGTTGAAGTTTCATCCCCTGCCTCTCCTCGGGCCTGCGCATGCTGTCAACTTCCCACGGAGGTTTTGCCATGCCACTTCACTGCACCGCTGCGGCAATGCGCCGCATCCTGATCGTCGCTTTGGTTCTCGCTCCGCAGTTTTTCTCCGGCTCCCATATCGCAATGGCTCAGTACGGAAAAAACCAGTCGCCCATCGCCATCAACCATAACCAGGTTCCCTTCGATCCCAATCCACCCAAACTCGAGGACCTCGGCAACCTTCGCACCGCACTTAGCTTCCCCGTGAAGAACTACATCGGTGCGCCCTGGTGTCAATCCGGCGGCTGCACCGGGACAATCGACCAGCGCTGGGGCTCTCTCAAGGCAGACGTGCCTCCATCCAGCGCTCCGAAGATCAGGTTCAACGGCAACTCGTACACCCTGGCCGAGTTCCACTTTCACTCTCCCGCCGAGCACGTAGTGGATGGCAGGCTCGCTGAGATGGAGGTCCACTTCGTCTTCAGCAAGGACGGCGCCTCGGGCTGCACCCCCGATCGGCTTCTCGTCATCGGCCGCAGGATCGTGAAAGGCACGCCGACCCCCGCGATCCAGGCCCAGTGGGACAAGCTCTTCGGCCCCACCATAGTATTGCCCGCCAAATTCTCTGACCCAGCCCTCAACGTGCAGAACTTTGTCATATACTTCCTGCTCGAAGGCATTGAGCGAACCTATCGCTACCAGGGCTCGCTTACTGCCCCATCCGATCTCCGTTGTTCCAACCCTCCCGGCGATCCTCTCCAGCAACTGGCCTCGGGCTATCTGCCGCAGGTCGTCTCCTGGGTGCTTATCGCCGATCCAATTCTCATGAAACCCTCCGAAATTCTTCGCCTCCACAAGCTCTTTCCCAACGGAGACGCGCGCGGACCGCAGGAACTGATCGACCAGGATGTCAAACGAACTTTCTAAACGCGGATCGCCCGGAAGCCTCCCCCGATTCGAGTGATTCAGGTCACATCCCCGGCCAGTATTCGCGGTTAAAAATGAGGGCAGGTTTCGCAGAGGAATTGAGTCTCAGCTGACTTTTCAGGCACGACACTCCGCCTCTGCCGGAAGCGGCTAAACCATGCCAGCGACGGGCATTTGCAACTCAGACCAATCCGGTCGTATACTTAAATCCGACCGTAATGGTCGTAATTCGAGAGTGCTGCGCTTCCCGCAGCCTCACGGAGTCCGGCGGGTGAGTGTGCTGAGCGAACTGAACGTGGGCGAAACCGGTGTGGTAATTGCGCTCGACCTCCCCGACTCTGTCCAGAACCATCTGATGCACATGGGGTTCGTTCCAGACGCGCTCGTCACCGCACTGCGCCGCGCCCCGGCCGGCGACCCCACAGTCTACTCGGTAGACGGCCTCGAGATCGCCCTCCGCCGCGACACCGCCGGCGCAATCAGGGTCAGAGGTGCCGAAGCAGATCTCCTCCATGACCAGAAGAAGCGCCGGGAGAAAATCGAGGCAGCAAGATGAACCCGTGCTGCGACGTCCCGGTCTTCGAAGCGCCCCAGCCCTCTGCCGATAGCGCCCTCCACACTGTCGTTCTCATCGGTCCGCCCAACGCCGGCAAGTCCACGCTGTTTAACCGCCTCACCGGCCTCCGCCAGAAAGTCGCCAATTATCCCGGCGTCACCGTTGAGCAGCGCAAGGGCCTAATGTCCGGCGTGGGCCGCGACGACCTCACGCTCATCGATCTCCCCGGCGTCTACTCGCTCAATCCTTCCTCTGAAGACGCGCGCGTCGCCGTCAACGTTCTCCGCGGCAAAATGCCCGGCACGCCGCGGCCCGACGCCATCCTGCTCGTCCTCGATTCGGTGCACCTCACGCGCCAGCTCATGCTGGCCGCTCCCGTTCTCGCTCTCGGACTGCCCACCCTCGTTCTGCTCAACATGAGCGACCTGATGGCATCCCGCGGCGGCTCCATTGACCCGTTAAAGCTTGCCCGCGAGCTCGGCGCGCCCGTTGCGCAGATCAGCGCCGCTCGCGGCACCGGCCTCGACGCAGTCCCGCTCTTCCTGAACCGGTGCTCCCTGCCCGCCGGCGCGCAGAGGGCCGCCGAACAAAAGCTCATTCTCCCCGTCCTCGGCAACGCCGCAAGCACCCACTCGTGGGCCGCGCAGGTCAGCCGCAAAACCGGCTACCGCGCACCGCTCTCCGCCGAGGGCAGCCGCAAGCTCGACAACATCCTTCTCCACCGCGTCTGGGGACCGCTTCTCTTTCTCGCCGTCGTCATCGGCGTATTCGAAGTCGTCTTTGCCATCGGCCAGCCGCTCTCCGACGGCTTCGGCGAAATCCTTGCCCGCGCCGGCGATCTGGTTCGACCGTTCCTCCCCGCCGGCTGGCTGCAATCGCTCGTCCTCGACGGCATCTGGAAGGGCATCTCCTCCATCCTCGTCTTCCTGCCGCAGATTCTTCTGTTGTTCCTTTTTATCGGCATCCTGGAAGATTCGGGCTACCTCGCACGCGCCGCGCTCATCGCAGACCGCGTCATGCGCACCGTCGGCCTCAACGGCAAGGCGTTCATCCCGCTGCTCTCGGCCTATGCCTGCGCCGTGCCCGCCATCATGGCCACGCGCACCATCGAGAACAAGCGCGACCGCTTCGCCACCATCCTTGTCACGCCCTTCATGACGTGCTCCGCGCGCCTGCCCGTCTACATACTGCTCATTGCGGCCTTCGTGCCCAACACGACCTACCTCCACGGATTCGTGGGCCTTCGCGCCATGACCATGCTCGGCCTCTACGTCGCCGGATTCGTCGCCGCCATGACCACCGCGCACCTGCTCAAGAGTTCCATCCTCAAGTCGAGCGAAACGCCCTTCATCCTCGAGCTGCCGCAGTACCGCCGGCCCACGCTGCGCGCGCTCTCCATGCGCCTCGTCGACCGCGCCCGCATCTTCATCCGCCAGGCCGGAACCGTCATCCTCGCCGTCACCATCGCCCTCTGGATCCTCGCTCACCTGCCCATCATTCACACCGCCGCCGGCACTTGGACCGCGCCCGAGCTAGCCGAAAGCCTCATCGGACGCCTCGGCCATCTCATCGAGCCCGCCATCGCGCCCCTCGGCTTCAACTGGAAGATCGGCATCGGCCTCATCTCCAGTGTTCTCGCGCGCGAAGTCATGGTCAGCACCATGGGCACGCTCTACGGCGCCGACCCCAGCACCCAGGCCCTCAATCTGCAGACCGCCCTCCACCACGACATGACGCTAGGCGGCGCATTGGCCCTGATGATCTTCTTCGCCTTCGCCATGCAGTGCACCAGCACCATGGCCGTAGTAAGAAGAGAAACGAATAGCTGGAAGTGGCCCGCCCTCCAATTCGGCTATATGTTGGCGCTAGCCTATGCCGCCGCCTTCGTGGTCAATCACCTAGTAATGGCCTTCCACGGATAACCGCTTCAATCACTGCATCAAGAACCCGAACTAATCACAGTCCGGGTCGTCCTGATCGGGGTCTCCGGCATCGGAGTCAACGCAGCTTCCAGTGATTGTTGGGGCCTGGAAGGGGTTGGTTGCGGTCAGTGCAGACAGGTTGACCGGAACCTGCGCGCCGGTTGACTCATCACTGACTGGGTCGTAGGTAGCCAACTCCATCGGATTGTAGTCGTACCCGGGAACATTCAGCGGAACGATGAGCATGTAATTGCCGTCCTCGCCGGCGAGCGTCGTGAACTCGGTATCTGTTGTGGTCTCCGTCAGGTTCGCGCCGTTCAAAGGATCCAAATCCGGGGGATTGGAGTTGCTGACTTGTGTCATTCCCTCAACCAGGCCAAAGGAGTTGCCCGAGGTTGGCACCTCGGCATTCGATTGATCCATCGTCTGCCCATCGGCGGACATCTCCTGTCCATTCTCCGTGACCGCGAGGCCCACCGCGCTGGTAATCAGGGACAGCCCTTGCACCGCAACCCCGGAAGCGCCATTTTGTGCCGCGCTTAAGACATTCACAACGTCGACTCCAACGCCGATGTCCTCCGCGACTTCCTTTGGGAAGCCGAACACCCCGAGCGTGCCACCCAGCAAGTCCACTCCAAAGTTTGCCTTTGCGTCACTGAGTTGCTTCTCTGCATTGTTGAATTGCGTCACATCGCCATTCGCCAATGCGTCATCAATAGCGGTGGATGCTGACCACCATTTGTACGTGTCGTTCACAACGGCTGCTGCCGCAAATGCCGTGCCGACAATGGTTGCGGCTGCAACCAATGCAGGCGCTTCTGCAACCAATCCAAGCGTTCCTATTACCAGGGCGGCGCTTGACACTCCCTGCCCGATTGCGATGAAGGAATCAACCGAGTTTTCCGCGCTCCCAGCTTGAATGGCGGCATTCTTCACGCCGATTTCTCCCCCAACCACCCCCAGCCCGTCAATGATGTCCTTGGCGGTGATGGATTCCGGCATGAGGAAGTTCCGGCGCCGCTTTCGCGTGTACGGCTTGACCGTCACGAGCGGGTTTGGCGGATAGATTGTTGTCGGCAGGTATCCGATCGACTGCAGGTACATCGCGATGATTCGATCCAGGACATCCACCGAATTTGCGTCGTAATTGACAGCCAGTCCGTCGCTCGAGGTTCCCACCGGAAGCGATGTTTTCGTACCGCTGACAATGAGATCGACGTTGCCTCGTGATTCAATCGCGCTTAATTGCAGTGCACTCTGATGGCTCTGAACGGTGGCCGTGTCTGTTCTGCTCGTGGGCAGTGCGCGCATGGCCTGCATGGCGTTTACATTCATTCCGAACCCGATGGACATTGCGTTAAAGAACCCTCGCGAGATATCTCCCGGGTTCACTCCATAACTGGCAACGCTGGGGATATCGCCTATCGCCAGCGAGAGCGAATTCGATGTCGTCGAGTTCTGAGTAATCTGGATTGAGGCCGTAAGCGGCGCAGTATGGCCCGTGCTCGGATCAAGATAAAGGGGTGCGGCAACAACAACTTTACTATTCGTGGAATCGATGCGAACCGGTGTGAGTGTGGCCGAATATCCTGTTGTATTTGCAAGTTGAACCGTGAACGCTTGCGTTAGGTCGATCCCGGTTACTGTCAATGCAAACGGCGTAAGCGCGGTGGGCGATGTCGTTGAAGAGTTAATTGTGATCACTTTTGTGACGGTTAGCACCAAACCGAAGGTGGTACTGCCACCGGAGTTACTCGCAGTGATCGTGTAGGTTGCCTCCCCGGCAGAGGCGGTGGGCGTGCCAGAGATCACGCCCGTCGATGTATCCAGCGCAATGCCTGCAGGGAACGCTGGAGAGACAGAGTAGCCTGTCACACTTCCCGTAACGGTGGGAGAAAGCGGTGTCAGTGCGACGCCGACAGTTGCCTGTACAGGGCTTTGATAACTAAGCCCGCTAGGCGGAGTAGCAGCCGGTGGATTGGGGTTGGTCGTTGCTGGACCGTTCGCGCCGACCCCTCCGCCACAGCCGGTGAACGCCGCGACGGCACCTACACCTGTCGCAACCACGCCGGAGTTACTAATCGCTACGCCGATGCCCAGCTTGATGACTTCGCGACGCGTCTTCTTCATGCCGGAAGGCTCCTTGTCGATTTGAAGGCTCGAGGAAAGTCATTTCCTCGAACACTACAAATGAATTGCGCAAAAAGGAGGGAAAATGGGCCAGAGTTCACCGGGCAGGCCACGATATAAGCAAACAGATATTTGGGAGACGCCCCGGGCATCCGGTAAACAACTGTCAGGACGTGTATTCAGATCTCAGACGACGATGCTGGCTGTAGTAACCGGCTTCCGCTCCGTCTTCCCGCGCGCAAGGTCCGCGCACATCTCCGAATCCTGCCCCCGCGCCAGCCCGGCCCCATGCCCTGCGGCCCGCAGATCTGCGCCTTTAGCCGATCGGGCTCCTTGCCGCTCGGCACCTGGGTCCACTCCAGGCTCGTCCTCGGGAGACGGGACAATGGATGAGTGGGACGCCTGCGACCGATTACCACAGCGACAGTTCGTAAATTTTGTTGTTGGTTCCCCGGTAAACCACCCGGGGGATGTTGTCGAAGATCCAATACCCAAAAGGATCGCCCACTGCCGCCGGTGCGCCGCCGCTGAGCTTGGAGAGATTGTTCAGTTGCCAGGACGGCGCCCGGTGTTGCCAGGACGCCGGGGGTAAAGGCGGCTCCGGGGTCAGTTCGTAAATATTGCCGTCATGTCCCGTGTAAACGACCCGGGGGACGCTGTCGGGTGCTACATACCCGAAAGGGTTGCCCGCAGCCAACTGCACATCTTGAGTGGTTCTATTGGCCGTCAAGAGACTGGCCCATTTCCAGCCTCCCCCCTCCAGCCGCAATTCGATGACGTCTCCGTCGGCGGCGGCGTAAACCACGCGAGCGATGCCGTCGTTGGTTACATACGCGTTCGGATCGCCTGTCGCCGGGTAAGGGAAGGTCACGGCTGCGGGAGCGCCGCCGCTGATATCCGTGAGATCGGCCCATTCCCAATACGTTCTCGGGCTTAATTCGAAAATGTGCCCGTCGGTTCCCCGGTAAATCACCCGCGGAACGTTGGTGACATACGCGAAAGGATTACCGCCGGCCGCCGGCGCTTTAGGCCCGGCTTTATAGTTGGTCGAGAGATTGTTGCACACCCAGGGGCCCTGCTGCTGACTCAAAAGCTCGAAAATGGAGCCGTCAGGCCCCAGGTAAACCGCACGGCAGTCTCCGTCGCCCGTAGAATACCCAAATGGCCGGCCCTGCGCCGGCGCTGCGGGCGGTGTCGTGGTCGAGAGGTCTGACGCTATCCACCCATCAGGGCCCATCAGCTGGTAAACATCGGTAGAGAGAGCCGTGTAAACCAACATCGCCACGGCTTGGTCATTGAAAGTACCCACAAACGCAGTGGGATCGGAGGAGGCCGCCGGCGGCTGCCCCCACTTGGCACTCACGGAGAGAAGATTGTTCCATTGCCACTTTTCGTCCACCAGGGCCAGCTCGTAAATGTTGCTGTCGGTTCCACGGTAAACAACGCGCGGAACCCGTATGGGGCAGCCGCTTGTGTCGAACTCCCCTGACTGGGAACAATCCGGCAGACCGTACGCGATAGGATTGCCTGCAGCAGGAAAGGCCGGCGGGTGTTCGACGCTATTCGAGAGATCGGCACAATGCCACTTTGCCATTGAGACCTCCTCTGTTGTTGTCGATCAAGTATTAGCCGCGTCGCAGGTGGTCAACTCACACCTCCCGAACCCCAGCCACAGTCCTTTGGGCTGTGTCCCGGTCATCTCAGTGCTATCGCGATGAGCGGGCGGGGCGGCAGGATTACTATAAACCCGTGCCCTCCGGCCTGATACGATTAACTCCTCATCCCCAGGCTTGTAGCCCGTCGTAGCTTTTCGTTCGGGCCAGGCAACAATCCGTTTGCAAAGGGCCAAAACTTCCCGGATAACTTCCCCACGGGAGACCCTGCAATGTCCGCGATCGATCCTAACCACCCATCCCAGTGGTCGCCGCCAATGGCAGACGCGCCGCAACCTGATCCCAACCCGCAACCCGATCCCAGCCCCCAAACCGGCTTCGGAAACGAAACCATCGCCGACCACATCCTCGGCGACCAGCCCGCCGCCAGCCTCGCCGACGACCGCCTGGGCTTCGGCCCGTACATCGATGCGGTAGCAAAGTTCCTCACCGACGACTCAACCAAACCGCCGCTGACATTGTCGGTCGAGGGCATGTGGGGAGCCGGAAAGTCCTCCTTCATGGGACTGCTCAAGTCGAAGCTCCAATCTCTCGGCAGGCGGCGCTTCGTAACCTTCGAGGCATGGCAATACAGCGCCGACGACGGACTGTGGGCGGCCTTCCTCGACGCGTTCGATGCGCAGTTATGGAAGAGCCTGAAGCCGCGCGAAAAGTGGATGGCACGCTACAAGCTCGTCAAACTCCGCATGTCCGTTCACGGCGCAATGGACACCGTCGTCACCATGCTCTGGATTCTCGCCGCAGTCCTGATCCTTGTACCGGTCCTCTGGTATTCCGCCACGCACGCCGCAAACCTGGGCCGCATCCTAAGCGGCCTGGAAACAAAGAGCCACGGCGCGGGCCCCGAAATCACCGAGTTGCTTGCCACCTTCGGTGGGCTCGCCGGTTCCATGGCGGCCATCCTCGTCTTCGTTTCCAAGCTCCACGAGCTGCTCAAGAGTCCCGCCGCGCTCAACCGCACAAAGAAGCTCTGGGGCAAGCTCGACTTTCACGATCGCCTTCCCCTCATCCACGAAATGACGCGCAATCTTCAATCCCTCATCGGGGCCTATGCCGGCAATGACACGGTCTACGTCTTCATCGACGACCTCGACCGTTGCGAGTACTCAAAGGCCGCCGAGCTCATCCAGGGATTGCTCCAGCTCACCAGCAAAGCTCCCAGGGTGGTGCTCATCATCGGCCTGGATCGAGATAAAGTGGCAGCAGCGATGGCCGCCAGGCAGGAGAAACTGCTGCCCTACCTCTACGGCGTGAGACCCGAGGATGCATATGCAGTGGGAGCCGACTATGGGCAGCGCTTTCTCGAGAAGTTCATCCAGGTTGCGTATATTCTCCCGGTCCCGCGGGCGAGCGGCCTCAAGGCGATGATCAACCCGAATATTCCCCCGCCTGCGACGCCGCCGCAGCCCGGCGCCGTGTCGGTCCAGGCAGTTCGCGTAGCCACCGGCAAAGACGACGCAACCACGATGAATGCCCTCATCGACATGGCGCACGCGGCCTTCGATCACAGCCCGCGAAACGTCAAGCAGTTCGTGAACATGTTCCGGCTGCAGGCGTTCATCGCCAGTGAGACTGGCCTGTTTGAAAATCCTGAAGTCACGCGGTTCAACGGCACGCTGCTCACCGTGCCTCAACTGGCCAAGTACGTCGCGCTGTGCATGCGGTGGCCCCGCTTTGTGAATGCGGCGCTCGACGACCCGGGGTTGGTGTCTCAAATGGAAAACAGCCTGTCAAACTGGACCAATCTTGAAGGTGCGGCACTGCCTGACGCCGTGCAGCCGTGGATGAGCGACCGGGGTTTGACCGCATTGCTCGGGTTCGAGAATAACGAACCGCAATTCCAACTGGGTGGAGTCGACCTTCGCCTCTTGACGACCGTCGCGCCCGCCCGCCTCACGCCCGAGGGCGCAACTGACGTTCCCCCGGCTTCGCAAGCATCCTCTGCTCCTCCAACGTCCTCAGCTGCCCAAGCACCCCCACCGGTTTCGCAAGCCATGGCCTGATCGCGATCAATGCACCTTTCCCTTCGGCGGCACCGACCGTCCCAGCGCATGCCCCGGCGGCGTCGTCACAGGCTTCCGCTCCATCTTTCCGCGCGCAAGGTCCAGGCACATATCCGAGTCCTGCCCTCGCGCCAGCCCCGGCTCCATGCCCTGCGCCGCGCAGATCCGCGCCTTCAGCGGATCGGCCTCCTTGGCGGTCGACACCTGCGTCCGCTCAAGGCCGGTCCCCGGATCCACGTCGTAGCGATACACGTAGTCCTCCGCCTTCTTTGTCTTGCCGTAGTCGTAGTGGTACCACGTCGCCATCTCCTGCTGGTCTGTCGGCTCCCGCAACAGCGCGTACGCCTGCGTCACCGTAACGCCCGCTGGCGCCGCCCTGGCAGCCCATACCGGAACAGTCGCCTGCCCTCCGCGAAACCACCGCGCATGGAAGACGTGATCCTTGTAGTCAAAGTGGAACGTCGTGAAGTACGTCGTCGCCGAGCACTCGCGGCAATCGTCGTACAGCATCCCGATCTCCTTCGGCTGTCCCGGCACAATCTGCATCAGCTCGAGCCAGTGCAGGTTCGCCCCGTTCAGCAGCGGAGTCTTCGCCCGCGTCTTCAGGCTCACGCTCCATATGTTGAACGTGTCCGTCGCCGGCGAAGCGTCAGAACTCGTGCGCGTCGTCGTCACCACCAGCGCCGCATCGTAAAGCACGCCGATCTCGCGGATCGCAGTCCACTTCTCCGTCTCCAGCGCCCGCTCCACCCACAACACATAGGTCTGATCCTGCTCCGAGTGAAAGTCGATCCAGTGAAATGAGTCCTGCTGCTGCGGTTCGGCCTGTTGCGCTTCGGTCTGCTGCGCGCCGGCCTGTTGCGAACCAGCCTGTTGCGCGCCGGCGCGCAAGCCCATCCAGCCAACTAGAACGAGAGCGAGGAAGATATGCCGCAGTGAGGATCCGCGCATGCATCCAGACTAAATCAGCCCGAGCGTCCTCTGTCCCTTTGTCCCAATGTCCCTATGTCCCTATGTCCCTACAACCCCAGCTTCCCCCACATCGCATCCACCCGCTTCTTCGTCTCCGAATCCATCTCGATCATCGCCGGCCACGGCCGCTCGAACCCCTCCGCCTTCCACTTCCGCGTCGCGTCGATCCCCATCTTCGATCCATAATTCGGCAGCCGCGAAGAATGGTCCAGCGAATCAATGGGCCCCAGCGTGAACTGAATATCCCGCTCCGGGTCGATGTTGTTCGCCACTCGCAGCACCACCTCGCCGATGTCCTGCACGTCACAATCCTCGTCCACCACCACGATGCATTTGGTAAACATCGCCTGCCCCAGCGACCAGATCGCGTTCATCACCTTGCGCGCCTGCCCCGGGTAGCTCTTTTTGATCGACACCAGCATAAGGTTGTGGAACACCGCCTCCACTGGCAGATTGATGTCCACAATCTCCGGAATCGTCATCTTCATCGCCGGCAGAAAAATCCGCTCCACCGCCTTGCCCATCCACGCATCTTCCATCGGCGGCTTGCCCACAATCGTCGCCGCATAAATCGGATCCTTGCGATGCGTAATGCACGTCAGGTGGAACACCGGGTACAGGTCCTCCATCGTGTAGAACCCCGTGTGATCCCCAAAGGGACCCTCCGCCCTCAGCTCGCCCAACTCCACATATCCCTCGAGCACAATCTCCGCATGCGCCGGAACCTCGAGATCCACCGTCTCGCACTTCACAATCTCCACCGGCTTGCCGCGCAAAAATCCCGCAATCAGAAACTCCTCCACCTCCGGCGGCGCAGGCACAATCGCCGCAAACGTCGTCGCCGGATCGGTCCCGATCGCGACGGCCACTTCCATCCGGTTCCCATTCACCTTGCCCAGCGCCACCTGCGGCAACCCGCCCACCGGCCCATCCGGAATCGCCACCGCTCCACCGGCAGTCTCCGCCATCATCGCCACGCGCGCTGCCCCCAGACTCCTGCCTTCGCTCTGACCCGCCGCAGTCGCCGCTCGCAGCGCATCGCGATAATGCTCCGCCGCCACCTTCTGCCGCTGCCAGTGCATCCCCGTCGTCTGCCCGTCGTACACCTGCATGCGGTACATCCCGATGTTTCGCTTCCCCGTCACCGGATTCCGCGTACACACGCAAGGCAGCGTGATGAACGCCCCTCCATCGTGCGGCCAGCATTTGAGGATCGGAAACTTCCCGAGGTCGAACCCCTCGCGCAGCACCACTTCCTTGCACGGCGCGTCCTTCGCATTCACAGTCTTCGGAAACGCGCTCGCCAGCACACCTAGTTGCGGCAGCATCTTCAGCTTGTCGAAGAACCCCTCCGGCGCCTTCACGTTCATCAGTCCCGAGATGCGCTCCGCAATCTCGTCCAGCCGCTCCACGCCCAGCGCCATCGCCATGCGCCGCTCGCTCCCGAACTGGTTGATCAGCACCTTCTGCCCCGGATACCCGCGCAGATTTTCAAACAGCAGCGCCGGCCCGCCCGCCGCATACTTACTCGAATCCGGCGGCGAGCTGGTCCCTGGTCCCTGGTGCCTGGTCCCCGTCTTCGACATCCGGTCCGTAATCTCCGTAATTTCGAGCTCCGGCGACACCTCCGCCGTCACCCGCTTCAACTCTCCGCTCTTCTCGAGCGCCTTCATCCACTCGCGCAAATCGTCGTAGGCCACGTGCATGCTCCATTGGCACTGTGATGCCCCATTGCCTCGGGGATATCAACGTACGATTCTATCGGCTCCCCGTCAGCGCATTGAGTGTTCGCATTCGATTACGTCAGAAACGAATTCGCCGGCGCGCCGGCTTGACGGCTCAAAGCTCGCCGCCCCGCCTGCTAAACTAAGTCAACTTTCCCGTCCCCCTGGTCGCGCGTTGTCCACGATTCATGCATCCTGAACGCCAACCGGAGGTTGCCATGCCCCCCCAGAATTCAAATCAGGACGCCCCTCACGACCATGCCGCGCCCGATCCCAATAATGAACTCGTCGAGGGAATCAATCGCACCACGCTCCTCTACTTCGCATTCGTCCTCGCTGCAGGAGCCGTCGGCGGCCTTCTCTACTGGATCACCGCAAAGTGGACCGGGACGCAGCTCCCTGTAGTCTTCGGAGCCGCCACCGTCCTCGTACTCATGCTGCTCGGCGCGCTCGCCGCCGCTGTCGGTGTTTACGTTCTCACCGCCTCCGACATGTCCGCAATCCGCACTTACGTCTTCGCCGTCCTCTGCGGACTCGCATGGCAGCCCGTCCTCGCTGCCGGAACGCGCATGGCCTCCAACGCCGCGGCCTCCAGCCAGACCGCCCAGCTCGGCCAGCAGGTCCAGCAGATCCAGACCGCTACCCAGAGCGGCAACACCACTCAAGTCACCGCCGCCGTCCAGCAGACCGTCCCGGTCATCACCAAGTCCCTCGAGCTCTCCAGCACCGTAGCCGACCAGGACAAGAAGAACCAGATCCTCGACACCTCAAAGCAGGCGGTGAACCAGCTTGAGCAAAGCGCCGCCCAGGCCCCCGAGGCCTCCGTCGACGCATTGCAGAACGTCAGCGTCACAGCCGCAAACTCCAGCGCGCCTTCCGTGGCCATCCAGGGCATCCAGTCGCTCAATCGCATCCGGCAAAACGCCCTGCTGCGCCACGACCTGGCTCTGAGCGACAGAATTCAGAGGACCCTCGGGAACATCGCAGCACAAAGCAAAGACGCCACAGTCCAGACCGCTGCAAAGCAGGCCGCAACTCAGCCCCAATAGCAACATCGAGCTTGACCCCAACCTGCTGCTGCATCATTGGACTAACTTGATAACTATCGCACTTACTTATTCTATAACTCGATAACTCGCACGCTCGCCGAACTGCTGACTCCCCGTCCCGCCACTCCCGCGACTTGCCGCCGCACCCCCAAACTCCCTATACTCACGCCCAGACGTAGTACGCGCACGGCTCCACAATCCATCCCCAGGAGCGAGCCATGGCCACATCCCCCGCCAATCCCCCATCTGTCCCCTGCAAGCCCTACTTCAAGTTGCGCTCCCAGGTGCACGAGCTGTCCGCCCGCCGGGCCGCCGCGCCAGCCCAGCCTGCGCAAGCCCAACCCGCGCAAGATCAGTCCTGGTCCGTCCCCGATCTCTGCGCCGCCTACAACTGGCCCTCCGGCCTTTCCGGAACCGGCGTGATCGCCATCGTCGAGCTCGGTGGAGGCTGGGTCCAGTCCGACATCGACGCCTACTTCCAGTCCATCAACCAGCCGTCCCCCTCCCTCACCGACGTCTCCGTCGACGGCTCGCAGAACAGCCCCAACCAGTCCGTCGGCTCCTCCAACGACGCCGACATCGAAGTTGCCCTCGACATCGAAGTCGCCGCCGCCTCCTACTACGCCGCCACCGGACAGCCCGCGACAATCAGCGTCTACTGGTCGCAGGACATCGCATCCGCCGTCGCCCAGGCCGCCAACGACGGCTGCTCCGTCTGCTCCATCTCGTGGGGAGCTGACGAAGCCCTCTGGGGCGCCCAGGCCGCCGATCAGATGGAATCCACCGCCGCCACCGCCACCTCCCAGGGCACAGTTGTCTTCGCCGCCGCCGGCGACAACGACTCGTCCGACGGCGGCTCAACCCCCGCCAACGTCGACGTCCCCTCCTCCTGCCCGCACGTCATCGGCTGCGGAGGAACCAACAAAACTCCCACCGACGAAACTGTCTGGAACGACAACCCCGGCCAGACCAACGGCGAAGGCACCGGCGGCGGCTACTCCACACTCTTCCCCGCGCAGTCCTGGCAGATCGGCGCACCCGCCCCGCCCACCGGAACCACCGCCGGAACCGGCCGCATGGTCCCCGACGTCTCCGCCGACGCCGACCCCAACACCGGCTACCAGGTCTACGTCCACGGCGCCTCCAACGTTGTCGGAGGAACCAGCGCCGTCGCTCCTCTCTACGCCGGCCTCTTCGCCGCATTCGGAACCGACCTCGGCTTCGTCACGCCCACCCTCTGGGCAAATCAATCCGCCTTCAACGACATCACCGCAGGCGGCAACGGCTTGTACGACGCCGCCCCCGGCCCCGACCCCTGCAGCGGCATAGGCTCCCCCATCGGCACCGCAATCGCCGCCCTATTCCCCGCCACCGCCTCGGGCCACAACTCCAACGCCCAGGTCACTGGCTGATCTCACGCGTTCTCCCTCCAGCGCGCCATCCAAGCGAGGGAGATGCCTTCCCTTCGCCACTTATAAATTTCACTTGACATTCGGATAACTTCCGGGGTTCAATGCCACCTGACATCGACCAGGACCATCTGGGCGAGCTAGCCGGTTCTTATCTCCTTCCTCTCCGTCGCGTTTGCTTCTTCCCGCATTTCAAGAACTCCTAAACGACTGTCCATCTCAGACGGAAGGATGACGCCCATGCGCATGATTGCCCGCGTGCTTGCCGCCACCTTGGTTCTCTTCGCCTCCACAGCGGTCCTCACCGCTCAAGTGGCGACGGGCGCTTACCCCTATAGCACTTCCGACACTCTGGGACCCGACACTATCAATGTGGGAAATCTGAATGTGCACCTCAGCATTCCTGTCCTCAACAAGGCAGGACGAGGAATGCCATTTACCTACGTCCTGAGTTTCGATAACTCCGTCTGGTATCCGGCCACCTCAAACGGCGCCACCGTGTGGACTCCTGTCCAGGGGTTCGGCTGGCGCGGCATCACTGAGGTCGCGACGGGTTATGTGTCCTACCAATCGGATACGAGCACCTATAGTTCTGGCGGTGGACGATCTGGCACGTGCACCATCACAAGGTACTTCAATTTCCAGTACCACGACCCATTTGGGGCTGCGCACCCGTTTCCCAACGCTGGCACGCAGCGAGGAACAGGCGGTAGCTGTCCATCGATTCCGTCGGACTCGGACATCACGACCGACGGAACCGGCTTCACTTTAAACGTTACCAACTTCACCAGGACGGCCATAAGCACGCCGAGCGGCAAGAGTATCGTAGTTCCGGGTACAAACAACGGTGTTGCCACGGCGACTGACGCGAACGGAAACGAGATATCCGTCGATGGAAGCGGCCATTTTACCGACACCACGGGCAACGTCGCTCTTACCGTTGCTGGAAGTCCAACCTCCACTCAGACATTTACTTACACCGATACAAATGGCAACCCCCAGACGCTGAAAGTCAACTATGCGCAACACACCGTGCAAACGGATTTCGGCTGCGCAAACATTACGGACTTCCCGGCAACCACGGAGTACCTGGTAAGTTCCATCGTCCTCGGCGATCAAACCAGCACATACACTTTTCAATACGAAGCGACGCCCAATGGGTCAGGAAACGTAACCGGCCGCCTGTGGAAAGTCGCGCTTCCCCAGGGAAACACGATTACGTACACCTATCCCAGTGCGAATGGTGGAGTTAATTGCACCGATGGCGCCACTTCCGGCGTTACCCGCGCCCTGAGCAGCGATTCAGGATCATCGGCATCCTCCTGGTCGTATACTCGCTCCGATCCGAATGGTGCTGGAACAAGCCATACTGAAGTCAAAGACGGTCTTGGCAACTACCGGGAGTATGATTTCGCCGCCGCCGGCAATCAGCTTGGCACGATGGCCGCCTATTACGAGACCTCACGAAAGATGTACCAGGGAGCTGCAACCGGAACCCCAGTGCTCTTTCGAGCCACTTGTTACAACTCCGCAGGCGGCGCCAGCCCATGCGCAACGACAAGCTTCAGTCTGCCCATCACGCAAATTGATAACTATGAAACCCTCAACGGCGTTGAGATGCACGGAGCTACCGTGAAGTACGACAGCTACGGCGAACTCACCGAATCCGATTATTACGATTATGGCGGATCCACTGCCCGGGGCGCCCTTCTCAGCAAAGAATCGCTGGCTTATGGTTACTCACTGGTGGGCGTTCCTACCAGTGACATTCTGTATGACGGCAGCAACAACGTCGCCGGCCAAACCACTTACCAATATGACCAGACCACCCCAACCCCAAGCTCCGGCGTCCCCCAGCACGTCTCGGTCACCGGCCCGCGCGGCAACCTCACCACCACAACCGTCTACCCAAATTCCAGCACTACTTACACCACCACCGACACCTACGAAGATACGGGTTCGCTCCTGACGACTTCGTTTGGCAGCGGCACCAATTCGTTCTTAACTACATTTTCTTATGACCCTACGTTCGTCTACCTTGAAGGCGAAATCCTGCCCACCCCCTCCAGCGGTGTTGCGCTTTCACAAAGCGCGACCTACGATACCTCCTTCACCGGCCTCCCTCTCAAATCTATCGATCCGAACGGTCAGCCGACCCAGGTCATCTCCTACGACGCCATGCTGCGACCCACAGAGATTCAGAACCCTGACGGCGGATACACTACGTTCGGCTTTTCCAGCACTCAGGAGAGCATCTACACCTACCAGAACAGCAGTACACACTCAGACACTGAGATTCTCTCCGACGGGTACGGCCGCCAGTCGCGCATTGCCGTTGCGAATGGACAAAGCACGAATCCCTGGTACCAGAAGGACACCTGCTATGACGCCAACACCAACGTTGATTTCACTTCCTACAGCTACCAGGGTGCCGGATGGGGAACCAGCAAAGTCTGTTCGGGAAGCGGCGGCGACACGTTTACCTATGATGTGCTCGGGCGCCTCCTGACCATCCGGCACGGAGATGGCACCTCGGCCTCGTACACTTACACCGGCCGCGCCGCGAAATTCGTCGACGAGGATGGTGTCACACGCATTGCCCAGATCGATGGCCTCGGCCGCCCCTCCATAGTTTGCGAGATCTCGAATGGCGCTAACCTCAAAGGAAATTCCGGTTCGCCCGTAAGCTGCGGGACTGATATCTCAGGCACAGGTTATGTCACCAGCTACTCTTACGCCCTGGCTACCGGCACCACCACGGTCACCCAGGGCGGCCAAACGCGCACCTTTAAAACCGACTGGCTCGGCCGTCCCACCAGCATTGCCGAACCTGAAACCGGAACCGCGAGTTATGGCTACACATTTAACTCCACCGGACTCCTTGTCACCCGGACCAGGCCCAAAGCGAATCAGACCAGTCCTTCCACGACGACAACCACAACCACCCAATACGATTCAGTTGGGCGCGTCGTCAGCATCGCCTATTCCGATGGAACAGCCACCAGGAACTTTGCTTATGACGTCGCAAGCGAGTGGGGCGACACTCTCCAGAACCCTAAGGGCCACCTCGTGAACTTTTCCAGGGCCAGCACCGGCAGCATCTTCAGCTACGATCCCATGGGACGCGTTGTTTTCGAAGGAGAATGTACCCCATCCAACTGCGGGTCCGGCGGTTTCAATCTTTACGCCACCTACGATTGGGAGGGGAACATGACCCAGTTCTCCGATGCATTCGGCCCAACCTACACCTACACGTACACCCAGGCCAACGAACAGAAGTCCATTACCAGCAACTGGAACGATTCAAATCATCCCGCGAGCCTCCTGTCCAGTGCAGCCTTCGGCCCCTCTGGACCGCTAAGCTGGAACCTTGGCAATGGCCTCACCGGAGTTCAGAGCTACGACAGCCTTGGCCGAACCTCCGGTGGATGGCTCTGCAAGGGATCCAGTCAACCCAATTGCTCGGGCAGCCTCTACTCCTTCAACAGCGGCTGGACCGGATCCTACCTGACTTCGTCATCTGACTCCGTCGAAGGCCAGAGCAAGACTTACGCTTACGATTCGTTCGGCCGTCTCGCCTCCATGGTTGCCGCATCCGGAAACTTCAGCTGGGCATACGACCGCTGGGGAAACCGGTGGACTCAGACCGGCAATGGACCACAGCCCAATCTCAGCTTCAACACAGCTACCAATCAAATCAGCGACACATGCAGCAGCCCGCCAGTCGCGGGCCACTACTGCTACGATGCCGCCGGAAACATGACGAGCGACGTGAGCCATACATACACCTACGACCCCGACGGCAATGTGATCCAGATCGACGCCGGCACAACGGCAACCTACACCTACGACGCCCTCAACCACCGCATTCGCACCGGCGCCAATTCCGAGTTCATCTTCGATCCCGCAGGCCGGAAAGTGTCGGAATGGGATCCAACCAATAAGTGGGAAGTTACTGGCTGGATTTACTGGGGCGACTCGCGCTTGGGTCTCTACACGGGAGGTACCACCGAATTCGAACACCAGGACTGGCTGGGTACCGAGCGCTCCCGCACCAACGTCAGCGGCACTGCGGTGGGAACTTACTCATCGCTTCCGTTTGGCGATGGTTACTCCAACACCGGCAATGATCTCGACCCCTATCATTTCGCCACCCTCGACCAGGACAACACCGCCGACGAGCATGCCCAGTTTCGCGAATACTCCAACATGGCCGGTCGCTGGTTCTCCCCTGACCCATATCCGGGCACCTACGATCCCACCAACCCCCAATCTTTCAACCGCTATAGCTACGCACTCAACAGTCCCCTCAGTTTCATCGATCCCACCGGACTGGACCAGTATTTCTGGGCAGATGGTTGCCTCTGGTACAGCTACACGACCATCGTTTCCGCTTCAGATGGCGACTTCCAAGTCGAAGTCAACCAGACCCTAGTCACCTGTGACACCCTCGACACCGGTGGTCCGTATCCTCCACCTCCCGGCGGTCCGGGTGGCGGCGGTGGCGGAGGAGGAGGAGAGGGCGGCTCGAATACCGTCGTGAAAACCCTGAAGTGCGCCTCCGAGACGGCAAACAAGTTCAGCATCGCGGGGGCCCTAGGCCTCACCGAAGGCAAGGGGATTGGCTCTACCGTCGGCACCGCGTTTCTAGGTAACACCTTCTCCGGAATCGTCGATGCTGGAACCCATATCTACGAGAATGTTCATGGCGCAAACAACGGCAACGCGGTCGTTGCTGACTGGGCTTTGGGCGGAGCGCGTCAGGGAATTCCCGGTGGAGGAGTTTTCTCCAAGGGAATCGTAGGCATTTCCACCGAGGCTGCGTTGAATGGCATTTCGGAGACCGCTTCCATTGCTTCCCCGGTCACTGGAGAGGTTACCTCTCTGGCCGCCGAAGGCACACTCGGGGCTGAAGGAGCAGCTGGACCTGTGGGGTGGATCAAGCTGGGTGTAGATGCCGCAATATTCGTGGCATCCGCCACCTACTGCTATAACCATCCTTGAGGACCGCTCATGCCCCACACGTTCGCACATGAGGCTCCACTACTCTTCATCGACATTGGTGTTGGCGTAGTGGGCTTCCTCCTCTCTCTTGCCTGGGGCGCAGCCTCCAGGACAAAAATGACCGGTGGCAAGGTGCGGGTCCTTGCTCTTGCATGGGCCGGCATTACGCTGTTTGGCATGGTTCTGGCATTCGTGATGTGACGGAGGGAACCACCACTGGGGCAGGTGGCCCAGGTCTTGGGGATGTGCGCTGAAGGACAGACGTTGCGTGCCCCAGGTCTCGCTTTTGAGACCTGGGAGAACACGAAGCTTCGCTATGCGGTGTATTCTTTTGGGGCAGGTGGCCCAGGTCTTGGGGATGTGCGCCGAAGGACAGACGTTGCGTGCCCCAGGTCTCGCTTTTGAGACCTGGGAGAACACGAAGCTTCGCTATGCGGTGTATTCTTTTGGGCAATGACTCGGGGACTTGTGCGTTATCAGCAGTGCGGCG
>Ga0126378_10000128_pt1 | contig 56175 bp, 45 predicted proteins | sample PanSoiMetPlot_23_FD_92587 | JGI IMG/M metagenome (GOLD analysis project Ga0126378, IMG submission 92587) | Tropical forest soil microbial communities from Panama - MetaG Plot_23 | ecosystem: Environmental > Terrestrial > Soil > Tropical forest > Bulk soil | place: Panama | collected 2016-02-17 | reverse complement strand
CTTGATGCGGTTGAATTCCGCGATGGCGGTCAAGCCGTCGCCGGCTTCCCCGGCCAGCTCGCCGCCGAACATCTCGATCATTTTGATGAGGTTCTTGCGGGCGAAGACGGAATCGTCCACCACAAGGTAGCGGACGGATTGATTGTCTTTTCTGAGCAGAGCGGCGAATTGTTTCATGGCCTTCTCCTTATCCCGGCGCGCGTTTTCACGAGCGATGGGAGGGTACGGGTATCCTTTCGGGTTTTTGTTCTTCCACTTTTTCGTTCTTCCTGGTCTTTTCGTCTTTCTCAACTTTCTCCCCAAGATCCTTGTCGGCGCCGTAGTGATTCACCAAAAACGTTCCCAAGCCTTCGAGCGGGATCACTTTGCTGGCGTACCCTTTCAGAATGGCCGCGCGCGGCATGCCACTCACGACGCAGCTGTCTTCGCTTTGCGCGATGGTCATGCCCCCCGCGGCTTTGATTGCGCCCAAGCCCTCCGCACCGTCTTCGCCCATGCCGGTCATCAAAACGCCTACGGCGATGAGGCCAAATTCCTGCGCGACGGAATGGAAAAGCACGTCTGCGGAAGGGCGATGGCCATTGACAGGCGAGCCGTCCGAGAGAACTACCATGTCGCCTCGCGGCATGCGGCGCACCATCATGTGGCGATTGCCGGGGCAGATCAGCACGCGGCCAGCCACGAGCAGGTCGCCGGAACGAGCTTCGTGCACTTCGAGAGGACAGCATTCGTCAAGGCGCTTGGCAAACATTTCCGTAAACCCTTCGGGCATGTGCTGCACGACGAGGACGGTCGAAAGAAAATCGCTCGGAATCTGGGACAACATGTATTGCAGCGCGTTGGGGCCGCCCGTAGAAATCCCCACAGCGATGACGCGGCGGGGCGGCAGCGTGGGCCGGGCGCCTTTCGTGACCCGGGACAGTTCTTCAACGATCGTGACCGGAGGAAGTTTGCGCTTTGCTGCGCGCTTGGCGACTTTAATTTTGGCAATGAGTTGATCGGCTATTTCTTCGAGACGGCCCGCAGCGGCATCTTTTGGTTTTTGGAGAAAATCCACCGCGCCGAGAGCCAGGGCCTTTAGGGTGGCGTAGCCGCCTTCTTTCGAATGCGTGCTAAAGAGAATGATCGGCAAGGGCGCGCGCTTCATGATGAGGCGGAGCATTTCCAGGCCGTCCATGCGCGGCATTTCCAGGTCCAGCGTGACGACCTCGGGCTGGAGTTCCTCGATTTTTTTCAGCGCAAAAGCGCCATCCATCGCCGTGCCGACGACTTCGATGGACGAATCACGGGCAAGGATTGCGGGAATCAGCTTCCGCATGAGCGCGGAATCGTCAACCACGAGGACTCGGATGCGTTCGCTCATGCGATGGCTCCGAGCGGCGTGGCCCGGGAGAGGCGCGAGAGAATCGCCGGAACGTTGAGAATCAGAACCACCGTCCCATCGCCGAGAATGGAGGCACCGCTCACGAGATCGCTCGAAACAATCTCTCCAGGCAGCGCTTTAATGACCAGCTCCTCTTCGCCGACGAGGCTATCCACGACGAGGCCAAAGCGCTTTTCGGCTGCGCCGATGACAATGACAAAATTCTTTTTCTTGGCGGGCTGCGAATCGATGCTGCGCAGGCGGCTGAGATAATTCAAGCGCACGAGCGTAAGAATCTGGTCGCGGAGGCGGAGCACTTCGCGCTGGTCTACCTTGTGAATTTCGTGGTCGGCGATGCGCGTGATTTCAACCACGGAAGACAGCGGGACGGCGAAGAGGCGACCGCCAACGCGGAAAAGCAGCGTTTGAATGCTTGCGAGCGTCAGGGGAACCCGAAGCTGGAACGCGGTCCCGCGCCCTTTCTGCGAACTGACGTGAATCGTTCCTTTCAGCCGGTCCATCACCGTGCGGACGACGTCCATGCCGATGCCGCGGCCGGAAACTTCCGTGATTTCCGCGGCGGTGCTGAAACCGGATTCAAAAATCAGATTCAGGGCGTCCTGATCGCTGAGGCGTTGCGCTTCTTCCGCCTTGATGATGCCCTTCTTGACCGCTTGCGCGCGAAGGAGAGCGAGGTCAATGCCGCGGCCATCGTCGCGGACTTCGATGACGACTTGCGTCCCTTGATGATAGGCGTTGAGAAATACGGTGCCGCGAGCCGGCTTTCCGGCCGCGAGGCGCTCTTCTGCCGAGCCCACACCGTGGTCTACGGCGTTGCGAACCAGGTGCATCAGCGGCTCGGCAAGCGAGTCAAGAATGCCCTTGTCCAGATCCGTATTCTGCCCGGAAATCTCGAGAGCAACGTCTTTGCCGCACTGTTTGGCGACATCGCGAACGATACGCGGAAAGCGGCGGAAGAGTTGCTCGACGGGAACCATGCGAATTTTCAAGACGCACTTGTGAAGCTCGTCGAGGATGCGCGCCTGAAACGCCATGGCGTCGGCCAGCTTGGTGCGCACGGGATCGCGGGCGTGCTGCTTGTCGAATTCAGTGAGTGTGCGGTGAAGCATGGACTTACCGATGATCAGCTCACCGACCAGATTCATCACCGCGTCAATGCGAGTGGCGTCTACGCGAAGAGTGCTCTCGGCAACGGCGACGGCGGCCGAACCTCGAGCGGGGGCTTTGGGAGTGCGGTCGCCCTCGATGCCTTCCCGGCCACTCGCCACGACCTTGGCCGCCTGCTCTTCGAGCAAGTCACCGAGCAATTCGTGCTCCGGCATTTGCGAGGCGGCAACCTTCTCGATGTGAACTTCGGACACGATCGAAGGAATGCGGCAGCGGTGAAACAGCTTTTCCTCCGATTGCGTGCTGGCGAGCGCGGCTTCCACAACTTCGACGTTGGCGGCCGCCACATTATCTTCCGGACGCAAGGCAATGACCGTGCCGCTTCCATGGAGAACGTTGCGAATGAGCTGGAAAGCAGCAGCGCGCATCAGACTGTTCGGATCGATACGAAGCGCGATGTTGTAAACAGGGTCCCCGCGATGCACGGCTTCGGAAATCATGAGCTGCTCGTATTCGGTCCAAGCGAATTGTCCAGGCTCCTGCACTGCTTCGGAAGCGGTCTGGGCGTTGCTCGCCGGCACCTGCAACAGATGCCGAATCATCTTGTGAAGGGCGTCTACCAAGGGCAGTTTGGCATTTTTCTGATAAGCGACGAGCATCGCGTCAAAGCTATCGGCCGCGGCGAGCACAACTTCCGGAAGATCCCCGCCATGGGCGCTGGCCACTTGCGGCGTCAGGACGTCTTCGAGCTCGTGCGCAAGTTCGCTCAGTTTGTGGAGCCCGCAGGCGGCTGAATCACCCTTCAGCGTGTGCACAATGCGGCGAACGCGGCGAATCACTTCCTCATCCGAGGGACGCGCCTCGAGCTCCAGCCCGGCTTCGTTGAGCGCCTGCAACAGTTCCGCAGCGCTCTCGAAGAAGAGCGCGCGCAGCTCGTTGTTGCGATCTTCGGACTGCCGGCTCAAGGGGTGGCCTCGATGCGCTGATAAGCGGTGCCATTGTTTTGGTGAACCATGCGGAATTTCTGAGTCAGGCCGAACAGGCTTTCTGCGTGGCCGACGAAAAGGTAGCCGCCCGGGTTCATGCAGTTCCAGAACTTGTCAATCAAGCGCTTTTGTTCGGCTTCGTCGAAATAAATCATGACGTTGCGGCAAAGGACAATGTCGTTGCGGCGCGGCAAGAATTCGGTTTTGAGGTTGTGAAAGTCGAACTGGATCAATTCTTTCAACTGCGGCTTGACCGTGTATTTGTCTCCAGACTTTTCGAAGTAGCGCAAGCGGCAGGTGTAATCCACAGGCTCCATCTGCTGTTCGCTGTAGAGCCCTTCTTGTCCAATGCGAAGACTCGCGTAGCTGATGTCCGAGGCCACGATTTCGACTCTCCAGGGCGGAGGAATCAGCGGCTTGGGCGATGGCATTTCAAACGGAAGCGGATTGCGCAAGTAGTAGTAAGCCAGCGCATCGCAAATCAGAATCGCGACGGTGTAAGGCTCCTGGCCGGAGGAGCAACCGGCGCTCCAGACCCGGAGCGTGTAATCGCGGCGTTCTTGTTTGCGGCGAAGGAGATCCTCAAGAACCGATTTCTGAAGTAGTTCGAGCTGCGGCTTGTTGCGAAAGAAGCTCGTTTCGTTGACCGTGAGGTTTTCGAGCAGGAGCGCAAGCTCGGCGCGGCCTTCCCGGCTGGTCAAAAGCCGGTAATAGGAATAGAAGGAATCGAGTTGGCAAGCTTTCAGTCGGCGCTGGAGGCGGTCCTTCAAAAAATGGGAGCGGCGTTCGTCAAAAAACATGCCGCATTCCTGGTAGACCAGAGTCTGCAAGAGCTTCAATTCCGCTTCCGTGAGCTGAATCTGGGCGGTGGTGAGAGTTCCCATGGCGTGCGTGTGCGACGGACCGTCAGCGAAGGGTGAAGGAGACTACCTGACGGAAGCGACGGGTTCCGCGACCTCCTCGAGGCGTTTGTATTCGGGACGCTGCAGGAGCTTCGAGATGTCCAAAAGAATGATGAGGCGGCCCTTGAGTTTGCCGACGCCGGTAACGTAGCCGGATTCGCCTTCAGCAAAAACGGCACCGGGAGCTTCAATGTCCGAAGGTGGAATTTTCAGCACTTCCGAGGCTGCGTTGACAATCAGGCCCACGAATTTATTCTCCAACTCGACGACGAGAATGCGGTTCTTTTTGTCGGGTTGGATTTCTGTTTGGCCAAAACGCTTGCGCAAATCCATCACCGGAATGATCTTGCCGCGAAGATTGATCACCCCTTCGACCAGGTCCGGAGCGCTGGGCACGGAAGTGATTTCAGGTACGCGGACGATTTCACGCACGGAGCCGATCTTTACTCCGTACGTTTCATTGCCGATCCTAAAACCGACGACTTGAAGATCCTTTTCCATCAAACAGTCTCCGGCCTTTAAGAACGCGCCAGTTCAGCGTATTCGAGTTCTTCGTCGCGCTGTTCTTCCGCGCCGCGACGCTTTCCGCCTTGTTCTGCACGGCGGGTGCGCTGTTGGCTGGCACGGTCAAGAACAAAGCGGTCCATGGCATCGAGCAAGTTGCGCGAGAGCTTTAGCATTTGTTCGGCGGCCGCGGAAAGCTCGGTCGAGCTGGAAGCGGACTGCTGCACCAGCTCACGCATTTTGTCCATGGCGCGCACGACGGCTTGCGCCCCGGAAGCCTGCTCTTCGACGGCGGAATTGATTTCCTGCGTGATTTCGGTGAGGCGGCTGGTGGCCTTGGCGATTTGCGAAGAGCCAACGGACTGCTCATTGGTGGCCGCGCCAATTTCCTGGGAGAACTTGTAGACTTCGGTGACCACGTTGGAAATCTTGTGCAGCGCGGAACCGAGTTCGTTGCCAAGGTTCAGCCCTTCCTCAACGATGCGCGTGCTGCGCTCCATGTTTTCGACCGCCTGGCGCGCTTCGCGTTGGATGCTCTGGATGAGGTCGGCAATTTCCTTCGTCGATTGAGTGGATTTTTCCGCCAGTTTGCGGACTTCGTCGGCAACCACGGCGAAACCTAGACCGTGTTCGCCGGCGCGCGCTGCTTCGATGGCGGCGTTCAACGCCAGGAGGTTGGTCTGTTCCGCAAGGTCATCAATGACCTCGATGATTTTGCCGATATCGTCGGCGCGGTGGCCGAGAATGTTGATGATCTCGGCGGAAGACTGGATCGCCTGGTTGGTGCGGTTGAGGCCATCCGTGGCCTTTTCCATCGTCTGGATGCCGGTGACAACTTCTTCGCGCGAACGGTTGGCGATATCCAGAAGAACCTTTGCCGTGTCCGCGACGCGCTGGATCGAAGTGACCATTTGATCGATGGACGCGGAGGTTTCCGCGACGCTCGAAGCCTGCAGCTGAGTGTTCTTGACGACGTTTTGCACGTTGATGCTCATTTCGTGCATGGTGCTGGTGACTTCCTCAATGGCTGAAGAAGCCTGGACGCTGACCTTGGCGGATTCGTCGGCGGCGCCGGCCACTTGATTCGAACCAGCCGAAACTTGCCCCGCGGAATCGCGGGTGGTGCGCACCAGTTGCTGCAAACCATGGGACATGCGCAGGAAGGCGTTTCCGAGCGTATCGCGCTTGGAGCGCGGAACAACTTCTACGGTCAAGTCGCCTTCGGCGACCGACATGGAGACGCTGGCCATTTCTTTCAGGTAGGCAACCATGTTGTTGAAGGTGGTGGCCAAGGCCCCAATTTCATCATTGCGGTGGATATCGATGTTCTGGTCGAGGTCGCCCGAGTCGCCGATTTCTCGGGTGACGGTCATGAGATGTTTCAAAGGTTCGCTGATGGAGCGCGCGGTGTAGAAGGCAATTAATCCGCCGGCGACGAGAGCGACCAGCGTCCCGATGATGGTTATCCAGAAACTGAGACCGCTCGCGGCGTTTGCGGACCTGGTGGTTTGTTCCACGCATTGGTCGAGCACGGTGGAAGACTTGGCGAGCCAGGAGGAGGGGTCCTTTTGAAGATAAAAGATTTGAAGATCGGAAACCGTGGCGTCGCCGGAATCCACCTGATGGCGCTTGGCAATCAGAGGCTTGGCGAAATTATCGGCCCAACTGGTTTCCGTGCTTTCGACCTGAATGAACGCGGTGTGCGCTGCGTCATTGGCACCTTGTGCTTCGCCGCGCTTGATGAGATCGGACAAGTCGGTAAGGCCCTTGTTGACCTTCTCTTCGTCGCGGGGATCACCGCTCAGGAGAAAGTTGTTCATGTTCAGGCGATTGACCATGATTTGATAGCGCACCGATTCCACCATACGAACGCTATCGAGACTCTTGCTGGCCATCAAACCGGTGATGATGTTCACCACGAGAAGGACGGCGAGGATGCCCAGAATCAGGCCGAATCCCGCGTAAAGCTTCTTTCCAATCGTCATTGCAAAATGCCTCCGCTCCCCTCAAACAGCGCAGCCTGGACCGCGTCTGCTAAAAAAAACTTGCGCCTCCTAGTCTGCGGCGCGAAATTCAAATTCCACGATCTGCGTGGTTTCTTCCGACGCTGGCGCGAACTTCCACTCCTTCACCGCGTCCTGGCACGCCTGGACGAGCAACGGATGCCCGCCCACAACGCGTGTGGTCTTCACGTGGCCATCCGGACTGATGACCACCTCGATCTTCACTTTGCCCGCAACGTTCATGCGGCGAGCGAGTTCCGGATAAACCGGCGAGACTTTGGATTTAACCTTGCGTTTGGATTCGTCGGTCGAGCCGGACTGGGCAAACACGACGCCCGAAACAATGGCCAGCGCACCTGCGGTCGCGGCAAATTTCTTCCACTTGCCGAATCTCATGGACACGTCCCCTCTGAGGAAATAGAAATACCCCGGCAAGAGAAAGGCACGTCGGATGCCATGCCTTCGTGAATAAAACGGGGCCTTGTCCATGACTCGGAGAAAGCCATAAGCAACAGAAAAACAGAAAGTTAGCGTGAAGCGGGACGAAAAAGTTGGAAAGGCCGAGAGCGCCGATTTGTCTCAGAAACCCAGGACACGCATGGGTAAGGTCTCAGGCTGAGACATGGGACCGGATGAATTCGGATTGGGCCCGTAGGCAGTTTCGCAACATGGTACGAGGCGGTCATTGACTCAGAATGAGACTAACGGGTAGCGTGGAAGCACGGGATTTCAGATTACTCGCAAATTGAGACGTTAAGGTACTTCCCTCTTGTCACCGAACGGCGAGAAAGCTACACGATCACGAGGACGCACACCTTCTCCTGTTACCAGAAGGACGAACCCGCGTCCGGCCGTCGCCCGCCACGCCGATGAGCTGATGGACCTTGCGGTGGAGGCCGCGCAATCCCGGCACCTTTCGAATTTCCTGGAACAATTCGCTTTGCGCGCAACCCGAATGCTCGATGCGAGTTGGGGCGCGGTAGTGGTTTACAAGGGCCGCGACACGGAAGTCTATGAGACGGCGGGAAAACGAGGCCGGACTTGTTCATCCACCGCCGAATGGCTGCTTTCGAATGCCCGCGAAATCCGCAGCGAGATGGAGACACGCGCGTTGCCCAAGGGAATCACGGCGAATTTGCAGCAACAGGAAGAGAAAGGGTCCGGAACCGCAGTTTTCGTTCAGATCGCTTCGAGCAACAAAGAAAAGCTGGGAACTCTTTGCTTGTTCCGGGAGAGGAAGGCTCTAGCGGCGGAGGAAAAGCGGCTGTTACGCGCATTGGCGAGCCATGCTGCCCTCTCGCTTGAAAACTTCCGAAGGTTTTCGCAGCTTGAAAGGTCGAAGCAGCAGTGGGTAGAAGACATTGACGCGATCAGCGACTACATCGTGGTGCACAATCGGTCCTGGAGAATTGTCAGGACCAACCGATCGCTGGCGTCGTACTTGGGGGTTCCTCCGGTCGCGCTCGTCGGTGAAGCGATGAGCACGCTGCGGCAAATCGCGGAAGCGGGAAGCGACCTTCCCTGCCCTTTCTGCCATGATACGCAACGCACGCACGAAGAATATGTGGCTAGTTCGGCGGATCGCGTTTTTCTGATTTCCACCTCGCGCACGCCTGGGGCGACCGACGACGATTCGAGAACGATTCACGTCCTGAAGGACATTACCGACCGGCGGGAAGCCGAGCGCAGATACCGCGAACTGTTCGACAGCATTCAGGAAGGCTTGTTTTTCGCCACGCCGGAAGGACGCTTTTTGGACGTGAATGATGCGATGGTGCGGATGCTGGGGTACGCATCGAGAGAGGAATTGCTGCGCTCGGACGTAAGCCCGCATCTCTATCCGGCGCCCGAAGCGCGCGAAAAGTTCCTGAAGGCACTGGCGGAAAAGGGCGTCTTGCGCAATTACGAAGAAACGCTGCGGAGGAAAGACGGTAGCCTGCTGCACACACTGCAAAACATCACGGCGGTGCATGACGCGCGAGGGCGCATCGTGCAAATTCGCGGGCTGATGCTGGACGTGACGGAGCAAAAGTCGTTTCAGGCGCAGTTGCAGCGCGAACGCGACTTCAACCAGAAAATCCTGAATACCACGCAGAGCATGATTTTGGTGCTCGACACGGCTGGATTGATGAGTTACGCGAACCGGCGCTGCTATGAGGCGGGCTATCAGGAAAGCGAATTAATCGGGCACCGGCTGGTGGACTGGGTGGAAGCTTCCCATCGCGTGGACTTTGAGGCGGCACTGGAAACCACCGCCAACGGACACCAGGTCGAAAACCTGGAATTGCGCGCGAGGCGCAGCGACGGCTCGATGGGACACTTTTCGATCAGCTTGAGCCCGATGCGCGATGAGCAAAATACGGTGAATAGCGTCGTGGTGGTGATGACGGATATCACCGATGCGGTGCTACTGCAGGCAAAGCTCGCGCACAGCGAAAAAATGGCCACCATCGGACGGCTGGTTTCCGGTGTGGCGCATGAAGTGAACAATCCACTGGCGGCAATTCTCGGGTTTACGGATTTGCTGCTGGAGAATCCGGACGTGCCGGCGTCTGCGCAAGAAGACTTGAAGATCATTTTGCAGGAAACGCAGCGGACCAAGGATATTGTTCAGGATTTGCTCAGCTTTGCGCGGCAGCGACCGGTTCAACGCGAGTTGGTGCAAATCCACGGCGTTTTGAGGCAAACCATCAAGCTGCGCAGCTACGATTTCGCGAGCCACGGCGTGGAAGTGACGGAAGAGTTTGAAAAAGGGCTTCCGCCGGCTTTGGGCGACGTGCAGCAAATGCAGCAAGTGTTCCTCAACATCTTGAACAACGCCTACGACGCAGTGCAGGAGTCTGGCCGGCGCGGAAGCATCAAAATTCAGACGCGGCGCCAGGACGAAATGATTGAAGTGGCCATCACCGACAATGGCACCGGGATCGCGGACACGCAGCGGATTTTCGACCCGTTTTACACAACAAAGCAAGCGGGCAAAGGCACGGGGCTGGGGCTGAGTATCTGCTACGGGATCGTGCGAGCGCACGGCGGCGAGATTCAGTGTTGGAACAACCAGGACGGCGTGGGAAGCACGTTTATAGTGCGAATCCCGGTGGCCACCGAAAGCGCGCTGGCGGCGGCGGCGGCGAAAGAAGCAGGGCGATGAGTGCGCAGCCGGCAGTCTCACCCAAGCGGCCTATTCTGCTGGTTGAGGATGAGCCTTCGGTGATTGCGTTTTTGCGGGCGGCGCTCGAGCGGCGCGGCTACACCGTGATGGATGCTTCTTCAGGCGAAGAAGCGTTGAAGCTGCTCGCGAGCGGAAAGTATTCGGGCGTCATTTCTGATATTCGGATGCCGGGCGCGGTGAATGGAGCCGATGTGCACGAATGGATCCAGAAAAACCGGCCGGAGCTGAGATCCCGAATCATTCTGATTAGCGGTGACACGGCAAACAGCGAGACCCAGACATTCCTGGCGCAAAGCGGGACTCCTTGCATTGAGAAGCCATTTCGGGTGCAACAACTGATCCTAGCGGTGGAGAAAGCCTTCGGGAAACCATGAGCGAAGAGATGAAGACACGGTTACTGGTCGTGGATGACGAACAGAGCATCCGCCGGTTGTGCATGACCATCGGCAATACGCTTGGCTACGTCTGCATGGAAGCGGAAAGCGCCGAAGCCGCGCTGGGGCGTCTGGAAACCGATGCGCCCGACCTTATTCTCACAGACTTGAAGCTTCCGGCGATGTCCGGCGTCGAGTTGCTGAAGCAAACCAGAAGGCTGCTGCCGCACACTGAAATCGCCATCATGACCGGGCACGGGTCGATCGAATCGGCAGTGGATGCCATGAAGCTGGGGGCCTACGACTACATCGAAAAGCCGTTTCGCGTTGAAAAAATGCGCTTGCTGCTGCAGCGCATGGCGGAAAAGGTTCATCTGGTTACCGAAAATGAGTTCCTGCGAGAGCGCGTAACGACCGAAGACAAACTCGACGGAATTATCGGCACGTCGGCGCACATTCAGGACGTGCTGCGGATGATTTCGAGGCTGAAAGATACGCGGACGCCGGTACTGATTTCAGGAGAAAGCGGCACCGGCAAAGAGCTCGTGGCGCGCGCGATTCATTTTCGCGGGTCCATGGCACAGACGCCGTTCGTGGCGGTGGACTGCGGCTCGCTCGTTCCCACGCTGATGGAAAGCGAGCTTTTCGGTTACGAAAAGGGCGCTTTTACCGGGGCAACCAAGTCCAAGGCAGGCCTGTTTCAGGCGGCTAACGGAGGCACCATCTTTCTCGACGAGATTGGCGAGTTGCCCTTGGAGATGCAAGCCAAGCTGCTGCGCGTGCTCCAGGAAAAAGAAGTACGTCCCGTGGGCAGCAATGAGCGTGAGACCGTCGATGTTCGTGTCATTGCGGCAACGAACCGGGACCTGGAATCAGCCTACCGCGCAGGAACATTTCGAAAGGACTTGTATTTCCGGCTGAACGTGGTCACCGTTCACATCCCTCCTCTGCGTGACCGCCGCTCGGATGTTCCGGTGTTGGTACACCACTTCTTGGACCGCTACGCAAAGGGGTCGCAGATTCACGTGACGCCGGCGGCGATGAAGAGCCTCCTCCAATACGATTGGCCTGGGAATGTGCGCGAATTGGAAAACTGCATTGCCCGCGCCGTGACGCTCGGCGACGGACTGACCATTGATGTGGCCGATCTCCCTCCCGCGATTCGAAGCGAGCAGGCCGAGGGAGGATCTCCTCGCGCCGCAGAGTCGAATACCCTCTCGACAACAGCTCTCGCGGAGATGGAGAGGGTGACCATTCTGCGCGTCTTTGAACAGGCCCACGGCGACAAAGCCCTTGCCGGAAAGATGCTTGGGATAAGCCGCGCCACGCTTTATCGCAAACTGAAACGCTACAACATCCCGTTAAAAGGTGACGATGACGGCGGGGACAGTGAACCGTCTCAGCCGGCGTAGATCCCAAACTGTCTCACCAAGCCGGCGAAAGGGAACGCCGTCTGCGTGGTGCGCTGAGACGAGATCGTTTCATGGTGAGACATTTGAGCCGTCCCCACGCTGCTCCGGAAATCTTAAGTCCTTCCGTTTCTGTACCTTCACCAAAGTTTATCTTTGGAACTCTTTGGCTGGCCGCGTGCACGTTTGTCCTGCGGAAGTGTACGCCTGTTACACCAGCGAGTGAGTCTCGATTGGGTTGCGACAGGCGGATTCAAGCGCAAAGCGGTGAGGCGAAGTGGGAAGAACCGGCGGTTCGGCATTGCTAGCCAATGAAAGAAGCTGCGCGGAGCAGTTGGCGCGATTCTTCCCGCGGGCCAGCGCCGTGCGCGTCCCGGTACAAGTAACGTCACCCCGGGGCGGAAGCACGAATTTGCGGGAGGCGACCATCGTCGAATTCAGCAGCGGGCACCATGCCATTTTCCTGTCGACGCTGCCCCTGGAATTTGGCGATCGCGTACGGCTCGAGGCCAGGCCGCAAGGCTTTCAGTCAGAGGCCACTGTCGATGCCGTGCAGTACCACGAGGGACGCAAAGCAGTGGCCGTGCGGTTTTTGCAAGGTCCCTGCGACTGGGTGATGAAACGACCGTGAACAAGACGACCACTCTGAACATGCCCGCGCCTGCGCGGCCCGGGAATCCTCGCCTCGCGCAATGGAAAGAGGCGCGCGAGGTCTTTCCAATTTACGTGGCTCTTGCCAAGCAATCGGAAATCGACATTCCCTTTCCGCAAAGCAAGCGGAACCTCCCCGAGAAGCCAGACATCGAGCTCTTTGACCAGGTCCACGAATGGCTGGATGCCATGGATCAGGAAGTGATGGCCCACCAGCTTCGTCATCTTTTGCAGATGACCACGCTGAATGCCAGCGAAGCGGGCCTGCGCGCGCTGATTCGCCGCCATCTGCGGAAACCGAAGAAGAGCAATCCTGACCGGGACAAGATTGACTTCCTTCTGGTGCAATACTTTGCGCTGTGCGCACCCGCCAAGATTTATCACAAGCAGATCGAACTCGGCGACGTGGCCCAGGTGATGTCGCCGGTGCTCGGCGAAGTGGATCCAGCCCCGCTGGACTGGTGCGCGCCACTGGAGAAAATGATCGTGGCTCTGCGCGGCTTCCGCAGCCTGAAAGAGATACTGAAGACCAGCTTCATTGCGGAAGGCCGCAAAGTAAAAGAATCGGCCGGCGGAATGTTTTATGACCCGGCAGCGCTGCTCGCTTTCATCCGGTTCAATTTCATGCTCCGCAGGACGCTGATCGAATTGATGCACGCCGACTTGATCGGAATCCGCGCGGCCTTGGACCAATTGCAAGCGGCCGGCGTTCGAGCCATCGACTGCCACCATGCGGGATTGGTGGGCGGTGAGGCGCCTAACAAAATTCGCAAGGTCGCCGACGAGTGGAAGCAGCCCTTTCAGCAGGAATACACGGAGAGAACGGTCAACCAGGCCTTCGAAAACCTCCTCGGACTGCGCGCCGACGTGGAGCAGGCCCTTGCAAAAGCGGCCAGCGCCGCACCGCAAAATGGCTCAAAGAAACCGCCGATCGAAGCGGTGAAGCCGGGTTCACCTGCCAGGAAAGCGGCGCCAGCGCCAACAGATTCCGCATCCAAAGCGAAATCCAAAGATGCGCCGAAGGCTCGTTTGGGCACGGCGGAGGTTGCGCCGGGGGCCGCCCTGGACTTCGAAACCTGCATGGAACAGATCTGGGAGCAGTTGATTGCCACGCCACCCTCCCGCGGCCGCTCCATGACCACCGTAAAAGTCGGTGGAGCGCGCATCCTGATGTCGTCGTGGGAAGTGGCGGCGTTTGTGAGTGAAGACGGGCCATCCGCGGAAGACGTGCGGCGCGCCGTGGTTGCTCGCGTGCTGGTAGCCGCGGCGATGGAATCCGCCAAGGAAACCGGCAACGCCACTTCGCTCGACCGGGCCATGAATATGGCGCGCGTGGAAATAACACGGTTGCAAGAACGCGTGGACGTAGCGAAGCAGGCGAAGGACACCGAAGCGGCGGTAAATCTCGGCATCAGCACGAAGCGTTTGCTTTCAACGCTGGACGAAGCCGAGAAGCTGTAACTCGGAGTAGCAGTCTGATTTTGTGTTAACGGAAGTATTTTCCTGGAGCGGGCTCTCTTTGCGACACGCCAACGTAATCATACTCACCGACGAAAACGAATTTGCGCGCTTGCTGACGGCTTGCTGGCAAGCGGAGCGCCAGGCTCCGGTGGTCACGGTCCTGACCAGTGATCTGTGGCAGGAACAACAAGCGCCTGCTCGTGACCTGGTGGTGGTCGGCCCGGTTCATGACGGGAAACTGTCGAACGTGCTCCGGTCCCTCGATCCGGCGACCGCGGTCATCCTGTGCGCTCCCGCGGATTCCAAGGAGTTTGCGCAGCTTCGCACAAAATATCCAAGGTTGGTCCATGTGCCGCTGCGTGAAGACTGGGCGCAGACGCTTCTTCTGGTCGCCGGTGAATCGCTGCGCCGCGTGGAAGCGGTGAGATTGGCAAAGCAAGCGGAACGCGCGGCCGCCAAGAACGAGAATCACGCCACGCTCGGCCGTTACATGCTGGAGATGAAGCACAGCGTCAACAATGCACTTACCTCCATGCTGGGCAACGCGGAGCTTCTTCTACTCGAGCCAGGGCAACTGTCTTCGCAGTCGCTGGCGCAGATTAAGACCATTCACAGCATGGCCTTGCGGATCAACGAAGTGGTGCAGCGTTTCTCATCGCTGGCTTCAGAGATGCAGGAGGCTGAGAATGCTTCTCAAGCTGAGACGGAGGAGACAGACTCGCCTATCTCGCAGCGCCGCTAGCCCTGCCAGTTTCGCGCTGAAACCTGTTCAGGAATAAAGACTTAGCATCACACGACACAAGCTCACAGAGAACCCAAAGGCTGGCTGCTGACGTGCACCTCTTCTCGGTGGAGAAGTATGGGGAGACGACGGCTGTGCAAAAAAAGGTCCTAATCGTTGACGACTCACCGGCCGAAGTCAAGCTACTGCAGAGCCTTTTGGAGAAAGAGGGCTATTGGCCGGTGGGCGTAAACGACCCCAAGCGCGTGGAGGAAGCGATCGCGCACGAGCGGCCTAGCTTGATCTTGCTGGACATCGTAATGCCGGACCGCAACGGATATCAAGTTTGCCGGGACCTCAAAGGGAGCGCGGAGTTCCATTCGATTCCGGTGATTATGGTGACCTCGAAGGCTTCTGCGAGTGACAAGTTCTGGGGCGAGCAGCAAGGTGCGGACGGCTATGTGACCAAGCCGTTTACTCGCGACGAACTGCTACGCGCGGTTCGGCGGTTCGTTTAATGATTTTCGGAGACTGAGCGGGCACGGTGCAGACCATGAACGACGATTTTCATCTCGAGCCTCTTCCGGCAGACGCCGACACCGGCGAACTGCTCGAAGCGCTTGGTCCCGTTGAGGACCGCTCTCCGGAATCGCAGTACTGCGTGTTCCGTAGCGGGCGCGAGCGTTTTTGCCTGCCGGTGCTGGACGTCGAAGAAGTGCTGGACTGGCCGCTCGTAACGAAGCTGCCGCTGAGTCCGGCGTACCTGCTCGGAATTTTCAATTTGCGCGGAGTCATTGTGCCGTTGATCGACATCGCCATAACCGAAGGCCGCCGTCCCGGGCTGCTTCCGAAGCACGTGGTGGTCGCTTCCCTGCACAGCGAAAATCATCAAGAAGACGTGCGCATAGGGATCGCGGCGGACGAAGTGATTGGAACGTATTCCGTGAAGAACGAAGATTTTCTCGAGCAGGCGCCCGAAAACGTGCCGCATTGTATTGGAATGCTGCGGCACGACGATAGGCTCGCGCTGGTGATCGACCTGCGCCGACTGCTTGAGGTCTTTCCGGGGCCCAGCATTTGAGTTTTTGGAGACGGCGCCGGGAATGGCGCGGCTCCGGTGAAAGGATTTGGAGGGTGGCATGAAATCGCGATTGAGTTCGACAGTCTGGGGGCTGGTCTTCCTGAACGGCCTGGCTTTTGCCTTCGTTCTAGGTCTGGCCTTCAGCGCTGGGAAAAAGGCAGGCGAAGTGGGAGGGTTTGACTTCAGCTCTCCGGGCGTGCTGGGGGCACTGCTGGTGGCGCTGGTCACGACGGTCCTTCTCGTGTGGCGTCTGTTGGCGCTTGTGGCGCCGGTGCAGGCTCTCGCGGAGTTCTCCGAGCGGCTTGCGGCAGGCGATCCACGGGCGCGCGCCGAGGTCCATGCCACGAACGAACTGGGCTACATCGCGGACAATTTGAATCGCGCCGTGGCCAAAGTCTCCAAGGCAACGAGCAACCAGGACGCCAGCGATTCGCTGCAGAAGAACATCACGGATTTGCTGACGGTCATCAACCAAGTGGCGCGAGGCGACTTGACGCTTCGCGGCAAAGTCACCAACGACCAGCTCGGCAACGTCACCGACTCCATCAACTACATGCTCGACAACTTCACGAAAGTTCTCGAGCGCGTGCGCAAGGCCGCCATGGAAGTCACCGCTTGCTCGAACAACATTCTTGTCGCCGCGGATGAAATGCAAGCCGGCGCGACCCAGCAGGACCAGGAAATCACCAACACTTCGAGCGCCGTCGAAGAGCTGACGGTCTCGATGAAGCAGGTGTCCAACAACGCGGAAGCCAGCGCCGAAGCTGCCCGCCGCGCTCTGGACGCCGCTGAACAAGGCAACCGCGCCGTGCGCGACACTCTGGAAGGCATGCAGCGCATCCGCGCTTCGGTCCAGGCAACGGCAAAGAAAATCAAGTCGCTCGGTGACCGCTCGCTGGAAATTTCGGAAATCATCAACGTGATCAACGACATCACGGAACAGACTAACCTACTGGCGTTGAACGCCGCCATCGAAGCCGCGCGCGCGGGCGATGCGGGCCGTGGGTTCGCGGTCGTTGCCGACGAAGTCCGCAAGCTGGCAGAGCACAGCCGCAGCGCTACAAAAGATATCGCGGCCCTCATCAAAGCCATTCAGGCGGAAACAAACGAGGCCGTCGTGGTCATGGAAGAAGGCACGAAAGAAGTGGAAGGCGGCGCGTCGCTGGCCGATCAGGCCGGACGCGCGCTCGACGCCATCTCGAATGTCGTTCGCCAATCGGCGGAACTTGTCCAGGAAATTTCCCTGGCTTCCAAACAGCAGGTGCGCGGAACGGAAGGCGTGGCGCACGCGATGCAAATCATTTCCAACATTACCCGGCAGACGTCGCAAGGAACTCGAGGCACGGTAGCAACCGTGAGCCAGCTCGTCAAATTGTCGGATCAGTTGAACGAAGCGCTGGCCCAGTTCCGTGCGGGATCCAAAATTTCGCCGCTGGCCCCCGAAGCAGCGGCGACCGATCGTCCCGTCCCAGTGGGAGCGGTTCGTTAATCGTCTAGGCCCTTACCGATTTGCACGGCAGTGAGGGCGTAGCGCGAAAGCAGACGGGAAAACGATGAGCGAGCGCCAGGGACAAGGCCACGGGCTGAGCGAACACGAATTGAGTGAAATCCGCATGCTGATCGAAGAGCGGACCGGGATTTGCTTCGATGAATCGCGCGAGCGGTTCTTCTCCACTCGTGTGCGCGAACACCTGCGCGCAAAGGGGCTTCAGCGCGGAACGGATTTGTTGCGCAACATGCGCAAGTCCAATGTGGAGTACGAGGCGCTTCTCGAAAGACTGTTGACACAGGAAACCAGTTTCTTCCGCTATCCGGGCGTGTGCGAAGCTTTTGAAAGGCGCGTTCTGCCGGAGCTGCATGTAAAGAAATTCTGGAAGAACCCGCGGACACTTCGCATTTGGAGCGCGGGCTGCTCTACCGGCGAGGAGCCGTATTCCATCGCCATCACGATCGCGGATTCACTTTCGTTCGCGGACTCCTGGAACGTTGAAATCCTGGCTACGGACGTCGGCCGGCAAGCGTTGAAGCACGCCGAGCGCGGCATCTACGCCGGCCGGAGCATCGCAAGCGTGAGCGAAAAGCAGCTCGCGAATCATTTCTCGGCTGCGGAAAGCGGACAACAGGTCAAGCCACGGTTACGGAAGATGGTTTCTTTCGCGCAGATGAATCTGGCGTCTCCTGTCTATCTCGGGCGCATGGACGCCATTTTTTGTATGAATGTGCTTATCTACTTTTCGGAACAACGGCGCCGCGCGGTCGTGCAGCGCTTTTACGAAACTCTTGAGCCAGGCGGGTACCTCTTTCTCGGTCATTCTGAATCCATTTCAAAAATGCCGGTGAAGTTCCAAGCCATCGTGCTGAATGATTGCATTTTGTACCGCAAGCCGACGGCTGACGAATTGCTCAAGCCCGAACTGGTCACGGAGGGACGCGCGTGAGCACGCCGAACCTTCCGGACCGCGAAGCCGTCGAAGTCTTCCTCCAGGAAGCCGCGGAGCATCTGCAATATTTGCGGGAATATGTCGGTGTTTTGCAGGACGTTGAGCCGCAGCACGAAGATCTTGAGCGTCTTTACATTGCGGCGCACACGCTGGGCGGGACATCTGCAAGCTACGGCTTCCCTCGCTTTTCCGAAATCGCCGGCAAACTCGCGCACGTGTTTCAGTATGCGCTGAATGCGCCCTTAGGCGAGGACCTTCATGGTCCGCTGACCGAATTTCTTTCCGACGGCATTTCGTTGCTCGAAACCGACCTTTTGGAAATCAGCGACACGGGAAATGAAAGCCTCGAAGACATTGCCGCGTTCAAGGACCGCTATCGCTTCGCGTTTCCCACCGAGCCGCCGCCGCTCAATCTTGTCCAAACGCCTGCGGCTCGACCGATGATCGCAGAACAGCCCGAGGAAGCCGCGGCCGCGGGGCCGACGGGTTCCTATTTCGACGCGCTTCCGGTCGACGATGAAGTGCCCGATGAGATTTTGGAGTTTTTCCAGCCGGAAGCCGAAGAGCACCTGCAGGTGGTCAGCGATTGCTTGATTTCACTCGAGGGAAACAACAATCCGGAAGAGATCAACAAGCTGTTCCGCGCGATTCACACGATAAAAGGATCGGCATCGCAAGTAGGGCTGAAGCGGCTCGGCGGCATCGCGCACCGCGTTGAAGACTTGATCGGACGATTGCGCGACGGCGAAATTGAACCGTCGGCGTCCGTTGTGGACCTGTGTCTTGAGTCGGTGGACGTTTTGAAAAAAACGCTCCACCGCCACTGGACCGACGAAGCCGAGATGCGCACGAGCGTGGACTCCCTGCTGGGCCGCATCGCCGAATTTGCCCCTCTCGAACCGGAAGAGTCGGAAGCTCAGCTCGTTGTCGCGGATACCGCGGAAGTACCGGACCAACCTTCGGACCGAGTGGCCGCCGCCCAGACCGTCGCGCAAGTGAAGAAATCCGCGAAGCACGCGCCAGCTGGCGCTGCTTCCTCAACGAAATCTGTCCGCATCGCGCTCGGCCGTCTCGATCGCATGATGAACACGGTCGGCGAACTGGTGATCAACCGTACCCGCATGGTGGGCCGCGTCGGGGAGTTGGAAAAACTCGTCGAAATGCTGAGTTTCTCCAAAGAAAGGTTGCACGGCAAGGTCAGCGAGTTCCAGGAAAAATACGAATACAACCGCATCAGCCCCAACCGAAATGCGCCTCTTTGGAGGCAGGAGCCTGCGCCGAAACTGCTTTCCAGTAGTGCCGCAACTGGAAACTCCTTCTGGTCCGAATTCAGCGAACTCGAGATGGACCGCTATGACGACGTAAATATTCTGTCGCGCTCGATGGCGGAAATCTCGGCTGACGTGAACGAAGTCCTTTCGCAGCTGGAAGGGTTTATTGGGCGCGTCGAAGGCGACATTGACGAATTCACCAAACTTGCGCATCACCTGCAAGATGAAATTACGGCGGCGCGCATGGTACCGATTGGCACGTTGTATTCGCGCCTTTCGCGCGCGGTGCGCGATGCGGCAAAGTCCACGAATAAGGAAGTCGAGCTGGAACTCACCGGAAGCGAGACCGAACTCGATAACAACATTATTCAGCAGATTTCCGATCCGCTCGTCCATCTGGTGCGCAATTCCGTGGCGCATGGAATCGAGCTCAGCCGCGACCGCGTTGCAGCGGGCAAGCCCGCGCCGGGAAAAATCACGTTGCGCGCCTATCACCGTGGCAACCACATCTACCTTGAAGTCGAAGATGACGGGCGCGGGATCGATTATCAACGTGTGAAGCAGAGCGCCATCGAGCGCGGCCTGGTTTCCGTCGAAACCTCCGACCGTCTCACAGAACGCGACATGCGCGAGATGCTGTTCCATCCCGGATTCTCGACCGCTCCGGTAAAGACCGAACTGGCAGGCCGCGGCGTGGGTTTGGACGTTGTCCGCGCGAATTTAAACGCGCTAAACGGAGAAATCGAAATCCAGAGTATGACGGGTCAAGGCACAAAGTTCACGCTTAAGGTTCCGTTGACGCTGATCATCTCGCCCGCGCTCTTTGTTCGTTGCGGCTCAACCAATTTCGCCCTTCCGCTGGCAGTCGTTGAAGAAATCCGCCGCCTGCGCGCCGATGAAATCGAAGACGTCGGGGGCAAATTGCTGACCAAGGTTCGCGACGTGGTCACGGAAGTCATTCGGCTCGATGCCTATCTCGGCCTGCCACCACTCGAACCGGTGAATGGATTTTTCCGCATGGTCGTGGCCAATGCCGGAAACCATCAAATCGGCCTGGTGGTTGAGGAGGTTCTCGGGAAAGACGAAATTGTTATCAAAAACCTGGGGGAATATCTTCGCCGAGTAAAGCTTTTTCCGGGCACAACCATTGCGCCCGACGGCAGCTTGATCCTGCTCATCGACCTAAACCGCATGGTCGCCGCCGAGCCGAGTGAGCACCGGCCACTGCAAGCAAACGCAAGCGCGGCGCGCATTTTCGCGCCGGGCTCGGCCGCCGTGGCGCGTGGCACGATTCCTTCCGAAGCGATCGACCGCGTCGAGCAGGAACGCGTCATCGTCGTGGCCGATGACTCCATCAGCGTCCGCAAATTCGTGGGACGCATGCTGGAGAAAAACGGCTACCGCGTGAAGCTGGCCGCCGACGGCCTTGAGGCGGCCGAGCTCGTGTCGCAACACGGCTGCCACCTGGTCATCACCGACCTGGAGATGCCCCGCATGACCGGCTACGAGCTGATGGTGCAATTGCGCCAGAGCCCGTCTACCCGGCGCATCCCGGTAATGGTCGTGACTTCTCGTGCTGGCGCGAAGCATCGCGATCGGGCGATGAAGGAAGGCGCTTCGGCCTTCCTGACGAAACCGGTGCAGGAGGATCAGTTGATTGCGGCCGTGGAACAACTCATGGGAACGGAGGCGCCACGCCCGGCCGCACCCGTGGCGTAGAAGAAAATGGCAACCCCTTCCAAAAAAATCCGCGTGCTGGTGGTGGACGACTCGACCTTCATGCGCAAAGTGTTGGAGAACATTTACAGCAGTGATGAGCAGTTGCAGGTGGTTGGCACCGCAAAAGACGGCCGTGAAGCGGTCTCGATGGCGGAGTCCCTGAAACCCGACGTGATCTCCATGGACATCAACATGCCGCATGTGGATGGCCTTCAAGCGACTGCCGAAATCATGACCACGAACCCCAAGCCCATTGTCATCGTCAGTTCGGAGTCCAAAGAAGGCGCGGCCAGCACCCTTCGCGCCCTCGAACTGGGCGCCATCGAGTTCGTCGCCAAGCCCTCCAGTGGCATTGACCTGGACATGCAAAGCGTGAAGGAAGAACTTCTGCGAAAAGTACGCATGGCCGCGAAAGTTCGCGTCGTGCGTACGGCCACACGTTTGGCTTCCACGATTCAGAACGCAGGCGGCAATGCAAAGCCAGCCGCGGCTTCGAAGCCAGTCGCCCGCCCAGCTGCTAGCAGTAGTAGTGACCAACGTTTTCCCGTCGTCGTTTTGGCTGCGTCAACGGGCGGACCCGCTACCGTGATGCGCATTGCCCCGGGCTTCACCCGCGACTTCCCTGCCGCCGTAATCCTGGTGCAGCACATGCCTGCCTCGTTCACTTCCCAATACGCGGCGCAGCTCGCCGAATTCACGGAAATCCGCGTGAAAGAGGCGGAGTCCAACGAATCGCTCACACCGGGCACGCTCTACATTTGCCCCGGCGGACAGCATCTCCGCGTCACGCCAACGGGAAGGATTCAACTCGACGGCGCATCAGGCCGCATCAATGGATATCTGCCCAACATGGACGTCACCATGGAGTCCGTCGCCGCCTATGCGGGTCCCTTGAGCATCGCCGCGGTTCTCACCGGCATGGGAAACGACGGAACCAGTGGCGCAAGGGCCATCAAGAACGCCGGCGGTCTCGTTCTGGCACAAGACGAAGCCACCTCGGTGATTTTTGGCATGCCTTCGGAGGTCATCAAAGCTGGAATCGTGGATCAGGTTCTCGGGATCGACGACGTTTACCAAGCCATTGAGAAGCGCGTTGTGGGAATCTGCAAGCCAACCCCAGCGGGAGTTCGCTGATGCCCCGGCCAGCGCCAGTGAAAGCCGGCCCGCTGCGCTCGGAGCAGATCATTCTGTTTCGCATTGGCGAGCAGCTCTTTGCTTTGTCCTCTTCCTCCGTTCAGGAAGTGCGCGGCGCGGACAGCCTCTCTGGTGGCGCGCACGAAATCAGCGCGCCGGGGATCGATAAGGTTCGCCAGTTCGTCAGACGCGGCGCCAATACGCTTTTTCTCGTGAGCGGGGCGGCTCATTTTGGCCTTTCCGCGCCCGATGGAATTCTTGCGTTTGTGCTCCGTAACACGCGCACGGCCTTGCTGGTCGACAGCATTGAGAAAATGACCGCCATGACGCGGCTGCAGGCGCTGCCTCTTTCGTTCTGTGATGAAGAACGGCATTGGTACCGCGGTCTCACGGCGCTGGACCAAACCGTGGTTCCCGTCGTGCGCCCCGAAGGATTCTTGTCGGACGACGAATTAATGCTGCTCGATCGATCGCTGCCTCCGGCTGAGCTTTCGACCGAAGAAACGGAAGTTGAGGAAGACACCGATTTTGATGCGGATTTGAATTAGGGAAATGAATTCGCACAGCAAATTAAGACCATGACCGTCTCGACCGATCTCGAGCTGAAGTCTTTTGTCCTGCTGCGGCTGGGTGAGCGGCGATTTGCCGTTGCTGCCGACGGAACTGCCGAGCTGGTCGCGCCGAGCCGGGTTTTTCGATTTCCTCATAAGACCGCGAAGATCGAGGGAGTCATCTTGCGCCGCGGAAGAATTGTTCCGGTTTGTGATATCGCCGAAAAGCTGATAGGACAATATCTTACGTCGCGCCGCTTTTATCTCATCGCCCTTCGACACTACGGCCTGAGAACCGAGTGGGTGGCCCTTCCGGTTACCGGCGAATGCGAGTTGATCAGCGCCGAATTGACGCCCGCGAGCGCTTCCGACGAGCCCCATGTTGCGGGATGGCTTTCGCACGGCGGCGACGTTATCGAAGTGTTGAACCTGGATGCATTGACTCCAGGTCCCCATGAGTTTTTCCCGCATCAAGCCGGCCGAAACCAAGTTGGCTCACGTCGAACGGCGCACTCAAGCGCGTCGGAGGCCAGGCCGTGATCCCTGCCTCGCGCCCCATCAAGGTTCTGCTGATTGACAGCAACGTCTATTTTGCAAAGCGCCTGGGCGACGCGTTGAAGCGCGAGGGCTTTGAAGTGTCAACGAGCACGCAAGCGGGTTATGCGCTGACGGCGCTCGAATATGACGCTCCCGGCGCCATTCTTTGCGCCACCAACATGCGGGAGATGGGCGCGCTCGAGATCGCACGAATCATTCGCTCGGACGCTAAGAACTCCAACCTTCCTATCGTGGCGTTGGGCGACGGAAGCCAGCGCGCGCTGATGGAAGCTTTTCAAGCCGGATGTGACGATTACATTGACCGCAGCCGCCAGCCCGGCGTCATCGCGTCTCATATAAAGCAAATCATTGTCAGCAAAATTGAAGGCTTCCAACCCACGCAAATGCTCGCGCAGTCGGACACCAGCCTGAGCGGAAACTTGACGCACCACGACCTCACCGGCGTGATGCAAATGCTCGGCCACGCGCACCAGACGGGCGCATTGCACATCAACGCGGGAGAAACCGACGCGGTTCTCTTCTACGAAGGCGGAGAGATCTCGCACGCGGAGTGCGGCACGCTTTTTGGCGACGAAGCGGTGATTTTCATTCTGAAGAACTGCGTCAACGGAAACAACGGCGTTTACAAATTTGTCTACGGCACCACCTCGACGCAGCGCACCGTGCTGCGCTCGGCAACGGATTTAATGCTCGATGCCATGCGCGAAGTCGATGAGAGTTCCCGCGACATGGCGGACAAGGAAGCCCTATGAGCGAAGCCATGATGCTCCCTCCCCTGGACGAAACGCCGGAGAAGCATGTGCCAACCGTTTATTTCATCGACGACAGCGCCACCATGCGCGAAGTCATCAAGATTGCCTTCCGCCGCGAAAACATCCAGGTGATCACCTGTGCCGACGCTGCTTCCGCCCTATCGCAATTCGAACAAACCAGACCGGACGTCGTGATCACTGACGTAATCATGCCCGATCAAGACGGCTACTCCGTTTGCAGCCAGATCAAGGAGAACCCCGATTTCAGCGCGACTCCGGTTCTGCTCATGTCCGGAGTTGTGAACAAGAGCGTCGCCGACAGAGCTGTGTCGGTCAAAGCGGACGAGTTGATTCGCAAACCGTTTCAGCCGCAGGAATTGATTAACCGGGTAAAGGCGCTTCTCGAGCCAAAACCGGCCGTGCCTGCGCCATCGGCCGATCGCGGCGCGGCCACGAATGCTTTGAGCAATCTCTTTGCACCGCCAGCCCCCACACCGCGAAACGCCCCTCCGGCTGCTCCGCCAGCAACACCAGGCCCAGCATGGCCGCGCGCTCTTGCCGAAGCCTTTTCGCCACGTCCGCCCGGGCAAACGCTAACCGATCCTCAGCCAACTGCGCCTTCCGTGCGCCCAGGTCTTTCTGCGTCCGACTTGCAAAAACTTCGTGTCGAGATCGCTCGTCTGGAATTGCTGGTCAAGAAACTTCAAACCGAGCTCCAAATCGAGCGCCAATACAACCAGGCGCTGGAAACCCAGATCCAGACTCTCACTCAAATGGAATAGCCGTCAGTCCCGATTGCGACTCTTAGTAATGGCGCCGCCAGCCTGCGGCACGCAGGCATGCCGGAGCCCTCTCGGAACCACCGTCTGCCCGCACAGCGCGCCACGGTTCGCACTTTCCTGCCGTTGCCGGGTCCGCCTTCTCCAGCCGGACGGTAGCCCGTTTTTCTCCTCTTGACAATCAGGTGGAGAAGTGTACGCTCCTCTTGACCCTCAGGAGGACGCCCTCATGGCAGACAAGCCGAGCGATCTCGTCCAAGGCACTCTGGACATGCTCATTCTGAAAACGCTGGCGCTCGAGCCCATGCACGGATACGGAATCGCCGTGCGGCTCGAGCAAATGAGCAAGGGTGTCTTCCGCGTCAATGCCGGATCTTTGTTTGTGGCGCTGCAGCGGCTGCAGCGCGCTGGCCTGATTAAGAGTGAATGGAAGGCTACCGAAAACAGCAGGCGCGCCAAGTACTACGCCTTAACGGAGCCGGGACGCCAGCGGCTCAACACGGAAAAACAGGAATGGGGGAGACAGGCAGCGGCCATCGCGAGAATTTTGGAGGCGTCCTAGTCATGTCTTTGCGGCGAAACATAACAAGCGGCCTCCGCTCACTTTTACGGAGGAAACAAGCCGATCGTGAACTCAACGAAGAACTGAGCGGGTTTCTAGAAATGGCCGCCGAAGAAAAAATCAAGCAAGGCATGAGCCGCAAGGAAGCACGGCGTGCCGTGCGCCTGGAGCAAGGCAATATCGAAGTCACACGTGAAGTCGTTCGTTCGACGACCTGGGAATCGTCTGTCGAGACTTGCTGGCAGGATTTGCGCTATGCCGCCCGCAGGCTGCGCAAGTCTCCCGGATTCACCGCTGTCGCCATCCTCACTCTCGCTCTCGGCATTGGCGCCAATACCGCCATATTCAGCCTGGTCAATGGCGTCCTGCTGCGGCCGCTCCCCTATCGCAACCCCGATCGCCTTACCATGGTGTGGGAAAAGGGCCGCGACGGCTCCCCTCAAAATGTCGGCTATGCGACCTATCTCGATTGGAAAAGTCAGAGCAAGAGCTTCGAACAACTTGCCATCTACAGCTCCTGGCAGCCGGTTCTGCAAGCCGGCGGCGAGCCCGAACAAATTAACGGCCTGCGAGTCACCAGCAATTATTTCCGCACGCTTGGGGTCCATCCGGAAATCGGACGCGATTTCCTGTCGGAAGAAGATTCTCCCAATACAAACAAAGTGGTGATGCTTAGCCACTCCCTGTGGCAGCGGAAATTCAATTCCGACCCGAGCATCGTCGGCAGAACCATCAACATGAGCGCAGCTCAATACATCGTGGCTGGAGTTCTCCCGGCGAGCTATCAATCCTTGATGAGCCAGGATCCGCGCGGCGGCACGGTAGAAATCTGGCGCGTGCTCGGCTACGACGTCTCGCAGCCCTGGGCCTGCCGCACCTGCCATCATCTGATCGCAATTGCGCGGCTCCGCGACGGCGTCTCCATCGCCCAGGCCAGCGCCGAGATGGACATAATCTCGGCAGCGCTCACCAAGGCATACCCCAAGGAATATGACGACGCTGGCGTAATTATCACCCCGATCCGGGAGCAACTCCTCGGACCCGCTAGCGCCCCGCTCCACATGCTGCTCGGCGCGGTCTGTTTCGTGCTGTTGGTGGCTTGCGCGAACCTCGCCAACTTGCTTCTCGCGCGCGCCACGAATCGCGAACGAGAAGTTGGCGTTCGCACCGCGCTGGGTGCTACGCGCGGCAGAATCATTCGTCAGTTGCTTGCTGAAAATTGCCTTCTCGGCATGCTGGGCGCGGCCGCGGGACTTTTCCCCGCTTATTGGATGCCAAGGGCGCTTGCAATTATCGGCGCTGGCGACTTGCCTCGCCTTGATCAGATACGCCTGGATTGGCGAGTCTTGTTGTTTACCGCCGGAGTGGCGCTACTGACCGGCATCGTCACCGGACTCGCGCCTGCCTACCGCCTCTCAAAAACGGAGTTGCGTAATTGTTTGCAGCAGGGCGCCCGCAGCAGCGCTAACCTTTCAAGCAGCACCTTGCGCGGGATCCTGATGGCCTCGGAAGTGGCCCTTTCGCTCACGCTGCTAATCAGTGCGGGCCTCTTGCTTCGCAGCCTCAGCCGCTTGCTCGTGGTTTCGCCAGGGTTCGATCCAGCCAAGGTGCTGTCCATGCAAACGTCGGTTCTGGGCCAGCGATTCAGTGACAACAAAATTGTGCGTCAGTATTTTGCCGATGCCGTCGAGCGCCTTCGTGCGCTCCCCGGGGTTCCATCAGCCGCGGCCGCCAGTCAGATTCCTCTGGCAGGAAATATGGATCGCTACGGTTTTCACGTCGAAGGCAAAATACACGCCAACCCGGAGGAAGATCCGAGCGCCGAGCGCTACTGCATTACGCCCGGATTCCTCGACACCATGCGCATTCCTTTGCTTCGCGGCCGTGACATTTCTCCCTCCGACACTTCTACGACGCAACAGGTCTTGCTCGTCAACGAAACCACAGCCCGCCGCGTGTGGCCCGGAGAAGATCCCATCGGCAAACGAGTAAAGCTCGGCGGCCTGGACAAGCCCTGGTGGACCGTTGTTGGCGTGGCGGGAGATGTGCACCATGTCGGCCTTGATGCGGCGCCCGACATGCAGGTGTACGTCCCTCATCGCCAGTGGCCCGATCCTGACCGTTCCATGGTTTTTGTAATTCGCACCGCCGGCCCGCCGACTGCGATTTCTTCCGCGGCGCAACAAGCGATTCATTCGATAGATCCCGCGCAGCCCATTTCCCGCATTGTGCCGCTCGAAAACTATGTCGGCCTTTCGGTGCAAGGCCGGAGGTTCGCCTCCATTCTGATTGGCGTCTTTGCCTCCATGGCGCTGGTGCTTTCTATTGTCGGAATATATGGCGTCACGGCATACACCGTTTCGCAGCGCACCCGCGAAATCGGGATCCGCGCAGCCCTCGGCGCCCAGCGCGCCGAACTTTTCCGATTGTTGCTGCATCAGGGAATGCTCTTGGTGCTATGCGGCGTAGTCGCGGGCCTGCTTGCGTCGGTTGCGTTCACGCGATTGTTGAGCAGTTTGCTTTTTGACGTGCGACCCACTGACCCGCTCACATTCGCAACTGTAGTGTTCCTGCTCGTTGGAGCGGCGGCTGCCGCTTGCTTTTTTCCGGCTCGGCGAGCCATGCGTGTCGACCCGGTAGTGGCTCTGCGTTACGAATAGCTGTCGACAAATGCTGCTCGGCTTGGAGGGGTTATGTCGTTTCGAAGCACCATGAGCGGCCTCCGAACACTGTTCCGGAGGAAACGTGCCGATAACGAGCTAAACGAAGAACTCGACGACTTTCTGGAGAAGGCCACCGAAGAAAAAATCAAACAAGGGATGAGTCACAAAGACGCGCAGCGGGCCGTGCGCCTGGAGCAAGGCAATTTCGAAGTAACCCGCGAAGTCGTGCGTTCGGCGAATTGGGAATCGTTCGTCGAAACCTGCTGGCAGGATTTGCGCTTCGCCGTCCGCATGCTCCGCCAGTCTCCCGGCTTCACAGCCGTCGCCGTTGTCACCCTCGCTCTAGGCATCGGCGCCAACACGGCGATCTACAGCTTGATGGACGCGTTGCTGATGCGACGCCTGCCGGTTGCGAATCCGGCGTCTCTGGTGCTCTTGAAGTGGCACATCCCGGGGAAGGACACGACCGTTGGCACTGTAGTGCACAACGGCAGCGGCTCCTTCGATGACGATCCGAAGATGGGAAAGACCTCAGCGATCTTCCCGTTCCCCGCATTTGAGGTACTGCGGAGATCGAACAACGTGCTTTCCGTTCTGTTCGCTTACCACCCGGCGGGAAGACGGACTGTCGTTGTGGGGCAGCAGGCCGAGATCACGAGTGGCGAATACGTTTCCGGAGATTACTTCCCAGGGTTGGGTACAGTGCCCGCGGCAGGCCGCCTCATTACGCGCGATGACGACCGCGCCGGAGCACCAGCTGTCGTGGTGCTGAGTCAGGGATTTGCGGAGACCCATTTCGGCGACGCAACCGGCGCTCTCGGGCAGCAAGTGCTGGTTGACAATGTGCCGTTCACGACGATCGGCGTTACCCCTCTCGGCTTTTTTGGAGTAGACCCGTCCAAGTCGCCGGACCTCTATCTCCCATTTCATGCTGACCTTGTGCTCGATCCGGAGCGAGATCCGGGACGCGTCGGCCGCTATCAAGACGACCACTATTACTGGACGGAGATGATGGGCCGCTTGCGGCCCGGAGTCACGATCGCGCAGGCACGGAGCGAGTTAGCGCCCATCTTCGGTGCCTGGGCCGCCGGCACGGCCACGGACCCGGAACGAAAATACCTTCCGCAGTTCCTATTGCAAAATGGCGCCGCCGGCGTGGACAGGATGCGGCGATCCTACTCCGAGCCGCTATACATCCTGCTGGCGATGGTCGGTCTGATCTTGGCCATCGCCTGCGCCAACATCGCGAACCTGCTGCTCGCGCGCTCCGAGGCGAGGCGGCGGGAAATGGCGCTGCGGCTGAGCATTGGGGCGGGACGTTGGCGGCTGATCCGGCAATTGCTGACCGAGAGCATTTTACGCGCCCTGTTGGGCGGCGCCGCGGGGATTCTAGTGGCGCTTTGGGGCATCCGGTTTCTTACCAATTTGCTGTTCGCCGGGAGCGAGCCTCTTCCGCAGCCGCCCGAATTGAACTTCGGTGTACTGGCAGCCACTCTGTTGCTCACGCTCGTGACCGGCCTGCTCTTTGGGCTTGCTCCCGCGCTCCAGGCGGCGCGCGTGGATCCCATGCCGGTGCTTAAAGGGAGCTGCAGCGGCGGGCGGCGTTCTGGCGCGCGTGTGCGATTTGGATTGGGCCGGACGCTCGTAGTTTCGCAACTGGCCATCTGCCTTTTACTGCTGGTCGGGGCCAATTTGTTTGTGCGAACGCTTGCCAATCTGCATTCGCTGGATGTGGGCTTCGAGCGCGGGAAGCTTTTGGTCTTCAAAGTGAATGCGCGTCAGGCAGGCCATGGCGCCCCCGAGATACTGCCGTTCTACAGCGACTTGAAAAGAAATCTCGCTGCGATTCCAGGCGTGAGCAACGTCGCCATGGCGAATTCGCCCTTGATTGGGGCTGGCGCGTGGGGATGGCCCGTTGTGCCGTTGGGGCAAGAGCGGCCGAAGGACGCGCCGACTGGCCACGGCTCGGGCTTCTCCCGGTCGGCCAGTCACGTCCTGGGCGTCGCACCTGGATTCTTTTCAACGATGCGCATTCCGTTGCTCGTCGGCCGCGAATTCGACGAACGCGACCGCAGCGGCACATTGCCCGTTGCCATCGTGAATGAGGCTTGGGCAAAAGTGAATCTCCAAGGCAAAAATCCGGTCGGGCAAACCCTGATCAGCTTCGGGTTGCAGGGGAAACCGCAGCAGGCGGAGATCGTGGGACTAACGAGAAATGCGAGGTATGACGATCTAACAGGTGATTTCCCGGCAATTGTTTACATGCCGCTCGAACAGAACGGGGACTTGCCACTGAACGAGATGACCTTCTTTCTGCGCACAGCGGGCAAGCCGTTGGGATATGCCAGCGCGGTTCGCGAGATCGTACACCGGGCCGACGCGCGGATCCCGGTAGCGGCCTTGAGCACGCAGACGGCACAGATTGAGCGCGAGATCGCCCCCGAGACGCTGTTTGCCCGTTTGTGCACGGGGTTCGCGATGCTATCGCTCGGGATTGCTTGCGTAGGATTGTATGGCACGACGTCATATGCCGTAGCACGGCGCACAAGAGAAATCGGGATTCGAATGGCACTGGGTGCACGGCGTGAAGCCGTTGTCTGGATGGTGCTGAGAGACGTCTTGATGCTAGCGATCATAGGGCTGGCAATCGGTTTGCCGATGGCGTTGGGTGCCTCCAAGGTGATTGAGTCGCTTCTCTTCGGAGTCAAACCTGGCGATCGGTGGTCTCTGGTGTTTGCGCTGACGGTACTCCTCAGCTCAGCTCTCGTAGCAGCCTATCTACCCGCATGGAAAGCCTCTAAAACAGATCCGATGGTCGCACTGCGTTATGAATAGGAGCACCATGTCACTACTCCGACAAACGTTGAGCGGGCTGCGATCCCTATTCCGGAAGAAGCAAGTCGACCGTGAACTAAACGAAGAACTCAGTGGTTTTCTTGAAAGCGCCGGCGAAGAGAAGATTCAACGAGGCATGAGCCGCCAGGACGCTCTTCGTGCCGTGCGTTTGGAGCACGGCAGCCTCGAAACCACAAAGGAACAAGTCCGCTCAGCTGGCTGGGAATCCATGTTGGAAACCTCCTGGAAGGATTTGCGCTTCGCCGCTCGCATGCTTCGCAAGTCCCCGGGCTTCGCCTCGGTCGCCGTCCTCACTCTCGCTCTTGGCATTGGCGCGAACACGGCAATTTTCAGTGTTGTCAGCGCGGTTCTGCTTCATCCTCTGCCGTACGCGAATCCAAACCAGCTCGTATTTGTGTCTGAGGCCAAAGCGGACGCGGGAATCTCCGGGCTTGGACTGTCGTATCCGGCCTTCATCGAACTACGGGACGACAAACGCGCGTTCAGTGCAATTGCCGGCTTGGGCGCCCACGCTCTGGTGCTCACGGGCAGTGGAGAACCATCCGAAGTCAGCACCGTAGCGGTGACACCTGAATTTCTTTCGATGCTCGCGACGGAGCCTCTGCTGGGCCGCGTGCTCAGCTCCGACGACGGCGAGCGCGGCGCCGCTCCGGTCGCAGTGCTCAGCGAGAATCTGTGGCGCAGCCGATTTGGAGCCGACTCGTCCATCGTTGGCCGCTCGATCACGCTCGACATGCGCCCGTACACCGTGATTGGCGTGATGCCCGCAAACTTTCACACGCCGTTCGTCAATCAAACGAATCAGGTTTGGATACCGCTTGCTCAGGACCCGCTGTTCAGCGTGTGGATGACCCAGCCGCCTCAAGAACACTGGATGGGCGCGATTGCTCGACTGCGCCCCGACATTTCCTCCGCTCAGGCCAAGGCCGCACTCAACACGTTTGGCGCACGACTGGCCAAGGAATTTCCGGCTGAGAAGGGATGGGCCATTCGAATTGAGCCGCTGCAGAAGACACTCACCGGCCAGGCGAAGCTGCCGCTGCTTGTGCTGCTCGGAGCCGTCGCCCTGGTGCTCTTGATCGCCTGCGCGAACGTGGCAAATCTCCTTTTGAGCCGCGCGACATCGCGGTCTAAAGAAATTTCCATTCGCATTGCACTCGGCGCGGGCAAAGGGCGGATCGCGCGCCAACTGCTTACCGAGTGCGCCATCCTTGGGCTGCTTGGCGGCTGGATTGGAACACTCGTGGCTTATTGGGGAGTGGCTACGCTCGTGCCGCTCTTGCCTTCCGGTTTGCCGGAGTTTCATTCGATTCGGCTGGACGGCTGGGTCCTTGGCTTTGCCTTCGTGCTTTCGTTGGCCACAACTCTTATTTTTGGACTAGCGCCTGTGCTTTCGACGGCCGGGTCTGATCCGCAAAATGAATTGGGCGAAGGCGCTCGCGCAGGAGAATCGGCGGGCCCGCGGCGCGCCCGCGCAGCTTTGGCGGTCGCGGAAATTGCCTTGGCCATGGTTCTTCTTACAGCAGCTGGTTTGCTGTTGCGCAGCTTTGCCCAACTGACCTCGGTGAATCCAGGCTTCCAGCCGAGTCACGTCGTGAAAGCCATGGTTTCCCTTCCGTATTTTCAATATTCGACCCCCAAACAGTGGGTCGCTTTCTCTGAAGAGCTGATGACACGCCTTCAAGCCCAGCCCGGCATGCAGGACTCCGCCATCGCTGGCCCGCTGCCCATCGTGGATTGCTGCGTCACTCTCGACTTTAAGATTGTTGGCCATCCACAGCCGCAAGCGGGAACGTCGGACGCCGCCAATTACGTACCTGCCAGCCCACAGTATTTCGCGGTGATGGGAATTCCGCTTCGCCGCGGCCGATTATTCAATGAATACGATTCCCCTTCCTCAGCGCCTGTGGCACTGATCAGCGAGACTCTGGCCAAGCGGTATTTCGCCAATGAAGACCCGCTCGGCAGGCAGCTTACGTTCGGCTTTCCGGTGAACGGAGTCGTCTCCCGCGAAATTGTCGGCATCGTGGGCGATATACGCGACGTTTCGCTAGGCGAGGAACCGGGGCCTATGTTGTATGTCCCCTTCGCGCAAGCGCCACTTTATGGCGGCGAGGTCGTCGTCAAGAGCCCATTGACGACTTCGGCCGTAGTTGGAGCGATCAGGGCAGCGACGCACGGCATCGACAAGAATTTGCCGATAACGGATATCGCCGCGCTCCCGGATGTCCTGAATGCATCTGTGGCGCAGCCCCGTTTTCGCACCTTGCTTCTCGCCTTGTTCGGCGCCATTGCTTTGGTTCTTGCCGCGGTAGGCATCTTTGGAGTGATCTCGTATTCCGTTTCACGGCGGACGCATGAACTCGGGATTCGTATGGCCCTTGGCGCGCAACCGCGCTCGGTTATGAGCATGGTCTTGCGCGAGACGCTGGCGCTCGCACTGCTTGGTATTGCTGTCGGCGTACCGTGCGCGGTCGCCGCGGGGCGCCTCATCCGGCGTCTGCTTTTTAACGTCACCTTGTATGACCCGACGACGCTCGTGCTGGTCCCTGTACTGCTCGTTGCCGTCGCGGCGCTGGCCAGCTACATCCCTGCGCGTCGCGCCATGCGTGTCGACCCTCTGGTCGCCCTGCGGCACGAATAGCTGCTCGGCGCCCTCCGGCGGCCAACCAGGTTTCACCAAACACGGCAGCCGAATTCGCTCGCAAAGAGTGAATCGAAAGTCATTGTTCGGTTGGCGAACCGTCCCCTTCGTCTCAGTTGACGCTCGAAAGCAGATTCTGTAGCCTCACTTCACGCCGTTCGAACGCACTTCCAACCCTGGGGGCCTCACCATGAGCGCTAAGAATGGCTCTGCAATTTCTCGACGCGAATTTGCTCGCCGTGCGGCCTTTGTTTCCGCAGCTGCTTCCCTTTCGCCTGCCGAACTTTTGGCCCGCGAACCCGCTGCCGCGGCGCAGCCGCTACAAACGCCTTCGCCCGGCGGGCCCAAGCTCTCGCCCGAAAGCCAAGCGGAAATGGAGTCGCGCCTTCAAGCCGTCTTTACGCAATACGGCTCGCGCCTCAGCGATGCGCAAAAGTCGGACCTGCGCCGAATCGCCGCTGACGGTCAAGCCGCACTCGATCGTCTTCGCGCGTTCCCCACAGACAATGGCGGCGGGCCGGCGCTCTATTTGAAACCCTTGATGGAGCGCGAGGTAAAGCACGAGATGCCTGCAACGGCCAAAGCCAGCTCGCCCAAGAAATCCTGAGGAGTCTCTCCGATGCCCGGCGAAGAAACCTTCTACCTTTCGGTCAGCGAACTCGCGAAACGCATCGAGTCGAAAAAGCTCTCCCCCGTCGAGCTGACGCAGCTTTATCTCGACCGCAGCCAGAAGCTCGGCCCGCGCTTCAATGCATATGCCATGCTCACGCCCGAAATCGCCCTCGAGCAAGCCAAAGCCGCTGAAAAAGAAATCCGCCGTGGCCACTACCGCGGGCCTCTTCACGGCATCCCTTACGCCGCGAAAGATCTGCTCGCCGTGAAGGGCATCCCCACCACCTGGGGAGCAAAGCCTTACGCGAATCAGGTCTTCGAATACAACGCCACGGTGATCGAGCACTTGAAAAACGTCGGCGCGGTGATGATTGGCAAGGCCTCGATGATCGAACTCGCCGGCGGCTCGGGCTATCGCTTCGCTTCGGCATCTTTGCAGGACGAGGCCAAAAATCCCTGGGATCCTAGCTGCTGGACTTGCGGCTCTTCCTCAGGCTCCGGCGCCATTGTTGCTGCGGGCCTTGCTGCTTTTGCCATCGGCACGGAAACCTGGGGCTCGATCATTTGCCCTTCGGCGTTCTGCGGCATTAGCGGCCTGCGTCCCACTTACGGCCGCGTGAGCCGCTACGGAGCCATGGCCCTTGCACCTTCCATGGACAAAATTGGTCCCATGGCTCGCAGCGCGGAAGATTGCGCGCGCATCTTTGCAGCCATCGCGGGCCACGATCTAAAAGATCGCGGCACGATTGCCATCGACAAGGCGGCATTCACCTACTCGCCTTCCGTCGAATCGCTGAAGCTGCGCGTCGCCTGGCTTTCGAATGCCTGGAAATCCTACGAGGGCGGGGCGGCGAAGCCGGTCGCAGCCGCAAAAGCTTCTCTGAAGAAAATCTTCAACGGCATGAAAGACGTCGCCTTGCCCAGCGGCCCGTGGGAAGACGCTGCATCTCTCATCGTACAAGTGGAAGCAGCGGCTTCTTTCCGCCCGTTGATTCGTTCTGGAAAACTCAGCGAACTGACCGACCCTCTGGCGCAGATCCTCGGCTATTTGAACGAGCAATATTCCGCCGCGGACTATCAGCAGGCCCTCAAGGTGCGCGAGATTCTGCAGAAACAAATGGACGCCATCTTCGAAAGTTTTGACGTGCTCGTGGCGCCGTCGCAGCCGGTTCCCGCGACTCCGCTCAATCTCAATTTGGAAACGGGGCTGGCTTTCCCGGACCCTCAGGGCGCCATCGGGAATCTTTGCGGCCTCCCCGCGCTCTCCGTTCCTTGCGGTTTCACGGATAAGAATCTTCCCATCGGAATCCAATTCATGGCGCAAGCCGGAGGCGACCTCGCCGCCATCCAGGCCGCGCGCACTTTCCAATTGCACACCGAGTGGCACAAGCGCCATCCGAAGCTCCACTAGCCCAAAGCCTTCGGGCGAAGCCGCAGGCTAGCTTGCGCCGCAAAGTTAAAGAATTACTTTAAGTGAGTCCGCAACTGATTGCGCCGGAGGGCCTTCGACTGATTCACGAGCCAATTGCATCAAACGGGAGATCATCAAATTCTCGGTGAGTTCTCGGAATCCCGGTAGCGCGCGGGCAAAAGCAAGCTCAATTGCTCTTCAAAAGTTCGTGAACCGTGCGCAGAAGCGCGCTGCGGCTGAACGGCTTTGCCAACAACTTCACGCCAGGCTCCGCGCGCAAGGAGTCCGCGGCGGCCCTTTCGCTGTATCCGGACATATACAACATCCGCAGTTTTGGCCGTTGTTCTTTCAGGCGGGCGGCAAGTTCTTGCCCCGTCATCCGCGGCATCACCATATCGGTGATCAACAGATCGATGGCGCCCTCGTGCTTCTCGACAAGTCCCAGCGCTTCAATTCCGTCGCGAGCCTCGATGACCGTATAGCCCCCGGATTCCAGAAACTCGCGAGCCACTTCGCGAACATCGCGTTCGTCTTCTGTGAGCAAGATCGTCTCATTTCCGCTCGGCGCTTCGGAAAAGACTGGCGTGGCATCGACACGATCCACGGGCTGATCGATCCGCGGAAAATAAATTTTGAAGGTTGTGCCTCTTCCCAGTTCGCTGTAGACCCAAATAAATCCACCGCTCTGCTTGACCACGCCATACACCGTGGCGAGACCAAGGCCCGTGCCTTTCCCTTGGGCCTTCGTAGTGAAGAACGGCTCAAAAATGTGCGCCTGGGTTTCCATGCTCATTCCCGTGCCGGTGTCGGACACGCAGAGCAGGACGTAGCAGCCCTCGCGAACAATGGGATGCTTCTCGTTGTAAAGACGGTCTAGCTCGATGTTGGACGTCTCGATGATCAGTTTGCCCCCGTCCGGCATGGCGTCGCGAGCGTTGACCACCAGGTTCATGATGATTTGTTCCATCTGGCTGCGATCGGCGCGAATAGCGCCCAAATTGTCCGAAGCCCGAATGACGAGTTCGATGTCTTCCCCGATCAGCCTCGGGAGCAGGCGCCCCATATCAGCAACGGCGTCGTTCAGATTCATGACCTTGGGCTGAAGCATTTGCAATCTGCTGAAAGCCAGAAGTTGGCGCGTCAGGCCGGAAGCGCGGTCCGCCGCACGCTCGATGTGCTCAATCTTCCGAGTGTATTCATCTGCGGGCGGCAGAACGTTGCGAAGAAGTTCCGTGTGCCCCTTGATCACCATGAGGAGATTGTTGAAATCGTGCGCCACGCCGCCTGCCAGCCGCCCCACCGCTTCCATTTTTTGGGATTGCCGAAGCCGTTGCTCGAGAAGGTGCCGCTCGCTGACGTCCTGCGCAACAATCAGGCGGACCCTTTCCCCCGAATACTCCAATTCATGAGCGGTTACCTCGACCTCGATGATTTTCCCGTCCTTCTTGCGATGCTTCCAATGGCCCCGATAGAGTCCATCGCCGGTGTATTCGTTGAGGGCATTGAGCAGCTTGATTTTCTCTTCATCGGGCCGGACATCAAGGATGGACATGCTCTGGAATTCCTGGCGAGAATACCCGTACACACGAACGGCGGCTTCGTTTACCTCAAGAAACTTTAGAGTTTTCGGGTCGATCACCCACGTGGGGAGCGGATTGTGGCTGAAGAGCAACCGGAACATCTCTTCTTTTTTTCGCAGCGCATCTTCCGCGCGCCGACGTTCGATGGCCAAAGCGATGTGCCCGCCGACGGAATTCAGAAACTCCAGATCGCGCTGGTCGTAGGCTTTTTCGTTCTCATAATGCTGGACGACGAGCACTCCTATCGTTTCGTTCGGCGTCTTGAGGGGAACACCCAGCCACGCTGGAGCCGGAGCGCCGACCAGCTCTACTTCCCCGGCAGCTGCAAGCCGGTCGAATTCCATTTGGGGAATGAGCATCGGAACGCCCTTGTGAAAAACATAGGCGCTGCAGCTGTGGCCAACCTTTTGAGGCGGTGGCGGCGCAACATCCACTTCGTCCACGAAAAATGGAAATGAAAAAGTGTCTGTCGCGGCTTCATGCATGGCGACAAAGCAGTTTTCCGCCGGGAGCACCTTCTTCAACGCTTGATGGATTCCCGCGAGCAACTCATCCAGGTTCGCGGTTTGATTGAGCGCGTGGACAATCTCGGCGAGCACCTGCCGCTCGGACTCCATCCGGCGCAGCAAAGCAGCGAGCTGCTCCGGGCTGATGGTTCGGCCGGTCTCGGGAGTTGGGGGCTGTGCCATAGGGTTTTCGCTCACGACGCACGTCCGTGCTGGTAACCTCGCGCGCGAGAACACACGCTCAGCTTTCTGCCTGCTATTCGCTTGCCGATCCGTCCTTGCTGATGGAGGGACTAGCTGTCTCTATGATAGGAGATTCCCGCTTGCTTGAGGGGTAATCGCCTGATCCCTGTCACCAATGAATGACGGGACAGGGCTCCGGACCACCGGCGACTAGCCCGCTCTCGAAGCAAAAACCAAAGCGAATTTCGTTTTATAGTTTCTTTTTCGTCGCAAGTTTTGGGTTGTGCGATATTGGTTTGACTCTTTCTGAGGAGGCTCTTGCGCAATGCATGACATTTGGAAAGACATGTTCGTCCTGGGGATCCCGCTCCTCGAGAAAATTCTTCGCCCCGTGGTGATTTACGCCTTTCTCGTGATCAGCCTGCGGCTTTCCGGGAAGCGCGAACTCGTCCAGCTCAACCCCTTCGACTTGGTCGTTCTGTTGACGCTATCCAACACCGTCCAGAACGCCATCATCGGCGACGACAACACCGTTCTGGGGGGAATCATCGGCGCCATTTCCCTGCTGGTCACCAATTATCTGGTGGTCCGCTTTCTCTACGACCACCGCAAGCTCGACCAGGTGGTCGAGGGAAGGGCCGACGTTCTGATCGAAGACGGCAAAGTCCGCACGCAACACTTGCGGAAGGAACTCATCAGCATGCCGCAGTTGCAGGCTGCCGCCCACAAACAGGGATTCGCTTCCCTGGCTGAAGTCGACCAGTGCGTCCTTGAGCCTGGAGGAACACTGACCTTCATCGCCAAGAAACCGGCGGCCGAGGACGTGCGTCACCAGGAATTACTCGGCAAGATGGAGAGCCTGGCGCTCGAAATCGCGCGGCTCCGCAGCTCGCTGCCGCCGGCCCGTGCTTGATTTAGCGCATCAAGAAACCCGTCAAAGCGACGCCAAGTCCAACCAGCGCTATAAGTGTGCCGCCGACCCAGAAGATCTTCTTTTTCGCCAGCAGTGTGAGGGAACAGATGACCAGCCCGATTTCAAGAAGCACTTCGCCGAGATCGAAGCGATCTGCACGGTGCATGGCGCGATCGCGTTCGGCCTCTAACTGTTCGGCAATCTTGCTCACATCCTCCTTGTCGGATGCATAGTGCTCCACTTCTTTTTCGTATTTTTGGGCTAACGAGTCGCCTTTTTCCTTGTTGAGTGGCGCAACGACGCTGATCAGATCGGATCCTACTTGGGCCATGCGTTGCCGGATGCTCTTGGCCTGATACTGCTCCCACCGGCTGGCGGCTTGCGTTTCGCGGGACAGCTCTTCGGTGTGCGCGCGATGGCCCATCAAAGTAACGATGGCCACAAGCACGGCCAAAATCGAAATGGTAACGGAAACCGGGACAACCAGCGGATCGTCTTCGTGTGCGTGATGCGCTTCGGGAAGTTCGATACCCTCTGGCATTCGTGTTTGCTCCTTTGGGTGGAATTAGGCGGCAGCATCCGCGGCCATGACTTGTAAAGCTTCGTGGGCTGCGGCTAAAGTCTTGTCGATGTCGGCAGAGGTGTGCGCGGCGGAAAGGAACGCCGCTTCGAACTGGGAAGGCGCCAGAAAGATTCCCCGCGCGAGCATCTCGCAAAAGAATCGTGCGTAACGCTTGGTGTCGGAGCCTTTCGCGTCCAAATAATTCCTGACTGGCCCTCGCGCAAAGAAGATTGTCGCAAGCGAGCCTATGGCATTGATCTGAGCTGGAATTCCGGCGGCTGCCAGTTCCGTACACAGCCCGGAAACCAGGCGTTGCGCCAACTTCTCCATCTGCTCGTATAGCCCCGGTTTTGTCAGTTGCTTCAGGGCTGCGATTCCGGCGCGCATGGCCAGCGGGTTTCCCGCGAGCGTTCCCGCTTGATACACGGGTCCGAGCGGCGCAACGTGGTTCATCAGCTCGGCACGCCCGCCGTAAGCGGCAACCGGAACTCCCCCGCCAATGATTTTTCCAAGCGTCGTAAGGTCACCTTCAATGCCAAGCCGCTCTTGCACGGAACCGTTCTTCAAGCGGAATCCGGTGATGACTTCATCCACGATGAGCAGCGCGCCGTTGCGATGCGCGAGTTCCTGCAAGCCCTTTAGAAATCCTGGCTCCGGCGGCACGACCCCCATGTTCGCCGCAATCGGTTCGACAATGACCCCGGCGATTCTGTCTTTGTGTGCCGAGAACGCCTTTTCGACGGCCTGCAAATCGTTGAAGGGCACGTTCAGCGTCAACTCTGCGAGCGCTTGCGGCACTCCGGGGCACTCCGCGATTCCCAGCGTCGCCAGCCCCGAGCCTGCCTGCGAAAGAAAACTGTCGGCGTGCCCGTGATAGCAGCCTTCGAACTTCACGATGAAGTCGCGCTTCGTAACACCGCGTGCCAGCCGCACCGCGCTCATGGTCGCTTCGGTGCCACTTGAGACGAACCGGATTTTTTCGAGGAACGGGATGGCCTGCGTGATGAGCATGGCGAGTTCGAGTTCGAGTTCCGTGGTCACGCCGAAACTCGTACCGCGGCGGGCCTGGTCGGCTAGGGCTTCCGCAATCGCCGCGTTCGAATGACCGAGGATCATCGCGCCCCACGAGCACACGTAGTCGAGCAGTTCGTTGCCGTCGGCGTCGTAGAGATACTGTCCGCTGGCGCGCTCGATGATCAGCGGCTCTCCCCCGACGGACCGGAACGCGCGCACCGGGCTGTTCACGCCGCCGACCAAAACCTTCTCGGCGCGCTCGAAGATTTCGCGCGAACGCTTGGTCTCGCGTTCCAGTTTGGTTTGTGCTTTATTCATCGAGTCGGGCCTGGCCAGGCGAATCAAACTTTCCCCTTAGCACGCTTTCAGCCAGCGCGCCACATCCTTGGAGTGATAAGTCAGGATGTAATCCGCGCCGGCCCGCTGAATGCCCGTCAGAATCTCGAGGACCACTCTTTTTTCGTCCAGCCAGCCGTTCCGCGCTGCGGCCTTCACCATCGCGTATTCGCCGCTTACGTTGTACGCGCCCACGGGAACGTCGAATGCTTCGCGCACGCGCCAGATCACATCGAGGTACGGCAGAGCCGGCTTCACCATCACCATGTCCGCACCCTCTTCCAGATCCAAGCGCACTTCCTTCAGCGCTTCGCGCGCGTTTGCGGGATCCATCTGGTAACTGCGGCGGTCGCCGAACTGTGGCGCGGACTGCGCAGCTTCGCGAAACGGCCCGTAAAACCCGGAGCAGTATTTTGCGGCGTAGGAAAGAATCGCGACGTTTTCGAATTTGTTCGCGTCGAGCCTTTCGCGAATCGCGCCCACGCGTCCGTCCATCATATCGGAAGGAGCGACAATGTCCGCGCCGGCGCGCGCGTGCGAAAGCGCCTGCTGGGCAAGGATTTCGAGCGTAGCGTCGTTGGCCACCTCCCCGTTCTCGATGACGCCGCAGTGCCCGTGGTCAGTGTACTCGCAGAGGCAAACGTCGGTAATCACCAGCAGTTTCAGATTTGCTTTGCGGATACCCTCAATGGCTCGCTGCACAACGCCCTGCGCAACGAGCGAGCTTGCACCGCGCGGGTCTTTCGTTTCAGGCAGTCCGAAAAGAATCACCGACGGAATTCCGAGCGACTCCACTTCCCTGCACTCTTCGACAATCTGATCCGCCGATTGCTGATGAATGTTGGGCATCGAGCCAACTTCTTGCCGAACATTTTTTCCTGGACACACGAACATCGGATAGATCAACCCGACCGTGGTCAGGCGCGTTTCGCGGACCATGCTGCGAAGGGCTTCGGTGCGCCGCAAACGCCGCGGCCGGTGCGTGGGGAAGCTCATGTCTGTTGGGCTCCTGCCGGGGCAGCCTTTGCCGCGGCAAAGTGTTTTTCCAACGCCTCCACCACGGCGCCTGCAGTCGTATCCGCTGACACTAACACACGCTCGATTCCCGCTTCTCGCAAAGCTTTTGCCGTGACCGGCCCGACCGCCGTAATAGCCACTTCGTTCTGCATGGTCCTCAAGGAGCGCCAGTTCGTGCCCGATACAACCGCAAAGTGTTTTACCGCGGACGGGCTGAAAAACAGAATTGCGTGTATTTCTCCGAATGCAACCTCCCCCAACGCACCCGGGTCAACGTCGGCTGGCTTTACCGTGCGATACGCAATCACCTCGGTAACCTCCGCGCCATTCCGTCTTAGCGCCGCTGGCAAATCTGGATTGGCCTTGTCGCTGCGCGGCAACAAAACCTTCGCCCCTGTAATCGTGCTTCCTAATTCCTCTGCCAGGGCCACGCCATTGTGCGTCTCTGCCACATGGGCGACGGGAAAGCCGGCAAGTCCGGCGGCTTCCGCCGTGACCGGCCCGACACAGGCGGCGCGCCAAGTGCTTCCTGCCGGCCGAAGTGAGCGGCCCGACTCTGAGGCGCGGCTGGCGACGGCCCGCACCGCTCGAACGCTAGTTAGGACTAACCAATCGAATTGCGCGAGTTCATCAATGGCTTTGTCCAGTGGAGCAAAGTCTTCCGGCGCCGCAAAGGAAACGAGTGGAAACACTAAAGGGATTGCACGGCGTTTAGAGAGTTCGCGCGCCAAATCTTTACAATCAGCCATGGCCCGGGTAATCACCAGGCGCTTCCCTGCGAGCGAGCTTGGAAGGTTTTCAGGCACGCTGGCGAGTTACCTCTTCGAGAATAGGTTGCGCCCCGGCTTCGAGGAGCAAGCGCGCCATTTGCTCGCCAAGTTGTGGTGCTTGGTCCGGCGGCGCAGCGGCGTGCCGCTTCACGCAATGCACGCCGTCCACCGAACACACGCAAGCGTCCATCACCAGTTCGCCTTGTTCGACGCGGGCGAACGCGCCCATGGGAACCTGGCATCCGCCATGCAGCGCTCCCAGCAGCGCGCGTTCGGCAATGATTGCTGCGCGCGTTTCCTCATCATTGAGCGGCGCTAGTAATTCTTCCGCTTCGCGGTCCTTCAACCGGCATTCCACCGCAACGGCGCCCTGGCCGACAGCGGGCATGCACACTTCGGGTGAAAGAACTTCGGAAATTCGCTGGCTGAACCCCAGGCGGTCCAATCCGGCTTTCGAAACGACGATGGCCTCATACTCCCCGCTTTCCACTTTGCGCAGGCGCGTGTCCACGTTGCCGCGCAAATCGCGCAAATCCAGGTCCGCGCGAACATGCCGGAGCAGCGCCTGGCGGCGGAGACTGCTGGTCCCCACGCGTGCTCCGTTGCGGAGATTCGCGAGCGTCGAGCCCACCAAGCAATCCCGCACGTCGTCGCGCTTGCAAACCGCCGGAAACATCAGCCGCGAGTTGATGTCGGTTGGAATGTCTTTCACGCTATGCACGGCCAGGTCGATGGTTTCCTCGAGCAGCGCCTCTTCCAGTTCTTTGATGAAAATTCCCTTGCCGCCGATCTGCGTCACAGCGGCGTGCAGCATTTTATCGCCGGCCGTTTTGATGATGACAATCTCCGGCTCGATGCCGGTGGCGGCGAACAGGCGCTTACGAACAGACTCGGCCTGCCATTTGGCCAGCAAGCTGCCGCGGGTTCCGATGCGCAAAGTCCTCAAGACTTCTCCCGATTCGAAAGGAACAGGTCGCGCAACGCCTCGACGTTGTGAATCTTGCGACGCACATCCTTTTCGCCGCGCAAGCGCTGCGCCGGCTCCAGCACCAAGCCTTCCAGCATTTCGTCCATTAACTTTTCAATCTGAACTCGATCCGCGTCCGTCAGATGTTTGATGGACTCCACACGCGCACGAATAAATTGAGCACGCTGCTCCCGCATTCGCGTTCGGAGTTCATGGATCAGACCGACCAGCTCGACGCTTGCCTGCCAAGAAAGAAATTTTCCGACATGCTCTTCCACGATGCCGTCGGCCTTGGGAATTTCATTCTCGCGCGCATGGCGGTTTTGCGCCACGATTTCGGTAAGGTCATCCACGTTATAGAGGTAGACGTTATAGAGCTTTCCCACCGCAGAGTCGATATTCCGCGGCAAACCGAGATCCATAAAGAACAATGCGCGATTCGCCCGCTCCTCCATGGCCTGCTCGACGATTTCACGGCGCAACACCACCTCTTCGGCGGCCACCGACGAAACGATGACGTCGGGCATCGGCAGCGCCCGTTCCCACTCTCCCCAAGATACAACTTCGCCGCCGAATTGCTTGGCCAGGCCATCGGCGCGGTCGCGCGAGCGGTTCATCACATAGAGACGGGCGATTCCGCGGTCGCGCAGTTGCGCGATCACCTGCTCGCTGATGGTTCCAGCGCCAAGCACCAGCGCGCTGCGCTCATTCAACTTTCCGAAAATGCGTTCGGCCAGCTTCACGCCTGCGGACGCGACGGACATGGGCCGAGTGCCCAGTTCCGTTTCACTACGCACGCGCTTGCCGACTTCGAGGGCGCCCTGGAAGAGCCGGTTGAGCACCGGCCCCGTGGCGCCCTGCTCGTGAGCGACCCGATAGGCATCGCGCACCTGGCCAAGGATTTCGGCTTCGCCCAGCATCATGGAATCCAGACCGGCGGCCACGCGGAACAGATGACGCACGGCTTCCCGGTCGTAGTGGTGATAGAGCGAACCATTGAGCAGGTCCATCCGCACGGAATGAAATTCGCTGAGAAAGCTCGAAAGGCCGGACGCACATTCGTGTGAGGTTTCCGGTGGCACTCCATACACTTCGCTTCGGTTGCAGGTGGAGAGCACGAGCGTTTCCGCGAGAATCCCTTTCGAGCGCAACTCGTCGGAGGCACGGCGAGCTTGATCGAGGGTGAACGACAGCCGCTCGCGCACCTCAACGGGCGCGGTGCGGTGGTTCAGTCCGACGAGAACGATCTCCATTCCGAGGCTCTGTCTCCCTAAAAGTACCGGTGACTGTGCGACAGGTAGAAATTCACGACGGTAAAACTCAGAAAGACAATCACAAAATTAAAAACACACAGCTTCGAGGCACGCGCCCCCCGCCACGCGGTGGTACGGGCCAGCCAGAAATAGGCTGCATATAGAAGCAGCACGAGCAAAGTAATGGCGTACTTCGGGTCATAGAACGAGTATCTGCTGCTCAGGCGGTCGACCCACAGGAATCCAAGCGCTGTTCCGATGGTGATGGAGACCAAGCCAACCAGAACGCTCGAACGGCTCATGCGCTCGAGAAGCTCCAGCGGAGGAAGGCGCCACACGACATCGCCCAGTTTGTGGTCACGCAGCAGACGCTCTTCCCCGAGAAAAACCAGGCTAAGCACAAAGGAAAGCGCAAAGGCGGAATACGCCAGGATGCTCAAGGCCACGTGGAGAGCGAAAGAAGGCCCGTGGGCCTCGGGAGGGGAAAGCCTGTCGGCGGGGGCAAGATGAGCCGCCACAAAGAACACGAGAATGAACGGCAGAACCAGCGCTCCGACCGAGCGTTGGCGGTGGTAAAGCTCCAATCCCAGATAGGTAAGAGCCAAGAGCCAGCCAAAAAGCGACATGGAACCGTACAGGTCGTGGTAAGGAACGGTATGTAAACCGCGCGACCTTTCCAGGAGCGCAAAGTAGTGAGTGACCAATCCAACCGCAAGGAGCAAGGTCCCGAGCCGCCCGGTGAGGACCTTTCCGGTATTCAAGAAGATTAAATACAGCGCGAAGCTCAACGCGTAGGCGACTGCGGTCGAGATGAACAGGGCGTAGTGCACTCTTGTACCTGGCGGCGACGCTCCGAGAGGGTGGGGCTTGCCACCGTCCGGGCGACCGGCGCCAATTGGGTTTGACGCTTTGAGTATAACTTACACCAGCCGAGACCCGCACGGCGTGAGCCACCCTCACCGTGCTTGGCCCGGTAAGACCTGCTAAGATTGCCTGTATCCAAGAAACCGCGGAAAGGACATGGCCCTAACCACCGTCAATCGAAAGGACTTATTTCTCCGCGCCTGCCGCGGGGAAGCGCTGCCTCGTGTGCCCGTTTGGATGATGCGCCAGGCTGGCCGGTACCTGCCCGAGTACCGTGAAATCCGAGCAAAGCACGGATTTCTGGAGGTTTGCAAGACGCCGCAACTGGCCGCGGAAGTATCGCTTCAGCCATTTCGCAGATTGGCGGTGGATGCGGTCATTGTCTTCTCCGATATTCTGATTCCAGCGGAGGCTATGGGGCTCGAGCTGGAACTTGGCGACGCAGGACCGAACCTGCCGTATCCCGTGCGCAGCCAGGCCGATGTTGAAAAGCTAAGGGTCTTCGACCCCGAGACGGAAACGGCGTTTCTACCGGAAGCCATCGCGCGGATCGTGAAGTCGGTTGGCCCGGAGGTTCCCGTTCTTGGATTTGCTGGCGCTCCCTGGACACTGGCGTGCTACATGGTCGAGGGCAAGACGCGAGAAGGTTTTGCCACCGTGAAGGAATTCCATTACCGAGAGCCGAAGACGTTCCGCGAACTGCTTCATCGCATCGCCAAAGCCACGATTCCCTACCTGAAAGCGCAAATTGCCGCGGGAGCGGCGGCGGTGCAATTGTTCGATACCTGGTGCGGAGAACTGAATTTGCAGGATTACCAGGAGTCGGCCCTGCCTGCCGTGCAAGAAGTGATCTCGGGGATTTCGGGCTCGGCTCCCGTGATTTACTACACCAAGGCGTCACAGCATTTGCTGGCGGCGGCCGCTCGTTCGGGTGCGAATGTGCTGAGTGTGGACTGGCGCGCGGATCTGGGAGAACTTCGTCGTGCGCTGGGGCCAAAAATCGCACTGCAAGGGAATGTGGATCCGGCGGTGTTGCTTGGCCCGGCGGAAAATATTCGCGGAGTAACGCTGGACACATTGAGCTTGCTTCGAGGGCGTGGACATATTCTGAACCTGGGCCACGGGATATTGCCGAACACGCCCGTCGAGAATGCGCAGCTATTTGTGGAAACGGGCCAGCGGGCGCTGGAGCCGGAAATGCGGCCCGCCGCGCAGGCAAGATAAGGGGCCATTGCGATGACGCTCGCCCATCCAACGCTCGAACAAATGCGGTGCGAACTGCGCGTCGACGAGGAATTCCTCGCAAAATACAATCGCCCGGGCCCGCGCTACACGAGTTACCCGACCGCGCCCGTTTGGAACGACTCCTTCGGCCCCGGCGATTTAGAACGAGTTTTTGCCGAAGCGGAGAGCGCCAAGACGCCCGTGTCGCTGTACATGCACATCCCGTTCTGCGAGAGCCTGTGCCTGTTTTGCGCTTGCAACGTGGTGATCCAAAAGAACAAAAACGTTGCCCCGCCGTATCTCGACGTACTGAAGCGCGAAACAGAACGCGTCAGCCGCAGCATTTCCAAGGATCGGCCGGTGGTGCAATTTCACTGGGGTGGGGGTACGCCGACCTATCTTTCGCCCGAACAGATTGAAGACCTGTTCGAATTTACCCGCGAACGTTTTTACTTTGCCTCCGACAGCGAAATCGGTATCGAGGTGGACCCTCGCGTCACCTCCCGCGCGCATCTTGAAACGCTGCGCAAACTGGGCTTCAACCGGCTGAGCATGGGGATTCAGGACTTTCAGCGCGACGTTCAGCAAGCGGTGCATCGCATCCAGCCGTTCGAAATGACACGTGACCTGCTATGGAGCGCGCGGCGGATGGGATTTGAAAGCATCAACGTGGATTTGATCTATGGTCTACCGTACCAAACGCCCGAGAGCTTCGCGCACACGGTAGACCAAATCATCGGCCTTAGCCCGGACCGCATCGCGCTTTTCAGTTATGCGCACGTTCCCTGGCTGAAGAAACAACAAGGCTCGTTCATCGGACATTTGCCTGCGGGCCTGGTGAAGTTTGAGATTTTCCGCACAGGCCTGATGAAGTTCGTTGAGGCCGGATACCTCTATATCGGGATGGATCATTTTGCCAAACCCGGAGACGAGCTGGCCGTTTCACAGCAAAAGCGAACGCTGCACCGAAATTTTCAAGGATACACGACAAAGGCGGGCGCCGACCTTTACGGCATGGGGATCACTGCGATCAGCGGCATCCAGTCTGCGTACGCGCAGAATCATCGCGACATTCCCTCATGGCAAAAGGCGGTCGACGAGCGCGGGCTCGCCACCATGCGCGGGTATCATCTTTCCGAGGAAGACCGCGTGCGGCGCGCGGTGATCAGCCGGCTGCTTTGCCATACACTTTTGGTGAAAGACGAGATTTCGCGCGAGTTTGGTGTGGACTTCGACGAGCATTTTGCAGAAGAGCTCGAGCGTTTCGAGCCGTTCCGCGAAGACGGGTTGGTGCTGCTCGAGCGCAACGAGATCCGCGCAACCTGGCTGGGCCGCATTTTCATTCGCAACCTGGCCATGGTTTTCGATCCGTACCTGGAAAAACAGCAGCTTGCAGCCAAACCGCTGTTCTCAAAAACTCTCTGACAAGGATGCGCACCCTACCGTGACCCGTCACGTGCAAACCCTGGTGGTTGGCGGCGGTGTTTCGGGATTGGTCTGCGCACACGCGCTGCAGAAAGCGGACGTGGAAGTTTTGCTGATTGAAGCCTCGGCGCGACCCGGTGGGGTGATTCATTCGGCCAGGCGTGACGGCTATTTGCTGGAGCTTGGGCCACAGAGCTTTTCGGGCACGGCTCAAATGCGAAGCCTGTGCGCGGAACTCGGAATAGCCGACCAGCTACTTGCAGCTCCGCCGCGCGCTCCCCGCTATGTCCTGCTCAACGGAACACTTCAAGCCGTTCCCCTGAGTCCGCCTGCATTTTTCAGCAGTTCGCTGATCAACGGTTCAACGAAATGGGCGCTGGTTCGCGACATTGTCGGCAGGAGCGCTCCACCTGAGAGTGACGAATCGGTTGCCGCTTTTGTCCGCAGAAAATTCTCTGACCAGCTTCTCGAGCGTCTGGTTGGGCCGTTTGTCTCTGGCGTGTACGCGGGAGACCCTGAAAAGCTCAGCATTCGCAGTGCCTTTCCACAGGCCTACGAAGCCGAAAAAGCGACAGGCAGCATCGTTCGCGGCATGATGCGGTTGGCCAAGAGAAAGAAGGGCCCGCGCGAGCGTGCCGCGTTGAATACCTTTCGCGAAGGCAACGAAACCTTGACACGCACCCTGGCGAACAAGCTTGGCACGAGGGTTCTTACGAAGACGGGCGCGACCAACCTCTACCGGCAGAACGACAGCTCTTTTCACATTTCGCTGGAAGGTAACAGCAACGATTCTGTGTCAGCAAAGCATGTGATTTTTGCAACGCCAACGGATGTAACGGGAAAGCTCCTCGCTCAGATTGATCCCTCGTTCGAACCGCTTCTGAGCACTGTCGAGTACGCAGCCGTTGCCGTGGTTTCGCTCGGCTATGCGAAGAAAGATGTCGGCCATTCGCTCGAGGGGTTTGGTTTTCTCGTTCCGCGCTCTGCTGGTCTTCGCATTCTCGGCACCGTCTGGAATTCCTCGCTCTTTCCCGACCGCCCGCCAGAGGGCCATGTTCTTCTCACTAGCTTTGTGGGCGGAGCAACGGACCCGCACGCCGCGAAGCTGAGTTCCGAGGAGCTCTCGGGCCTCGTGCACCGGGAAATCGCTCCCCCGCTGGCGATTCACAGCGACCCCACTTTTTGCAATGTCACCATTTGGCCGCGTGCGCTTCCGCAATACAATCTCGGCCACGGTGGCCGACTCGCTTCGATTCACAAGAACCTGGCGCGTTTTCCCGGCCTTTTTTTGACCGGAAATTATCTGAGCGGCCCAGCCATCGGTGCATGCGTGGAGCAAGCCTTGAGGGTCGCGGAGCAAGTGAAATCGCAGACCGCCTTGTAAGGCCGGCTGTTGGTCAATCGACTATTTCTTGCCATAGCGCAGCGCCAAGCGAACCTCGCGCCGCATGCCGGCTTGTTCAAACCTCCGCTTCTCTTCTTCCGTTTTCACAATCAGCGGCGGAACTGGTTTCGGCTTGCGCGTGTGCTCGTCGATGGCTACAAACGTGACGAAGGCGGAGGTGGTGTGCTTTTTTTCGCCGGTTAAAGCATTCTCTGAGAAAACTTCTACCCCTACCTCGAGTGATGTGTGAAAGACGCGGTTGACTTGTGATTTCAGAATCACAATTTCTCCCAAGTTTACCGGGTTACGAAAATCGATGTAGTCCACCGACGCGGTCACCACGTAGCTATTCGAATGGCGGTGCGCCGCCATCGCCGCGGCCATATCCACCAGATGCATCACTTGCCCGCCCAGCAGTTTACCGAGCGGATTGGTCTGCGCCGGCAAAACGATTTCCGTCATCTCCGACCGCGATGCACCGACCGCTTTGCCCTCAACGCGCGCTTCCCCGCGCTCTTTCCTCGTCCCCTTCGCTTTCATGCGGATCCTCTTTTATCGCGTTTGGTTGCTCTTCCGCGCCCCCGTATAATACGGGACGGGCCGTTCCTGCAAGCGAACAATAAAGGTGCGCATGACCGAGCAAACGCCCGCACAAAAGAAATCCCGCCGGCAAGTGCTAGAGGAGTTTGTTGCGCAAAAGCCCGACGACGCCTTCTCGCGTTACGGCCTGGCGCTTGAATGCATGAACAGCGGCGATTCCGCCGCTGCAGACCAGCACTTCCGGGCCCTCCTCGAGCACAGTTCCGGCTACATTCCCGGCTACCAAATGTATGGGCAGTTCCTAGCCCGCGAACACCGCGTTGGCGAAGCCCGTCAAGTCCTAGCCGCGGGCATTTCCGCGGCTGACAAGGCAGGCAACTCGCATGCGCGCTCCGAAATGGAAGCGCTTTTGAACGAACTCGCCTGAGTTCTGCTGAGCTCAGTCTTCCAAGGTGGGCAAAGTCTTGAGCACTTCCGCTGCTCGCGGGCGGTTGCGAACCGGCTCATCCTTCCGGATTTTGCCGTCGCGGAATACGAGCACGCGCTTGGCGAACTTCGCGATGTCATGTTCATGGGTCACCATGACAATCGTCAGGCCTTTGTCGTTCAGATTCTGAAAGACTTCCATGATCTCGACTGAGGTGCGGCTGTCCAGGTTCCCGGTGGGTTCGTCTGCGAGCAGAATCGAGGGACGGTTCACCAGCGCCCGCGCCACCGCTACGCGCTGTTGCTGTCCACCCGACATTTGAGAAGGGAAATGCTCGGCGCGGTCGGCCAAACCGACCATCGCCAGGGCCTCCGCGGCTCGGTTGTGCTGCTCTTCTTTGCTCACTTTGGAATAAAGCGTCGGCAGTTCCACATTCTCCAAAGCCGTGGTGCGCGCGAGCAGGTTGAATCCCTGAAAAACGAACCCGATTTTCTGATTACGAATCAGAGCCAGCGCTCGCTTGTCATGCTGGGAAACGTCCACGCTCTCCAGCAGATAGCGTCCCGAGCTGGGCCGGTCGAGACAGCCAAGAATATTCATGAACGTTGACTTTCCGCTGCCGCTTGCGCCCATCAGCGCCACAAATTCGCCGCGGTGCACGTCTACGTTTACACCACGCACCGCATGCACACGCGTTTCGCCGAGGTCGTAGTATTTGTGAACGTCCTCCACCCGAATAACGGCGTCTCCGTTAGCGGCCACGTCGACTCGCGCTTCGGCAGGGTTCGCGGTTTGCTTCGTGGTTGGCATCGAGGTTGAGCAGAAGATCTCTATCTTCGGATTCCCGGCGCACCCGGCGCGGAAGATTTGGCCACCACGGATCGAATGATCAATTCATCTCCTTCTTTCAATTCTCCCTTCGCCACGGCCGCGACTTCGGTATACGAGTGATCGGTAATTCCCAGCGACACCTTTACCGGCTCCATGGTGTTGTCCGCGTGCAACTTCCACACCACCGCGCTGTCCGATTTGGGAGTGCGCGGCTGGTTCTGCGCTCCTCCGCCTCCCTGACCGCCATCGCCGGCGGCGGGATCCTCACTTGCTTTTCTTCGTTCGCTCTCGATTCCGTATTGCTTGTACAGCGCCAAGATTTCTTCGGGGGGTAGCGGAGGCTTGTACCGCAGCGCGGTATTGGGCAGCTTCAGGACGTTACGCGCCGTGTCCACTGGAATGGTCACGTAAGCCGTCATTCCCGGAAATAACTTCAAATCGGGGTTAGCAAATTCGATGATGGTGTCGTAGGTCACCACATTCTGCACCGTGGTGGCGTTCATGCGCACTTGGCTTACTTTTCCGGTGAAAGTCTCTTTGGGAAAGGCGTCGACCTTGAACGTGACGGGCTTCCCTACTTTGATATTTCCCACGTCGGACTCGTCCGTCTTGGCGTACACAAGCATCTTCGTCAGGTCTTGCGCGATGGTGAAAATGGTTGGAGCTTGCAATGAAGCGGCTACGGTTTGCCCCACGTCCACATTGCGCGCCACCACGGTCCCGTCAATCGGCGAGCGAATCACCGTGTAATTGAGGTTCGTCTGCGCGACCTCCAGCGCCGCTTTTTTCTGCGTGACCTGGGCCTCCGCCTGTGTGACGTTTGCTTGCGCCCCGCCAACTGCAGCGACCGCGGAATCGTAGTTGGCTTTCGCAAGGTCGAGCTGCTGCTGGCTCATGACGCCTTCCTTGCTCAGCTCTAACGTCCGGTCGTAGTCAGCTTTGGTCTGCACGCGGGCGGCCTGGGCTTTATCTACATTCGTTCGCGCCGCCACGAGATTGGCTTTGGCATTCTCCAAGTCCGCGTTTGCCTGCTGCACCGCGCCCTGAAACAAAGAAGGATCGATAAGCGCCACAAGATCCCCTTTGTGCACCCGCGAATTGAAATCCACGTAGAGCTTCGAGATGGTGCCCGACACCTGCGAGCCGACTTGGACGGTGATTACGGCATTGATGGTTCCCGTGGCTTCCACAACGTCGCGGATGTCCCCGCGGTCTACTTTGGCAGTGAAGTGTTGGGCTTGCGCCGTGCGGTTCCACCCCAGCACGATAACAAGCGCGGCAGCGACACCAACGCCGCCGAGTATCAGCCATCTTGTTCTAGGTTTCATTCCTGTCCTAACCGCTTAATTGCACAAACTTGATTGCTCATTCGTAGCGCAGGGCCTCGATGGGGTCGAGCAAAGAAGCCTTCCGCGCCGGATAGTATCCGAAAAATACCCCGACTGCCGCCGAGAAAAGAGCCGCTACCACTACGGCTTCGAGAGACATCTCCATCGGCCATTCGAGCGTTTTCCCTACAAGATACGAGCCCAGGATTCCAAACAACACTCCGGCTCCGCCGCCCACCAGACTCAACATCACCGACTCGCCAAGGAATTGCAGTTGAATGGCTTCTTCCGTCGCGCCGACGGCCACACGCACTCCAATTTCGCGCGTGCGCTCGGTGACGGAAACCAGCATCACATTCATGATTCCGATTCCACCGACAACCAGAGAGATCGAAGCGATGGCGATCAAAAGAACGGTGAGCGTCTTGCTGGCTTCGAGCTGCGCCTGAATAATGTCTTCGGGGTTGCGAATGTTGAAGTCGTCTTCTTCTTCCGGGCGCAGGTGGTGGCGGTCGCGCAGAATCGCGGCGGCTTCCTGGCCCGCAGGCTTAACCGAGCCCTGCGAGACCGCGGAACACAAAATGTCGTCCAGCCAGGTTATACCGCTGATTTTCTTCATGGCCGTGGTATAGGGCATGATGATGATGTCGTCCTGGTCTTGCCCGGACATCGAAAGCCCTTTCGGCATCAAGGTCCCCACGATCTTGCAAGGCAGGTCCTTGACTCGCATCACTTTCCCAATAGGATCGTCAACGCCAAAGAGCTGCTCGCGCACCGTGCGACCGATGACGCAAACATCGGCGGCGCGGTCTACGTCATCCTGGGAAAACGCTGCGCCCTGGTCAATGTACCAGCGGGCGATATCGAAGTATTCCGGCGAAACACCGCGGTAGCGCGTGTACCAATTCTGGTTCGCATAGATGATTTGAATGTTGCCATCGACGTTCGGGGACACGCTCTTGATCAGCGAAACTTGATTCTTGATGGCCACTGCGTCGGCGTACACCAAGGACTTTGTGCCGTGCGTGCCTGTTCGAACACCGTTAACCGCGCGGCCTCCCGCTTCAACCCAGACAAAATTGTCGCCCAGATTGTTGAGCTGCTGCTCGACGCGCGCCTGGCCGGCTTTGCCAATGGCTACAACGCAGATCACTGCGGCGATGCCGATGGTAATGCCCAGCACCGTGAGCACGCTGCGCATCTTGTTGCGCAGCAGCGCCACGACCGCCGATCGCAATAGCGCGCTGTAGTTCAATCCCTCTCTCAATTCTTCTTACAAAGCATTTTCGGCACCCCAAGATAAATGGGGGATAAATCACGGACTTACGAAAATGGGCCGTAGCAAACTATTTTTCCACCAACGCGAGCGCATTGCCAGCATCGCAACGGCGCGATACTGGCCGCATTCCGACGCTCAGATAAACTGACCAACTCGCCTCGGTTTGGTATCATTTGGTATGGGAATCATGCGGCCAGAGCGCATTCCGCTTTTTCCGTTGAACGTCGTCCTGCTCCCCGGCGCCGCCCTGCCCTTGCATATTTTCGAACCGCGCTACAAAGAGATGATCCAGGGTTGCCTTCAGGAAAAGTCAGAATTCGGGATGTTGCTCGCGCTGCCAAAAGGCGTGGCCAAGGTCGGCTGCACAGCGGAAATTTTGGAAGTCGTGAAGCGCTACAACGACGGGCGGGTGGACATTGTGACCGCGGGCCGCGCTCCCTTCCGTGTTGTGGAATTATTCGAAGAGAATCCCCTTCTTGAAGGACAGGTGGATTACCTCGAGGACCGCGGCGGGCAAGCCAATCCAGTGCTGCAACGGCAGGTCGTCGAGCTCTACGAAGCCTGCCACACGCTGCTTTTCGAGGATTATCCGAAAAACCTCGAAGGAGCGCCCGTAGAGGAGCTTTCCTATCGCATTGCGAGTACTCTCCCGATGGACCTCCTGTGGAAACAGCAAATCCTGGAGTTGCGTTCGGAAGAAGACCGGCAGGAGCGCCTGGTGAGCTATCTTCGAGAGTGGGCGCCGCATCTACAGAATAGTAAGGTCATGCGGCAACGCGCCGGAGGCAATGGACACGGGTTGAATTAGCTTTTTGTGCGGCCCACCAAGAGTGGGCTGCGGAACGGGACCCCATCATGGCAAACACAACCGAATCCTCAAGACCATCCCGGCCCCGCACGTTGGGCGAACTCAAACGTATCCCCGATTTCGATCCGCGCGGTGCGGCGCGCTCCGTGAAAGATGAAATCCGCCGGAACTTGCTCCGCGCCCTAGAGAAAGCCGAGACCTTATTCCCCGGCGTGCACGGTTACGAAGACACGGTAGTCCCGCAAATCGTAAACGCTCTTCTGTCGCGGCACAACTTCATTCTTCTGGGGTTGCGCGGGCAGGCCAAGAGCCGCATCTTGCGCGGCCTCATCAATTTGCTCGATTCAGAGATGCCCGTGGTGGCGGGTTGCGAAATTAATGATGACCCGTTCCAGCCGATTTGCCGGGCGTGCCGCGAAAAAATCGCTGCCGAAGGCGACCACACGGCTCTCGCCTGGATGCCACGCGAGCATCGCTATGTCGAAAAACTCGCCACGCCGGACGTCACCATGGCGGATATTCTCGGCGACGTCGACCCCATTCGCGCGGCGCGGGGCGGGCGTGATCTTTCCGACGAACTCACGATCCACTATGGACTCTTGCCGCGTGCCAATCGCGGGATTTTTGCCATCAATGAATTGCCGGATTTGGCAGGAAAGATTCAGGTCGGACTTTTCAACATCATGCAAGAGGGGGACATTCAGATCAAAGGTTATCCGCTACGCCTGCCTTTGGATGTGCTTCTCGTGTTTACGGCAAACCCGGAAGACTATACGGCGCGCGGAAAAATTATCACACCACTCAAAGACCGGATCGGCGCGGAAATTCGCACGCATTATCCGTCCAGTTTAGAAGAAGGCATGCGCATCACGGCGCAGGAAGCGTGGGTGGGCCGCGATTCGACTCGCAAAGTCGAAGTGCCGGCTTATTTGCGCGAAGTCGTGGAGGAAATTGCGTTTCAGGCGCGCGAAGACAAACGAATCGACCGCCGCTCGGGCGTAAGCCAGCGGCTGCCCATCACTACTTTGGAGAGCGTGGTTAGCAGCGCCGAGCAGCGTACAGCGCGGATCGGTGAGAGGTCCACGGTTGCACGACCGGCGGATGTCTATTCGGCGCTCCCGGCAATCACCGGAAAGATGGAGCTGGAGTACGAAGGCGAGTTAAAGGGCGCAGACACGATTGCGCGCGAACTCATTCGGACCGCGTTCGGCCGCGTCTTCAGCAAGCATTTTGCCGAAGTGAACTTCCAGTCCGTGATT
>Ga0126378_10000127_pt1 | contig 56718 bp, 49 predicted proteins | sample PanSoiMetPlot_23_FD_92587 | JGI IMG/M metagenome (GOLD analysis project Ga0126378, IMG submission 92587) | Tropical forest soil microbial communities from Panama - MetaG Plot_23 | ecosystem: Environmental > Terrestrial > Soil > Tropical forest > Bulk soil | place: Panama | collected 2016-02-17 | reverse complement strand
ACGCGCTGGCGCGGGTTGCCAATGCTGTCCGCCGTAGCCGCGCGGGGCTTTCCGACACGAAGCGCCCCATCGGCTCGTTCATTTTTCTTGGGCCGACCGGGGTAGGAAAAACGGAACTGGCTCGGGCCCTGGCGGAATTCCTCTTCGACGATGAAAAGCTGATGATTCGCATTGACATGAGCGAGTACATGGAAAAGCACAGCGTTTCGCGGCTGATCGGCGCGCCTCCGGGCTATGTCGGCTACGAAGAAGGCGGACAGCTTACCGAACAGGTCCGGCGCCATTTGTATTCCGTCATCCTTTTTGACGAAATCGAGAAAGCGCATCCCGATGTGTTCAACGTGTTGTTGCAGATTCTCGAGGACGGTCGCCTCACCGACGGCAAAGGCCGCACGGTGGATTTCCGGAACACCGTGTTGGTGATGACCAGCAACGTCGGCTCCGGAGCCATTTCGGAATTGGCGGGCAAGGATCCGGGGCGCGCGCGAAAGGCAGCAATGGAAGCCTTGGGCGCGTCGTTCCGGCCAGAATTCATCAACCGAATCGATGAGATCGTGATCTTCAATCCGCTCGGCAAGGAACAGTTGGCGGAAATCGTGGGCCTGCTCATGAAGAACGTCGAGAAGCTGCTCGCCGAACGGCAGATTACTCTGGAACTGAAGCCAGCAGCGCAAGAACTGCTGCTGCGCGAAGGCTATGATCCGGCTTACGGCGCTCGGCCTCTTCGCCGCACGATTCAACGGTTGGTCCAGGACCCGCTCGCGTTGCAGATCCTGGAAGGCCAGGTGCTGGCGGGCGATCACGTAATCGTCGATCGGGGTGGGCAGAAGGACATCCTGCGCTTCGAGCGCAAGCCGTCAAAACAACCCGCGGCCGCAGCGCGTATCTAATCTAGAGGGGAGAAATGTGGCAGAAGAAGCTGATTTACCCCTCAATCATGCAGAGTAACACTTCGTACGCGAATGGCGCACGCATAGAATAGAAGGAAATCATGAGAGTCTTTCGAACAACTTTTTTGCTAGTAGCTCTTACGCTTTTGTTGATGCTGATTGGGCAGTATTTCGGTGGCCGCAACGGCATGACTCTTGCGCTCGGCTTCGCGGTGGTCATGAACGCTTTTGCCTATTTCTTTTCGGACAGGATTGCCTTGAGGTCTAGCAGGGCCAAATCGGTAACGCGCGAGCAGTTACCGCGCCTCTATGCCGTGATGGACCGCCTTGCGGCGAAAGCAAATTTGCCGGTCCCGAAACTCTATGTCGTTCCCGAAGCCGCACCCAATGCCTTTGCCACCGGAAGAAATCCGCGGCATGCGTCGGTTGCCGTAACGCAGGGCTTGCTCGAACTGATGAATGACGACGAACTTGAAGGCGTCATCGCTCACGAGCTATCTCACGTGCGAAATTACGACATTCTGATCAGCTCGATTGCCGCAACCCTAGCCGGAGCGATTTTCCATCTCGCTACCATGGGCCGCTGGGCCATGATTTTTGGGGGATACGGAGGGGACCGCGAGGACCGCGACGGCGGCGGAATCGCTGCGATCCTGATGCTGATTTTGGCGCCGATCGCCGCAATGCTCTTGCAGTTAGGCCTCTCCCGGCAGCGGGAATACTCTGCGGACGCGACCGGCGCGAGGATGGTCGGCAATCCCTACGGCTTAATGAGTGCTCTCGAAAAGCTGGGCGCATACAACAGCCGCATCGCAACGACCGCCATTACGCCTTCTACTTCGTCTCTGTGCATCGTGAAACCCCTCTTTGGGGGCGGGTCGTTGGCGACGCTGCTGAGCACGCACCCGGCGCTCCCAGACAGGATTGCCAAGCTCCGCGATATGACCATCATTCCCGAAAGGTAAGGCATGCGCGGCTCGTCGAATCCGTGCTCATTTTGTCCATTTGGGGTGTAATCTTTTCAGAACGAACTCTCTCCTACGGTTTACATGGCCCGTGCTAGGATTAGCTAAGCCTCTTTGTTTCAGCATCTTGAGGCCTTGAGCTCTCCCGGCCACCTTTGGCGTCGCAAATGCACGGTCAAATAGCGCCTAGCTGTTTCTATTGGGGGAAAGCTGGGGGCAAGGGTAATGAGCTGCCGCGATACAATCCACCTGATTTGCTGGTACTTAGAGGGGCGTTTGTCTTCGGTGGTCGAAACCGAGATCAGGCGTCACCTCGAAAGCTGCTCGGACTGCCGTCTCGTACTTGAAGCGGCGGTGAACACGCTTGACTGCTACTTTAACGCAGAGCGCGGTGAAGTGACTGCCGACGCTTTTCGCGCAGCTTAGTCCGCTCGCTTTGTAAGCCCATCAATCCAAAGCTGTTAACCGTTTTGCCCGTACGCACCACCCTCCGCTAAATACGCGGACGTCAGCTCAGAAGCCCGAACAGTCAGAGAGTTTCAAGCGCCTTCTACCTACTTGAGTAAGCTTTACACGTACTAGTACGTATAGAATCTAGCTTCTGCACTTCTTTCCGACGGTCATCAACCTGATTCGGCTTGATTTAGCTAGTACTAGTAGCATTAGGCCCATTTGGCTTCAGGGATGCTGCTTCCTCGGCAAGGCCAACTCGCCTATGCAAAAGGAGAGACGAACGTTTATGAGCGAATTCCAAGAGTTTTCTCACACGACTAACTCAGGGACGCCTCGTTGGGTCGGATTAGCGCTGGCCGCCCTAGGTGGCCTTTCCCTGATCGGATTGGGAATTGGCTGGAGCGCCTTCAATCAGGCGAAGAGCCTGGAGCAGGCAACGGTGGCCTCGAAACAGGCCAATGAAGCGCTGAGCCAGCGTCTGGCGAAAGCAGACGAAATCAATCAGCAACTTCGCAGTGATCTGAGGGTCATTGCGGACAAACAGAACGTTACCCAGGGAGAACTGGTCACGGCCCGCAAGCAGGACAAGAGCGCCACTCATGCGATAGACCAGAAGGTCGACAACCTCGCTACGTCGGTGAAGGCGGAGCTAGCCACCAAGGCAAGCGCGGATGACGTGACCAAGCTGGGCGGCGATGTCACGGGAGTGAAGGGCGACCTCGACGCCACTAAGAACAGCATCCAGATGGCCCGCAGCGAAATGGGCACCTTGATTGCCCGCAACCACGACGAAATCGATCAGCTTCGGCGTATTGGCCAGCGCGATTATTTTGAATTCACCGTGCAGCGCAAGGGCGGAGCCACCAAGGTGGGCAGCATTCAACTGGTGCTGAGAGACACGAACCCCAGGAAGAACCAATACACCATGAACGTGCTGGCCGATGACAACAGCTTTGAGAAGAAGAACCGCTCGGTCAACGAACCCATCTTCTTCTACACAGGCGGCAGCCGCTCCGCGCTGGAACTCGTGGTCAACAAAGTCACCAAGAGCAGCGCTACCGGCTACTTGAGCATGCCCAAGGGCGCGACCACCGCGACGGCAAGCACGGCGACTTCTGGCCAGTAAGTCTGAAAACTTTGTGTAAGCGGCTTCAGATACAGTGGGATACAGGGGCCGACCAGGGGAGGATTCCAGAGGAGTCCTCCCCTTTTCCTTTGCGCTCGTCCGGGAATAAAGTTGGCACTTCGGGCGGTTTAGGAAGTGGCTGGACACCGGAGCCGTGGCTATGCGAAGCTAAAGAAACGGCCCGGCAACTCAACCACCACGAATGGACTTCTGGAGGGGGGAAAAATGAAACTAAGACTCTCAATGGCAATTGCGGCAACTCTCTTCGCGGGAACGCTTGCAATGGCAGCGGACAGCTCCCTGACGGGCTGGATTTCCGATAGCCAGTGCGGGGCAAAGGGCGCGAACGACAAGGCCGGCGAGTGCACGACAAAGTGCGTCAAGGAGCATGGCGCGAAGTATGTGTTCGTGAACGACGCCGACAAGAAAGTGTACGTGGTCGATGCTCAGGACAAGGTAGCGGCGCATGCCGGCCATCACGTGACCGTCAAGGGCACGGTAGAGGGCGACACGTTGAAGCTGACCAGCATCGACATGGCCGGCAAGTAAGCAAAAAAGCATTCTATATTCGGAACCGGCGGGCAGGCTGAGTCATTCGGCCTGCCCGCTTGGTTTTGCGCCGCCGCACATTTCCGATACGATGTTGCACGGCCATGCCGACCACTTTGATCCATGCGGGACGTGCTTTGACTCCCACTTCGGAAATCGGAGACGCCGGGATTCTGATTCGAGATGACGTCATCGAGGCGATTGCACCGCGCAGCGGCTTGACCCTGCCCGCTGCCGCGACGGAGCTCAAAGCGACTGAGAAAACGGCGATTCCGGGATTTATTGACATTCACATTCACGGCGCGGGGGGGCGCGACGTAATGGAAGGCAACGGCGATGCGCTGGGCGTTGTCGCGCGGAAGGTGGCGGAGTTTGGCACCACCTCGCTGTTGGCCACCACGGTGACGGCGGCACCTAACGCCACGGTTCGAGCGACGGCGGCAATTTCGTTGTACATCACTCAGCAACATGCGGCAAGGGAATCCCGCGCCGAAGTTCTGGGGATTCATTTCGAGGGGCCGTTCATCAGCAGAGAGCGGCGTGGCGTGCACCCCGTGGAATGGATTCAGCCTCCGTCACAGGACTTGCTCAACCGTTTCCTTCAGGCGGCGGAAGGAAAGGCGCGCCTGATTACCATTGCTCCGGAAGTGTTCGGCGCGGCTCCGTGCATCGATGCCGCACGCAAGGCAGGCTTAGTCGTTTCCGTGGGCCATACCGATGCCAATTACGAGCAAACGCGCTTTGCCATCGCCCACGGGGCGCGCAGCGCTACGCACACCTATAACGCCATGCGGCCGTTCACGCACCGCGATCCGGGGGTGATCGGCGCGGTGCTGACTTCACCGGAAATCAACGCGGAGCTGATCGCTGACGGAGTGCACGTCGAAGAAGGTGCGATGAAGCTGCTCTTAAGAGCGAAGGGGTATGAGCGGGTTACGCTGGTAAGCGACGGGCTCTCCGCCACAGGCATGCCGGATGGAAAATACATGCTGGGCGGTTTTGAGGTAACGGTGACCAACGGCGTCTGCCGCAACGCCGCGGGAATCCTAGCCGGCAGCACTTTGACACTTGACCGCGCGCTTCGAAACATCGTGAACCTGGGTGTTCCGCTGGCGGACGCGGTCCGTATGCTGACGCTGAATCCGGCGTCTTTGCTGGGGATCGAATTCAAGAAGGGATCTTTGAGGGTGGGGGCGGATGCGGATGTTTTGCTTCTGGATCAATCTCTGCGTGTGACGGATGTTTGGGCGCGCGGGCTGCCGATGCATTAGACGAACGTTTGAGTTTTCTCGGCGAATCACGGATTCAGCGGGAGATTGAGTTCCTCAGCAAGCTCTGCGGGATCAAACGGGCTGCAAGCAAAATAGCGGCCGTCTACTTCGAGAGTTGGGACTTTGCGCAGGCCGTGGTTTGCTTTTAGAACGATTTCTTCAGCGGCCTCATTCTCTTCGATATTCACCTCGCGATAGGCCACGCCCCTTTGCCGCAGAAACGCCTTCGTGTAGCGGCAATCCGGGCACCAAGCCGTGGTGTAAATCGTGATGGGCTCCATAGGTTCCATACACAATTAGATTAGATGAATTAGCCGGATTCCGCGTCACCAACTTGACGGGGAGCCGCGAATCGCAAACGTCAGTGAGAATTGGCAGCGCCGCGGAATTTGCGCGCAACCTGAATGCGAATGAGAGCGCGCTGAAGCGCCACGCTAGCGCGGTCCCAATCGATGTCGGGAGCGCCTGCGGCAAGCCTTTTCTCGGCGCGCGCCTTCGCGGCTTCTGCACGCTCAAGGTTGATTTCGGCTGCCAGCTCAGCGGTTTCCGCGAGAACCGTAACGCGATCCGGCAAAACCTCCGCGAAACCGCGAACGATGGCAAGAGGCGCCCCCTGCGCCGCACCCTGATACGTCAGTTCGCCGATGCCTAACTCGGTCATCAACGGAGCGTGGCCCGGAAGAACTCCGAGGTAGCCATTTGCGCCTGGCAGAGTGACCTCCTTCGTACGCGCTCGCACCAGCTGCCGCGTCGGCGTGACGATAACCAATTCCATGGCTTCCGGAAGCATTTTGTCTTAGACGCCTGCTTTCATCTTTTCCGCTTTTTGCAAGGCCTCTTCGATCGTACCCACCATGTAGAAAGCCTGCTCTGGAATATCGTCGTACTTGCCTTCGACGATTTCCTTGAAGCTGCGCACGGTGTCTTCGATCTTGACGTACTTGCCTTCGAGGCCGGTGAACTGCGCGGCCACGAACATGGGCTGCGACAGGAACTTTTCGATCTTGCGCGCGCGCGCCACGGTGCGCTTGTCTTCGTCGGAGAGTTCTTCGATGCCGAGAATCGCGATGATGTCCTGCAAATCCTTGTAGCGCTGTAGGATCGACTTGACAGCGCGTGCTACGGTGTAATGCTCCTGGCCCACGATGCGCGGATCGAGAATTCGGGAGAAACTGGCGAGCGGATCCACCGCGGGATAAATTCCGCGCTCGACGATCTGTCGGCTCAAGTTGGTGGACGCATCCAGGTGCGTAAACGTCGCGGCTGGCGCCGGATCGGTGTAGTCGTCGGCGGGGACGTAAATCGCCTGCACCGAAGTAATCGAACCGGCCTTGGTTGAAGTGATGCGCTCCTGCAATTCGCCGATTTCCGTGTTGAGGTTGGGCTGATAACCGACAGCCGATGGCATGCGGCCGAGCAGCGCGGACACTTCCGAGCCTGCCTGCACGAAGCGGAAAATGTTGTCAATGAACAGCAGCACGTCGAGGTGTTCCTGGTCGCGGAAATATTCCGCTACCGTCAGGCCGGTCAGGCCGACGCGCAGACGCGCTCCGGGCGGTTCCGTCATCTGGCCGTAAATCAGCGCGGCGCGAGACTTTTCCGAATTGCCCGGTACGACCACGCCGGACTCCTGGAATTCCAGCCATAGGTCGTTTCCCTCGCGGGTGCGCTCGCCCACACCGGAGAACACAGAAACGCCGCCGTGCTGCATGGCGACGTTGTGAATTAGTTCCTGAATGAGAACCGTTTTGCCGACGCCCGCGCCGCCAAACAGGCCAATCTTTCCGCCTTTCAAGAACGGCTGAATGAGGTCGACGACCTTGATGCCCGTCTCGAACATTTCCAATGTGGTGGATTGCTCGTCGAGCAGCGGCGCAGGGCGGTGAATTTGATAGCGCGTCTTGCTTTCTAGGGGCCCGAGCTGATCTACCGGCTTGCCCAGAACATTCATCACGCGGCCAAGCGTCGTGCGGCCCACGGGCACGCTGATGCCTTCACCCAGGTCGCAAGCCTTCATGCCGCGAACCAAACCTTCCGTCGGCTCCATCGCCACCGCGCGGACACGCCCTTCTCCCAAGTGCTGTTGCACTTCGGCAGTCACGTCAATGGGTTCCGGAACGTTGTAGCCATCGCTGGTAATTCGAACGGCGTTGTAGATCGCGGGCAAATGGCCGCCTTCGAATTGCACGTCGAGCACCGGCCCGATAATCTGCACGATATGTCCCACGGCTGCGTGTTTTTCCGCCATGCTTTCTCCTACGCAGTGCCCGATGCACCGCTCACAATCTCGATAATCTCCTTGGTGATGGCCGCCTGCCGCACTTTGTTCATGTGCAGCGTCAATGCTTCAATCACATCGCCGGCGTTTTTCGTTGCGGACTCCATCGCCGTCATGCGCGCCGCGTGTTGTGCAGCAGACGATTCCAGCATGGCGCGCTGCACCTGCGATTCGACATACCGAGGCAAAAGTCGATCGAGAAGTTGCTCTTCCGGCTGCTCGTAAATGTAGTCCACCTGAGCGCTCGCCGCCGCGGCTTCGCTACCTTCTTGCACTTGTGCCGGGTCCACCGGCAAAAGCTTCTCCACTGCCAGGTTCGCGGACATTACTGTCTTGAATTCACTGAAAATAATGTAAACGGAATCGATCTCGCCTTTGGCATATAAATCCGTCACCAAGCTCGAGATTTCGCGCACGGCCCCGAATTCCACGCGCGCCAGTACATTGATGTATTCAGCGATGAGGTTGAACCCGGCCTTGCGCAAAGCGTCGCGGCCTTTTTTACCAACTGGAATAACCGAAAGCTTGCGGCCCTTGTTCGCTCGGAAGAATTCGTTCGCCTTGCGCAGAATATTGGTGTTAAACGCGCCGGCCAACCCACGTTCGCCGGTCAAGACCAGAGCGAGAACTCGGTCCTCGGGCCGGCGCGCCAACAGAGGATGCTGAGGTTCCGCAATCCTGCTGATCGTCGAGCGCAGCACGCGGACCAGCTCTTTTGCGTACGGACGCGCCGCCAATGCCGCCTCTTGTGCACGCCGCAACCGCGCTGCCGCCACAAACTTCATGGCGCGCGTGATCTGCTGGGTGTTTTTCACCGAGCGGATGCGGCGCCGGAAGTCGAGAAGTGTGGGCATGGTCTTTCGTCAGTCGCTATCCCTAATTCGCCGCCGCGGCAGTCACGGCAAAGCGTTCTTTGAACCCGTCGACAGCCGTTTTGATTTCCGCCTTGATCCCGTCGTCCAGCGCTTTCTTCGCCGCAATGTTCTTCAGCAATGACGGGTAATTCGTCTCGGTAAACTGCAAGAACTCGCGTTCGAAGCGGCGTACTTCACTTACCGGCAAAGTGTCGAGTGCTCCGCTTGTGCCCACCTGAATAATCAACACCTGCTTTTCGGCCGGAAGAGGGACGTACTGGTCCTGCTTCAAAACTTCTGTCAGCCGCTGGCCACGCGCAAGCTGACCTTGCGTCACCTTATCGAGCTGATCTGCACCGAACTGAGCGAACGCCGCCAATTCGCGGTACTGCGCCATGTCCAACCGCAATGAACCCGCCACCTGGCGCATAGCCTTGATCTGCGCGTTGCCCCCCACGCGGCTTACGCTGATGCCCACGTTGATGGCCGGACGAATGCCCGCGTTAAAAAGGTCCGCTTCCAGATAAATCTGCCCGTCGGTAATCGAAATGACGTTTGTCGGAATGTAAGCAGAAACGTCGCCGGCCTGCGTCTCAATCACCGGCAGCGCGGTCAAGGAACCTGCGCCCAACTTGTCATTCAATTTTGCTGCGCGTTCCAGCAACCGCGAGTGTAGATAAAACACGTCGCCCGGAAACGCCTCGCGTCCTGGTGGACGCCGCAGCAGCAAGGAAATCTCGCGGTACGCCTGCGCATGTTTCGAAAGGTCGTCATAAAACGCCACCGCATGCCGCTTGTTATCACGGAAGTATTCTCCCATGGCGCACGCGGCGTACGGCGCAATGTATTGCAGCGAAGCGGGCTCCGCGGCTGAGGAAGCAACCACAATCGTGTAGTCCATGGCGCCCGCGTCCGTCAGGGTCTTCACCACCTGTGCGATGGTCGAGCGCTTCTGGCCGATGCCGCAGTAAATGCAAATAACGTCACCGCCCCTCTGATTGATGATGGTGTCGAGAATCACCGCGGTCTTGCCGGTCTGGCGGTCGCCGATGATCAGTTCGCGCTGACCGCGGCCGATAGGAATCATGCTATCAATCGCCTTGATACCGGTCTGCAGCGGTTCGCGCACAGGCTGGCGGTCGAGCACGCCCGGTGCAATGCGTTCGAGGGGATTACGCTGCTTCGTGGCGATGGGGCCTTTGCCGTCCAGCGGCTGTCCCAAAGGATTGACCACGCGTCCTACCAGCGCGTCGCCCACCGGCACAGACATAATCGTATTCGTGCGCTTTACGACGTCGCCCTCTTTCAGCTCCGTCGTCTCACCGAGCAACACGACGCCGACTTCCTCTTCTTCCAGGTTTAGCGCGATGCCGTATACCTCATGCGGAAATGCCAGCATCTCGCCGGCCATCACCTTTTCCAACCCGTACACGCGCGCGATCCCGTCGCCGACGCTGATGATGGCGCCCACTTCATCCACGGCAAGGGTTTGTTCGTAATTCTCAATCTGCTCGCGTAGAATCTTGCTGATTTCGTCTGCCTTGATGTTTGCCATGCCTGCTCCGTCGCTTCCCCGAAGACTTTCTCACCACACCCGTAAACGCTGCTTTTAAGCCCCTATTCCCCGGCGAGCCGGGCGCGCATCTCATTCAATCGGCTCCGCAGCGAGCCATCGTAAATCGTGTCGCCGATGCGCACCACCGCGCCGCCTAGTAATGCCGGATCGAGCGAGTACTTCGGCTCGATTTTCTTTCCCGTCACCCGCGCCAGCGTTGCCGCCAGATCTTTTTTCTGCGCCGCGCTCAATTCCACCGCCGAGGCAATCGCCGCTTCGGCCACACCCTGGCGCTGCCGCAACACTTGCTGAAACGTCGCAACAATTTCCGGAATCAGTTGCGTCCGCCGATGGTCAGCAATCACCAACAGAAAATTGCGAAGAATCTTGCTCGCGCCGATGCGACCCGCGATCTTTTCAATCACCGCGTGTTTTGCCTCCACGCTGACGGCCGGGCTTGCGAGGAACGTGCGCAGTTCCGCCGATTGCTCGTACGCCGCGCCAAAACTCTCCAGTTGCTTGGCCGCGGGCTCGGCAGCGCCTTGTTCTAGAGCGATGTCCGCCAGCGCGTTTGCGTATTGCAGGCTCGCGGATTTCAATTCGGCATCCCTTCCAGGCTTTTTACGAAGTTGCTAATGAGCCCCGCCTGCGCCTGTGCGTTCAACTGCTTCGCCAGGAGCGATTCCGCGCCGTCCACGGCCAGCTTTGCAGCCAGCGCTTGCAATTCCAACCGCGCTGCCCGCTCCGCCGATGCGATTTCCGCTTTTGCCGCGGCGCCGATTTTTTCCAGGTCGGACAGCGTTGCCATGCGAATTCGCGCGACCTCGGCGGCAGCTTCGCGCTCGGCAAACGCGCGCAATTCCGCAACTTCCTTGTCGAGATTCGCAAGCTTCGTTTCGGCTTCGCGGAGTTGCGCGTCGGCGGCCGCTTTGGCGCTGCCAGCTTTGCTGATCGCGGAGCTGATGGCCTCCGCGCGCCCGCGGAAAAACCGCGGCCCCTTTTTCAAACACACCCACAAGAGCGCGCCCGCCACGACGCCGAAGTTAATCCACTTGAAGATTTCCGTGGCCGTTTCCACGCCAGCCGCGCCGCCCTCTTCGGCGGCGTGCACCGTCAGAGTTAAGAAAAGCGCCGCAATCGCGGCGCTCGAAGCGACCAATATGTGGCGCTTGGCCCTCATCCGGCCTCTCTCGCCGGCGCGCTTGGACGCGGCGGTGCTTGCAGGACGCGCTTCGCGATTTCCGCGGCAAGCTGCGGCACGGACGCTTCCACGTCGCGCCGCGCGGCCGCAAGTTCCTTGGCAACGTGTTCTTTTGCTTGCGTGACTTCACCGGAAGCCTTGGTTCGCCCGTCTTTCAGCTGCGCCGTGCGCTCGTCGAGCAGTTTCTTTCGCGCGACCTCCTGCTCCGCATACACCTTGCCTCGCGCCTGCTTCAAGGCTGCTTGGTATTGCTTGACCTTCTCAGCTGCGGCGGCTTGCGCGGCTTCCGCGGCCTTCTGTGCGCCCACCGTCCGCGCGTCGCGGTCCGCCATCACCTTCAGCAGCGGCTGAAAGAAAAGTGTCCGTAAGATGAAGTAAAAAATGAGGATAATCAGGACTGTGGGCGCAGCCCCAAGGAACAGTTCGCCAAGTTGGTGACCGATGGAAGGCATTGATTCAATTGTAACGCCTAAATTTCCGTCGCCTCTGACCCGGATCCGCGCGGGGCGGTCGGGTTGGCAGCCGCGCCTCGCTCCAGCCGGGGGAGCGTACGGTGGGCTTCAGACCGCCGCTTTGAAATGTACTTTATAGCATCCGCCGCGCCGGGCGTCAACGCGGCATCCTGAGTGGTCTACTCGCTCGGGAACTCGTTTTTGCGGTAGGGCCATGCCATTCTCGAGTAGTCCTTTTGCCCTGATCGGCGCGATCATCGCCGCCGGTTTTTGTCTGGTTCTCGCGTTCCAAGCCGGCGCTCTGCTGCTCCCTTTCCTTCTGTCCAGCCCGTATCAATGGGCGCCCTTGTGCGAGCGCGGAAAAGACGCAAGGGCTTCTTGCAAACTCGTTAGGCACGGCCGCTGCCAGAGAAACAAAAAGAAAGAGGCGCAGAAAGTCGCGCCCTCGAGTTGACCCACCAAGCTTCAAAAGAACGGCTCACTGCCTGGTTTGCGCGGAATATCGTACACGTAGTGCATCTCCAGCGTGCGGTTATTTCGCCCGCTGCCCTCGATGTGCAGGTTTTCGTAGAGCTGCCGGCCGTCGGGAGATAATTCAAATGAGCGGCTCATCTTTCCGCCGCGCGGGCTTTTTTCGTCGGTGACCAGCCGGTTGCCAGCCCACTTCGCGGCGATTTCCTGGTAATGGTCATCTTTTGATTTTTTCAGCTTGCGCCCGTCCGTCATGAACGCGCGCTTGCGATCGTGGTCATCCTGCAAATCCACTTCCGCTCCGGTCATCGAGAGGGTCATCGTCGCCGGGGGGCTCAGGAGTTCGTGCATCTTCTGACGCTCTTCATCACTTTCGCCGGTGTATCCGCCACGTCGCCCGCCGTATCCTCCGCCGCCAGGCCACCCTCCGCCGCCGCGTCTTCCTCCATAACCTCCGCCGTTCGAACCGCGCGAGTCTTGCATTCGCTGGCGGGGATCGTCGCTTTCGTCGCGGTTTATTCTCCACCCGCCCAGGATGCTTTGTCGAGGAGGCGGCAAAGGAGCTTGCTCTTGCGGCCGGGCAGTCGGAGCGCTTTGCGTTGGCGCAGCCGTCACCGGCCCCGGCGGCGCCTGCGCCCACACACTCTGCGAGCACGCCAGCAGCGCTCCCGTCATTCCAAGGAATGAAAAAGCCAGCAGGTCCTTCATCTTCAAGGGCGTTTTCAAGGGTTCCTCCGCTTCTCTCCCGAAGAAAGCAGAGGTCAGGAAATGTCACTTCTTAGAGTCGGTAGTTGACTGGAAGGATGCTTTCCGCATTTAGGCTCCGGGCTTTCCAGACCCTCAGCTTTTCGGCGTCGGTCCGGCCCTTACTGCATCGCAGACGTCGCGGATTGCAGCCACCACCGCGTCAGGCCTTTCCATGGGGATCATGTGCGTGCTGTCTGGCACCACAATCTGCTTTCCGTGCGTGGAGAGCCGTGTCTGCCGCAGCTGAAGATCGTTAACCCAGGTTTTCCTGAACTCTCGCATCTCCTCCGACGAGACGCCTTTCGGAAGATCTTTTGCGTCCATGTCCTTGCCCGCCGTAAGCACCACCAGCGGCCGGTCTCCCAGGTTTCCCGTGCGGCGAACTTCCTCGGCGCTCTGCGAGAAGCTCTTGATTTCCGAAAACGCTGCATCGATGAATTTCGTTTGCAGTTCCAAATATTTCATCTTGTCGCGGAAATCTTTGCTAAGCTTGCTGTCGCTTTCATCACCCGCCGTGAGCCGAGCTATCCCAAAGAAAATGAGAATGGGCATCAGACGCCTTTGTGAGTCCAGTTGCTTGACCTGTTCCTCTGTGAGTTTTTGCAACGATGGGGGCATCATCTGCTCCTGATCTTCGTGCGAGGTGTCCACCAGCACGAGTCCGGCCACGTCCGCTGGATACTTGTCTGCGTAAACGCGCACGTTATAGCCGCCGAACGAATGAGCCACAAGCACGTACGGCCCTTTCTCTCCGGAAGCCGCAAGCAGTGCGTGCAACTCCTTGACGATTTCGTCGGTGGTTTGCGGCATGGGGCCGGCGCTGCTCCAGCCGTACCCTGCGCGATCGTACGAACAAACGCGCGTAAACTTGGCGACGTCGGGCATGACCAAATCCCATCCAGCGGCGGGAACGCCCAGCCCGCTCTCTAAAATCACTGTTGGCGAGCCTTGCCCCACGCAATGCAGATTTAGCGAGACCCCGGGGAACTCAGCGCCAAGCGCAATCGAACGCCCCTCTTGTGGAAAGCGGCGCCCGTCTCTCCAATTCGCGATCGCCTGGTAGGCGGCGCCCGCCAGAGCCGCACAGACCAGCAAAAGGACCAGCCCGATCAACACGCGCTTCACAAAGCGCACCCAGCGGTTTTTCTTCGGCGGCGCAGGAATCGGTGACGCGGTGGCCATTTTTCTTCCTCCTCCATCAGGCGCACGCATCTTAGTGCGGTCGCAATCCAAGGTCAAAGACCCAGTCGCGAGAGGATCAGAATGAAGCGAAAGGAGGTTCTGCACCGCGGCTACCGGGAGCGCCTTGTCTATGGAGATTGCTTTCGGTTCGGAGTTCACGCCAACCAGTGATTCAAATCCGTGGCGCGGGGAAGCAGCGCAAGCGCGCCCAATTCGCGGAAGCGCGCAGCACGTTCGCGATATCCGTGTTCGTGGCGGGCAATAACTGCGAGGAACGGCACGCCTGCTTCGCGAGCGGCCAGCGCATCATCAATGTTGTCGCCGAGGTATAGCGCCGTTGCCGGATCGCGTCCGGCAAGAATCATCTCCAAGCCCTCCGGACGGGGCTTCTTCGGCGCGTCGTCCATGGTGACGATCGTTCGGAAGAATTTCGTTGCGGGCCAGCGTTCGAACGTGTGCGCCAATTCTTGGCGTGTCCGCCCCGTGAATAAATTCAGCTCGAAGCGCTGCGCCCATTTCTCGATCTGCTGCGGGTTCACCAAGATTTCTTCGTTGCGGACGTTTCCCGGCCTTCCGTCGCTGCCCCAGTAAAACCTTTCGAAGGCAACTCGCGCCTCTTGGTAAGAAAGTGGTCTGCCTAACGCCGTCACCCATGCGGCTACCATGCTCCAGTCGTCGTTGAAGCCCGGCTTGCTCTTCCATTTGTGCAGCTCGGCGTAAGTCACGCGCTTGCCCGTGAGGTGACGAACCGTTTCGAGCGCCGAGCGCCAGTACGTACCGCTCACGTCCACCAGAACGCCGTCCACATCAAAAATCAAGATTTTCGGCTGCGTTGAGAGCGTCTTACTGCGTCGCATGGCTCGCTTTCGCGGGGGAGAAGATTTTTTCGGCACGGGTTCCTCATTCGAACGACAAACGAAAAGTTTCGCCGCTGCAGAACCTTGCGTCAAGCCAACTCAGCCCCCTTCCGCCTCACGGCGTAACATTGCTGGCAAATCCGGCGCGTTGTTACACTCTAGGGACGCTCGAAAGGAAGCCTCGCATGGCCAAATTTGGCGGAGTGGACTACATCGACTTTGATTCGCAATTGAACGACGAGGAGAAACTCGTCCGTCAGACCGCGCGCGAATTCGTCGAAAACGAAGTCATTCCCATCATCGAAAAACACAGCCGTGAGGCCACTTTTCCGATGCATCTGATTCCGCAACTGGGCGAACTCGGATTTTTTGGCGCCAATTTGCACGGCTACGGCTGCGCCGGCATGTCCAATGTCTCGTACGGGCTGATGACCCAAGAACTCGAGCGCGGCGACTCCGGCCTGCGCAGTTTTGTTTCCGTGCAGGGCGCGCTCGTCATGTATCCGATTTCTTCCTATGGCAGCGAAGCCCAGAAGAACAAATGGCTGCCGCTTCTGCAGCCGGGAAAGGCCATCGGATGTTTTGGCCTTACGGAGCCGCAATTCGGTTCGAATCCCGGCGGCATGCTCACACGTGCGGTGAAAAAAGGCGGCAAGTACATTTTGAACGGCGAGAAAATGTGGATCACCAGCGGCTCCATAGCGGATGTTGCCGTCGTGTGGGCAAAAGGCGAAGACGACAAGGTCCGCGGGTTTCTCGTCGAAAAAGGCACGCCGGGATTCAAATCGTGGGACGTCCACGGCAAGTGGTCGCTGCGCGCATCCGTGACTTCCGGCTTATCCTTCACCGATTGTGAGATTCCCGAAGAAAATCTCCTGCCCGGAGTCGTGGGGTTGCAAGGCCCGTTGAGCTGCTTGAACCAGGCGCGCTACGGCATCGGCTGGGGCGCGCTCGGCGCGGCCATGGCCTGCTACGATACCGCGCTGCAATACGCGAAAACGCGCAAACAATTTGCCAACAAGCCCATCGCTTCGCACCAGCTCGTTCAGGAAAAGCTCGCCTGGATGATCACGGAAATCGTGAAAGGCCAATTGCTCGCGTTGCACGTCGGCCGCCTCAAAGATCAAACAAAAGTCGATTCCTCGCACATCTCCATGCTGAAAATGAACAACGTCGGCATTGCGCTCGAAACCGCGCGAAAAGCTCGCGACATCCTCGGCGCCAACGGCATCGTGGACGATTACTGCATCATGCGGCACATGAACAATCTCGAAAGCGTTTACACCTACGAAGGCACCAACGACATTCACAAGCTGGTGATCGGCGAACGCGTCACCGGCATCTCCGCGTTTGTCTAGGCCACTTCACTGTAAATTTTTCGAGCAACAACGGCCCGTTCAAATCTTGTAAGCCAGTTCGCCGCGATGTATCGTGCCTCCCGGGAGATTCGCATGCAACCTCGTCGTGGATGCCACGTTTTTGCGTTCATCGCACTTATAGCTTACTTTGCCACCCCTTCGGCGCGCCCTGCGCAAGCGCAACCGAGGCCCGCGCCCGCACAACAGCCCGCAAACTCCGCCAATCCCAAGATCCGCGCCATCACCGCGTTCATCAACTTGGATTGGCGCGACTACCAGCGCCAGATCGCCGACGCCCTCAGTCTGTTGCACCGGGCACAGGTGACCTTCGAATCCCGAGGTTACCAGGTACAAACGATCCGCATCGCCACGCAGCCTTTCCCGGAATACATCCAGGGAATGAACACCCAGCAGGCAGTCGCCTTCTTCAAGCTTCTGGACGCGCTCGCGGAGCAGCAAAAATTTGCAATGTCCATCGGTCCGGCGATGCTCAATGCCAATGATCCCCCTTCACAGGCCGATCTTCTTGGGGAAATCCTCGGCGGCACAAAAAATCTGAACGGCACGGTGGTCGTGGCCGGCGAAGATGGAGTTCGCTGGGGCGCCATCGCTGCGGCGGCGCGCGTCATGAAAAAACTCGAAAACTCCACCGAGCACAGCCAGGGCAATTTCCGCTTCGCCGCCATCGCCAATGTGCCGCCGCTCTCGCCGTTTTTCCCCGCCGCGTATCACGCCGGTTTCGGCCACCAGTTCGCCATCGCGCTTGAGTCCGCCCCGGTAGTTGCCGCCGCGTTCAAAGATGCTCCGGACCTTCCCTCGGCTCGCCAGCGCCTTACTGACGCGCTCGCCGCCGTCGCCTTTGACGTCGAGCATCACGCCGGACGCGTGGACTCCGAGACCGGCTGGACGTACATGGGCATCGACCTCTCTCCGGCGCCGTCGCCCGCGAAAGACGCTTCGATTGGCGTAGCCATCGAGAACCTGACCAAGCAGCCGTTTGGGATGAGCGGCACGATGACCGCTGCAGCCACGATTACCGCAGCCATCAAGGACGTGAAAGTAAAGCAGACTGGCTACTCTGGACTGATGCTGCCGGTGCTTGAGGATGCGCGTATCGCGCAGCGCTGGAGCGAAGGCCGCATTTCCGTGGACGCGCTGCTTGCTTACTCTGCCGTTTGCGGCACTGGCTTGGACACAATCCCACTGCCGGGCGACACCAGCGCCGATCAGCTTTCGCTCATCATCGCCGACATGGCCAGCCTGTCGGTGAAGTGGCACAAGCCGCTTTCCGCCCGCCTCCTGCCAGTCGTAGGCAAGGGCTGGGGCGAAACCACAGAGTTCAACAACCCGTTCCTGGTCAACGTCACCCTCCAACAATTCGGCCAGAAGTAGTGGCGCGTGTATTTTAGGGCGAGGCCTCTTGCCAAAGCCACATCCTTGTCTCGCTGCGGTCAAGTTGCGTAGTGCCGCGCAGGGTCGCCGTCTTTATTTTGGAGTGCGACAGCCTTGCTGACGCTTATCTTCCTTGCAACCGCTTCGAGGATGGCCCGCCAGCTTCTCGTTGACCGGGACAGATTAAATCTGGCGCGCCTCCACCTCCGTGGCCATCTCCCGGTACGCGCACAACGCATTCGCCAACTGCATCTGCCGCGGCGTCCGGCACTCCGGCTCAAACAATCTCGGGCTCCCAACGACAATCACCGCGGTTTTCGCGCGTGACGTCGCAACATTCAGCCGGTTCAAACTGTACAAAAACTCCATCCCTCGCGGCGCATCCTCCGGCGACGACGTCGTCAGCGAATAAATCACCACGGGCGCCTCCTGGCCCTGAAACTTGTCCACGGTCCCGATGCGCATCTTCGGCAGCCGCGCGGACAAGTCCGAAACCTGCGCGTTATACGGCGCCACGATCAAAATGTCATCTTGCTTCAGTCTCCTGGTGTTTCCCGCCCCGTAGAGCCATTTCACTTCTGGCTTCAGCAAACCGTCCACAATCCGCGCGATCACCTCCACTTCTTCTGCGCTTGAGTTGCGGTTTCCCTCATGCTCCACCGGAGCGAACCATAATCCTGCTCCCTTCAGCCAAACGTGCCCCTCTAACACTCGGCTCTTTGCAATCGCATGCGAGCTCAGTTTGCTCTCATAAAAAACTTCCGAAGTAAACTTGCAGATCTCCGGATGCAATCTCCAGCTTTCTGGCAGCAAAAATCCCATGTCATCAGGAATGGTCTTCTTGCCGTTCAGCAAATGCTCCAACGCAGATTTCTCAGCGCCATCCGGATGGCTCCCCTTCGTTGGGCGTTCCAATTGTTGTGGATCCCCCAACAGCACGAGCTTCTTTGCCGCCTGAGATACCGCCAGCACATCCGCCAGCGACATCTGCCCCGCTTCATCGATAAAGAGCACGTCCACGCATTCAAACGCCGCCTCCGGTGCCCATAGCCAGGAAACACCGCCGACCACGTTCGCTCTGCCTGAAATCAGGGCGCTCCACGCCTCTTCATTCTTTTCGTTCGCCACGGCTACGCCGTCGCTCTCCTCTCCGCCCGGCTGCCGGTGCAGGCAACGCAGGTTGTCGACATCCTTCTCGCCTGCGGCCTCCACCACGTCGTCGAGAAGTTTCCGGATCACCTTATGGCTTAGTGCGGTGACGCCAATCTTCTTGCCCTGTTTGACAAGCTCGCAAATCATCCGCGCGCCGGTATACGTTTTCCCTGAACCGGGCGGCCCCTGAATGGCAAAGACCGAATCCTCGAGCGCCAAGGCAATGCGGCTCGCTGTGTTTGCGGGCTTTTCAGAAGCCAGTGGCTTCAGCGTCTCTCCTGCCAGAAGACGCGGCGGTTTGCGGAGCAGCAAATCTCGCCCCGCCCGGTATTTTCCCGCGGCGTCAATGCCGTTTGACGCGACCCACGCGCCTATTCGATAGAGAGAGCCTGCATGCGGAGCTGTGTTGAGCGGGGCATCCCACATATACACCGTCGGAGGATGGATTTCGGCCGTCTTTTTGGTTTTCTTGATGTCCACCATTCCCTTTACGTGGTCGATCACAATGACTTCGCCGAATCTCTCATCTCCGAAATACACATCCTTGCCGGCCCGTACGTTGGTCTTTTGCGGATCAAACGAATAGCGGTCGGTCGGCGCTTGCCAACCTGAATCAACTCTTTCCACAAAGCGCAGCCTGGTCAAACCGACTCGCTCGTCGAGCAGGTCCTCATCGCCCATCTCCGCGAGGCGATAGCCTTCTTGCCAGGCACTCTTGTCCTCGCGGCGATGCCAGCTTAGAAGCTGCGCCAGCAGCCATTGTGCGGATTGCTCTTTTGACCGCCCTTCCGGATCCGCTGGAATTCCTTCGCAAAGCTGCAGGGTCAACGCCTCCGCTCGATCCAGTTTTTCTTGTAACTTGTCTGATGGGGCTCCGCTCTTTTCTGGCGGCCGTGGCACGGCCATGCCACGGCTCACCAGCGTCCCCCGCTCTTCCTCGAGCCAATCCCGCAGTCTCGCCGTCGAAACGCAGTCCTCCCGGTTGTATCCCTCCATCACCTCGCGAATCTCCTCGGGCAACACCTCGTCGCCCCAGCCCAACTCCAACCGATGCTCGACGTACCTCATCGCGCTCCGCGAATTCTCCAGCGGAGTCTCGCGCTTGAATCCGTAAAACGCTTCAATCTTCTTCAGCGAATACTCTTCAACACTTGCTCGTACGCCCTGCTTGAACGCCCGATGCAAATCCACCAGCATCTGGGAGCGCAGCATGCGATCGACCTCGTCCTCCCGCGTCGCGTGCATACCCATCAATCGCTTCAGCGTCCCCGGCTCGTATCCGCCGAAATGATAGACATGCATCTTCGGGTCGGCCTCCCGGCGCCGCGAGATTTCATCCACCAGCCATCGGAAACCTTGCTTTTCCTCTTCGCGATTCAAGGCCCATCGCTTTTCGTAAACCAGGTCCCCGGCCGCATCGCGAAACGCAAACCCAAACAAATATTGCAGTCCCTGCTCACCCACGAACGGGTCGCCTTCGAAATCCATGAACAGATCGCCCGCCGACGGCTCCGACAGGCGGCAAAATCCCATCCCTTCCGCGACGGGCAAGAGCAGTTCGTGCACCAACCTGTTTTCGGTGCGCCCTTCTACTTGAACGCGCGCCTGCTCGCGCCTGTTTTCATACGTTTGTTTTGCCCCCTGCCTCGGCCTTTCTTTCAGTGGGATCGGCAGCGCCGCCAGCTTGGCCATGGTTCCGGCGTTCCAAACCTCAAATTGATCCCGTTGCTGCCGCCGAATGTCCGCAACCAAAGACAAATGATCATCCGTACGCCTTTGGGCATCACACTCGCGAAACCATTTGCAGATGTTGCAGTGCTCCACCGGCTCCGGATAGGTCGTTTCTTCCGTTTCCGGCTCAAACGTAAACGCATACTGCCCGGGGGTTGCGGACACCGCTTTCGGAGGGTACCCGCGGCGGCGCAAACCCTTGAGCGCTCGCTGGCCATCCTCGCTGCAAGCGCAGCTGACCGCCTCAACCAAACGTCTCTTCACATACCGGTAGAACGCCGCATACTCGGACACGCGGTATTTTTCGCCAGCAAACCCTTCTCCAGGCGGCACCACCCACAAAAACTCTGGGGCCGTCCCCTGAATTTTGCAAAGCAGCTCCGAATACAGCGAAAGCTGCAGAATCGTGGTCGCCTTGGTTTCCCGCGCCAGCTTTGTGTCGGCCGCTTCGTAGGACCACGCCCACCGCTTGCTCGGCCTCGGAACACGTCGCAACACATCCGGCCGCCCAAACCACTCCCCGTCGCTCAGCGCTCCCTGTGCAATGACTTCAGCACCGCGCTCCATCAGCGCCAGTGTTTCTTCAATGAGCGGCTTTTCTTCCTTTTGGGGGATTTGGTTCAGGTTCTCGACCGTCAATCCTCGAGCGCACAAGTGCGCCAGATACTCTCTCTCGTGCCTCTCGCCCCGTTCTCGGATTACCACCAAGTCGGGGGCAGCCCAATCTGGTTCGGCTCGCTGCCCCTGAGCAACCTGCAGGTCCAGTGTCGTCAAGTGACGGCAAGCCAAGTGATTGCTCAGGTCCGTGGCGCTCAACCGAATTTGTTTCCCAACCAATTTCATTCGCAAAAAGTCTCCGACCACAACTTTCGTGGATTCTGGCCCATCCCAAGTGGCCAGTAACTATGATCCAGCGTCTGGGGAGCCGTGGACGCGATCACGAACAGGCGCATGACGCATGAACCGCCACCAATAACTTACAACGGAGAAGGGTATACTGCTGCCCCCGAGGGAGGGCAGTGTGAGTCCTACGAAAACGCAAACGGCAAAATTGTTACTGGCCCTGCTGGACGAGGCGTACGAGAAAAAAACATGGCATGGACCAAACCTGAAACAGTCCCTCAAGGGGGTTTCCGTGGTGCAGGCCGCGTGGCGGCCGGGACCTGGGCGGCACAACATCTGGGAGCTGGCGCTGCACGCCGCGTACTGGAAATACGTGGCTCGGCGCAGGATTGAGGGCAGCAAGCGCGGCACGTTTGCGTTGGAGGGCAGCAATTTTTTCACTCGTCCGCAGAAAGGCAACGCGACGGAAGCCGCCTGGGCCGCCGACAGGAAGTTGCTCGAGCGCGAACACCGCGCCCTTCGCACGGCGGTTGCAAAGGTCTTGCGCACACAGAGCGGCGCCAAGTTCCTGGGCCACGTTTACGGTGTTGCGTTTCACGACGTCTACCACGGCGGGCAGATTCGTCTGCTCCGGCGTTTGCAGGAACGCTGAGAAACGGGATGGAGACGGAGATCGGCCTAGCGCAGGTTTTTGAGGGCACGGACTACGGCATGCATCTCTGGCGCGTCCTGAAAAAGGCGAATGGCGGCGATGCCGGACGCACCGGCCGAAAGGCAATCTGCAGCATTTTCCGAGGTGATTCCGCCGATGGCCAGGACCGGAAGTGCCACCGCGCGGCAGACTCCAGCGAGGCACTCGAGCCCTTGCGGAGCGCCGTAAGCCGCTTTCGACGGTGTGGCGAACACCGGGCCAAAAAAAACGTAATTCGCGCCGCCGCGCTCTGCCGCTCTCGCCGCTTCGAGCGAATGGCAGGAAACGCCGATCAGAAAATCTTCTTGGCGAAGGGCTTTCACTAAGCGCCGCGCCTCTTCCGGCGGCAGGCTCTTGTCGCCGAGGTGCACGCCGCCACCTTGTGCAGCCAACGCAACGTCGAGCCGGTCGTTCACCAGAATGCGCGTGGAACCGCGCCCACGCGCCCGCGGCGCTTTGCTTGTTGCCGAGAGGGGAGCCTTCGCATCAGCGGCTTGGAGAGGGTTTGTCGCGAGATCCACGGCCACGCTGGCGAGCGAGCTACATTCTTTCCCAAAGAGATCCTTCTCCCGAATTTGAACCCAGTCGATGCCTGCCGCAACCGCCGTTGCGATCTTTTCGATGAGAATTTTGCGCGCATCGAAGGGCTGACGCGCTCCGGAGGTTTCCGCGAAAACAAGACTGCGCCGGTCAGTGACGTAACAAAGCAGCGGAACGCGCCGTGGGCTACTGATGCGGGACACGGTCCGGATCCTGGCGCGCGCCAATCCATCCGATGGCCAGAAGGATGTCCAGGACGCCGATGCCGCTTACCGCGCCGCGGAAAGTAGGATGGAGGACAACGTGCATGAGCCAGGGGTAGTGGCTGAGAAAATAGTTATTCTCCCAATAGATGGACCACGGCAAATAGAGCAGCAAAGCGCCCATTTCGAACGCGAGCACCACGAGAAGTGCGCGATAAATCCGGCTCATTGAGGCGTGGAAATCCGTCCCGCTGGATGCATCTCAGATCAGCGGATGGGCTTCTGAAGAGCTGCGATGCGTTCGGCTACGTCGCGGTAGTCGATATTCATCGCGTAAACCTGGGAGAAACTCTTTAGCGCCGCATCCGGCTCGCCCGCCGATTCCTGGGCAACACCCAAATCATACCGCAAGGCGAGCGTACTTTCCGGGTCCATTCCGGGAGTGCGCAACGCGCGCTCATACCAAATGGCGGCGATGGCTGGCTGGCCCTTTTCCATAAACGCCAGCCCCAGCAGGGTGTAGCACTGCATGGTGTAGCGGAACGCGCGGCCGTTGTCGCTGGCTTTGGCGACTTTCTGAAATTCGCTAATCGCTTCTTCGAGGAGGCCCATCTCTCGGAAAGCGATGCCAAGATTGTAGTGCGTTTCGAGATCTTCTTCTTCGCCGCCCATCTCACCAAGTTCGGCGCGAAACTCTTCGAAGACTTCCTTGAGTGGGCCTGACTCGGCAGGAGCCGCAGGCTTAGCGGGAGCTTTCGGCTTTGCCGCGGGTGGCTCCGGAGCGCTTGGTTTCGAATTCGAGAAAGACGGAGCCAGAGAGTCCATGCCGAGCTGATCGATTTCTGCGGCCAAGTCGGCCAGGAATTGGTCGGATTCGAAGCCGTCAGCAGGAAGAGCCGCTGCTTTATTTTGCGCCACGGGACGCTGCGTTGGCGGCGGAGCCACAGGTGGCTGAGGAGGCTTCTGATCGTAAGCGGGAACCAGCGGTTCCTGCTGGAGCACGAGTTCGTACTCTTGCTCCAATTCGAGTTCGGGTTCCGCCGGCTTCGGCAGCTTCTGCGGAACTTTTGCCGCAGGCTTTTCCTTGGGCTTGGGAGCGGGGACGTTGGCGGCGGGTTTCTCCAAAGGAATCGTCGGAGCCGCCGCAGCGGGCATTCCGTCGGCCGCAGCCGGGGCCGGTACTTCGGCGATATGAAATTCTTCGACGTGCGCAGGCGGTGCTGGGTGCGGCGGAGCGGCGGGAGGCTTCGCTGCCAGAGGAGGAGTCTTTACAGGTGGCGGCGGAGGCGCAGCGGCGGCTGGCTCGTGAGTTTCTTCGAGGAGGTTGGCCCATTCATCAGACAAGTCCACTTCGTGGACTTCTTCTTCCTCCGCTTCTTTTTCAACCGGGGCTGCAGCTTTCACCGGTTCCGGCTGCGCTTTCGCGTCGGGAGGAGCGGGCGACGCATTCACGGGAGCGGGAGCGGGTTCTGGCGCTGCGGGTACGGCCGTGATTTCCGGAATACCCATTTCTTCGGCCGCCGGTTTCGCGGACGCAGGCTCGGCAGTTCCAACCACACTGGCCAGGTCCTCGTCGGACATGCCGGCGGCGCGCTGGAAACGGCGGCGCAACTCCGCAAAGCGCTCGGCGCTGCGCTTGTCGCCAGTATCGGTGTGAATTTTTTCTAACTGCGCGGCCAGCTCCGCGGTGCGGCGGTCGTCCCCGGCGCCGAGGACAAAGTCGAGCAGCTTTTCGAGCGTGGGTGTATGGCGCGGCGCGCGGCGGAGAATCGCTTCAAGAAGGCCAATGGCTTTCTGCGTGAGGCCGTAACTTGCGAACAGGTCCACATCCGTGAGCGACTGAGAGATGAATTTCTGGGTCTCCTCGTCCAGTTGAGGATCGGCCGTGAATGGCTGGGTTTCCGGACCGAAGCCGGTTACATCCGAGCGCAGTCTGGGAGTGGGAGCCTTAGGTATTTCCGCGCGCAAGTGGTCGTCAGGAATCTTGGGAGCTTCGCCAATTTCTTCAACGGAATGAGCCGGGGGCATGCCCATCTGGCGAAGAACGTTATTGAGTTTACGCTTGGCGGAATCACTGTCGGGCTGGCGCTCAACAAGCCGCTCGAAAATCTCTTTCGCGCGGTCGAGCTGCTCATTCTCGACCAGAGCATCACCCAATCGGGCCAGGGCATCGGGCATGTGGAAGGAATCGCTGGTGCGGCCGTAGAGCTCAACAAGCCACTCGAGCGGCTCCACCTGACCCGGCATCCTGTCGGCCAGGGCATTGAGCATTTTTCCGACGGCCTCCTGCTCGCCGGCATCGATCAAAGGGATGCGCGACTGCTCGAGAATTCCCTTGGCCTTTTGTGTTTGCCCGGCATCGAGTAAAGATTCGACCACTTTTTGCATCGGGCCGTAGTTTTTCGGGTCGGCTTCGAAGACCTGCATTGCCAGAGTGACGGCTTGGTCCCAACTCGAATTCTTAAGATGGAAGTCCAGCAGAAGTTCGGTCTGCTCGCCGCCCTTTTCAAGATCTGGGACCTTCTCGAGGAGGTGCGCGGCCTTTGCCGTGTCACCCTGCAAAGAATAAGAACGCGCCCGAACCACCAGCGCGGCCGCGTTGTTGGGCTCGAGTTTGAGAGCTTTGTCTGCCAGCTTTTCGCTTTCCGCCTGGTCACCACGGGCAAGCGCGCGCTGCGCCGCCGAAACATAGGCTTCGACCGCATCGCTTCTCTGCCCCATTGCCTGATACAAATCGGCGAGGCGAACCTGGATGCGGAGATTATCGGGTTCGGCCTGTAAGAGCTTTTTGAGAAGGCCAACCGCCTCCGCCTGGCGATTTTGCTTTAGGTGAATTTCAGCCAACTGGAGAAAGAGAGGCCGCGCCTCGCTCATCACGCCCTGCTGGACGTAGAGGTCGGCTAACTTTTCGAGCGGGCGGATTTCTTCGGGAGCGAGTTTGGCAATGCGCTTGTAGACGGCGATCGCTTTCGTGAGAAACCCGTCACCCACAAAGATCTGGGCCAGGCGCTCGAAGTAATCGATGGCCTGGAAGGTTTCGCCCTGGCGGATGTACAGCTCGCCGATGGTCATCAGGGTGACCTGGTCGCGAGGTTCATACTTCAAAATGTTCTGGTATTCGGCGATGGCCTGGGCGACTTTGCCCTGATTCAGCAGCTTTTGTGCGGCTTCGACGTATTTGCTTTTGGTGTAAGCCATTCGCGAAAAGAGACAAATCTCCCCAGGGAGCGGTCCCCAACACACTCCCCCGGTTGGCCGCGGGCGGAAAATGGCCCTCGGAGCTACTCTGGTAACGCTAGCAGGCGAGAAAAAGGCAAGTCAACGAACCCAAAGTTTGTTGTGAGCAGGCAGTTATCCCCGTGCTGCTTAGGAACTACCAAGGCGAATACATAGCGAAAAAGGCAGGCACCGTTTAGCGAGAGGACGCGGCCCGGTAGAGGCCGGACGCGTGGGGCTGCAGAGTGACGGTAAACGATTCAAATGAACCCAAGTCCTTGCGCTCCCAGAGGTCGCGGAGACGGTACTTTCCATCGGGCAACTCGAGGTCTTTCCAGGAGTAGTGCAGTTCCTGGGAGAGGGCGTCAAGATTGAAGATGGCCAGGTAATACTCTTCGCTTTCAGCGGGGCGAGCGACCCAAGCAGCCGCCTTGTCCGTGGTAAGAACCGCGTGATTGCCGGTGGAGCGCTGGTCCACGGCGATGACCTCGGGGTTGGTGAGCAGCGACTCGGTCCATTCATCACACAGCGTTAGATTTCCACCCATAAGAAGAGGCGAGCGAAAGATGGACCAGAGTGTGAGCTGCGTGCGCTGCTCATCGTGGGTCAGGCGCGTGGCACGCGGCTTGCCCCAGCCAGCGGCGGGCTCGAGTCTGCCAATGGGAAGCATGTCGGCGTCGGGCCAATGACCGGGGCCGGAAAAAGTCGCCCACTTCGCGGCCCGCTCGAATTGGTTCTGAATGCCTGAGGGAAACTCCGTGTGGCTGTGCCAGAGGTCCCAAACGTCATCGGAGATGCGCCACATCTGTGCGTACTGGCGAACCTCATCCGCCTTTTCGAGCGCGGTGGGACCGGGGGAAAGGCTGAGCACGATGGGGCGGCCGGTTTTGCGGATGGCCCGGCTGATCAGCCTGATCTCATCGCCCTTGTAGGGATGATCGGAGATGCAATCCACTTTCAGGAAGTCCACGTGCCAGGTTGCGTAAAGCTGGGCGATGGAATCGTAATATGCCTGAGCTGCGGGCTTGGCGACATCGAGCCCATAGTTGAAAGGATTCCAGGGGCAAGTGTCGGAAGTATTCGCCGCATCCGAGGCATGGAAAGAGACACCGGCAATCGGAAGATTCTTGCGCACAGCTTCCTTTGGAATTCCGCGCAGAATGTGCAAGCCAAATTTCAAGCCGAGCGAATGGACAAAATCAGCGAGCGGCCCGAAGCCGGCACCTCGGCCAGCAGAAGGAAAAGTGTTCGCTGCCGGCGCGTAGCGCCCGAAATCATCCAGACTGAATTCTGCGTTCGCTGCGTTGGTCCCCGCGGTGTGATTCGTGACGTACCAGCCGGAATCGACAACGATGTATTCCCAGCCGAACTTGTTGAGATGCTCTGCCATCCATCTTGCGTTCGCGCGAATGTCGGACTCGCTGACCGTTTCTGCATAGGCATCCCAACTGTTCCAGCCCATGGGAGGAGTTGCGGCGAGTTCAGAAGTCTTGTCGGGCAAAGCAGGTCGAGTCACAAAGAGTATCGCAGCAACCGGCAAAAGTGTGATGCACGCTGCTCGTCGCATTTCCCTCTCCGGACTCAATGAAAGCATTGGCCGAGGAATGCTAAAAAATTGGAAGCGGAGTTTGCGTGGCCCCTACCGCCCAGCAGCCGGAATCGCGTACAGGCGCAAACGAATAGCGATGAAGCGGCGTGGGCCCGTGCAGGCGCAAAGCTTCCAGATGGTCCGGAGTGGCATATCCCTTGTGGCGCGCGAGTCCGTATTGCGGATAAACGGCGTCCCACTCTTCCATGCGCGTGTCGCGGTGCGTTTTCGCCAGGATGGACGCAGCAGCAATGGAAACGCTGCGCGCGTCGCCTTTGATCAAGGATTTCTGCTCGATCATCACATCGAGCTGCAGGGCGTCGATCAGCAGATAGTCCGGCGGGATGGAGAGCTGCTCAAGCGCGGCGGTCATGGCCTGCCGCGAAGCCTGATAAATGTTCCAGGCATCGATGCGCTGCGCGTTGATTTCCGCGACGGCCCAGGCGAGGGCGTGTTCGCGAATCCGTTCCCGGAGTTCGCTGCGGCGTTCGGCGGTGAGTTTTTTGGAGTCGTCGAGGCCGACAATGCGGCGCTTGGGATTCAGAATAACCGCGGCGGCAACGACAGGGCCGAACAAAGCGCCACGCCCGGCTTCGTCAATGCCGGCGATGCGCGTCCAACCCAACTTGCGCGCCGCTCGCTCGAAACGGGAAGAGCAGAGCCGGCTCATCGGGTGGGGATTTTAGCACGATGTTGCGGCTCCGCTCTTGGCAGTTTTCTTGACGGAGGGAATTGCGCGTGACACGATACTGCCCCGCAAGGTGGGCGGGGCGACCGCGGAAATGGAATTCCCGGCAGGAGAGAACGTATGAACAAACACACGGGAAGAGAGCGGTGCGGGGCTGCGCATCATCGAATGGAACGATCGGCAAACTCCTCACGCCGGTCCCGAAGCGGGTTTTTTCTCCTGGCGGCGCTCGTCGCCGGAGCTTCACCGGTTTCCGCGCAATCGCGACACATCGAACTAAATGATCTAGCGAAGATCGTTTCGGTTTCCGACCCGCAGATTTCGCCGGATGGGAAGACCATCGTGGTCGTGGTGGGCCGGCAAAACCTCGAGCAAGACCGCACCGATCGCGAGTTGCTGCAAATTGACATTGCCAGTGGGGCGCAGCACGCCCTGACCTACGAACGGAAGACGGCTGGCTCGCCTCGGTGGTCTCCAAACGGGGACCGGCTTGCATTTACCGCCAACGACGGTGCGGGAAAAGACGCGAAGCCGCAAATTTTCGTGTTGCCGATAGGCGGCGGCGAAGCAAGGAAAATCAGTGACGCCCCGAACGGCATCGAGCAATTCGCGTGGCGTCCTGATGGACGGGAAATCGCCTACGTAACTTCGGACGAACCGGTGAACAAGAAGGAAATTGAAAAGCACAATGACGCGTTCGAAGTCGGCGACAACGATTACTTGACCACGGAAGCGCCGCAGCCCTCACACATTTGGCTGATTTCTGCTGATGGCGGAAACCCGAAACGATTGACGTCGGGGGTGTGGAGCCTGCCGAAGAGCGCACCTCCCAGTTCTCCCGCTTCACCGATTTCCTGGTCACCGGACGGAAAGTCGCTGCTTTTCACCCGGCAAGAACATCCGCATCAGGGCGACGCCGACCTGACGACGCTGCAAATTCTGAACATGGATTCCGGGGAATACCACAGGCTCACCAAACACCAAAAGTTCGAGAGTTTCGGGGCGTTCTCGCCGGACGGCTCGCGAGTGGCGTACTGGTATCCGCGCGACGGCGATCCCAACAACGAAAATGAGATTTTGGTGACGCCGACTGCGGGAGGAGATGGAACCGATGCAACTCGCGCAATTGACCGTGACCTTTTGCGGGTTATCTGGATGCCTGATGGCAATTCTTTGCTGGTGGGGGGAAATGACGGCACACAAGTCTCGATGTGGCTTCAGCAGCTAGACGGGTCCGCAAAAAAACTAGCGCTGGGCAACGTCAGCCCCTCCTGGCTTTTCTGGATTGATGCGTTCGTCGGACGAAAGGGCGAGATCGCCTTCACCGGCAGCACACCGAGGCAGCCTTCTGAGCTGTACTACATGGCATCCGCGAATGACACACCGAACCGGCTCACCAATTTCAATCGTGAGATTGCCACATTGGATTTGGGAGTAGCCGACGCAATTGCTTGGCAAGGCCCGGATGGATTCAAGGAAGACGGTGTGCTCGTCTATCCGCCGGATTTCCAGAAGGATCGGAAGTATCCGCTGGTACTGATTATTCATGGCGGGCCACAAGCCGCGTCCTCGACGGCTTTTTCTTTTCTGCCACAGCTCATGGCCACCCACGGATATGTGGTTTTCTCGCCGAATTATCGTGGCAGCGACAATCTGGGCAACGCCTACCAGCGCGCGATTTGGAACGACGCCGGGGATGGCCCGGGCCGCGATGTAATGGCGGGCATCGATGCCGTCAAGAAGATGGGATTCGTCGATGAATCCCAAATCGGCGTGACGGGCTGGAGTTATGGGGGCTTCATGACTTCCTGGCTCATCGGCCATTACCAGATTTGGAAAGCGGCCATGGCCGGCGCGCCGGTTACGGATATGTACGACGAATACAATCTGGCGGATGGCAATGTGACGGGTCGCTACAGTTTTCGCGGATCGCCATATATTGGAGACAACCTGAAAAACTTTCGCACGCAATCGCCCATTACGTACGCATCGCACATAAAAACGCCCACTCTCATCATGCACGATACGGGCGACGCACGCGTGACAGTCACACAAGGGTATTCGCTCTACCACGCCCTGAAGGACAATGGCATTCCCGTAAAATTCATTGCCTACCCGGTCGGCGGCCATTTTCCGAGCGATCCCCTTCGTCGTATGGATGTGAATCGGCGCTGGGTCGAGTGGATGGACCAATATTTGAAGTAGATGACGGAAAGATGAGGAGGTTCGATGTATCCGCGAACACGGCACGTGCGTTTGCGCCCTGATTGCTTTCTAGTTTGGCTGCTTGCGCTTCTAATGATTTCTCCTCATTGCATCGCGCAGGGGCTGGCCAGTAGCGATCTTTCGAGGCTGCGCTCCGTCGGCGGTGTGGCGCTTTCGCCGGATGGGCGGCACCTGGCGTATTCGGTGGCCATGCGCGACGAGCCGGGGCGTCCTTACGGGCAACTCTGGGTCATGGACCTCAGCACGCAGAAATCGATTCGCTTCGGCGGCGACAAGGACCGCAGCGGCGGAGCGGTGTGGTCGCCGGACGGAAAGTGGATTGCGTTTTTCGGCAGACTCGGGGACAAGCACGGGTTGATGATCGCGAAACCGGACGGCGCGGACGTCACGGTTCTGGCATCACCCGAAGGCACGAACAGCCCGCTGCCCGGCACGGGAAATGAACTGACATGGTCGCCCGACGGAAAGCAGATTGCTTACATTTCATCAAAGCCGGACAGCCGGGCGGCGGAGGCCAGCGCGGATCCGATGGTGATTACGCGCTATCTCTACAAGCCTGACGCGGGCGAAGGCATGACGCGGTTCAACGACAACCAGCGGCTGCACATTTTCGTGGTGGATCTGGCCACGACGCAGACGCGGCAGCTCACAAAGGGTGATTCGGATGAGCATTCGATCGACTGGTCGCCGGACGGCAAAGAAATTTTGTATTTGACGAATCCGGAGCCGAATCAGGATGAGTTTTTCAATTACGACGTTTTTGCGCTGAAGGTGGCGGACGGCAGCGTTCGCCGGATCACCTCGACGGAATTCAACGAATATGACCCGTTGTGGTCTCCCGACGGGAAGAAAATCCTTTTTCGCGGAACGCGCCGCGGGCTGACCGACCGAGAAACCACGATGGAGGACACACATGTGTGGGTGATGAACGCCGATGGAAGCGAGCGGCGCGAAATCGGCGCGGTGATTGATAACCGAGCAGGCTCGCCACAGTGGTCGCCGGACGGAAACTCTGCCTATTTCACGGTGCAGGAGCGTGGCAGCAACTATTTGATGCGCCTGCCGACTTCGGGAGGAAAACCTGAATACGTCGTCAAGGAGCCAGGGTTTGTAGGGTCTTTCTCGGTCGCGAAAGACGGTTCCGTTTTCTTCAGCTACGCCTCGCCGCGGGACTTGTCGGAACTTTACGTAAAGAGCGGGAGCGGAGCGCCGCGCAAGCTGACAGACTTAAACTCGCAAGTTCTCAGCGGAAAGCAAATTGCCGAAGTGGGATCGTTCACGTTTGTCAGCAACGACAATAAGTACGAGGTCGAAGCGTTCCTCACCAAGCCTCTTGGGATGACGGCTACGTCCAAGCATCCGATGATCGTAAACATTCACGGCGGCCCGCACGGGCAGAATGGTCCTGCGTTTAACTTCAAGAACCAAGTGTATGCGGCGCAAGGCTGGGCCACGCTGAACGTGAATTATCGAGGTTCAACGGGCTACGGGCAGAAATTTGCGGATGCCGTCTTTGGCGATCAGAACGGAAATGAAGGGCAGGATGTTTTGTACGGCGTTAGCGCGGCGGTGCGGCGCAATCCGTGGATTGATCGCGAGAGGCTGGGCATCGAAGGCGTCAGCTACGGCGGGCAATTGACGGACTGGCTGATCACGCAGACAAACCAGTTCAAGGCGGCCATTCCCATCGCCGGGATCGCCAACCTGGTGAGCTACAACTACATGACGTATTACAACCAGTATGAAGAGATGGAGTTTGGGCAGTTCCTCCATCAAGGCAATTTGATGGACGTGGCGTGGGAACGCTCGGCGCTGAGGCACGTGGCCGCGGCGCACACGCCCACGATGCTGATGCACGGCGAAAACGACAACGACGTGCCGATCGCTGAAGCAGAGCAGTTTTTTATTGCGTTGAAAGACGTAGGGACGGAGGCGATTTTCGTGCGCTATCCGCGCGAGGGACACGGCCTTTCCGAAACCGGGCACAACATCGATTCCATTAATCGATGCATGGCGTGGTATGAGAAACATTTCCCGAAGCCGGGCGCAGAGGGGATCACGAACGTCCAACCATAGGCGAACAATGAAAACGTCCCCGGAAAACCGGGGCCTGCTTGGCCTTGTCCTGAACTCCGGAACACCGCTTAGGCTTTTGCTTCCGTGCCTGCGGCAGCGGTAGCCGCAACGGGCGTGGCTTGCTCTTCCTCGCGGCCTGCGCGCTTGATGCGGGCGGCCTTGCCCCTCAAATCGCGAAGGTAATAGAGGCGAGCGCGGCGAACCTTGCCTTTGCCGACGACTTCGATGGAACTAATCGTGGGGGAATGCAGCGGGAAGATGCGCTCGATGCCGATGCCAAAGCTGACGCGGCGAACGGTGAAAGTAGCGCTGGAGGCACGGCCTTTCTTCGAGATCACCACACCTTCAAAAGCCTGGAGGCGTTCCTTTTCCTTCTCGCCTTCGCCTTCTTTGAGTCGGACGTTCACGCGAATGGTATCGCCCGCGCGGAACTCGGGAAGGTCTTTGCGCAGCTGCGCTTCATGCAATTTACGAATTGCCGGGTTCATGTTCTTGCTTCCTTTTAGACCCACTCAGGCGGGGCCAGCTCTCTTAGGGCAAACTCTAATTATAGAGAAAACGCGGCAAAATGCCTAGCAGAATCAGCGTCGACCGTTCGACCCACCTCATTCTTCAACCGTTTAAATTACTGATTCTTAGCCTTCATTAAAAAACCGTGGCTGCTATTGACGGCACCTTGTACCTGAAATTTACGGATGAATACGTAGAAATCAACACAAGCTCCTTCGCGTTAAGTCGCAAGAAGCTTGACGAGGGCGTAGTTCAAGGCGGAAAAGCCAGTGGATTGGCGATTTACGGATGATGGCAGGGTCTAGGCGAGTTTCAGCGCTCACGGAATGGGTGGCCCGTCTGGACTAACGGGTTTGTACGAAATCATGGCCGAAGCCGGAAATCCAGTCGCTCGCCTTCTTCCGGTCATGGGTACGTTGAATTATTTTGATGGCAAGCAGAGAGACGACGGAACCTTCCTACTGCTTTGGGGAGCGGAGGGCCATCAATTGGCGGTCTGGCGCACCGGTGAGCGTGACGTCTCTTGGGTCGATGTGATGGGCGAGGAAAGAACCGACTAACCATTAAGCGATCGCTGAAGCCGAATTATGTCTGCGGATGACGGTTTCCGCGAAACGTTCCATTTCTTCAAGTTGCGGGCTGAATTGCAGCAGGAAGAGATCCACGCCTGCTGCGTCAAATTGGGAGAGGCGCTCGGCAACTTGTTCGGGCGTTCCCACCAGACCGGAGCGCAACCCGCGGTTTGAAACGGAATAGTCTTCAAGAGAAACGCGCTGCTCCAGCTCTGTTCCTGCAAGCCATTGCTGGAAATTCGCGTAGCCCGCGGCCGTCTGCTTCACGTCCGTGATGCGCCGAACCTCGTCCTGCGCTTCGCGCTCGGTTTCGCGGACAATGGCGTAGCCGGCAACACCGAATTTCAGCGAGGCCAGGTTGTACTTCGCGCGGCGTCCGCAAAGATCCGCGATTTTCTCTCGTACGCGTTCGGGCGGATCGCCGTGCATCAAGTAGGCGTCGCACTTTGCGGCGATCAATTCCTTTGCCGCGGGGGACTCGCCCCCCGCATAAAGCGTGGGCCGCGGTTTGGCCACCGGCTTGGGTTCGAGAACGTTATCTTCCACGCGGTAATACTTGCCGGAGTACGAAAAATGATCTTGCTTCCACACGCCATCGAGAACGTCGAGCCATTCGCTGGTGCGCGCGTACCGGTCGTCGTGCTGCTCGAACACCACGCCGTATTTGCGGGCTTCGTCGGCCCACCAGGAAGAAACGACATTCAGCGTGAGGCGCCCGTTGCTGATGTGATCGATGTTGGCCGCTTGCTTTGCCAGCAAAGCGGGCAGATGGAACGTAGGACGCACCGCCACCATCAACTCAATTTTCTCGGTGACTGCAGCCAGCGCCGCCGTGGTCGACAAAGCATCGAGTGAGTCGGCCTCCACGCCCTTGATGTCATTCAAATTGAGTTCCGCGATGAGCGTCACGTCGAAGCCGATTTGTTCGCTGCGCTGCGCGAGCCGTTTCACGTACGGCCACGTCGCTTGCATGTTTTCGTTTTCGACGTTGCGCAGCCATCCGCCAAAAACAGGCAGCCAGTATCCGTATCTCATCGTGGGCCTCCCGTGGTGGCAACGCGATCCACGTCGCTGGCTGCGTGGCGCTGAGCTTCTGCAATCAGGAAATCTGCCAGCCGCGCGTAGGGATTGAATCCAATGACGCGGACCGGGTCGGCGACAAAATTCGAAAGTGCGTTCACGTCGTAGTAAAGCTGGCGGCCGGTCCGTTCGTCAAAAACGTATTCAATGCCGCCCACTTCCACTCCGGCGAGCTCGACGATGCGCTCGACATCTTCGATGACTTGACGCGGCGGCTCGTAACCCTCGACTTTCATACCGGTCTTGGGCGCGTCCACCGGGCAGGCGATGCGCGTCAGTTCGTCGCCGCGAGTGTTTTGACAAATGTCTGCCGGACAGAGGTTGAAACTCTCACCGGTGACGTGAATTCGAATGGCGTAGAGATACTTGCCGCCGAGCACTTCAACCCGCGTGATGATCCCGTCGCGGGCGGTGAAGGCCTCCTGTACGAGTGCGGTCGAATCGATGCCGAAGTAGAGGCGATCCTCTTTGACGGCGGCGCGCAACTGCTCGCGAGAACTAAACCTCTCAATTCCTGCGCCGCTCCCTCCAATGTTCGGCTTCAACACAACTGGATAGCCGACGGCCTCGGCCGCCGCCAATGTCTGCGAGGAGTGATGGATGACCCGAGCTTTGGGATAGGGCAGACCAAGTTTTTCCAGATTGGTTAGCTGCAGAGCTTTGGAAGTCTCGTGCAAAAAACAGCGATAGCCATTCACCACGCGCACGCCCTTTGCTTCGAGGTGCGCGAGATAATTCAGGGTATAGAAGATTCCGTGAGCCAGCCCGCGCTGCCACGCGGAAGGGCTCATGCGGTTGAAAAGCAACGAGTGTTCGCGTTCGGGTGAAGCCGCGTCGTAGTGATGATGACGTGCGTCAAGCTTGACCCAGTTCACGCCGCGCTCGTCGAGCTGCTGAAATAACGGACGGAACCAATCCGGATGCTCGTAATAAATGGCGATGGGCTTGTTCAACTTGAAGCCGTTGTCGTTCATTTTCGCACTCGTATTGACTGTCTCATTAGATAGGAAAGGACTGCAAGCCGTTCGTTTTTATTCCGCAGAGAGAAGATCGGGCCGGTTGCGGCGCGTCTTTTCGATGGCGGCGGCACGGCGCCACTTGGCGACTTCCGCGTGGTTTCCGCCCATAAGAATTTCCGGCACTTTCCAGCCCCGGTATTCGGCGGGACGTGTGTAATGTGGAAAGTCCAGGAGCATGTGACCCGTGACTCGTGACTCGTGACTCGCGAGTTGCGACTCGATCTCAGCCTTGCCCCGCAAGTCTTGGCGGGCACCAAAAGATTCGTTCTGCGAAGAGGCTTCATTGCCGAGCGCTCCTGGGATAAGCCGCGTGACGGCATCTAGGACGAGCAGGGCGGGCAGCTCGCCGCCGCTCAAGACAAAATCGCCGATGGAAATCTCCTCAGTGGCCAAGTGCTCGGCCACACGTTCGTCCACGCCCTCATAGCGCCCGCAGATCAACACGACGCGATTGAAACGTGCATACCTTTGCGCCCTCTCCTGATCGAAGAGTTTTCCCGCAGCGGACATAAGCACGATTGCGGTACGAGGATCTGGCGCCGTCTGCGCCGCCGCATCGCCGACACGGTGGCCCAACAAAGACTCGACGGCTTCAAATAGCGGCTCGGGCTTCAACACCATGCCTTCGCCACCGCCAAAGGGCCGGTCGTCCACGGTCCGGTGACGGTCTTTGGTGAACTCCCGCAGATCCTGAACGTGCACGTCGATCAGCTCGGCTTCGCGCGCACGGCGGACGATCCCGTGCTCGAGCGCTCCCGTGAAAAACTCAGGGAAAATGGTAATAAGATCAAAGCGCATACTGTTACGAGTGTAGACAATTCCGGTCATCGCTCCAACCCTCTGGCAGCATTCGAGAATCCGCTTGCGCCATTACGCCGTAAACGCTTACGATGCCCCGAAGCAATGGCCCTATTCTGGACTTCCGGACAGCTTGTGCGCTCCATGGTGCGGCCTTAACCTCTTGTTTCTGTTGAGGATACCTGCTTGGGCAGAGACGTTTGGAATGGCGAGATCAGGCGACACGCGCGGCTAGATTTGCAACCCTGCGGTTCCCGCATCTTGCAGCGGAGGCAATTTCCATGGTCTTCACGTCCCGTTTCCGCCGACTGATCGCGTTTCTTATCGTCACACCGGCTTCGCTCCCGCCCGTTGGATGTGGTGGCGCGTACGGCGGAGGAGGCAACGGCAGTCGAGGGGCCAACCCGCCAGGAGCGCCGACCGGTTTGACGGCGACGGCAGGCAACGCCGTGGTGAATCTCTCCTGGACCGCCGGTTCCACTGCGACCGGCTACTACGTGAAGCGCTCGACCACCGCAGGCACGGAGGCACAGATCGCCAGCGTCACCGCGACCGCTTATGCGGACACCTCGGTCAACAACGGCACGACCTACTATTATGTGGTCTCGGCCTACAATTCCTATGGAACGAGCGCGAATTCGAACGAAGCCAGCACCACGCCCTCTGCGCCAGTCAATCCTCCGTCCGCACCAAACGGCCCGCAAGCCATCGCCGGGCCTGGCCAGGTCAGCTTGAGTTGGACCGCTAGCGCCGGAGCTTCGAGTTATCACGTCAAGCGCTCCATTACGAACGGCAGCGGGTACGTCCAAATCGCTGCCCCCACCTTCACGAGTTATACCGATACTGGGTTGACCAACGGGACGACCTACTACTACGTCGTGTCAGCACTAAACACGGCAGGTGAAAGCTCGAACTCGACGCAAGTCTCGGCCACGCCTGCAAACGCCGCTGCGGACGTGACCATCACCATCGATCCCACGAATTCCAAGCCAATCTCGCCGTGGATTTACGGTACGAATTTCTATTCGGGAAACACCAGCCCGCAACCAAACTTCACTTTTGACCGTGCCGGTGGCAACCGTTGGACGGCCTACAACTGGATCAACAACGGTTCGAATGCAGGCAGCGACTACTTCTACGAGAATGACAATTATTTATGCAATGGGAGCTGCGATGCGAGCATTCCTGCGGAAGCCGTGCGCACGTTCATCGCCGGCGATCAAACTGCCGGGCTGGCAAGCTTGGTGACGCTGCAACTACAAGGCTATGTGTCGGTAGACACGACAACGGTTCAGGTGCCCCCACCCTTCCCGAACCTGACGTATTTCCGGCCGGTGGTTTCCAAAAAAAGTACGGCATCCCTGGCCCCTTTCACGGTTACGCCTCCGCCGGCAACCACCGATAACAATGTGTACATGGACGAGTTCGCCTGGGCATTGGATCAGAAGTTCCCAACCATGAACATTTTTGCGGCCAATGCGACGCATCCCACCTTTATCAGCCTGGACAACGAGGCGGATCTGTGGAATTCCACTCATCAGGAGATTCAGGGCTCAACCAATGTCTCGACGGCCAACTTCATCACCAAGACGGTTACCCTGGCAAAAGCTTTGAAGGATCTGCGACTACAGTTTCCGAACCAATTCTCCAATGTAGTGATCTTTGGCCCTGTGAACTACGGCTTTAATGGCATTTACAGTTGGCAAGGCGACCCTACATTGAGCCCGACTCCGACCGGAACGAACTGGTTCGCGGACAAATACTTAGCCGGTATCTATGCTGCTTCGGCCACGTATGGAGCGCCGCTCGTGGATGTTTACGACTTCCATTGGTATTCGGAGGCCACAGATGGCACAACCCGAGTGATTAACATGACTGGTTCTACCCTGACTGATCCTCAGGTCCAAGCTATCGTTCAGAGCCCGCGCAGTTTATGGGATACGACCTTCAAAGAGGACTCCTGGATCACCAACAATGTCCTTGGCGGTCCGATCTACATCCTGGGCCGTCTCCAGGCGAAAATTGGCGCCGCGAATCCAGGAATGAAAATCGCCATCACCGAATATGAAAACGGCGGTTTTAACCACATCGCCGGGACCATCGCCCAAGCCGACAATCTAGGCATCTTTGGCACCATGGGAATCTTTGCCGCGAACTTCTGGCCGCCCAGCGGCACCTATTCATATACTCTCGCGGGCTTTCGCGCCTATCGCGATTTTGATGGAGCTGGCTCAGACTTCGGTGACACTTCATTGGCAACAACTTCCAGCGAGGTCGCCGGCGTGGTTGTTTACGCCAGTACGGACACAACCGCTCCCGGGCGCGTTGTGTTTGTGGCGATCAACCGTTCCAATTCACAAAAGGTGACAGCCATCAACGGCCAGGTGCTATCTGGCACCGCCCACGTGTATCAAATGACGGCGGCTACAGCCGCAGCGCAAACCGTGGTCCAACCCGTCTCCCTCGGAACGCTGGCGGCAAGCGGCACGTCTCTGACGGTCACGCTTCCCGCCTATAGCGTCACAACCATTGACGTTCACTAACGCGCGCTGGATTTGCAACCGGCAAAGAGAAATCAATGTTCCGGTTGGTTGAGTTCGCGCAGGCCTTCCGGCAGCATCACATCGATGCGACGGGCGCGCGGATCGATTTTTGTGCAGATATCTCCCGCCAAAGGAATGAGCAGTTCCCCCTGCGAAGTGTCCACTTCGAGGAGCGGCGTTCCTGCGATCTCTTCGCCGGGAAACTGAACATCGCGGACCGTGCCGAGCAAGGCAGGAGCTTCGGCAAGCGAGCACGGTGAAGAGGCCGCGACCGGTACGTTTGAAGGCGTTTCAAACACGCTGCAGCCAATAAGGTCGGATACAAAATGCCACCCTTCCGGCAAACTCGCGCGTTGCTCGAGCGGCAGCAGGACTTCGAATCCGCGCAGCTTCTCCGCTTCAGAAATCGAGTTCACACCTGCAAAATGAAAAACCATCTGGCTGCGATGGTTCTGGTTCAACCAGCAGGATTTGAGCACGGTGCGCTGCGGCTTGCTATTGTCTTGGGGCGCACCAAGAAAAACTTCCTGTAATCTCGTGAGCCGTTCGGGAAAATCGGTGAGGACTTCTGCAGCGACTTCGCCTTTATTTCCTCGCGCACGAAGGATGCGCGCGACCAAGACCCAGCGTGGAGTGTCAGAGCTCAAGGTTTTGCAGATTTTGATGCGAAAGTTGCAGCGGCGCAAACCCGAGGCAGCAACAGGAACGTCAGTCTTCGAGAATCTCGAGTGTAAACCGTTTCTTTAGTTTCATCCCCGCCGCGCCGAGAAGCGTGCGAACCGCCTTGGCCGTCCGCCCCTGGCGGCCAATCACTTTTCCCAAGTCCTCGGGATGGACGCGCAGCTCGAGCACCGTCACCTGCGATCCTTCCACGGACTTCACTTGAACGTCCTCGGGATGATCCACGAGCGCTCTGGCGATGGATTCGACCAGTTCCTTCATTTGGGCAACTCCGCTTGAGCTTATTTCCAGCGGCAACTTGCTGCGCCCTCCAGAAACGGTCAACGCCTCACTGGCACCATGGGGTAGTGAACCCTAACCGCCGTGGAATGGCGTCCGGGCCGGAGCGGCACGCCCAATGTTCAGGGAGCTGGGATGTGCGTTTACGCGATTTTCTGCTGACGTAGAAAACTGCGTACTGTATCACTGGGCTGCGCGCCCAGGCCAATCCAATGTTTGATGCGCTCGGCGTCGAGCTTAATCTCCGCGGGCTTTTTCAGCGGATCGTACGTTCCCACCGCTTCCTTGATGCGGCCGTCGCGTGGCCGGGTCCTCTCGATGACCACCACGCGGTAATAGGGCTTTTTCTTCTTGCCAATCCTGGACAAACGAATCGTGAGCACGAACTCAATCCTCCTAAACTTTGACATTGTAGCCTGTCTCGGTGCCTTGCAGCAACAAAGTTTCATAGGGGTAAAACTATTTACGTCGTACCGGTTGTTGGGCTGGAATTACCCAGCAGAAGGGTCGGGGCGCTTCGGCTCGGGGTCAAGCCCAGGAACCCAGCCGACGGAAGCAGGCCGGTGCTTCATACGACTCCCTTTGCCGCCATGCGGTTGTCTAACCAACGGGGAATGCATAGACTAGCCTCAGTCTTAGCGAGGTCGCCCTTGCTACCCTCCAGCAAGTTTTCTCGATTGGTCCTCGCGGTTGCTTTCTTGCTCACCGTCTTGGTCATCCTTGTTGTAAGAGAGGCGGACCATCTGGCGAAGAGCCAACTCCTTTCCGATCTTCTGCAAACAGCGCTGGTCTTGTGTTCCGGGGTCTCTGCCATCCGGGCGACCCTGCGTTCCTCCGAATATTTGCGCCGTCTCTGGCGGCTGTTTACGGTTTCATTGTTTCTGGTGGTTGTCGCCCAGGTTGTTGAAACCTATTACGAGAGCATGGCCTTCCAGCCGTTCGCAACGCCCTGGCCTTCGGACATCATTTTTATTCTGTGGGTGATTCCAGCACTGATCATGTTGCTGCCACGGCCCGATGAAAAGTCCGTCAGCATCCCTTGGGAAACGATGCTGGACTTTTCGCAAGTGGCCATCGTCGCCCTCACTGCCTACCTATATTTCTTCTACCTCACGTCCCGGTGGGAAGCCGAAGGGCAGCGGCTAGTCATGAACGAGATTCAGCTGCAATTGTATCGGGACCTAGCCATAGCCGTCGCGTTTCTGATCCGCTCCCGCAGCGAATCTCAGCCCGTCAGAGTACTGTTCCGTCGTGTTTCGCTGTTTTTTCTCCTAAGCGTGGCCTCCTCGCTCGCCTATCTAATCAGCTTGCCTGCGCCCGTCTACCGAGCAAACTGGTATGACGTCGTGTGGTGCGTCCCCTATCTCTTTGCGACGGCCTTCGCCTCCGGATGGAAAACAGAATCGGCTGCCACGGCGAAGGAACAAGCGCCTTCGGGAAGAACCAAGATTTTTTTGCGAGTGTTACCGGCTGCCGTGCCGCTTCTCGTCCTGGCGATGAGCCGGCGAATCGCACAGGAACAAGTTACGCTCGCCTGGGCAGCAATCACGGCATCCTTCCTCATCTCTACGGCGCGCTTGATTTTGACGAATGAGAAGCAGCTGCGCATCGCAGACAATTTGCGCAAAGCCGAAGCCGCTCTTCGAACGAGCGAGGAACGTTTCCGCACACTCGTTGAGAACTTGCATGTCGGCGTGGCTCTGATGGGACCCGGAGCAGAGATTCTGTTTGCGAATAGCGCGGCACTGAAGATGTTTGGTCTCTCTTCCGAGCAGGTCATTGGAAAAACCTCAGAGGAGCTGGGACTAATCGCGCTTCGCGAAGATGGAACGGAATATCCATTTGTCACGCGGCCTGCCCTACGGGCCTTGGCGACAGGACAGCCTCTGCGTGGCGAAGTCATGGGTTGGCGGCGTCCCGGAGAGGAAGAGATACTCTGGATCCTCGGCGAAGTCGTGCCTCTATCGAGCAAGGACGGCCAGCCGGACCGGCTGGTTACCGCCTTCAGCGACATCACCAAACGCAAAGAAGCGGAAGAGGCCTTGCACCATCTTTCAGCCCGTTTGCTTCGCCTTCAGGACGAGGAACGCCGAAGGCTGGGTCGGGAGCTTCACGACAGCCTGGCGCAGAGCGTGATGGCCGTGAACCTGGATCTGGTGCAGGTAATGCGTTCGTCGCTACCGCTAGACAAGACCGCGCGGAACGCGTTGGCCGAAGCTCGGAAGGTGTTGCGGGAAATGTCGCGAGAGATTCGTACTCTTTCCTATTTGTTGCATCCACCAGTGCTCGACGAATTGGGCTTGGCCTCCGCTGTGAAGGAGTATGCGCAGGGATTCAGTAAACGAAGCGGCATCGCCTTGGAAATTGATATCCAGCCCGATTTCCCGAGAATGCCGCAAGAAGCGGAAACTGCGTTTTTCCGCATCGTGCAGGAAAGCCTGGCGAACATCCAGAAGCATTCCGGAAGCTCGACCGGAGCGATTCGCTTGTGGAACGGTCAAGGCCGCGTCCAGCTTGAGATCAGGGATCAGGGCCGCGGAATAGCCGCCAAATCCCGACGGGACGGCAGCGACGTCCCAAGGGCCTCTCGGTTGGGGGTCGGAATTCTCGGGATGCGCGAACGAATGGCGCAGTTGGGAGGAACCCTTGAAGTGCAATCTAATGCCTCGGGAACCGCAGTTCACGCTACAATCCTTTTAGTGCTCGAGGGAACCCATGGCGCCCCTTCGGATCCTGGTGGCTGATGATCACCAGGTTGTGAGGACCGGGCTCCGAACTTTGCTGGAGTCCAAAGCCGGGTGGCAGGTTTGCGCCGAAGCGGCCAATGGCCGAGAGGCCGTAGAAAAAGCTGGCGAGCTGCAGCCCGACGTGGCCGTACTGGACATTGGAATGCCCTTGTTGAATGGCGTGGAGGCCACACGCCAGATCCGCAAAGTATCTCCTCAAACAGAAATCCTCATTTTGACCATGTACGACTCGGAGCAAATGATCCAAGGAGTCTTGGAGGCAGGGGCGTGCGGGTACATCCTGAAGGACGACGCGGACAGAAACCTGCTTGCAGCCGTGGATTCCTTGCGCCGGCACAAGCCGTATTTATCCTCCCGCGTTTCCCTGCCTGCCGCATCCGTTCAACCGGATGCCGATGGAGTGGAGCGCCCGGGTCGGCGCTTGACTCCACGCGAGCGTGAAATCGTTCAACTGCTCGCCGAAGGAAAAACCAACAAAGAAATCGCTACTTTTCTCAACATCAGCGTGAAAACCGCGGAAACCCATCGCGCCAACATCATGCTCAAAATGAATTTCCATTCGGTTACGCAATTAGTCCGCTACGCAGTGAAAAACAAAATCATCCAACCTTAACTGGCCCGCCTCAGCTCCACCCTACTCCAACGTTCTACAGGGAAACCCCTAGGGAATCCGCCGAATTTCAAAAGCGCGCGACGGCGTGCATCCTTTTGTTACAGACGCGTTACAAATTTGCCCCCACGTGTCAGGAGCGTATGCGATGAAACCCAGCGATCGCCCCATTCGCGTCCTCGTGGCAGATGATTCGCCATCGGCGCTGGCTTGCATTTGCCGGTATCTCGAGTTCGAAGGAACGTTCGAAATCGTCGGAACCGCTTCGGATGGTCTTCGTCTGGTGCAAAAAGCAGGGCGCCTGCGTCCCGACCTGGTGCTCACGGACTTAAGCATGCCGCTCCTTAACGGCCTCGAGGCGACAACGGAGTTACGAAGGCTTTTTCCCGAACTTCGCATTGTTGTCATCACGCAGCTCAGCGGGCTGTCTCTGAGGGAAGAATGCGTGCGGCGCGGGGCCGATGCGCTGGTTGAAAAAAGCCAAATGCCTGAAAGACTTATGGAGGAGGTTAGCAAGCTTTTCCCAAGAGATTCCGCCCTCGAACAAGGGTGAATGCCAGCGAGGTGGATGCGAAGGCAAGTCCCGAGTCCAGCCAGGAAGAGCAAGTCAGACCATGCAATCGCAGCGTTATCAAATTCTGTTGATTGGAGAGGATCCTTCTCGGACACAGATCTACGTGGAGATGCTGCAGGGTGCCGAAGACGCTTCTTTTGTTGTAGGGAAAGAGACGAATTGGCAATCGGCTTTGTCACGGTTTGCTTCCGCTAAGCCTGACTCGCCTCTGTTTGACGCGATTTTGTGGGAGCCTCCTTCCTTGGATCCGACCGCCTTGGCGTTGCTGAAAGACGCTGCTTTGCAATCGCTCTCTGTTCCCTGCGTGGTCCTGGTTTCTGAGAGTCAAGAATCGGCGGGAAAGCAAGTGCTTGAGGCGGGAGCCAGCGAATTCCTTGTCAAGGAAACGCTCGGCAAGGATTTGCTCCAAAGAGCTCTGCGGTACGCGATTGAGCGCAACCGGGCGGAGAGCTCCGTTCGACAGTGGGAGAAGCGCTTCGAGGATTTCTTCGAGAACACGAAAGACATCCTGTTCATCCTGGACCTGGAGGGCAATCTCACGTCGGTGAACAAAGCGGCCGAGGAAATAATGGGCTGGCCGCGAAACGAGGCTTTGCGGAAAAACATCAAGGGCCTGGTCGCGCCGGAGCACGCTGCGTTGTGCAATGAAGTGATGCGACGCATCGTGAGCGAAGAGCCGCTGCAGCATTTCGAGATCGCCATGTTGCGAAAGGACGGACGCAAAGTCCTGCTGGAAATCAGCGCTCGCCTGCTTCGTTCGAACGGAAGGAAGGATTGCGTGCAGGGAATCGCCCGTGACGTCACCGAGCGGCGGCAATTGGAGAACATGGTTCGCCAGTCGCAGAAGCTCGAGGCTATCGGCAGGCTCTCAGGGGGATTGGCGCACGATTTCAACAACCTGTTGTGCGTCATCAATGGGCACACGGAGCTATTGACCGAAGCGCTCCAGCCGGGCGACCCGCGGATGCGGAGCGTCACACAGATTCGAAAGGCCGCGGACAGCGCCGCCGCCCTGACTCGGCAGCTGCTGGCCTTCAGCCGCCGGCAGGTTTTTCATCCGCAGGCTGTCGATCTGAACGCCATCGTGACGGAAACCGAGAGGCTTTTAGGCCGGCTGATTGACGAGCACATCGAGTTTTACACAGCCCTCGATCCCACGCTAGGCCGTGTGGTGGTCGACCCGGTCCAGGTCGAGCAGGTGATCATCAACCTGGTCCTCAATGCCCGGGACGCCATGCCCAAGGGCGGAAAACTCACGATTGAAACCAGCAACGTGGATCTCGAGGAAAACCATCATTCGAAGCTTTCTCAGATTCCCGCAGGCAAGTACGTACTCCTGGCCCTGACGGACACCGGCTGCGGCATGAATGAAGAAACGCAAAGCCGCATTTTCGATCCGTTCTATACCACCAAGGAAATGGGCAAAGGAACCGGACTGGGATTGGCAACGGTTTACGGAATTGTGAAACAGAGTGGCGGGTTTATCTGGGTCTACAGCGAGGAGGGCCGCGGCACAACATTCAAAGTTTACTTGCCTCGTGTGGACAGGCCTCTGACCGAAGCGCGTCCAGCCAGGCGCGTCGAAATCAGCTATGGAACCGAAACCGTCCTGGTCGTGGAAGACGCTGAGCCTCTTCGCGCGTTGACAAAGGAGTTCCTGACGGCAGGCGGCTACACCGTCCTGGAAGCAGCCAATGGTGACGAGGCCATTCAAATCGCTCAATCGCATGCCGGGAGCATCGATCTGCTTCTGACCGATGTCGTCATGCCACGAATGGGCGGCAAGTCACTTGTCCAGCAAATGGCGCAAATCCGCCCGCACACGCGGGTGCTGTACATGTCGGGATACCCGAATGACGGCATTGTTCAGGCGGGAATTCTGGCAAACGGCGTAGCGCTCCTCGAAAAACCGTTCACGCGCGAAATTCTGTCGAGGCGCGTGCGGCAAGTGTTAGATGAGCAGCCTCTGGCAACCTGATCTTGGACGCGTTCGTTGAATTTCAAACGCATTGCAAGGGAGAGCAAGGTTCAAAACAGATTATGAGTTGCGGTTAAGCGTGGAATCCGGCCCGTTGGTGCCGGGAGCAGAAAGAGAGAAAAGGAAAAAGGAAATGGGTTCAAAGAAAATTCTTCTAGTGGATGACTCCAGCACCGCGCGGCTCGTAACACGCCTGATTTTCAGCCAGAAGTCCAATTACGTGCTGTTGAGCGCCGTGGACGGCAAGGACGCGGTCGAACGGGCCCTCGCCGAGAAACCCGATTTGATTCTTATGGACGTCATGATGCCCCGTATGACCGGGCTCGAAGCGTGCCGTGCGCTCAAGCAACACAAAGAGACGAGCAAGATCCCGGTCATGCTTTTGACGACGCGCGGAGAAGAGCAATTTGTCGAGGAAGGTTACGAAAGCGGCTGCAGCGATTACTTGACCAAGCCTGTGAACGACACTGAGCTTCTGGAGCTCTTGCAAGCCTATCTCGGCGAATGAAACCCGCGTTGCAGGAATGCAAAACTTGAGGGAAGACGAGGGAAGAAAATGAGTGCCACGGAAGAAAAAAAGCCCCAGCCAGAAGCGCAGAACCGGGAAGGCTCGGCGCACGAAACCCGCGGGCTAACTTTCGGTGCATTGCGCGTTCGAGCGCAGCAGCTCTCGCTCCGGGAACAATTGGAACGCCAGCATTTCCTCCTGGAAAGGCTCAATGCCGCGAGCGCGAGGCTTCTTCAAGCAATCGAGCTGGGCGACGTCTACGAAGCCATTGGTGAAATTATCGGAAACCTTCTCGGATCGGAGCAAGTGGCGATTTTTCGGCATCATACCTCGGATCAGACTTTTTCTGTGGTGTGGTCTGTAGGAGTCGAGAGCGAAACTTTACGACAGTTCGGCATGGGAGCCGGGTTCATTGGGCGAGCGGCGCACGAAGGTATAAGCCAATTCCGAAATCGCAGGCCAGACACGCCTGTTCTGCCTCATGAAGCGAACCTGACTGCTTGCATTCCTCTAAAGCGTGACCGTGAGGTCATCGGTGTGATCGTGATGCTCCGCCTGCTACCCCAAAAGAATGGCTTGGAATGGGCGGACTTTGAGTTGCTGAAGTACCTGGAAACTTATGGAGCGGTAGCAGCGCAGCTTCAAGACCTGCGAGAAAACCCGGTGAAGCCATGAGACTGCCAGTTCTAAAAGAACAATTGCCGGCCCCTTGGAGCTCCGTGTCTCCCGGCAGTGTCGAAGCGAAGCCGCGAATTCACATTTCCTTCACGCTCGGGCAGGTTCATATTCCGCAAGGCGCGCAGTCGATTGTAATGATCCTTGGCTCATGCGCCGCGTGAAAACGTTGTGGACTCTTGCAACCGGTTGCAGGAGAATCTCCGCCATGTTTTCTAAAACACTTTGCCTTACCGCGGTCTCATTCTTTCTGCTTTTAAATACTACTCCCTTGGCCGCTCAGTCGGCTTCGAACGCGACCGCATCAGCCACTTCTCCTGGTCCACGCTATTTGGATCCGGATCTTCCCGTGGAGCAGCGCGTCAACGATTTGGTTTCTCGCATGACGCTCGAAGAAAAAGCTTCTCAGATGCAGGACGTCGCGCGTGCTATCCCGCGCCTTGGTATCCCCGCCTACAATTGGTGGAACGAAGGCTTGCACGGCGTCGCTCGCTCTGGACACGCCACCGTCTTTCCTCAAGCCATCGGTCTTGCCGCCACCTGGGACTGCGATCTTATTCATCGCATGGCAGACGTCGTCTCCACCGAAGCTCGCGCGAAGTACAACGACGCTATCCAGCATGGAAATACCGGGCGCTACTACGGCCTCACGTTTTGGTCGCCCAACATCAACATTTTTCGAGATCCTCGCTGGGGCCGCGGCCAGGAAACCTACGGCGAAGATCCTTTTCTTACGAGCCGCATCGGCGTTGCTTTCGTCACCGGTCTCCAAGGAGACGATCCCAAATACCTGAAAGTCGTTTCCACAGCGAAGCACTTTGCAGTTCATAGCGGTCCGGAAACTCTCCGTCACCGTGAGGATGTGCCCGTTTCCCCCCGGGATTTTGCTGACACTTATACTCCCGCGTTTCGGGCCACGGTCATGGAAGGCCATGCCGATTCCGTCATGTGTGCCTATAACTCAGTCCGCGGCGAACCCGCTTGTGCCAATCATGTTCTTTTTGACGCTTTGCGGAGCAAATGGGGCTTCAAAGGTTACGTCGTGTCGGACTGCTGGGCTATCAGCGACATTCATCAAGGCCACGGCTTCGTTCTCACGCTCGAACAAGCCGCCGCCTTGGCAGTCAAGGCGGGCACGGACCTGAGCTGCGGCCCCGAATACGCTTCCCTTCCCTTTGCCGTCGAAAATCGCCTGCTCACCCCGGCCGATGTTGACCTCGCGGTGAAGCGTCTGTTCGAAGCGCGCTTCCGACTGGGCATGTTCGATCCGCCGGAGTCTGTGCCCTGGTCAAAACTTACCATCGCCGACAACGACACGCCCGCTCATCGCCAGCTCGCGCTCGAAGCTGCGCGCAAATCCATGGTGCTGTTGAAGAACGAACGCAACACCCTGCCACTGAAATCCTCGGTCAAGTCCATTGCCGTCGTCGGCCCCAACGCCGATTCCTTGCCCGTTCTGCTTGGCAACTACGCCGGTACGCCCTCCGCTTACACCACCATTCTCGACGGCATTCGGAAGCGTTTCCGCAGCGCCAAAATCATCACCGCTACAGGCGCGCCGCTCACTGAAACCAGCGGCGTTATACTTGCCAGCGCTTACCTTCGTACGGGTGGCGCAAATTCCCAGCCCGGCCTCAACGCCGAGTATTTCGCCAACACGAATCTGTCGGGCGACGCAACGCTCAAGCGCGTGGATCCCATTGTCAATTTCGAATGGAACAACGTTTCGCCCGGTGCTGGAATTCCCGCGCAGAATTATTCCATGCGCTGGTCCGGCGAACTCGTTCCGCCCGTGGACGGCGACTACCGTCTAGGCCTGGATACCGACGGAGGTTCGCGCATCTTTCTCGACGGAAAGAAAATTGTGGATGATTGGGCTCCGCACGGCGAGCGCACGATTACCACGCTCGTTCATCTTCAGGCCGGCCACGCATACCCCATTCGCGTGGAATACTTCCATTACGGTTGGGAATCCGCTGCGCGTCTGCTTTGGCTGCCGCCCAACGTGGTGCAGGAAGCTGTTGATGCCGCCCGCAAAGCCGATGTCGTCGTGGCCGTCGTCGGCCTCACCGCACAGCTGGAAGGCGAAGAATCGGAAAACAGCGATCCCGGCTTTTTTGGCGGCGATCGTCTGGACTTGGATCTCCCCCATCCGCAAGAGCAGCTTCTCGAATCTCTCGCTACTACCGGAAAGCCGCTCATCGTCGTTCTCACCACCGGCAGCGCCGTCGCCGTCAATTGGGCTCAAGAGCACGCCGCGGCCATTCTCGAAGCCTGGTATCCCGGCGAGGAGGGTGGCGCGGCTGTCGCGGAGGTTCTTTCCGGCGACTACAATCCCGCCGGCCGATTGCCCGTCACTTTCTACAAGTCCGTCGCTCAGCTTCCGCCCTTCGGCAGCTACAGCATGAACGGCCGTACCTATCGCTACTTCACGGAGCAGCCGCTCTATCCTTTTGGCTACGGCTTGAGCTTTTCTTCTTTCAATTACTCCGAAGCAAAAATGACTCCGGATCAAGTTGCCGCTGGCAGGGCGGTTACGGCTTCGGTGCGCGTCACGAATTCCAGCTCTGTTCCCGGCGATGAAGTCGTCGAGCTCTATCTCTCGCATCCCGGGATGGACGGCGCGCCGATCCGCGCGCTCGCCGGATTTCAGCGCGTCCATCTCGCTGCGTCCGCTTCGCAGAACGTCACGTTTACTCTTCACGATCGCGACTTGAGCACCGTGGATGAAAATGGCGTCCGGAAAGTCGTCCCAGGTCCCGTCGAAGTTTGGATGGGCGGCGGCCAGCCCATTTCTGGCCCCGGCCAACCTGCAACCAAGGGGGCATCCGCCAAATTTACCATCACTTCCGGAACCACCGTCGAGGACTAGGGCACAACCCTGCGGTCACGCCACCTGACGTCCCCTTTCGCGGTCGCCGGATTTGTCACCCTGAGGGCAACCGACGAGGATGCCCGAACGATCTCAAGCGATCCAATTGGGTACCATGCCTGCTGTCCGTCGATTCCGTTGCTTCTTTATTTCCTCTACCTCCTTTCTTTCCCTTAAACTAACTCTTGGGAGCGCAAAACCTTGTTGAATCAACCCCAATTACCTCAATCCAATCCGACATCCACATCTATTTTCAAGAAACCCTCTTTCTATTCGAAGATTCTCCTCACCGTCGCTGCCCTCATGGTCGTCTGGGTTTTCTTCTCTCGTTGGTGGCAGAACCGCTCCCTCGAATACCGCGCCAGAGAAACTGCAGCAGAAAAGCAACGCGAACAGGACCGCGCCACCGTCGACCAAATGGGCGGCAAAGAGCTCGCCATTCAGACCTTCTACGCCTCTCCCGCCGAAATACGCCGCGGCCAGTCGGTCCAGCTTTGTTACGGTGTGGCCAACGCCAAAACTGTCAAGCTCGAGCCGCAATCCAATCCCGTCTGGCCTTCCTACTCCCGCTGCGTCAACGACACTCCCGCCAAAACCACCACCTATAAGCTCACCATCGCAGGCTCCGCCGGAAACACCAAGTCGCAATCCTTGACCGTCCAAGTCCGCTAACCGCGCTCTCCTCGCCCGGAGTGAGGCTCGAAATTCTCCACTTTACTACACAAAGTACTTGACAACCGTTAGCCTTTGCCCTAGACTTTTGACATGGTCACTACCCCCGGTCCTCTTCGCTCCCCGCGACGCGAGCCCATCCCCATTGACGCTCGCGCGGCCGACCATCTTCGCTACATCCGTGAAACCATGGCAAGCGCCGCGGAATTTACCGCCGTGCCGGGCTGGGGAGGCGTGGCCATGGGCATTACCGCGATGGCGGCAGCCCTCGTCGCTTCGCGCCAGGCCACTCCGCGTGCGTGGCTCATCGTTTGGCTCATCGAAGCCTTCGTCGCAGTGGCCATTGCTGCGCCTGCGGCGGCCACAAAAGCGCATCGCGCCAATTCCCGGCTCTTCTCCGGGCCCGGCCGCAAGTTTCTTCTGAGTTTCGCGCCGCCCATCGTCGTCGGCGGCCTTCTGACCTACATTCTTTTTCAAGCCGGCGTGTTTAGCGCCCTCCCGGGAATCTGGCTCTTGCTCTATGGAACCGCCATCGTCACGGGTGGCGCCTTTTCTGTTCGCGTCGTTCCCGTCATGGGTCTGTGCTTGATGTCGCTCGGGGTAGTGGCTCTCTTCGCTCCTGCGGCTTGGGGAGACATTTTCATGGCCGCAGGGTTTGGAATTGTGCATGTCGGTTTCGGTTGGTGGATCGCTCGGCATTTCGGAGGCTAAGGAGATCGTATGGCTAAGTCATCCGCAGCACGTCAGGAACGTGCGCAACGCTCGCGCGACCGCGAAGCAATTCTGGAGTCCGTGCGCAATCCCGCGCGCGAAGCCGCCCCAGCGGATCTGGACCGGCTGATTCACGAACACGTTCGCCTTGGCATCGTCAGCGCCCTTGCGGTGAATCGTGCGCTCACCTTTAACGAGTTGAAAGCGCTGCTGAAAGCCTCCGACGGCAACTTGAGCGTGCATGCGCGAAAGCTCGAAGAGGCCGACTACATCGTTTGCGCCAAATCTTTTGAAGGCCGCACGCCCAAAACGGAATATCGCCTGACGGCTGCTGGACGCAAGGCCCTTGAACGCTACCTGAATCACATGGAAGCGCTGATTCGCGCTACACGCGAGGGCTAGCGGCAAAAAATTTTTGTGTAACTACTTTGCATCGCAAAGTAGTTTATAGGACACACTTTGGAGTTCACACAAACCGTTTCCTCGCGGCGGAGACTGGATCATCCCATGGAGTCACCGAACGCAGCAGAAAGCGCCTCCCCGGTTGCTTCGCCCGTTGTGCGGATGCCGCCTTCGCGGCCTCCGGCGCCTGCCTCCACGCCGTCCGAGCAGACTAGTTCCCCCGGGTCCAGCTTGCACGTTGCCGTCATTTCCGATGGCAACGGCCGCTGGGCTACCTCGCGCGGCCTTCCACGTTCCGCCGGTCACCGCGCCGGCGCTGAAGCTGCTCGGCGCATCATCGAGGCTGCGCCGGGCCTCGGCATCCACACGCTCACGCTCTTTGCGCTCTCCTCCGCGAACTGGAAGCGGCCCGCAGCCGAAGTAAACGCCATCCTGCGCCTGCTCCACGAATATCTCCTCACCGAAACGACGCATTGTGTGGAAGAGGGTGTGCGCCTCAGCATCATCGGCCGGCGCGACCGCGTGCCCGCCACCTTGCGCCAGGCCATCGCCGATTCGGAAGCCGCCACCGCCCGCGGAACGCGTCTGCATCTCCGGTTGGCCATTGATTATTCCGCCCGCGAAGCGATTTTTCACGCCGCCTGCCGCTTCTACAAAGTCACGGAACTTTCGCCTGAATCCTTCAGCCGCGTGCTTGCCGAAGTGTATCGTGGCGGCTCGACGGAAGTGGATCTGCTCATTCGCACCGGCGGCGAGCAGCGTCTCTCCGATTTCCTGCTGTGGGAGTGCGCCTTCGCCGAGTTTGTGTTTGTGCGCAAAGCCTGGCCGGACTTTACGGTACCCGACCTCGAAGCGGCGCTCGAGGAATTTGTGCATCGCGAACGAACGCGCGGCGCACTGCCCGATGCCCTCGCGGGCTAGTCGTGTAAAGCACAGGCAAACGCGGTTTCTTTCGACGGGGACTTCGGTGGTCAGGATTGACCAATCTCCCCACGCAGAGCGTCCTAGAGATGACTGGAAGCCCCCCTCCCAAAGCAACCGCTGTTCAGAAAAGGAGAAAAAATGTCCGAGTTCATGCCGCACTTTGCTCCCGTCGTGGTGCTGCTTTTCCTGGGCACGGTTTTCGCTCTGGGCATCAGCCTGCTCGTTTTGTTTTATGGCGCCGTGGGTCGCTCCGCCTTTTTTGCAAAACTCGGCGCTGGAGCCGTGATCACCATTGCCGCGGGCTATTTTCTTTTGCTTGCTGGCGTTTCGCTCGCCAGCAGCGAGCAGACGCTGCCGCCGGACGGCTGGAAATATTTTTGCGAAATTGACTGCCACCTCGGCTATTCGCTCGTCAGCGCGCAAACCGCCGCCACGCTGGGGCCGGAACTTCAGCAAACGGCGGCGCACGGAAAATTCGTCGTCCTGCGGGTGAAGACGTGGTTTGACGAGCGCACCATTTCCGCGCACCGAGGCAACGGCCCGCTCACGCCAAACCGCCGCAAGGCGCTGCTCGTGGACGATGCGGGGCACAGCTATGAACCCTCTTCCGAGGGCCAGTCTGCCCTCGCTCGCAGCGGAAACAGCTCCACCGCGATGGCGCAAGCTTTGCGTCCGGGCGAATCCTACATGACCGATCTTGTCTTCGATGTCCCGAAAAAAGCGCGGGGTCTCCGTCTGTTGCTCATGGAAGATGATCCGGAAACGCGCTTCGTCATCGGCCACGAGAACAGCCTCCTGCACAAAAAAATCTACTTCGACGTGGAAGCTCTGGCACACAACAACGGAAGCGATACGGGAGCATCAAGTTCCAAACCATAGGTCGCCAGTTCCGCAGCAAGAAACGCATTTCGCTTCCCATGGAGATGTGGACGCTCTGACGCTTTCCTTTTCCTGGCAGTGGCCGTAAAGTAGCCGCGGCCCTCAGTGCCAGGAGAAGTCCATGAGACATTTTCTCTCCGTTTTCTCGGGATTTTTGTTCGCATTGATTTTTGCCCAGCAGCAAGATGTGGCCGACGCTCAAGACTTAGCGCACTGGCAAGCGGACCTCACCCAGCTGCAGCCCTACGTTCTCAAGCGCGTCTCCAGCGCAGACACTACCGGAGGCAACGCCGATTTTCGCGTCATCGAACCCGGCGCAACGCTGACGGTTCTCGATGCGGACGGCCCTGGTGTTCTCACGCACATCTGGTTCACGCTTTACGATCCCGAGCCTTACCATCTCAAGAAACTCGTCCTGCGCATGTATTGGGACGGCGAGTCCTTCCCGAGCGTTGAAGCGCCGCTTGGCGATTTCTTCGGCCTCGGCCTTGGCGACTATCACATCTGGGAATCCGAACTTCTTTCTGTCGCAAATGATCGCGCCCTGAATTCGTTTTTCCCCATGCCCTTCCAAAAACACGCGCGCATCACGGTCACCAACGAAGGAAAGCAAAAAGCGCCGTCCTTCTACTACAACCTCGATTACCGGGCCTACTCGAAGCCTCTTCCCGCAGACACGCTCTATTTCCATGCGCAATACCGCCAGGCTCAGCCCAACGCAGGCTGGACCAACAAGTGGGACTCGAACGGCGATCCACTCGTCGAAGATGCGAAAAATCCGGCCGGCGGAGGCAACTACGTCTGGATGGAAGCGAAGGGCCGCGGCCACTTCATTGGTGTCGCCATGTCCGTCCTGCAGAATCAGGACGGTTGGTGGGGCGAAGGTGACGACATGTTCTTCATTGATGGCGAATCCCGTCCGTCCATCATCGGCACGGGCTCAGAGGACTATTTTCTTGGTGCGTGGGATTTCGGGCAAAGCAGCTTTTCTCATCGCCTTCACGGAGCACCGGTGAAAGGTGAGGAACGCGCCGGGAGCCGCTCCTCGGTCTACCGCTTCCACCTCGATTCGCCGATTCCATTCACCAAATCCATTCGCGCCACCATTGAGCACGGTCACGCCAATCACCGTTCGGACAACTATTATTCGGTAGCCTACTGGTATCAAACCGAGCCGCATAGCGAGCCGCCGCTTCTCCCGCCCGTCGATCGGCGCATCCCGAAACTTCAACCGGTCGGCGGCCCGGGCAATGCCGCTGCGGTGTCACATTGAAATCCGCTTGCGCTTACCGAGCGCCTCCTTCTGCTGTGTCTTTGTTTCCAATTCCGCGGGCGTGAAGATGGCAACGGCCGGAGAAACACCCTCCGGCCGCCGCAGTTTTCCTAGTGAGACTACTCAGCGCCTGCGTACCTTCTTGGCTTCCAGCAATGGCGGATTCGCTCCATGGTTGAAGAGCAGCCCTCTAACGGAAACGGTATCCATGTTTGACAAACCGCTAACCCCCGCAATGTTGTCGAAGTCCGTCGCGCTTGACGTGTGCACCTGAATGGTTGTGATTCCTGCGCCGGTGAGAAGCGACGGCAGGTTGCCAACCATGAAGCTTGGCGGAGCCGGTGTGCCGCTCACGCTGGCCGTGAATTGTGTCATGCGAAGCCGCACGCGGTCCGACGTCACCATAACCGGCGGGCCGGGATTCGCGGGAGCCGTCAATCGTACTTCCACCGTTTGGCCAGTCGAAAGTTGCGAAGTATCCGTCGCGTTCTGGAACACCGTCAGCAGAGTGCTTGGCGGGTTCAAATCCTCCACACTCACCTGGAAGCTTGGATTGCTGAGAGTCACCACGACGGGGTTGCCTACGTTTATGTTGTTCACGGAACGCAACTCATCGAGAACCACCATTTCGAAGTGCATGGCGTCATCGATTTTGAACACCACGCCTTCCAGTTCGTCGTCTTCCGCATTATCTTCAAATGAGATTTCCTTTGCGAGGAAAATGCCTCCCGGCATCATCAGGACGTCCACGTCCACAACCACGTTGTTTTGTAGACAGGAGAAATTGTCCGCGCTGCAGTTGTCGAAGTCGAACTGCGTGTTGCCGTTTGTGGTGATCGAAAAGTCTCCATTCGTGGTGTGCAGCGTGAAGGTCATGTTCGTGCTGTTGACGTTCTGGACCGCGCCTTCCAAACCATTGACGTCGTCAAACTCACCTTCGGCCTCTCTCGCCAGTTGCTTGACGGTGACCGCTCCGGCCTGGCTGAAATCCACGCCCATCGCCGCACTCACGATGGTGTTCACGTCGAGGTCCAGCTTGATCCCCATGGCGGTTTGTTCATTGTCATCGCCCTGGCTGTTTTGGCCGGACGTGCCAGTGGTCCCGTGGACCACCAGTCCTGGGGATGGGAAATTCACCACGGAGGTAAGCGTTCCGGTCGGCTTGATCTGGCACACCGCTCCAGGGGCGCAACCCGCCAGAGTCATGATCGCGCCGTTTTTGAATGTCAACTCCGGATTGGCAAAGGTGAGATTTAGGCTGGTATACGTCCCCGGATTTACGCCAGCGGTATTCAAGAACGCGGACTCGGTTTCGAGCTCCTCGACTTCAATCCGCACGGGGCCGCGTCCGGCGAGCAAATCGACGCCGCCCGGATTGAGCGTCGCGCCGGTGACACTCACCTCAAAAGAAAGTACCGTCACGCCCATGGGCGGCGTATCGGTGACCGTAACGGATAACATGGATGCTCCCGGCCGCACCGGGTTGGTCATGGAACCACCGCAGCTGTATACCACCAGAACGCATAGGAACAAGGAACCACCTACCGCTAGAATGGACTTGTTCATGGACACACTCCTGTAGAAAGAACTTGTCCCTTAGTTCAATTTTCTTGACTTCTTGGGACCAGCGAACCACCGAGGACTGGTTGACAGATCAGAACGCCTTTACCCCCCATAGGTTGCATCTTCTCGCAGGGTGGATTGTCCAATGATTGTCAGAAATCTGTCTTCTTAGGCAGACAAAAACGGCAGCGTGCAGGTATGATGGCCCTCACACTCCGACGAAGGGCTCCTTCCTCCACGCAAACACAGGTCTCGATAAAGAGTCACGCAAGCGATTCAGCTGCTGCCGCTTT